>VTLG01005852.1_pt1 | contig 35401 bp, 59 predicted proteins | sample 4694571 | NCBI WGS metagenome assembly VTLG01 (sample SAMN12604809, study PRJNA352737) | marine metagenome | biome: ENVO:00000447; feature: ENVO:00000209|ENVO:00000569|ENVO:01000036; material: ENVO:00002151; isolation source: viral sequences binned using virsorter ...
CGCGCGCTTTTTTTTGTTTGGGTTATGAGAAGCCCCCCCCCGAAACAGGGAGCAACGATGGGAAAGCGAGGACCGAAGAAAACACCAACCGCGATCCTCAAGTTGCACGGCAGTCGTGCCGTCGAGAGTCGCGGGGGTGAGCCGCAACCTCCGCTCGGTCGTCCCCGGTGCCCGAGCTTTGTTGACCAATACGCCAAGCAGGTGTGGAAGCAGTTGGTCCCGCAACTCGAAGAGATGGGAGTGCTCACCCTGGTAGATCGCAACGCTCTCATCAGATACGTGCAGACGTGGAGTCGGTGGCGACGTGCCGCGGAGTTTATCAATGAGAACGGCGAGACCTATCCGCTCCTCGACAACGAGGGCAACGTGAAGTGCTTGCAGCAATATCCACAAGTCTCGATCTACAACAAGCTCTCCGATTCTCTGCTACGCCTCGAGCAACAATTTGGACTGACCCCGTCGGCTCGTGCCGATCTCAAGGTCACCAAGCAACAAACGACCAACGACCGGACTGCCCGCTTCTTCGCGTGAGGGGAAAGGCGATGATACCGATTGAAAGATGACCGCTTCCACTTTGACCCGGACGCGGCTAACCGCGCGTGCGAGTTCTTTGATCAGTTGTGCCACGTGAAAGGGCCAATGGCGGGCAAACCGCTGACCCTCGAGGAGTGGCAGGCCGAAGACATCATCCGGCCTCTCTTCGGAGAGAAGCGGGAAGACGGCACTCGTCGATATCGCCAAGCCTACATCGAGATCCCGCGAAAGAATGGCAAGTCGACCCTCTGCGCAGCACTGGCTTGCTATATGCTTTTTTGTGATCGTCCGGTTGAGATGGGTGCGGAGGTCTACTCGGCCGCAAGCGATAGGGATCAAGCGAGCCTGGTATTCGATCCCGCGTGTGAGATGATCCGTCAATGTCCAATGCTCAACGAGCGAGCCAAGATCCGCAAGAGCGTCAAGCGTGTCACCTTCGAGGAGACCAATAGCTTCTACCGTGCCATCGCATCCGACGTGCACGGGGCTCACGGTTTCAATGCCTCCTGCATCATCCTCGACGAAGCACACGCGCAACGGGGGCGGGACTTTTACGACGCACTCACGACCAGCGTCGGCGCAAGACGTCAACCGCTCTTCATTGCGATCACGACCGCTGGTCACGACAAGAGCTCAGTGTGCTGGGAGCTCCATCAGTATGCGAAGGGTGTCAAAGAAGGTCGTATCGACGACCCGACCTTCCTGCCGGTCATTTATGCGGCCGACCCCGAGGACGATTGGACCGACCCGGCTACCTGGTCGAAAGCAAATCCCAACCTGGGAGTCTCGATCTCACAAGAGTACATGGAAGAGCAGTGCGTGAAGGCTCGCGAGTCGGCCGCCTACGAGAACACCTTCCGACGGTTGCATTTGAACCAGTGGACCGAGCAGAGCGTGCGGGTCATCCCGATGGAGTCGTGGCGAGACTGCCCGGCCGAGGCCACCGAGGAGACGCTTGAGGGAGAGCGGTGCTTTGCTGGTCTCGACCTTGCGAGCACTCGGGACGTGACCGCGTTGACGCTGGTCTTCCCACAGGAAGAGGGTCGCTTCTCCGTTCTTCCCTACTTTTTCGTCCCCGAGGAGATCCGCACCGCTCGGGATCGGCAGGATCGTCGGCAGACTCTGAGCTATGCCGCGGCCGGTCTCATCGAGAAAACACCGGGGGACGAGGTCGACGGCAGTTACATCCGAGAGCGGATCTTACAACTTGCCGAGCTCTTCGACATCGAGGAGATCGCATTCGATCCGTGGAATGCCACGCACTTCGTACAGTCCCTGGTAGACGCTGGGCTTCCACACGACTCAATGATCAAGTTTCCGCAAACCTTCGGGAACTACAACGAGCCAATGAAGAAGCTCATCCAGTTGGTCGACTATCGCAAATTGGACCACGGCGGGAATCAGGTGCTCGAGTGGATGGCGGGCAACACGGCAGCCCGCACCGACCCCTCGGGCAACATGCGACCGGATAAAGGCAAGTCAGCAGACAAGATCGACGGGATCGTGGCTCTCTTGATGGGATTGGCGAGAGCCATCCGCTCATCGGACAGTGCCTACGACGACCGCGCGGAATTTATCACGATCGGTTAGGGAGACAAGGACGTGAGCTTAATAACAACGGTGCGAGACTGGTTTGGGACGAACCGAGCAACGCTCCGCGACCCGCATGCGTTGGCCGATCTCGCGGGCCCAAAAACGGCCTCCGGTGTGAAGGTGGACCGAGCGAAAGCTCTGACCTTCTCGGGTGTGTACGCGGCCGTGAGGATCATCAGTGAGACGGTGGCCGGTCTGCCCCGACACCTCTACCGGAGAGACGGGGACAACGCAATCAAGGAGCCCGATCACCCGATCTCCCGGCTCCTCGATACTCCTAACGATATTCAAACCGAATTCAGCCTCTTCGAGACCTTGATGGGCTACGTCCTTACTTGGGGCAATGCTTACTGCGAGATTGTGCGAGCTCCCGCGACGGGTCGACCGGTCAGTCTTCACGTCATGCGACCCGATCGGGTCAAGCCGGTGATCAGGAATGGCAAGCTCGCGTATGAGGTGAGCACGGAGAACATGGGAGTCGTCACGCTTCCCCCTGAGAAGGTTTTACACGTCAAGGCCGTCGGTGATGGACTGGCGGGATATAGCCAGATCAGATTGGCTCGAGAGGCGATTGGCTTGGGACTGGCGGCCGAGCAACACGGTGCTCGTTTCTTCGGCAATGACGCGACTCCCGGTGGTGTCCTCACTCACCCTGGTAGATTGAAGAAAGAAACGGCCGAGCGGTTGAGGGGATCTTGGGAACGGGTCCACGGTGGCAGCGGAAACGCTCACCGCGTCGCCATCCTCGAGGATGGGATGGGATGGACCACGATCGGGCTCCCCAACAGCGATGCCCAGTATATGGAGAGCCGCAAATTCTCGATCACCGAGGTCGCGCGGATCTACTCGATCCCTCTGCACATGTTGGCCGATCTGGACCGGGCCACCTTCTCTAATATCGAGCATCAAGGTATCGAGTTCTCCAAATTCTGCATTCTGCCTTGGGCAATCCGGCTTGAGCAGGAAGTGCACCGCAAATTGCTTCTCGACTCGGAGCGTCAGCAGTTCTTTCTACGTCACAATCTCGAGGGACTTCAACGCGGTGACTCTTCCAGCCGTGCGAGCTACTACAACACCCTGTTCAACATCGGCTGCCTCTCGCAAAACGACATCAGGGCTCTCGAGAACAAGAATCCGATCGAGGGTGGAGACAAATACTTCGTCCCCCTTTCTCTTCATGCCTCGGACGAGGAACCGGCCGAGGAGCCGGTAGAAGAACCGGCAGAAGAACCGGCAACCGAGCCGGAGGAGCCCGACTCGGACCAACTCCGCAACGCACTGCGTGAGCTCCTGGTAGACAACATCAGGCGCGTCATCACGCGGGAAGCGGTCCAAGCAAAAAAAGCCGCCAAGGATCCGGGGGGCTTTTTGAGGTGGCTCGACGACTTTTACGGAAATACGGACAAGTTGGCCGGATGTCTTCGGACAGTCTCGGCCGCGTGCGAGGCATACGGGGTGGACGTCGGTGACCTTGTCGGGGATCACGTCCAGAGAAGCCGCCAAGAACTGCTCGACCTTGCTGGGACAAGCACGGCAGCGACCTTGGCAGCAAATGTTGAAACCAGAGTGACCGAGTGGCTCGATCGTCGGCCAAGGGAGGCCGCGTGGGCACTGATTCAAGGAGCGGAACAATGAACGAGACCAGAACCATCACCGCGGCCGAGACCGAGCTCCGATTCGACGAAGCGGAGAACAAGATCGTCGGCTATGCGGCCGTTTTCAATTCACTGAGCGACCCGATTGCGGGGCAGTTCCGAGAGCGGATCTTGCCCGGTGCCTTTCGCAACGTGGCAGGGACCGAGGACATCATCTCGGCCGTCAATCACGATGATGCCAAGATCCTGGGTCGTCGCTCGGCCGGGAATCTCGAGCTCACCGTGACGAAGCGGGGACTCCGCTACTCGATCACTCCCCCGGACACCTCCTACGTGCGTGACCTTGTTGAGAATATCAAGGCGGGCAATGTGGCCGGATCATCTTTCGAGTTCCGCGTCCACAACAACGGCGAGGCATGGGTGCAGGATGAGGACGGCGAGCCGATCCGCGAGCTCAGGGCGATCGACGTCTTCGAGGTGGGGCCGGTGACCCGACCCGCCTACCCGAAAACCGATGTTGCGTTGCGGAGTTTCGAGGCGTGGCAAGAGAGCCAGCAAGAGCCAGCGGCCGAGCAGACGCCAACAGACGTGCTCCGTCAGAAACTAACATTGACCGAGCAAAGTGGCGAGCAGTAGTCTGCTGTTAGCTACCTGGTAGCTAAGTCGTACAAATTGAATATCCCCGGATCCGTCGCGTTGAGCACAGGCTCAATGAGGCGAGTTCCGGCGAAAGCGGAAAACGGCGGCACAGGCCGACCCGATCTGCCTCAGTGAGAACGTATCACCGTTTCTCACCGGCAAGCGGGCCGGTCTTTTTTTTGGTCTCCCGTAGCCGGTGCCAATCAGGAGACCGAGAACATGTTGAAGAAGTTGCAAGAAGAGCGGCAGGTTGCGATCACCAAGGCCCGAGAGATCCTCGACACCGCTGATGAAGAGAAGCGAGCGTTGACGAGCGAAGAGCGAGAGCTCTACGACACTTTCGACGGTGAGATCGATCGCATCGACGGCGAGATCTCCGAGGTCATCGGTGACGCGAAGCGTCGCAACAAGTTGGCCGGGCAGGAAGAGCGAGCCGAAGAGGGGGAACCGCGGAGCATCCCGCAAGAGCAACCCTCGAGCCTCTTCTCGGACACCGAGAGCCGCGAGCAGGGCACCGGGTCGAAGGAATACTCTGACGCCTGGTGGAAGTGCATGCGGCAAAGCCGTTCCGCGCTCGATCCGCACGAGTATCGAGCTCTTCAACTGGGAACGGATTCCGAAGGTGGATTTCTAACCCCGGACTCCTATTGGTCAAACGAGCTCACGCAGGCTCTCGAAGAGGCCAACATCATGCGGCAGTTGTCCCGAGTCGTGCAGAGCTCGAGCGGGACGATGGACATCCCGGTCGTGAGCTCGCACGGTGACGCGGCTTGGGTGGCTGAAGAGGCTGACTTCAGCCTTGCCGACGAAGTGTTCTCGGTCATCCAGATGGGTGCACACAAGGCCGGAAGCATCATCAAGGTGTCGGATGAACTGCTTCGAGATTCCGCCTTCGATCTCTCGAGCTATCTCGCCACCGAGATGGGTCGTCGCTTGGGTCGTCTCGAAGAGGCCGCCTTCGTGGATGGCGACGGGAGCTCAAAGCCGACCGGCGTTGTGTCGGGATCGACCGCGGGCAAGACTGCCGCGGCCGTCGATACCGTCACGGCCGACGAGGTGATCGACCTGTATCACAGCCTTGGCCGACAGTATCGGGACAACGCGGTCTTCTTGATGAACGACGCGACGTTGGCCGCGCTTCGGAAGCTCAAAGATGGTGATAGCCAGTACCTCTGGCAGCCCGGTTTGCAGGCTGCCGAGCCTGGTCGGATCCTTGGGCGGCCGGTCTATACCTCCGCTTCGATGCCGACAATGGCCGCCTCGAAGAAGTCGATCGTCTTCGGTGACCTGCGGAACTACTGGATTGTCGACCGTGAGCAACCGACCCTCAAGCGGCTCGACGAGCTCTATGCCCTGAGCGGGCAGGTCGCCTTCCGAATCTCGAAGCGAACCGAAGGCAAGGTTGTTTTGGCCGAGGCTATCAATCACCTCGTTCAAGCCGCTTCGTGATCGAGTTGATGCCGTGACGTGACCCAGTCGAAAAGGAGAACCCAACCGATGCAATGCGAGATCCTCACCTCTTTTGCGGGAGCTTGGGGCTCCTTTTCGGCGGGTCAAGTCGCGGAGATTCCAGATGACAAGGTGGCCGAGCTAGTCAAGATCGGCCGCGTGAAGCCATGCGGGAAGCCCGCCAAGCGGAGGGCTGCCAAGAAGAAGGCGGAAACGCCTAGCGGCGAGGGAGATTGATGGCCCTGGTAGAGGTCACGGCGGCCACACAGATGCCGGTCACGTTGTCCGAGGTCAAGGACCATCTGGTCATCGATCACGGCGATGATGACACGTACTTGAGCACGCTCGTCAATGTCGTGGTGATGTATCTCGAGGCGGTGCAGGACCGCGCGTTGGTGAGCACAACGTATGACCTCAAGCTCGATGCTTTCCCGACCGGCGGCGGAGTGATCGAGCTACCCCGTTCGCCACTCGCATCGATCACGTCGGTCACCTACCAAGACACCGACGACGTGACGACGACACTCTCGGCGTCGAAGTACACGGTGGACACCTCGAGCACACCGGGGCGATTGCTGCCCGCCTACGGGGAGGGCTGGCCAAGCACTCGGGGGCACGTCCATGACGTCACCGTGAGATTTGTGGCGGGCTACGGTGACCCTGCCGACGTGCCACGTCCACACCGACACGAGATTCTTCTTCGCGTTGCCGATCTCTTCGAGAATCGAGAGGCGGCCGTCACCGCTCGCCACGAGGAATCATTTGCGGCCAAGTCTCTCTTCCAGTTGAACCGGGTCTACTGATGCCAGCGGCCGGAACATATCGAGAGCCGATCCGGGTCGAGGGTCGCACCGAGACCTCGTTGAATACGTACAACGAGGTGGCCGCTTCCTGGTCGACGTTGATGGAGACGCGGGCTTCCTGGGTCGGTGCCGGTGGCCGGGAGTTTGCTGCCGGTGGCGGGATGCGTGCCGACGTGACGCACCTTCTACGGATCCGCTCGAGCCGATTGGCTCGCACGATCACACCGAAGCACCGCGTGGTTGTCGATGGTCGGACGTTTGAGATTCTGGCCGCGGTTGATCGTGACGGCAGACGCAAAGAGATCGAGCTCCAGTGTCGGGAGTCGGTCTAGTGAATCTCAACAACAAGAAGGCAGGGATCAGGATCGAGGGAGTGCAACCCTTCCTCGACAAGATCGAGCACCTCGGGCCAAAGATCCAAGCGAAGGTGGCCTTGGCAGCGGTGCGATCCGCTTCCGCGGAGGTCCGCAAGAAGGGGCAGCGGATCGTGAAGGCTCACGCACTCGGTGACGGGTTGCGGCCATCGGGTGCCACGAGAATCCACCTGTGGAAGTCGATCATCAACAAGGCCAAATCATACGGCAAGGACAAGATCCCCGTCGGCACCATCGGCACCCAGTACAAGGCGACGCCGCATGATCACCTTGTCCACGACGGCACGAAACCGCACATGATCAAGATCCCATCGAAGAAGCCTCTCTTCGGCGGTCAACTCGAGGTCCGTCCTCCTGGTGCCAAGGCTTTCCCCTTCATGAAGATCGCATTGGATGCGAGTCGGGCCGAGCAACAGGCGGCAATGGCTAAGAAGATCGCCAGCCAGATCGAGAAAGAATTGGTCAAGGATCGGGACAAGAAGTGAGCACCCTCAAGAAAGCCATCATCGACTACCTGCTCACACAAACCGCGGTCACGGACCTCGTGAGCACGCGGATCCGGCCCGGCGTGGTCGAGCAGGGACTTGCCCGGCCACACCTCCGGGTGAATCAAACCGGCTCGGATGTCCACTATGCGATGTCCGGCAACACGGGACTCGGGGAGACGTTTCTCGAGATCGTCTGTGAGGGGGACACCGAGAAAGAGGTGGCCGAGCTCGCGGAAGTGGTCCGCAAGGAGGTCGACGGGGTGTCTGGGACATGGGGCTCGGTGTCGGTCAAGGCATCCTTCTGGAGAGGCACCAGAGACACACGGACGGGGCCACAATCAGGAGGTGAGGTCGGATTCCCGTCACAGACCATTGCCGTCGAAGTCTTCCACGCAATCGCGGTGCCGTCATGATTTTGATCCAAGCCAAGAGCAAGACGGGGGCCCTGGTGAGCTTCGAGGTCGACCAGATCCTCACCATCGATGGTGAGCCACACAACCAAAGCACGAGCCAATTGCGTGACCATTTGTTGGTCGTCGAGGGACGCTTACAGGCCGTCGAATCCATCCTTTCACAACAGCAATTTGCGGGAGTCTAATCATGGCCGATTCTGGATTTGGCACGAGTATCACGTTCGCCAGTGGTTTCTTCGCTGAGATCCTCTCCGTCGACGGTCCCGACCTGTCTCGAGATCCGATCGAGACGACCCACATGGGGACGACCAACGGCTGGAAAACCTTCATTCCGAGCGACCTCAAGGACGGAGGAACGTTGTCCGTTGAAATCGCGTATGTCCCCGGCACGTCACCTCCGATCGGGGACGCCGAGTCGACATGTACCGTGACGTACCCAGACGCCTCTACGGTTTCTTTCGAGGGTTTCATGACGAGCTTTAGTCCGTCTGTTCCGATCGATGATCGCATGACGGCCTCGGCTGAAATCAAGGTCAACGGCAGCGTCTCCTTCTAAGGAAGCACGATGAAAGTCAAATTCTTGAAAACCGTCACCAGTCCAGCCCACCGAGCGGGTGAGCCTGGTGAGATAAAAGATCTACTCGACCACGACGCGCGGGAACTCGTCGCGGGCGGATTTTGTGAAACCGCCGAACCGAAAGCCCAAGCGAAAAAGGTCAAGAAAGATGCCAAACCTGCGTGATGCAATTCTTGCAGCCAACGACCTCGAGCAGTCCGAGGTCACCGTCGACGGCTGGGAGTTCCCGGTCTTTGTGCGCGTGATCTCGGGACGCGAGCGGCAGCAACTCGTTGAGAAGTGGCAGTCGGTCAAGGACGACGAGGCGGCCCAGCAAGACCTTTTACCTTTTGTCTGCGCTCTCACCCTGGTGGATGAGGATGGTGCCCGACCCTTCGACCCAACCGAGGCGGGTGACCTCGATCTGCTCAAGAGTAAAGGAGCGCGGCAACTCGAAGCGATCTACCACGCGGCCATGCGTCTCAACGGCATGGAAGACGATGCGATCGACGAGGCCGTTGCAAATTTTCAAGAAACCCCGAATTAAAATTTTGGTTCCATCTCGCGAGGACGGTAACACACACTTCGGTTAAGGAGACTCAGGAACGGATATCTGCGGCCGAGTTCACCCAATGGCTCGCTCTCTATGACGTCGACCCGTGGGGTGACGACTGGGCCCAAGCGGCAACGATCACAACGGCCGCACTGGCTCCGTGGACCAAGCGGAAGCTCGACCCGCGTCAATTTATCCCTGGTCGGCACAACGAACGGAAACAATCACGCGAGGAAGTTGCTCACCGTTTGAAGCTCTTCTTCGACAAATACGAAAAGAAGCGAACCGGATAGATGGCCAAGACGATCGGCAAATTCGCTGTCAACATCGGGGCAGTGACGACCGGCTTCTCAAAGGGGCTCGCATCTGCCAAGGGTGCGACTGGCAAATTCACCTCGGGGCTCAAGGGGATGGTCGGCCCCCTGCTGGCCATCGGGGCCGCGGTGATGACGGTCAAGAAAAGCATGCAGATGTTTTCGAAGCAATTCGAAGACGTCGACAAGATTGCCAAGTTCTCGACCGAGACGGGTATAGCTACCCAGAGCCTGGTGGGCTACCAGCACGCAGCGGCATTGACTGGGACAAGCACCGAGACGGTTGACAAGGGGTTGCAACGATTCGTCCGTCGACTCGGTGAGGCGAAGATGGGACTCGGGGCCGCGGTCAAGGGTTTCAAGAAGATGGGCATCTCGAGCGAGGAGCTCAACTCGAAAACCCCGGAGGAATTATTTGCCGACATTGCGGATCACCTCGCCAACATATCGGATCCGGCCGAGCGTGCCGCGATTGCGTACAGTCTCTTTGGCCGACAAGGCCAAGAGATGCTCAACTTCTTGTCGCAAGGCTCCGCGGGACTCTCTGCCGCGAGTAAGGAAGCCGACGAGCTCGGGATGAGTTTCTCATCGATCGACGCGGCCAAGATTGAAGAGGCCAACGACGCTTGGGAGCGCGTGAAGACCGGTATCACTGGAGTCACCCGGACGCTTGCTATCCACTTGGCTCCCGGTTTTCAGGCTATGAGTGACACCTTCACCGAGGTGGCCAAGGCGGTCATCGCTCGAATCAAGGAATGGAGTCCAGTCTTTAACCAGTTCATCAACTTCGCAATCGCTCTTTGGGATCATTTGACCGAGGGGGTGATGATTGCCTTCCAGTCGATCACCGGCATCGTCGGCGGCGCGATGGGCAACGCCAAAGAAGTCTTCCTTGAGGCTCTCATCGCGATGGAGTTTCGGCTCAAGAACATCGGGCCGATCGCTCTGCTGGCTTTCAAGAATGCCCAAGTCGGTGTCGTTGCTTTCGGAGCCGAAGTCCAGCACTTCTTCGCGGGGACGCTTCCCGCTCTTTTGAATTGGTTCCAAAAGAACTGGACCGACATTTGGACCACTGCGATTCATTTTGTGGACAACGCGATCGGCAACCTGGTGGAAAACGTCAAGAGGCTCTTCACGGCACTCTGGACGTTTCTCGCTGGGGGCGAGTGGGAGATGACCTTCGTGCCGATCACGAAGGGCTTCCAAAACATGATCAAGGAACTCCCCCAAATCCCCGAGCGGGAGATGGGGCCGCTCGAGACCAAGCTCCGGGCCGAGTCCGAGGAGTTATCCGCCTCGATCAATGCCGACTTCGAGAAGTTCCGGCAGGAGCGACGGGACCAACTGCTCGGGCTCGGGGAGAAGCCAGTCTTCGAGATGCCCAAGCTCGATCTCGGTGCCTCTCCTGGTGAGGGTGAGGACAAGAAAAAAGAGAGCAAGGCGGCCGGGGGTATTGCGGCTTTGGAACGAGGCAGTGCCGCGACCTTCTCCGCGATTGCCAAGCAGATACGGGGAGCGAGCCAAGAGAAGGTCGCGAAAGACAACGCTGACGCCAACAAGAAGACAGCCGAGGCGACCGAGGCGATCGCGTCGCATATGGCGGACAACCCCAACCTGATCGGGGTTAGCATTCCATGACGATACTCAGCGTCGTAGAAACGTGGTCGGGGGAAACGGGGTCAGCCGACAACACTTGGCTGAGAACCTACACCCGAGTCTTTCGCGTCATCACAGACGATCCGAATCACAGTGTCTATGACATCGGTAGTCACCCGAGCATTCCGCTCCTGTGGTCGTTGCATCCTGACGATTTGCGCACCTTCTGCGACAAGATCACCCCCAAACGCATCAGCGGCAGCCGGGAAGTCTGGGATGTCACCTGCACCTATACGAACAAAGTCGAAGAGGATACCGAGCCGGACGAAAACCCGCTCAACCGTCCTTGGAAACTGTCTTGGACCTCGCAACTGTTCACCAAGGTGGCCGAACGAGGAATCAAACGCGAGACGATCGACGCGCGGGGCAATGTTATCGTCCCGGCCCCCGGCGGCGCGATCCTGGGTCCGCTCATTAACTCAGCGGGCGACCAGTTCGACCCGCCTGTCGAGATCGAACAATCGAACTGGCAACTGACCGCGAAGAAAAATATTGCGACGGTGCCGACCTGGTTGATGGACTACAGGGACTCGCTCAATCATTCGGCAATCACCATAGCGGGCATCGTGTTTCAGCGTGGCGAGTTGCGGATCAACTCGATGTCGATCGGCCCATTCACATACGAAAACAAAGTCGGCTTCTACCCGTTCGAAATCCAGATCGCCCAGAAGTCCGAAACGTGGATTCGGGAACTGCTTGACCAAGGCACGCACGAGGTCAAGACGCTGAACGTCGGCGGCACCCCAACACAGCGCCGGGTGAGGGTCGTGGACAAAAAAGGGCAACACGTCACCGAGCCGGTGCGGTTGGATGGGCTGGGCCACAAGCTCGCCGATGATGCGCTGATGGAGGAGTCAATTTTCATCCGCTATCAGGTCTACCTTAAAGAGCGCGACTACAGTGCGCTGGCTCTTCCAACAACCTAAAGGGCACAAAATGGCCGACGAACTCGCGATCACAATCCTAGCCACGATCACCAACGGAAATTTCAAGGACCGAATCGACCACGGCGCGCAGAAGTTTGACCAGACTGCTGTCGGGGCCGCCAGCAATGTCGTCAGCGTTGGCACTTCCGAGGAGGATGTCGCGACTGGTGACCTGTCGACGCTGGGTTGGTGTTTTATACGAAATCTAGACACCACCAATTATGTCACCTATGGACCCAAGTCATCGGGGTCGATGGTTGCGATGGGTCGCATCGAGGCCGGTGAGGTCCACGCTATGCGGCTCGAGCCTGGTATCACTTTGAGATGGCTCGCCAACACGGCGACTTGCAAAGTGGACTTGCGAATTTTTGAGGATTGAGCGTGGCTGACAGAGACATCATCGGTTTTGATCGGGATGCGGCGCAAAAAATCGCGCAGGTCGTGCGGGAGCATCTAGGGGCGTCGGGGGGTGACAAAACGCACCGTAGGGCTGACGTGTCTGGTCCTGGTAATCACGTCGCTCAAGCCGTCATCACCCAAATGGGCGCGAACGCTCACAAATTTCGATTTGTGGCCGGGACGTTTGTCGAAAATCTTACGACCTCCTCGGCGACGTATGACGAAGTCCCCGACGAGTATTTTGCGTTTGACATCTGCCGCAGTCCGATCGAGGAAGGCGACTACGTATGGATCGTTGACCACAATAATCAATGGTGGATCATTGACCGTTGCAGCCACGCGCCAGCCGGAGGTGATCCGAAGAAAGTCGGGTGTTGCGGTTTTTGCGGCACCGGCGGAGTGACGACTTGCAGTCACTGCTCGCCCGTCAATGCTATGAACACTTACGCTTTCATGCTGCCACTCGTCGAATACGGAAATGCGTGCTGCGAAGGCGGCTTGGGAAATCAAAACGTTTTCCACCAGAGCGGATGTATCTGGCAGGGCCTTGATTTTAATTGTAACGGCGCAAACAGAGCTTGGGAGTTAGAGATAACGGGAACGGGCGTCGGCGACGTAGAACTGGTTCTCGACCTCCCGGGGGTGACTAATATTCTGGGCGGTGCCGATAGCCAGATCAAATATATCAATCCGTACCCGTTTTGCTGCAACTGCGCCAACGAAATGCGCCTAGATTGCAGCCTGGTGCCACGGGGGTGCGAGGAGTGGCCGTGTATGATCTGCCTGCTGCCGGGGCCGAAATGTTGCGACACCGTAAATCTGGCGACAACATTGACGGCAACAGTGACCGGGAATCAGTGTCCGTGTGCGTCCGGCGTAACCGTGTCACTCCGATATTCGAGCGTGAACCAGACGTGGACCGGGTCGGCAGCATTCTGTGGGCGAACGATCCACATGAAGCTCTCGTGTGGCGTGGATGGTGGCGGATGCACCGACTTCTCTCTTGAGGTTTGGTTCTCCGACGCCTGCTACTCCCCCCAAGTAGTCGGGAACCCGCACCCCTGTTCCTGCAATCCATTTTCTCTGACCTTCCAAAACTTCTCGGTAGACGGCTGCTGTAACATCGCCTCGACCGGGGCGACGATCGATGTGGTCGTCACTCTGTAAGCCCCACCCGCCCCTTCCAGCAAAGTCCCCCAATGACGATAGACAACCTGGTACTCGGAATCACTGCTTTCAACAGGCCGAAACTCTTGGAACGGCTGGTGGCAAGCGTCCGCGAGTTCTACCCGTCCCTGCCTATACTGATCGCCGACAACGGCTGGCAGCCTGCCGACCTGACCGGATGGTCGGGGATCACGATGGTCGACGTCGAGCAAGACTGTGGGTTGTCGGCATCGCGCAACGCTCTTGCTGTGGCGTGCCCGACCCCGCTGATGTGCTTGGCCGAAGAGGATTTCGTTTTCACCGACAAAACTGACCTTGCTGCTGGCGTCGCCATTCTCGATGCAAATCCAGAACTGGGCATGATCGGTGGTTCACTCATTCAGGATAGGCAGGTGCAGCACTACGCCAGAAACTTCCGGCGAGAAAGTCATCCAGAAGGGGAAGTCCTTAAGGCGATTCCCGCTGGCGGACCAATGATCAACCACGGGGATCAGTCGCCGACGTGGCGCAAATGCTCAATGGTTTTCAATTGGGGTATTATCAGGCGAGAGATGATGCTCGAGGTTCCTTGGGATGAGGATCTCAAACTGGGAGAGCACGCAGACTGGTTTTTGCGTGTCGGCGAGGACAGCGACTGGGAGGTCGGCCACACGTTGTCGATCCTTGCCAGACACGACCGGGACGACCCCGGCGACTACAGTCAGCATCGCAACCGGGCTGCCGGTTTTCTCGATGATTTCCGCGCAAAGCATGGCTTGCAACGGTTCGAGCATACGCCAGCGAAACGCGAGCCGATCGAATCCTCGGCATCAGTGATCGTGATGGGCGTCGGGCACTCGGGAACGACGATCGTGACGAGGATGCTCGAGTCACTCGGATGGTACGTCGGACCCGCTGCCGATGATCCCTGGTGCGAGAATCCGGGGATACGTGATGTGAACGAGGAGTCATGGTCAACACTGGACGTTGATCTTAACAGTGGAATGGACCACCTCGACGACTTGGCGACTCCGTGGGTAATAAAAGATCCCCGATTCGTCCACACGCTGGATAGATGGTATCCGATCCTCGGAAAACATCAGCCGACCCTGGTCTGGGTTGTGCGTGACCTGGGGGACGTGGCCGACAGCTATGCGAGACGTGGAGAACAATACCGCGGAGGCGACCTCGGGAAGCTCGCTGACATGGCGAAGGACCAGTTTGAGTCTTGGCCTTGGGCGAAGGTTCGCCTTGATTACGAGAAAATTGCCGACGCGGTTTCGCTGTTCGACCTAGCTCGAGCCGGTGTTGTCACTGGGGACAACAACGCCGTGCCACCGCAAGCGGAACCGCGAATGATGCCGCCGCCGGTCTACGACGGGGAGCCTGGTGGGCCGTGCGTCTGTGTGGCCCCGGGCGACTGTCGGCGGCATCCGGCTATTAACAAGCGAGGTCGCTTGTTTGACATTTGTCAGGGCGAAGTCCTGACACCCGAATTGTGCGAGTCGTATAGACGCCAATGGGACGATCAGGCGTTGTCGCCCGAGGACATTGTGCCCGCGAAAGTCGAGGTTCTGAACGATGACCCGTTCGGATGTGCGCACATGGGTGACTATATCGAGAAGCGAGGAACCGGGTGAGGCGGCACCAAGGCGAAGGTCTTCGCCTGTGACATTTTCGAACGCTGTACAATATCCAAACGGATCGGAAACATCCGGGGCGTCTGCCGCACCTGCGAACATCACTCCCAGCGAACCACGGAAGGTCTCGATGAGTGCCACGAAACGGTTGGTAGTAATTAGTGATCTCCACTCCGGGTGCCGGTTAGGATTGTGCCCCTCGGGAGGCGTGCCGCTTGATGATGGTGGCATGTACCTGCCGAGCGATCTGCAATTGAAGCTCTGGAGCATGTGGCGCGAGTTTTGGGATGACTTTGTGCCGACGGTGACCGGTGGCAAACCGTGGGCCCTGGTCGTCAACGGTGATGCGATCGACGGAGTCCATCACGGGTCAACGACTCAGGTCTCTCACAACCTTCTCGATCAGGTGAGGATTGCGAGGGATTGCCTCGAGCCAGTGGTGGCCCGCTCGGCCGGGTACTACCACGTGCGTGGCACCGAGGCGCATGCCGGGAAGAGTGGCCGGCTCGAGGAGCAGTTGGCCGAGTCGCTCGGGGCCGTCACGAGCCAGCAGGGTCAATCGGCGCGGCACGAGTTGTGGAAGAAGGTCGGCACGCATCTCGTCCACGTGGCTCACCACGTCGAGTCGGGTGTCGGATCGGAGGCCGCGGGTCCGTACAGGGAACTGCAATCAATGTTCTCCGAGTCGGCCCGATGGGGGAGGCGACCTCCCGACGTGATCGTGAGAAGCCACCGACACCGATTCATTGTCACCGAGATCCCTACCGGAAGGGGGGCGGGAGCGTCGCGGGGCCGTGAGCCATCATCAACGGCCGCTTGTGTTGTGACACCCGGTTGGCAGGGCCGCACCCCGTTCACCTACAAGACGACGACGGGACGAGTGGCCACTCCCCAATTTGGTGGGGTTGTTATCACCTCCGTCGGTGGACGGTTGGTGATCCATCGGCGGGTGTGGACGGTGGACAGGAGCCCAACGGAATGACGGAGCACGAGCCGATCCGATTCGATGAGCTCGCGGCAGAGCTCGACACCCTGGTCAATGATGAAGACCATCCCGGCTGGAGTGCTCGCGAGCTTCAAGCCATCTGGGCGGTGCCGATGTCCAAAGTGCACGACATCCTCGGAGCGGCCAAGGTGGCGGGCCGCCTCGTCGTCGGTCGCAAACGCATCGAGCGGATCGACGGCCGTTGGTCGTGGCGGCCCGCCTATCAGATCCGCTCCGCGGAATAGCTCAAGCGGCTCTGGAATCATTCCGAAAATGTATATACGTTTGCCTTGTGTAAATGTATATACATTTATACAATCTGGGCATGAACAACACGTCAACCAACCTGGTGAGGAGAAAGACGATGACCATCGACACCGAATACTATGAGGCCGCTTGGGAGCAGTACGGCGACGACGACGACCTCGCCAACATCTACCGGCAGGAAGCACTGGGTTGTGCTGATGATGACCATGACGTGGATGCCAACGGGGATTGGGTAGAGCCGGACACGGTTCACGGCCCGCTGCCGCTGCCTGCCTACATTCCCCGCCCCACGCTGGAGCCGGTTGCTGACGACAACGTCCCGTTTTAGAAACCCAAACACCCCGCCCGCCGGGCCGACCCCGGCGGGCCTAACCAAGTGAGGAGAAAGACGATGCGGCACAACCTAGTGAACGAGGATGCGATTGTCAGCGTGCAAGATCTGATGGATCTTCTGACGGACCTCGTCGGCCCCGCTTCCAATCACGGCCACTTCAAGCATGTGCGGTTTGAGAATACGGGGGGCGGCAACTATGTCGTCGAGCTCGGGGTCAACTCCGCGGACGCGGATAACTACCTATGGATCTCGGACGACGATGGGTCATTCGGTTACTCGGAGCTTAACGGGGAGATGCTGTCGAAGCAGTTCTACTGCTGTGAGTACGTCTGGGACGAGGAAGAGGGTTGCGAGATCCCCGACGAGGAGAGTGTGCATTACCTCGATGGGGTGAACCAACTTGTCGACCACCTGTTGGCGTTGATCGAGGCCGCCAAGAGGTAGGGACAGCGGACACAACACCCCGCCCGCCGGGCCGACCCCGGCGGGCCTAACCGTGAGGAGAAAGACGATGACGATCGAAAGAATGAACGAGAACGGTGAGAAGGAACAAGTCACGGTGGAGCTCACCGACGTCAAGCCGATGAAGAACGGCCCGCGAAAGAAGTTCCTCTTGTGCGCATGGATGGCAGACGTCTTTGGCTGGGATGAAGCGTGGCACCGCTTGTCATGTGATGAGCTCGTGCGGCTCATCGATTCCAAGATGATCATGCGGCTCGCCAAGGAAGCCTTGCCGGAAAGTCACGAGGAGTGTGGGTCCGAGCGGCAGGTCGAGGCGGAGAATCTCTTCTACACTTACCTGAGCCACACGCTCTGTGATGCCGACCTGAACGAGATCAGTCTCTACGGCTTGAAGGCGACAACAGAAGAGAGCGTCGAGGTGGCTTATCACTTTTGGCTCCGCTCGATCTCGCCAACCGAAGAAGAGAAGATCTTCGGCACGTGGTTGCTCGAGCAGGCTTGGCCCAATGCGGAGACGCGGCAAAGCATTCTGGCACACCGGGCAGCGGAGCAATTGGGCTAGGTGTGCACGTCCTGCTGAATTACTTTCCCGAGGTGGAACCGATGAAGAAGATCCTGATCCGGCTACCGGCCGAGTGGCTCGAGGAGATTGACACGCTCCGCGGGGACAAGAATCGTAACGAGTTCATCCGCGAACTCATCCGCACCAAGATTGGCCCGAAGAAGTTTCCCCCGCCACAGGGCCGGGGTCGTCCCCCGGCTAGCGGTTGACCACGACAACCCGCAACTCGATCCCGTGGCGGCCGCAAACCGCCAACGCCCGCAAGTAGTGCCGACGCTCTGCTTGCGGGTCTTTTTGTAGAAGTATCAAGCCCGGCTTGCGGCCGGTGGCCAGCGAATAGAAGAGAGCTTGGCCGCACCCCTGAGCCCACTTGGTGGCCCAGTCGACCTCCCAAGCGGTGTCATCAGTAAGGATGTCCACGCGCGACCCGTCGGGAGTCCGGGCCTCGGCCTCCCCGCCCATCTCTTCGGCCAAGTGTTTCGACCACGCGGTCTCTCGCCAACTCGATCGATCCTCCGTCACCCTGGTGGACGGAGGAAGAAAGGCCAAGAGGCAAGCGGTCCCGATCGCGGTGGCTCGTCGCATCAACATCATTCCAGTCCCAGGATGGTACTCGGGGTGACTCCGAGCAGGATGGAGAGCGTCACGATCTGGGCCGCGTCGGGGCTCGACTGGCCGGTCTCCCATCTCCGAATCGTCGAGGTGGAGACGTGGAGCTCGGAGGCGAGCTCCCGCCTGGTCAGATTCTCCGCGACCCGGTGCGTGGCGATAATCGCACCGATCTCGCGGAGATGCCGTCGGCGGTTTCTCTGGCGGGTGGCTTCCATGCTACTCATGCAAACCATTCTACCCGAGCTCGGCGCGCATCGAGCAACACTTCTACGGTGTGAGCTCGCGCACCAAACGGAAACCAACAGCGGCCCCGATATACTTCTCACCGACGGATGCCCGTGCGGCAGATCGAGCCATCCAGATCGACGTGCGATAGCTTCCGCCACGCATGACACGGTTGGGGCGACGTTCATCCACGTGATCGAGACACCACTCCCACACGTTGCCGTGCATATCGTGAAGCCCGTGTTGATTGGGTGGCTTCTGGCCGACCGGGTGCGGCCGTCGCTCTCCATTGAATGCGGACCAAGCCACGTCACGGGCTTGGGCTGGGTCGTTGCCGGTCTGCCAGCGGGACCGCGCTGGTGATTGTGCGGCCCGCTCCCACTCGGCCTCCGTCGGGAGCCGGTAGCGGACCCCTTCCTTGTCACTCAGCCACTCGGCAAACGCGACCGCATCCCGCCACGATACGTTGACGGCCGGGTGCCGGTCATCCGGCTCGATCTCCCCGAGGCTCTCCCAGTTGAACTCATCCCCCCGGACAAATTCCCCGTCGCTCATTCCGATGCCCGGAAACTCGTCGCTGGAGACGACCCATCCGGTCTCCGCTATGAACTGGCGGAACTGCCGCACGGTGACCTCGGTCTTGGCCATGTAGAAGTCGGAGACGGTCTCGGTGTGGAGCGTCTCGGTGGCGACACGATCGATGGCCGCTCCCTTGAGGTGACCGGACACGAGTGCCTGCTCCTCCAGCGAGCTCCCGACCCGGAACTCTCCACCGGGGATCAGCGAGAAGTTGACGTTGAGCGTCTCGGAGTGCACGAGCGGAGGGGGGCGACGTACAGTCTTGGGACGGGGCCCGGCTCCGAGCCAGAAAGCCACGGCGAGGAATGAAAACGCCACAACGAAAGCCGGAAGCCACGGTCGGGTGACCGTGGCTCGATGTTGTCGACGCGGAGCCTCTTGAGTGGTTGGTGGCTCGGTGCTCTGGCAATCATCAAAGACGGCCCGGATGCTCTCGAGTTTCTCCCAGTCGGACTCCGTCGGCTCGTCTCCTGGTTGGAGCACGAGGCTCGACTCGGTCAAGTCGAGCCGGAGGTCGGTGCAGCGTTTTCGGATCTCGGTGACGGCCTCGATGTATTGCTCTCTGGTGTGCTCCACGGTCCTCTCTCCCCACTATGCTCTGGTTCTATCAACGTCCATTTGTGTGAGGCGGTATTACACAGCAAATGCAACGAGCCCCGCAACCGAAAAGCAAACGGATAGCAATCCGTTAGCAGTCGGTCGCGGGGCTCCCGCATTGACCAAGGCGAGGTGGCTAGTGCCTCGGGGCCGTCACACCGATCCACTCCTTGGCGTGCCGGTTGACCTCCACGGCAACCCGTGCGAGCTCCGGGCCGGTGACCTCGGCATAGAATCTCCGCGTGACCTTGGAGTCGGCATGGCCGAGGAAGGCTTGAGCACTCTCCAGCCCGGCGTGCTGGGCGAGGTGCGTGGCAATGCCGTGACGAAGTTGCACGGGGGTAAACGGACGCTCAAGCATTCCGGCCTTGATCGCCGCATCACAACCCCGCTTCAGTGCTTGGTGATACGAGTCGCGCTTGTAGTGATCCGCCTCGGGGCAAATCCGCGCCCGGACTTTCATCTTCGCGGCCTTGACTCGCTTGAGCTCCGACGGAGTTGGCTTGGTTGTCCGTCCCTGCCCTCCCCACATGCCGGAGGCAACCCGCTCGGCCCTGGTGACGCTCGGACGAAAGAGCCAACCACGTCCCTCGGTCGTCTCATCCTCCCGATCGAGGTGCCGCCAGAGTAGTTCCATTGCGGCATTCGGAATCGCCTTGACCAGTGGCGTCTCGGTCTTCTTCATGTTCTTGTGCTCGAAGAAGGTGTAGAGAAAAGTCACCTGCCCATCGGCGTCGGTGTGCTCGCTCCAGTGCTTCTCCCCGTACCACTCCGAGTCGGGATCCGAGCAGGTGGAGTTGCGGCCCCGCATCCGCTTGACCTCGCCGGGGCGCATCCCGCACAGGAACTGCGTGAGAGCCATGTCGCGGATCGTGTCGCTCAAAAATGGAGTCACCGCGTCGAGCTCAACCATCCCGACCGGTCGGGTCCGCTTCGGCTTGGAGAGGCCGAGCTCTCCCTTCTGGATCTTCTTCATCTGGACGACCATCCAGTGGGTGCGCGGGTCACAGAGCTCCTCCTCCACGCACCACGCGAGGAAGGCTCTCACCTTGGTCTCGGCCTGTGAGACCATCGAGTAGCCCCATCCCTTGTGCATGACGAGATGCCGCCGGTATGCCTTGATCTGCTTGGGCCGGAGGTGATCAACCGGCTTGGCTTTCCACAACTTGACGAGCTCGACGAGTGAATCCCGGTATCGGCACTTCTCTGACTTGTGGATATCACGCAACGTGATCTCGTCGAGGAACATCTCGACCGCTTCGGCCAAGGTTCCGACGCTCTGCACCTGGTCAGAATCAAGCGGCAAGCTCGGGCCGCTTTCGTGGTGTTCCTGGGTCCAGTCAAACGTGCCCTGCTTGTACTCGCGCAAGAATTTCCGGTAGGCGGCCGAGCACTGCGGCGTGCCCGCCACTCCCATCGGGATCCTGTAGCGTTCTCCGCTGATCATCTTCGAGACGAAGGCGCGGCCCGATCGATCGACCTGCAATTGTGGGGGACGGTAAGCCATTATCTAACTCCTCCAAGTAGTTGGCTGGGGGTCGAACCGGTGACCGGTTCAACCATTCCAGCGGCCTGCAAAATTTTGCGCGCAACATGCGCGCAAAAACGAATGCCAAGGCCATGCCGCTCGCGTCTCGGGTTGGCTCCCAAGAGCGGATCCACTCGGCAAAACACCAAGAAAAGTAACAGTCGCAGCGAAGTGGAGACGACCGGGCTCGAACCGGCAACCTCCGGCTTGCAAAAATGCACCGGGCCAATTCTAACGGCGGCCCTTTTTCCTTGGTTTTTTCCGAGTAAAGTCATCGGCATGGCGTTTTGTTTTGTATGTCAAAGTGCGCGCAAAAGACTTTTATTTTGCGCGCCTACTTATCACGACTGACCCCGTCCAACTTCTCTTGTGCTTGGTCGGCTCGATACCGGGCCACACCCATCTCGAGTTGCCCGACCATCTGGTGCAGGGAGTGAGCCGCTTTTCCAAATGTCTGGATCCCGTCCACGTTGATGCCGTCGATCTTGTCTTCGACCATCGTGGATTGGATCCGCTCGAAGTCGGCCACGAGCTCTGTGAGTATCTGGGTGAGGACACCGACATCATCGGACGTGACTGCTCCATATCTTTTGCGTTTGTCAGACGGCATCCATTCCCCTGGTGAGAGTGATGTCAGCGTGATCGTCATGACCACGTCACAATAACCATACAAACCAACGCAAAAAAGATACAGACAAATCTACAACCAAACGCAAAACAACACCTGAGCTAACTGGAAACTAACCAATAGCTCGGTTACGTTGTTCCGCTATGGATGGAGCCAAGCGGAAGTATCTGACACTGAGCCAAGCGGCAGATCTCTGCCCCGGCCGGAAGCCCTGCTCGAAGACGCTGGAGCGTTGGGTCAAGAAGGGTGTCAGTGGGGTCCGTTTGCGAGCGGTCTACACTCACCGCTGGTACACGACGGAGCGTTGGCTCGACGAGTTCCTCCGTGAGCGAACAGAGGCACGCATGCACGGAAGTATGAAGGTGCCCGGATCTGTAAGCGGAGGAACTCGCGAGCATCCCGGTGTCATTGAGGAAGCGGCCGAGGCGGCCGCGGCCCGGATTGCCGAGAGGTGGGATATCGATGTCTAAGCCCAATTGCATCGCCAAGACCTGCAAGCGGGTGGCCTCTTCGCGGGGGCTCTGCCGGGCATGCTACGAGTCGGCCCGTCGGCAAGTCTCTTTGGGCAATCGCGACTGGGGAGAGCTTGAGGATCTCGGGCTTGTTCTGCCTGTTGATCGTCGGCCGAGCCGGAATCCCTTCCTCCGGGCTCTGGAGGATCTCGAGGGAGGCGGGTCATGATTCAAAACGTGCTGCCATTTCCCCCTGGTCGTAAGAATAAAACAATTGGTGAGCGGTTCGAGGAATATGACCGAGCTCACCCGGAAGTGTGGGAGTTGTTTCAAGAGTTCGCCCATATGGCTCGCGAGCGAGGCCGCACGCGGTACTCGGCCCGAGCCATTCTCCATCGGATCCGATGGGAGCGAGAGATCGAGCAGGATGCTCACGAGCCGTTCAAGATCTCAAACATTTGGAGCAGCAGATACGCAAGGAAGTTGGTCGAGTCCGACCCGGTTCTCTGGGACGGTTTTTTTGACCTGCGAGACATAAAGGAGTGATCCCGCGCTGCGGCCCGAGCGGCAAATGATTGCCAATCGATCCTCGTCGATCCGGTGGAACCGGCTCGGGCCGTTTTTTCAACAAAAAAGGAAGGAGCCTTTGGATGTTGGTGCTCACACGAAGAGAAGGTCGACGGATTGTCATCACCCACAAGGGGGCCCGGATGACGATCGAAGTGCTCGAGGCAAGACGAGGATCCAGTCGTCTTGGAATCTCTGCCCCGGTTGACGTCGAGGTGCTCAGAGAGGAGCTCGTCGACGACCCAGGAAGTCTTGATATCAAGGGGGTGAAGTCGTGACGGCCAACTGCCCAGTTCCCGGCATCTATGCCGACACCCCGGACGAGGTTTACTTCGGTTGGGACGCGGTCAACAACTCGAGCCTCTCCCCTGCCCTCCGTTCAATGGCTCATTACCGTGCCGCTCTCGAGACCAAGCGGCCACCAACTGCCGCGATGGAGTTTGGTCGATTTGTGCACACCGTCGTGCTCGAGCCCGAGCTCTTGGCGGCCCGCTACGTGGTGACTCCCGACCTGGTGGCCGAGCTCGAAGGGGAATACAAAAACCCGAAAGCCACAAAAGAATACCGGGAGAAGCTCGCGGCCTTTCACGAGCTCCACACCGACAAGGAAGTGATCGAGGCGGATGGCTATGAGAAAGCCATCAAGATGATCGAGGCGGTCAAGGCGTGCCCGAAGGCGACCGGCTTCCTCCGCGGGGAGGGACCGTCGGAGACCTCGATCGTCTGGGACGACAAGCTCACGGGAGTGAGGTGCAAGGCTCGCGTCGACAAGGTTGTCGAAGACGGGTTGCTTGCAGATCTCAAGACGACGGCCGACGCGAGCCAGTTTGGCAAGTCAATGGTGAACTTCGGTTATGCAAGGCAGGCAGCATTCTATTGCGACGGCATGGAGACGCTCACGGGTGAGCCGCACCGGCTCGCGTTTGTTGCCGTCGAAAAAGAGGCCCCCTTCGCCACTCTCTCCGGTCTTGTGAGCCAAACGGCAATCGAGTTTGGCCGTCGGCAGTACCAACGGGTGCTGCGCAAGATCTGTGAGGCGCGTGCTTATGACAAGTGGCCCGGCTACGAGCAACCGGCCGAGCTCGACTTGCCGCTCTGGGCCTATCAATCAGAAGACCTCGTCCTCCAAATCGGTGGCGAGGAAGTGAGGATTTAGAAGGAGTCTGTGGATGGATATCAATACCGCTTGGCCGTCTTCCTGGTTGAGGGCTGTCGACCTTAAGGGCCAAGAAGTCACCGTCGTGATGGGGTCGTGCGAGATGGAGTCAGTCGGGCAAGGGCCCGACGCGGAGACGCTGCCTGTCCTCCGTTTTGAGGGGCAGGATAAGGGGCTGATACTCAACAAAACCAACGGCAAGTCGATCGAAAAGCTCTACGGATCGGAAACGCTCGGTTGGGCCGGGAGACCGATCACGCTCTTCCCAACCACGACGCAGTATGGTTCGGAGGTCCGTGATTGCATCCGCATCAAAGCCCCTACGAGTGCCCCGGCTCAGGTACCGACACCGGCACCGGTGCCAGAGCCACCGGCAACCGGGAGTTTCTTCTGATGGCTGGGGACTGGATCAAGATCAAGACGGACCTCCACACCGACCCCGCGGTGATCGGCATGCAAATGGAGACGGGGCTCGAGGCAGACACCGTTGTCGGCAAGCTCGTGCGGGTGTGGGCTTGGGCCAATACGCACACAGAAGATGGTCACGCACCTTGCGTGACACTTGAGTGGCTCGATGGCTTCCTCGACTGTGACGGTTTCGCGTCTGCCCTGGTCGACGTTGGTTGGCTCGACGTCGGGGACGGTGCTTTGGTCATTCCGAAGTTTGACCGCCACAACGGTAAGTCCGCAAAGTCACGGAGCTTATCGCGAGAACGGAAACGCAAGCAGCGAGAAAGATCCGGGGCGGATGCCAAAAGATCCGCCCCTAGAGCGACGCAACGCAACGCAAATGAGCCACGCAATGGTCACGGTCCAAGCGTGACAAAAACGGGACAACCAAACGACAGAGAAGAGAAGAGAAAAGAATTAACCTCCCCCTCCCCCTCCCCCGCTCATGCGCGCAACTGGAGGGATATCGCTGACCAGTTGTTCGATCTCAATGTGGCCAACGGCTGGAACGTTGTCTCGCAAGCAGACATAAACGGCGCAAGCCCGGAGGATGTCTCGGCCGTGTTGGATCATTACCGGGCCCATCCGGGGGCATGGGGTCCGGGGGCACTGAGCAACCGGATCAAGATCACCAGAGCGAGGCAAGATCCGAGCCAAGGGTGGCCATCTCCCTCGAAGGACTATGAACATCTCAGGAAGGCTCTCTTGGAGGAGGGGGAGCGGCAGCAGCGACAGGAGCGGAACAAGGCCGAGCGTGCTGCTAACGATCAGATCGCGGAGGTGAGGGATCGTCGAGAAGAGAAGTACGGCGAGCAGATAGCCAAGTTGAGCCGGGAAGAAGCCGAGGAGCTCGTCGAGGAGCTCTTCGAGGAGCAACCATTCATTCTCCAGATGTACCGGAGACAGGGTGTCACCGGCATGGTGCGGTTGATGCTGATGAGCGAGCTTGAGAAGCGGGAGGACGCGGATGGGGCATAGTCTCCGTGTGGGGAGCCTCTTCAGTGGCATCGGTGGCATGGACCTCGGTCTTGAGCGGGCCGGGTTTGAGGTGTCTTGGTTTGTTGAGTCGAACCCCTACGCGAGAGCGGTGCTATCCCGGCACTGGCCCGACGTGCCGCAATGGCATGACGTGCGGACCTTTCCGCCTGGTGGTATCGCTGCTTCCTGGGGTGTCGATTTGATTGCCGGGGGATTCCCCTGCCAACCGATCTCGCGCATCGGGAGGCAGAAGATCAAGAAAGAGGGATCAGATGACCGGTGGCTCTGGTGGGACATGGCCCGCATTTGCTCGCTACTCCGGCCGCGATATGTGTTGGCTGAAAACGTCGCGACACTGCTCTCAGCGACTGATTCAATGGGACGACGCGGATCCCTCATGGGAGTTGTTCTCCGAGACTTGGCCCAGATCGGGTATTGCGTGGAGTGGCACAGCGTACCGGCTTCCAGTGTTGGCGCGCCCCACAGACGTGATCGGTGCTTCCTCGTCGGCACTCTGGCCGACCCCGACGACGCGAGATTGGAAAGACACACCGGGGATGGCTCGAGAGTCCGTGAACGAGGACGGCACGACGAGAGACCGCACCGACTTGTTACCGCGTCGCATCTACGCGAGTACGGAGGAGGCCGGGGAACCGCTTATTGGTCACCAAAGTGTCGAATGGACCGAGGTGCTCATGGGCTTCCCGGCGGGCTGGACGAGTGTCGCGGATGGGAGTGCGGACTTCCAAGAATGACCACGGGAGAGAAGAACCGTGTCCCGAGACTGACGGCACTCGGCAACGCAGTTGTGCCAGCAGTCGCGGAGATGCTCGGCCGGGCCATCATGAAGAGAGAGTCCAGACGGTGACGCTTTACACCTGCTCCATTTGTAACAACGAATTTGACCCCGAGGTGACCGGGGGTGACGTCGGGACCATCGGCATGATTCCGGTTCAGTTCTGCGTCTGGTGCGGTGCGGGAATGCGGGATTATTGCGAGCAGTTTCACCCCTGGTACGCGGACAAAGAAGAAGAGGAAGACGACGATGGTTAATTCCAACCAGAAGGGGAAAGCGGCCGAGAGGGAGGTGGCCCAGATCCTCTCCGAGCTCTTCGGCGTGCCGGTGCGACGCTCACAGCAATACTCGGGAGCAAACGGGGACGCGGATCTAGTCGGGCTTCCTGGTGTGCACATTGAGGTCAAGAGACGAGAGCGGGGCTCGGTGCACCGCTGGATGGATCAGGCACTTGAGGACACCGGCACCGATATCCCCGTCGTGATTCATCGGCCATCGGGACGACCCTGGCTCCTCTCTTGCTGCCTCGACGATCTCCCCGACCTCGTCTGCAAGTTGTATTTGACGCTGAGTTGGGAACCAGATGACGGCTAACCGGTTACGAATGATCAACTGGACCGAAGTCCAATTAGCGGTGTGGACTATAGAAAGGCATCCAATGACGCTTGATCCCAAAGACATGGCCAAGCTCCAGTACATCCGCCAAAGCTATGTCGACCTGATCGACAACCCCAACGAGCCGCCCGCCTACGGTCGGGTGAATATGGCATACCGAGAGAGTGTGCCTTACCTGATCGGCTTGATCAGTCACTTGATGGATCGGCTCGAAACCCTAAGCCCTCCGGTTGACTCGATCCAAGTGTGCGACACCTGCCGTTACTTCTGGGGAGTGACGAACAAGAGCGGCGTGATGATCGGTCACTGCAAGAGGTTCCCTCCGAGACCGATCCTGAAGGGGTCCGGCATCGTCGACGTCTTGCCGACTGTGGAGCAATGGGACAACTGCGGCGAGTGGTCGTTGAACGACAATCTGCTCGAGGGTGAGGATGACGACGAGGATGACGAGGATGAGCCCGATGGCGCGCCAGAGCACTCCAGAGCACCTGAGAGCACTTGAGAGCACTTTCACGAGAAAAACGAGCCCCGTATTTGCCCTGTGAGGCATTTGGATGAGTCGACGTGAGGTATGTGTCGCGGAAAAAACAAGGAAAACCAGAGATGAGCGAGCCTGGTTGGGAAGGTGCGGAGCACTACTGTGACTCCAACTCTGAGGGGATTGACGATGTGGTGCACAGCCCGGCCCACTACCGGCAAGGGTCGATGGAGGTCTATGACGCGATCACCGGGATGGGGCTCAGTTACACGGAGGGGGCCATCGTCAAGTACGTCGCACGGTGGCGATACAAGAACGGTCTCGAGGATCTGGAGAAGGCGCGTTGGTACTTAGACCGGTTGATTATGGAGCAACGTAATGCCAAAGACTGATATCACCCCGTGCCCGTCGTGCGGCTACAAGCCCGCGGTGCTTTTCTCGGTGGCGGCCGGATGGGTCGTGATGTGTCTCCGCTACAACTGCGAGAATCCACCAAGAGTGACCAAGCCTGGTAAATCCCGCGCGGATGTCGTCGAGCGTTGGAATGAGAAGGTGAAGTGATGCCGACAACTGCCACGACGATCAAGGAAGGGCACCGCTACGAGCTCGGGGATCTCGTGATCTGGTACACGAGCAAGCCGAGAGAAGGCAGGCGGGTGCGGTTCTTTGTGAAGAGCTCCGAGCTAACGCTTGTGCATCACATTGACCGGCCTGCTCCTTCTGTGGACAATGAGGAAGAGACCGAGTGAGGGCTATGGATTGGCCCGGCGGTCTTGTTTTACCGAGTGACGGCCCAAGGCCCAGCGGTGCACCGCATGGGCTTTTTGTATTTGGGGCTGGCTCGATGACGACCGGCGATTGGCTTGCCCTGGTGGGGCTCATCGTAGGCTGCTGGTTGGCCCTTGCGAGGTGGATGCTCCAGATCACCAAGTGCCTTGCCCGTCTTGAGGATCTGGCCGAGGACCAACGCGGCATCAAGAAGTCGGTCGACCGGAACACGCGAGACATCAGTTCAGCCCGTGAGCGGATAGGAGTGCTCGAGAGCCTTGTTAAATGAAGACGCAACCCGGAGACGTGATGGCATGTTATGGGACGGATTGGATGTCCCGCGGTATCACGCTGGGCACCGTCTCACCCTTTGGGCCAAGGGGGCTGCGGCTCGGGCCGAGTCACGTCGCGATCATCTGCGAGCAGGACGGCAAACCGCTCTGGGTCGAGTCCACGACAATGAGCCGGCACCTCTGCTCGGTGCGTCAAGAATTGGTTCGAGGGGTGCAAGCTCACGATCCAGTCAACCGGGTGGCCGACTACATCGATGCCGGTGGCCGAGTGGTCCGTTACGCTCTCACCCCGATCAACCGGCTCACGAGTGCCGAGTCGGATCTACTTACCGACATCCTGGTCAAGAAGTTCGTCAACAGGTCGATCGACTACGACCTCGGAGGTGCTCTGATCTCCGGCACACGAGTCTGGCAGTTGCTCCACTCATTCCCCGGAGCGGATCTCGATCGGCTCTTCTGCTCGGAGCTCGTCAGTGCGGTGCTCCAACGGCTTGGCCGATTGAATCGGGCAAACCCGACCCGGCACAATCCTGCCCGGTTGCTCCGGCAAGCAGTGCGACAAGGTGTCTACTTCAACGCGGGGGCAGTTGAATGAGAGCTCGTCTCGTTTTCGGCATCGCTTTCCTGGGTCTAGCTTTGAGCACCCTTCTGTGCCCCGCGATCAGCGGAGGAGCACCCAAGCGTGAGCGGGTGAAAGTCCGACCGGCCGAGGATCCGGTCTTGATGGCCGCGAGTGTCCACGTCGATGGGTGCAGCGGGACCGCTATCGACTTCGGTGGCTCCTCTTGGGTCGTGTCGGCACAACACTGCTTCGAGCTTGGCCAAGAGGTCACCGTCGTCACAGGCGACCGGCTCAAGTCGAGCACCGGGGTTGTCGTGGCTCTCGATATGAGGGTCGACCTCGCGTTGGTCAAAGTCGATCCCAAGCAGTTGACGCACCGCGCTATTGTCCCCGTCGTGCTCCCTGGTGGAGAGTGGTCGGGCATAGGCTACCCGCGTGGCAAGGGTCCAACGAGTTGGCACGGTGAGTTCCTCGGGGCAAAAAAGATCAGCAACCTCCCGCGGCCGCGTTGGGCTTTCAAGCGGAAGGGTGGCAAGTTCGACAATGGTTCAAGCGGGTCGGGAGTGTTTCGCGGTGGCTGCCTGGTAGGCGTCGCCACGCACATGAATGACGATGATGATGTCATCTACTCGTGCACACTCACCGACTTGCAAATCTTCTTAGCGCGGGCTGGCAAGGAGTTGCCGGGCCTCCGGGTTGCCAAGGACGGCCCCGCGTCAGACAAGGCGGCCGCGGCTCCTGCTGGGACTGGCCCAGAGAGTTGGGGAGACGCTGACCGCACTCGTGAGATCCTCGAGCTCAAGAAGAGAATCGAGGAGCTCAAAGGCACCGCGGGGCCACCGGGTCCAGCGGGTCCACCGGGACGAGGGATTGACCCGGCCAAGTTGGAAGAGATCCTCTCGCGGCTGGAGTCGCTTGAGGAGTGGACACGGAGCTTCCGTGCCACCGTGAGAATTAAGGTCCATCCCAAGGAGTAGAGACATGGCAAGCCAAGTAGATCTTCAGGCACTGCTCGAAGCGGCAAGCGGTGAGCGGTTGGCGCAGCAGTCCGCAGCGAACAACTCGTTCCTTCAGATGCTAGACCGCGCCTTCGGTCAAACGTATGCAAGCGTGGACACGGCGGAAGCGTTTGCCTCTCGTGTTCTGATTCAGTCCAAGGACGGACCATCCGCGTGATCGACGTCGAGCAGGAAGCCGATCGCCTGTTGGCCTTGGATGAGAAAGGTCGCGAGCGTGAATTGCTCGTGATCGCTTTACGTCTGGGCCAGCAGGCCGAGGCGGTCTGGCAGGAGCTACGTCGAATCGATGCGGAGTTTTTAGATGCCATCACCAATCATCAACGAGGGGATGCGGTCACACCTCCGGGGTCGTAACCGGTTCTTGAACATCATGACGCACGATGTCGTCGAGCGTTTGCGAATACGGCGAAAGGCACTCGCGGCCGACAGTGGCTTAGACGAGAGCTACGACGTCGGCACGTACCCGCCAGAGATGACAACGGTCGTGATGGACAAGAGTCGTGGACTGCTTCCCCTGGTCAGCGGTTTGATTGCTGGTGGGCTTGGCACTGCGGGGGTGGCAGCGTTGGTGGGTGCCTTCGGGGCCGTCGCACCAACCGCTGCCCTCCCGGCCAAGGCCCAAGTCTTTGACGTGACCATCGAGGCCGTCGACGGGAAGCCAAAGGTCACGAGCGTGGAGGTGACCGAGTGACCATCCAACGCATCGACACCGTCGACATCCACACGCTCACGACCGACTCGGTGGCGAGTGGTGACTTCCTTGCCTTCTCGGATGAGTCCGAGACTGGTGACTTGTCGAACAAGGTGACGATCGACGACTTCGTCTCGGCTATTGCCGGGACTGGGCTGGAGTCCAGCGGCATCACGTTGAGCACGAGCGGCTCGGGTGCGACCCTCACTGGGTCCACAGATAATACCGTCGTAACGGTGACCGGGGCCGACGCGATTGCCGGGGAGGCCAACTTGACCTTCGACGGCAACACGCTCGGGGTCGTCACTGGGAGCTCCTCCAGTGTGCCTCTCCAGATCACTGGAGCGTCGGGCCAAACTGTGAACCTGGTGACAGTCGAGAACTCTGGCGGTTCCGCGTATGTCGAGGTCCAGAGCACTGGGTCCATCCGGCTCGGGACGGCAGGCACTCGGCGGATCTGGGTCGCTAATGTCAGCGGCGAAGACGTCGCGGGCAAGAATCTCGATTTGAGAGCGGGCAAGTCGACGGGTGACAAGGACGGAGGGAGCATTACTTTCCACACCGCGGCCGCGGGGAGCTCGGGGACGGGCACAAACAATCATGACGAGGCTTGCCGGATCGACGCTGACGGGGCTCTTCGATTTCACAAGAACACCGCGCGCAAGATCTTCGTCGAGGAGGTCAGCGGAACGAATACGGCGGGCAAGGATCTCGACATTAGGGCGGGCAAGGGAACAGGCACCGGGGACGGTGGCTCGATTCGTTTTTATACGTCGGACAGTGGATCTTCTGGCTCGTCAGCCAACAGCCACAGCGAAGTGCTCCGTCTTTGGCATGACAAGTGGGTCGACTTCAAGATCTCAACTAGTGACGGCTCGACGCTCGACACGATGTCACCGGCCGCATACCTGCCCATCAAAGTCGGTGGAACCGCCTACTACGTCCCGATGTATCAGGAGATGTGATGGCCGAGACGATCACGATTAACGCTTGGGGAAAAACCGCCACAGTCACGGTGCCAGACGACCTGGTAGGCGAAGGGCCGAAGGCATTCGTGGCAATGGCTCCCGAGGATGATGTCCCCGCGGGGATGTCGGATGAGGAGTATGCCATCGGGCAGGTCGTCAAGTTTGTGGCTGACGTCATCAAGGCCGCAACGGCCAAGGCCGCGGCCCAAGATGCGGCCGACACCGTCTACTTCATCGAGCAGCAGACTGACCAAATCACAGTGGAGCTCGAGTAGTGGCAGGTGAGATTGTATTCCCGGCTGGCATCACAGGGCTCACCCTGTACGGAGTTGTTCGCTCGTATGCCAACACCGTCTGGAATGGCTCGAGCTTTGAGAGCTACGCGAGCGGCAATTGGGCGGACTATGACATCTCCCTGAGCGAACAAGGGAGCTCCTCGGTCTACGTTGGTACGTTTCCTGGGTCGGTGTCAGCGGGAACGTACCACGTGACGATTCATCGGCAGGCCGGTGGCTCGGTGGCCGAGACGGACCCCGTTATCGGGAGTGGTGGCATCGAGTGGAGTGGCTCTGTTGTCCTGGTGAATTTCGACGCGAGCTCGGACACGGTGGACGTCGGCAAGATCTCGGGGGATGCAACTGCGGCCGACAATCTCGAGGCAATGCTCGAGGGGCTACAAGCCGGGGCCGTCGACAACTCCAACTTCACCCCAACGACGACTGCCTTCGAGACGAATTTGGCCGAGGCATCAGACGACCACTTCAACAATCAGGCAGTCTTGTGGCGATCGGGTGACAACGCTGGGTTGACCTTTTTCATCACTGACAGTGTCGGCAAGACGGGCTCAATGACCGGTGTCAAGCTCACCGTCGACACTATGCCCAACGCGGCAAGCAATGGGGACACCTTCCAGATCATCGGAACCAAGGGAGCATAGACATGGCATCGCTTTTTAACAATTACGCCAAAGAGAAGATTGCAGAGGGGGATATCGATCTCGATGCGGACACTATCAAGATCGCGTTGCTGACAACTGACACGACGGCTGACACCGAGGCCAATGCCCAGACGCTCTCGGGCTTTACCACTCTTGGGGAGTTCTCCACGAGTGGGACCAACTACGCCCGTGCCACCTTGAGCTCGATCGATTCGCGGGTCGACACCGGGAACAACCGGTATGAGTTCGACGCGGGGAATGTCACGTTTTCCTCCCTCTCGGCATCGGACCCGGCCAAGGACATTCAAGGGTGCCTGGTGCTCAAGCACGTCGATGGGACCGACGCCAATGACATCCCGATAGCCTTTGTCGACTTCGCGTCAGATCTGACCCCGGACGGGTCCAACGTGACGATCACTTGGGATGATGAAGGCATTCTCCAGTTGAGCTAATTGATGCTCCAATTCTTTCTCCGATCGGCTCGAGAGACTGTCATCGTGTCGGCACCAGTGGTGTCGGCCACATGGGTGACTGTTGCGCCGAGCGTTGCCAAGTCGACACCGGCCACACCGGTCTCGGCCACATGGGGAAGTGTTGCCCCGTCACTCGAGAAGTCGACCTCGGTCACTCCAGTCTCGGCCACTTGGGGAACCGTGGCCCCGTCAGTGTCGAAGTCCGTCGTCGCGGCTCCGGTTGGCTCCACCTGGTCAGCGGTTGCCCCTGCTCTCGAAAAGTCGACAACACCGAGTGCCGTCTCCGCTACCTTCGGGGCTCCCTCCATCTCCTTAGAGAAAGCGGTGGCGGCCTCGGTCGTTGTTGCAACTTGGTCGAGTCCAGAGCCATCGACGACCAAGGGGGTGTCACTCACTGCGGTGTCGGCCACTTGGTCGGTCGTGGTCCCGTCCATCGGGGTCGCTGTTGAGATAGAGGCCGCTCCAGTGGCCGCGGCTTGGTCGTCGGTTGACCCAAGCGTGAGCAAGAGCGTCACGGTTGAGCCTGTCGAGGCAGTCTTGGCGAGCGTGGTGCCGGATGTCAGCAAGGCCACAACGACAACGGCAGTCACGGCCGCGTGGTCAGTCGTCCAGCCCTCAGTGTCACAAGCCTCCCCTGATGTCTCTGTTGAGGTCACACCCGTCTCGGCCAGTTGGACGGTTGTCGATCCAGCAGTCGGCAAGAGTGTCGCGACGGCTGCCGTCTCGGCCAGTTGGACGGTTGTCGATCCAGCAGTCGGCAAGAGTGTCGCGACGGTTGCCGTCTCGGCCAGTTGGACGGTTGTCGGTCCAGCAGTCGGCAAGAGTGTCGCGACGGTTGCTCTCGGGGCATCCTGGTCGATCGTTGTTCCCGCGGCGGCCAAGAGTGTTGCGGCTTCCCCCGTGACGGCCGGTTGGTCGGCCACGGTGCCAACACTGGGCAAGTCTCGATCTGTGTCCGCTGTGTCGGCCGCTTGGGCCATTCCGGCCGTTGAGGTCGAGAGGTCAGTCTCGGCCACACCAGTGTCGGCCAGTTGGACCGTTGTCAGCCCGTCACGATCAAAGTCCGTGCCAACTCCCTCGGTGGGTGTCAGTGCCTCGGTCGCGTTGCCTGTGGTCAGCAAGGAGAGGCCCGCGGGGTCGGTTGTCGCGAGTTGGTCTCTGGTTGACCCGACGCTCATTATCACTCCCCCGGCTGGCACGTCACTCGACTATCGTGTGGCAGGTCGAGCCCATTGGTCTACACCACGTGAAGAGATCTCCTTCCGAGTTGGTGGCCGGTTGCACACGGCTGGAGCGGGTCGGTTGCATCTTCGATGCGAGGGTCTGCCCCATTACGAGGTCGGGGGACGACTCCACTACATCGGTGAGGGAGACGTCGCCTTTGATGCTGGGGCTACCCTGGTGGGCTATCGGGGTGATGGCTCTGTGACCTTCGAGGCGGATGGCGGCAATGGGTACACGTCGGAACCGAATCAACTGAAATACGAGATGGTGCCATGACTCAAGCGGAACAGATCCAAGCCAAGACGGCCAACGAGGTCCGCAACCTTGCGGCCAACTTCACAGATAAGCTCGACACAGGTGAGACTCTGACGGGCACACCGACTGTGACAGTCTCACCCAGTGGTGTCACTGCTTCGACGGTTGCCGTGTCCACTGAGGCGTTGACCATCCTCGGGGAGAGTGTCGCAATCGGTAAGGCAGTGACGTGCTCGGTGTCCGGTGGTTCGGCGGGCACACGCTACACGCTCACGATTCAGTGTGGAACCAACGCAAGCCCTGCCCAGACCTTGGAGGTCTCATGCCTGCTCGACGTGACATAGTCCGCAACTACATGCCCACACCCGAGGAGATTGCCAAGGCAGCCGCCGAGATCCGTGCCGAGTGGGATCCGAAGAAGTGGGAGCTCCAACGCACGGCAAGGGAGAGGCACTGGCTCCCCTTGCAAGTCGGTGATCCAGACATCTACGAGAACCGGAAGAGACCGTGATGGCTCAAGCACCACGCACACACCGACGATCGAAGCACAAAACAAATAAGGTGGATCTCCGTCCTGGTGCGCACGCTCGAGGGTATGGCTCGGACTGGCGACGGCTCCGGCAGTGGTATGCCACACGTCACCCGTTGTGCGAGGACTGCTTGACCCGTGACCGAGTCACCCCGGTGGACGAGGTGGATCACGTCACTCCATTCGATGGCAAGGATGATCCGTTGAGGCTGGATAAGAGCAACTTGATGAGCCTGTGCCGCTCATGCCACAGGAAGAAACACGCACGGGAGTTTTCGAGAAAAAAGTGAGAGGGGGGGGTCTGATATCTGGGCCCATTCCTTAAGGACCGCT
>VTLG01007665.1_pt1 | contig 35390 bp, 48 predicted proteins | sample 4694571 | NCBI WGS metagenome assembly VTLG01 (sample SAMN12604809, study PRJNA352737) | marine metagenome | biome: ENVO:00000447; feature: ENVO:00000209|ENVO:00000569|ENVO:01000036; material: ENVO:00002151; isolation source: viral sequences binned using virsorter ...
ATCCAAAAATCAAAATTTTTTCCAGCCATAAAAAATGCCCATTATATTTTAGCCATAGTAAATTTTTTTTTTATAATTCAGCTTTATAATTTAGGCTTATAATTCAGCTTTATAATTTAGCTACCATCCAGGAGATTAGACCCTGGTAAAAAAAATAGACCCAATTCACAGCGCAGCGGAGTCCTGGATCGGGATCCAAAACGTATTTTTTTATATTTCTCGACGAGAACTCACCCAGATCACCCATATCTTTATATTATAATTAAGACATTAAGCACCACTTAAAGTAAAACTTTAAATAAATCTTAATGTAGTTTTTCTGATCCGATCTATTTAAATTATAATATGGAAATTAACAAAGTATTCGTCTATGGGACACTCAAAAAAGGTTACCACAACCACGACTTCCTGGATGGAAGCGAGATGGTGGGAACGGCAGAAAGTTTATCTAAATTTAAAATGATTAATTTAGGAGGTTTTCCAGCCGTGCTTTATAATTCAGATGATGGCTATAAAATTAGTGGCGAAATTTATAAGATAAATGAACGAATCTTGGAAAGGTTAGATTTCTTGGAAGGTGAAGGAACTTTTTATAATAGAGTTGAAGCCGATTTTTTTATGGTTGGAAACAAGCCCCACAAAAATGGGCGAAAATTTAAATGTTGGCTTTATATCTTAAAAGATATGCCTTATTCTTATAATTATGATAATGTTTATTTAAACACTAAAAACCTTTTGACTTATGAGAGAATTTGAGTGATTGGATAGAGGTATCCCTACCCCTACCCCTCAAACCATTTGACTAACGAGCCGAATTCTTCGCAACTGGATAACCATTTATAACTATCTACTTATAATATGATCGGGCAATTCTTTTTTCATCAGTATTGATATATTAACACACTCAATCGCCTTCGGTTTGTGTTGCACTTATGTTAAAAACCCCTTTTAGTAGTGCTTATATTTCACCATTACCCTAAAAGATTCAAACCAAACGATAATGGGCTTATAACTTATAATTAGGGTTTATAATTTTGCAAGAACTTTTTATAATTTATACCTGGTGGAAAGAAATTAGTTGCATACTTGCAATTTATTCTTTAATATAAGGGAGTCAATAAATAAAAGAAAGCGAGAAAATCAATGAAAACAAGAAAACTATCAGAACTTATAAGAGAACTAAAACAAATCAAAGACAAACACGGAGATTTACCTTTATGTCATTCTTCTGATGATGAGGGCAATTCTTTTCACGAGGTTTTATATTCACCTACACCAATGAAAATGAAAAAAACTAAATATGATTTAGAATTTATTAGTGATAGTGAAAAACCTAATTATATATGTATAAATTAATATCAAAAAAACAAAAAGGAGTTAAAATGGAACAAATAGATTATAAAACAATGAGAGAAATATTGATTGAAAATACTCATAAAGATTTAAGGGGTTTTTATATGAATATGTCAGATTATAATGTAATGAAAGAATTTAGAAGTGAATTGCCTTATTATGAAATACCAAAATTATAATACTATTAATATCAAAAAAACAAAAAGGAGTTAAAATGAAATTCGTAACACATAATGATAAAAAAATAAATATAGGTGGGCATTTACAAGGTTATGTAGATGCTAATTATAATGTATTAGTAAAGTTGTTTGGAGAAAAATCAGATTACTTTGATGATTATAAATCAGATGCAGAATGGATAGTTGAGTTTGAAGATGGTAAAAGTTGCACTATTTATAATTATAAAGATGGGAAGAACTATTGTGGGGATGAAGACGGATTAGAGGTATGGGAAATTAGAGATTGGCATATTGGTGGAAAAGATAAAGTTGTGGTGGACAGAATACAACAAATAGTTAAAGCAGAACAAGAAAAGTTTGACAAAGAAATAAAAGAAAAAAGAAAAGAGGTTCTTGTTGATTTGAAAGCAAGGCTTAAAAATAATTCAACTATTGCAACAGATTTTGCAAAAATGTTATGTGGTGATGATGTTGAACTTATGCAAACATTAGACTTTTATACTTTAACTTTGGAAAAAATAGATAAGATTACAAAAGAAATTGATGTGATCGAAAATTCTACAATTGAATCTTTTGCGAAAGGGGGTGCTTAATTGAATACCACAGATTATTATCAAAGAATGCAGAGGGGTGTTGAGCAAATTTATGAACACATCCGACAAAACCCATATCATGCACAAAATTTTACCACAAGATATAATTATATAGTTGATAGTTGGGTAAATCAAGTAAGTGATATTGTTAGTAAAAACATAAAAAAAGAAGAAAAAATCAGAGAGAGAGAGGTTTTTTCTATCGGATCATTTTTTAACAAGGTTTATGCTAATGGATAAGATTACTAACATAGAGGTTAAACCAAATGGAGATAAGTGGGGTTATAATGCTTATAATAGGCAATGGGTAATGCTTGATAATAACAATAATATTATAAGAGAGTTTATAAATAGAGATGGGCATAAAGTAAAGTATTTCGATTTACATGGCTATCAACCACACACCTTTAAAGAATGTTTAGATCAGGAGGGTAAAGCAGATCCTTATGCACAAATGGACTATTGTGAATCTGTTGATTGTCCAGATTGTTATTGTTGTGTGTGGGTTTCACATATGCATCTTCCACCAAACCCTAACAAAAAAAAGGTTAATAGCCTTATAATTGAGAGCAAGGATAAAAAGCCTTATAAAACCGATAAAAAGTGGGATAGGTTAGCGAAAGCAACAATTAGAAATAGGGTTTCATCGAAAGATGAACATCCACTTTTAAAATATATTCTTAAAAAGTTTAATGGAAGGATTATTAATGATTAAGGGGTGTCCTTATATCGTAAGGTATAGGGTGGGTTACCTTTTTATTTGCCTATTGATAGCACCCCTTACCCCTATTTATAAATATAACCCTTATAATAGGGAGTATGAATACACTTCTTATAATTCATCTTTAAGGTATAACACTTACACAAAGTCTTATAATTATGCATCAGATAATGATGTTTATAAATACGACTCTTATAATAAGGAGTGGGTTATAACTGATCAGGACAATATCTTAAAATACAATTCAAAAACAAAGAAGTATGAATATGCTTCTAAAAATTCAAAACTAAAATATAACATCATTTATAATAAATGGAGTTGGGAGGAATAATGGCACATGCAAATATAAAACATTTAATATTGGAAAGTGGCTATACTAATAAACACTTGGCAAAAGTTTTAGATGTTCATCAAACAGAAGTTAGTCAATGGATCTCAGGAAGAAGATCGATACCTAAAACAAAAAGAGGTAGATTAGCAAGACTTTTAAAATGTCGTATAGCAGATTTATATTTACCAAAGGAGGTATAGTCGTGGAATTAATGGATTATTTTAATAAAAATAAAGAAAAATGGATGAAAGAACTTATAATTATGTGGCAGGATAATGTCTGGACTGATGTTTGTTTGGATGAGTATTATGCTTATAAGGTATGGGTTTATAGTCAGGGAGAAGAATATTTTATTCAGATGAAAATGTATATGGAAAGTGCTACAAATGAACAATATTCCATAGAAGATTTAAAAAAGGATTCTTGGAACTTATATTTAAATGATTTAGGTATAAATGTAAAACCTTTTGCTAAAAGATTAAAAGAAGGTATTGATCAAAATGGAAGTGTAATAGATAACATGCAACATAACGATAGGGGGATAGCATAGTGGCTAAACTAACAATTAAAGAACAATTACTAAAAGATTACGACTTTCTTACAGAGGATGATTTTTATCCCGAAAAAAGAAGTGGTAAAGACATTATAAAACATAGTGGATGTGAAAGGATTGCAAGGAATGTTGGTATTAAATATTCAGAACCAAGATTCTTAACAGTACAAAGAGATTTTTCTGTTTTATATTGTGCTGCTAATTTAGAAGATAGAATGGAATGGACAGTAGGTGAAGCAGATTTAGAATCTAATTGCTTCAACAAGTATGTTCATTCAATGGCTGAGAAACGTTGCAAGGATAGACTTATATTAAAGTTAATAGGTGTGTATGGCGATGTTTATTCTGATACAGAAGATTTTGTTGATGATATAAATAAACCTAATAACGAACCACAATTAGCATCAGATAAGCAAAAGAAATATATAGCTACATTGCTTACAGAAACTGGTAGCGAACCAATGACTGATGAAGAATATAATGAACTAACTAAACAAGAAGGTGGGCAATTAATTGAAAAATTATTAGCACTACCAAAAATAAAGGAGTAATAAATGTCAGATTATATTAACTATGGGAGATCTGGTATCTTTTTAAATGAAGATGCAACAGAAGAAAATAAGCAACCTAAATTTAGGGGCAATATAATAGTTGATCGGGACATCCCAAAAGGGACTGTTTTAAGAATAGCTGGTTGGGAAAACAAACAAAAAGATAAAACAAAAAGTATTAGTTTGGCTTTATCTTCCAAAGTTGGAGAAACCGCTAATGACTCTACTTATAATAAGCAAAAATCAGGTAAGCCTTATACTGCCGATGTAGATATTAATGGTGCTGATGATGAGGATATTCCATTTTAAATGGAGTTGGAGATACTAATAAGAGAAAAAGGTGGAGAGCCGAAGTGGGTATCTGCTTCAAAGGTTTTGGGTGGGAGGACACGGAAACCTTATTCCCCCTCTCCACCACCTCTTAAAGATTTAGAGGGTTTTGGTGAATGGTATAATCTTTATAATAAAAAGACAACCAAAAAACATGCTATGAACTATTGGTTTAAAAACATAAAGAAAAATATGATACCAAAAATTATGGAACACACTAAACTTTATATTAAAGATAGAGAAAAGGTATATCGTAAAGATCCGATTAGATATTTAAGGGATCGTGTATGGGAAGATGAAATTATAGTTACAGAAAAAAAGATTGATTTAGATGATTTATATCCCTTTGATAAAACAGGTAATTCAAGATTAGGTAGATGTAGTAATTGTGGCAAAACTACATTTGGTAATAAATTCACTATACATAAAGATGATAGTGATTGTTGTAATGCAAAAATAAATAAATGGAGATAAAATGGAAGATAATAAACCATACCCTGATGTTTTAATATGCACTTTACAAGAGAAGATAAGGATTGCTAAACAAGGCTTACAGGCTATAATAGATCAATCACCTGATATATCTTCAAATAGAAAGATAGCAGAAACAACATTAGAAGAAATGAATAATTGTAAATAACTTATAGGGGAGGTTGGGTTATATCCGCACACTCACTTTATATCCCTCCTTATAGCACCTCCCCTTCACTTTTAGGAGTATATATGAAGTATAGAAGAAAATTTGTTTCGCCTAACCAAAAATCTATTGATTTACAAAAAGGTTTAAAGGATGGTGAGGCGAGATGCACAAAGTGTTTGAAGGTTAAAAAACAAAAAGATTTTACAAAGAAAAATTATTATTGGTGTAGGAAATGTCATAATGCTTATTCCAGATCAAGACCAAAGAAGGTGAGTTACAATCAGTTATGGTAAAAACAGAACTACATATAGTATGGATAACAAGAGATGGAAATAAGTTTCTTTATAAAGAAGATGCCATATTCCACGAAGAATACTTAAAAGGAGAAGATGATGCCGAACAAGAGTAAAGCAAAAGGTAATAGATTTGAAAGAGAGATTGTAGAGGCGATAGAATTACATGATATTAAATGTGTTCGTGCTTGGGGATCTAACGGAAAAGCATTAGGTTGCCATGAAGAAGTGGATATCCTTATAAATGACGATATTAAAGTCCAGGCAAAAGTTAGAAAGGCTTTACCGAAGTGGATCAAACCATCTGAACACACAGATATTCAGGTTATTAAAGAGGATCGGGGAAAAATATATATTGTCCAGGAGTTAAACGATTGGATATTAAGCATTAAAAAGGACTTAAAGTAAAACTTTAAATGGAGGTTAATATGGGAGTTATATTTGTAACATTAGGTTTATTTTTTGGTATGTTTCTTATAATTAGCATATCATGTGAGATAGCAGATATTTATTATAATATAAAAGGAAGGTTTAAAAATGATTAATTGGGTAAATTTATTAGTATATATTGGAATATTTATAGTTGGGGCTTTATTTTGGTATTTTATTGTTTATTATGTGCTTGATTGGTTAGGATTATGATAAACTCAAAGGATTATATTAAGTTTATAAAATCTCATTTTTGTGTAATATGTGCTAAAAGCCCTGTTGATGCAGATCATCTTGAACATATAGGTATGGGGGGCAATAGAAAATTAAATACTTTAAAAGATTATTCTTGTATTCCTTTATGTAGAGAGCATCATAGAGAAAGGCACGATATAGGGAATTATCAATTTGAGCATAAACATTCTGTGAATCTTTTTAAAGAAGCATTTTATTTGATCAGGAAATATTTTACAAGATAATGAGCGACAAAGACAAGATAGTATTAGATGAATTTACGGAAAGAATATGGGATGCTACTTTATCTTTTATAATAGAGATAGATAAATACAAATTGTATCAAGAATATTTAAAAGAAGTTTATAATATAGACTTTGAAATCAAAGAAAATAAAGGAGAGTAAATGAAAATTAATATGCAAGACAGAGTAGATAAAATACTTATAAATATACCTCGTTGTAGGGATTGTGATGTTTATTTAATATATGAAATATGGGCAAAAGAGATGAAGGTAGATATAAATAAAGTGTCCTTATTAGACACATTAAGTCTTTGGAAAAATAAAAAAATATCACACCCTTCTGCTATAATGAGAGCAAGAAGAAAAGTCCAAGAGCAAAACCCCCAAACAAGAGGTAAGGTTTGGGAGCAAAGACACGAGCAACAGAGAAATGTTAGGAGAGATTTAGGTTATGACTATTAATGGACATTTAGATTTATTTAGTGGTATAGGTGGATTTTCACTTGCTTTAGAAAAAGTTGGGATAAAGCCCAATTGGATAGGTTTTAGTGATATTGATAAATATGCAAACGAATTATTTCAAAGGAGATTTAAAAATGCAGAACAACTTGGAGATGTTTCCAGAATTAAACTTAAAGAACTCCCAAAAGACATTACATTGCTTACTGGAGGATTCCCATGCCAACCATTTTCTATCGCAGGCAGTCGCCTCGCCTTTGAGGACACCAGAGGTACTCTCTTTTATGAAATCGTACGGATTCTCAAATTCTATATACAAGAAGGAAGACCGATACCATATATTGTTCTCGAAAATGTTAAAGGCTTATATAGTGCGGGAAATCGATCAGTCTTTCCTGCAATCTATAAAATTCTCACCGACATTGGTTATACCGTTGAGTGCGAACTGCTTAATAGTAAGTTCTTCGGAGTGCCACAAAATAGGGAACGAATCTATTTCGTTGGCAGATATTCTCGAAACGGAAGTAGACCAAAAGTATTTCCTATCAGAGAAGATGACAAAAAGATTAAAAGTTATGGAGAAAAAAAGGAAGGAAAGTTCCAAATAACTAATTGCTCACCAAGAGAATTTAATTGGAGAGATGTATCTCCAGCTTTATGTGCAAGGGATTATAAAGATCCAAAATGGGTAAAAGTTGCTGATTATAGAAACGATGAAGGTTTAAGAGTTAGAAAAGAGTTTATATCTCCTTGTTTGCCAGCAAGAAGAACATCTGAAACTGATCCTTCAACTATGCCTCCACTACTTGTTAAACAAATAGGTAATAATAATAAATCTAATAGTGGTAGGCAACCATACCAACAAGATAGAGTTTATGATGATGAAGGAATATCTCCTGCTTTAAGTGAAAATAAAAGTGATTTAATTGTTAAATCAGGGGCATTAAGAACTTACCCAAGAACGACTAATCCTGATCAAGACAGAAAAGAGGGAAGAAGTAAAAGATTAGAAGAAAGAGATGATGATGTTTCTAATGCTGTTACTACTCATAATTTAGATAGTGTAGTCGTTACTAACCCTTATAATGGCAAGACATCAGATAAAGAAACAGGAACTCTTGGGACATCTTGTGGAACTTCCACAGGTAAAACTGCTCAATTAGTAAAGTATGGTATAAAACAATTAGATGAAACATTAGAAAAAAATGAATTAACAGAAGAAGATGTTAAGATATTAGATTTATATAATAGAGCAGCAAGAGATGAGTGTGTTCCATTAACTAATGCTAATCATATGCCAAGACTATATAATAAAACACAAATCAGAAGATTAACACCAATAGAATGTGAAAGACTACAAGGGTTTCCAGATAATTGGACTGATGGGCAGTCAGACACACAAAGATATAAGCAATGTGGTAATGCTATTACAGTAAATGTAGCAGAAGTTATATTTAATAAGTTGTTTAATAATGAGTAAAGTTTTAAAAAAATATGCTAAAGGCAATATTGATGCAGATCTAAAAGTTATTTCATTAGGTTTAGGTGTCCAATCAACGGCGGTTTATTTAATGTCATCAATGGGCTATAAATTGCCAAGATCAGATTATGCTATTTTTTCAGATCCACAAGCAGAGCATTATAAAACTTATGATATTTTAAAGTGGTTATTAAAATGGAAAGAAAATAATAACGGGATTCCTATTATAGTTAATAGAGATAAAAATTTATTAGAAGATATTTTAAATAAAATACCAAAAGGCGAAAGAGTTGCTTCTATTCCTGCTTTTTCTAAAAATAATGATGGATTACTAATGCGACAATGCACAAGTGATTATAAAATACAACCTGTTATTAAAACTTCAAGAAAATTACACGGATTAAAAAAAGGGCAAAGAATGAAGCCAACTGAAATGTGGTTAGGAATTTCAACTGATGAGATAGAAAGAATGAAAGATAGTAGATTATATAATATTAAATATTTTTACCCACTTATATATCACAACATAAGCCGTAATGATTGTATTGATTTTTTTAAAGAAAACAACTTTCCAGTGCCAGTAAAATCAAGTTGTGTATTTTGCCCATATCATAGCAATAGCTTTTGGAATGATATGAAAAAAGATAAAAAAACTTGGGATACTATTATAAAAGTGGATCAAACAATAAGGAAAAACCCAAAATTAAGAGAACCACAATATTTACATAGATCATGTAAACCGATAGATGAGATAGATTTTGAAGATAAACAACTTCCAATATTTGATGATTTTGATTGTGAAGGGCATTGTGGGTTATAATTATTTAATAATAGGTAGTCATTATTTAATAATAACTTTTCGCAACGAAGAGCAAACAAAAAGGAACGAAGAATGAAATTTATAGGAAATGTAAAAAATGGAAAATTAACTTTATATGATAAAGAGGGATTTAAGAAATATTTATATAATTTTGATGGAGATGTAGAGTTTACTATTAATTCTGCTCAAAAGAGGCATTCTCCACAACAAAATGCCTATTATAGAGTTATTTGTCGTAAGTTATCTAAAGAATTAGGCTATTCTGAAAGAGAAATGCATCAAACTTTAAAACATCACTTTGATATGCCAAGCACAAAAGAATTAACATCAGAAGAATTTACAGAATATTTAGATAATATTCTTCGTTGGGCTGCAACTGAAATGGGGATTAATTTACCTGATCCTACCAAACCTCACGGATAGTTAAGTTAAAACTCCAAACATTGTGTGCAACTTGTTTAAAATCAATTCCGTCTTTAGTAAATTCACATAAAAATATATCATCATTTTTTTCATGATTAGGCTGAAACAGAAATGGCAACTGACCTCCTAATGTTCCATTTATAACACGAGCAAAAAATGTATTATCTACACCATCACCACCAAATCCATCATAAGTTTTTTTCCCTCCTGGATAATCATATGATGTGCTACTCCAGCTTAACATAGGGTGCGACCAACCTGTCCATTGATTATCAAACAAATTATTTGCATCTACATATGAAAATTTTAACTTCCATATTCTTCTACCTTTATATCCTGCAAATCCAGCTAAATTGTGAGTAGGTTGCCCATTATGATTATACCAAGCACCTACTTCATATATATTGTAATCTTCATTTACACTATTGTCAGAATTTTTTACTTGTCTATAAAATTGCCAAGGTGCTGGTTCAGTATAATTAATATTTGTTAGTGTTTGACCACCTAAACCTGTTTTCTTTTTAACACCATCAAATTCCCAACTCATTGTTATATCTAAGTCAGGCATTCTATCTAAAACATAAGTCCAACCACAACTAAAAGCATTTACATGAGGCACATATGCAGTATAATCAGTATCATATTCATAAAGTCTAAATCCTATAGCATTATGCAATGCTAAATCAGCTCTATTAAAATCAAAAGCACCTTCAGGATTCCATACTTGCCCAAATGTATCTCCATCTTGATCATTATCATTAAATCTAACATAACTCCAACCAACATCTCTACCTTTATCTGAAGTGGTTTCGGTTTGTGGCTCAGGATCATCTGTTATGGTTTCATCAAAATCAAAAAATGCAAATTTACCATCACCATAATTTCCAACAAACTGAAAATGATGCGAATCAGAATCTAAATTAGGTATAACATCACTAAGATTAACTCTTATATTTTTAGCTGTATTTACTCCTGCATTATCCCATAAATTACCGTTACTTGTTCCATTATATTCTTCTTTACCATTTCCATCATAGTAGCTTACATAAGGCTCAACAATAGCTTGAGCTCTACCTAAATTATGTCCTAAAAATGCAAAATAGTTAATAGTAGCAAGTGGATAATATCTTGATAACTTTACAGCAAAATCAGTTTTATAAAACTTTTCTTCATGTGTTGAAACACCTCCATGATAATCTATATTTACTGCATAATCTTCATTGTTCCAGCCTGGAGTAGATCCTGTCCTCCATACTCTTACTCCATTATTATGAAACATATCTCCTGCTTCTATTGTTGGTGCATTATTATCTTCATGGTTCATGTTTTGTTCAGTTTTTATTCCACCATGAGCTCTTGAATATTGTATTGCATCTACATAAAAGCGAGGTTTTTTAGGTTGCTGATAAGTTGCTGTCATTATTAATAACCCCCTCCAATTCTTTGTCTTACTATTATTTTTGCTTTTTCTATTTCTCTTTCTAACTCACCTTTATACACTTGCTCTCTTTCAAAATCTGTTGCAAATTTTTCTTTTATAATTTCAATATTATCTTTATTTGTATTTAATTTTCTTATATTTTTATAATCTGCTTTATTGCTTATTGTGTAGTCTGATACTTTAGTGCTACCAACATTTGCAATTTTAACTTTTCCAAAGTTGCTGTCTAATGTGTCTTTTATTGTTATTATTTTGCCTCTTTCGTTTTCTACTGCTTTTGAACTTGTTGCAGTAACACTATTTTTATTATAATTTGTACTTGAACTACTCTTTGTAACATTAGAAGTTATTCTTGTGCTTGTTAGATCATCAAATACAATGATTGCTACATTAATTTTCATTGTTCCTGAATACTTTATAAATGGCTTATCACTTTCTATGCCACTTTTATCTAACGAAACACATATTATTTTTGATTCATTTCTATTATATAACCAACCTTCAGGTAAATTAAATGCTATTTTATCATTACATTCGTAATATATTTCTAATCCTTGTATTTTTTGTGACGATTCTATATAAACTTCACCACCACCATAACTTAGTATAACTTTGTGTATTCCGAGCATTTTAAGTGTTCCCTTCTATGTCATCGCTAATTTCAGGATACCAACTTGGAATTAAATTGTTGCCATATCCAGCTAATATGTATTGAACAAGAATAACTACATCTAAAACATTTATAATAGCATCACCATTAATATCAGAAGTTATATAATTTTCATCTGTTGGTGTATCACCTGATAATATTAAATTAACCATTGCAACTGCATCAAGAACATTAATTATACTATCATTATTAATATCGCCATGTCCATATCCTGTATCAATTAATGCTTCTTCTTCATTTGTTTCTTCTTCTTCTTCTTCAGGATGTGGATCTTCACCTGTGTAAGGGCCAATTTGAAAATTAAATACTTTTAATGCATCACTATATGAACCATTATATAATGGGCCACTATGAGTAGAGTGATAGTCTTTTTTCCAAAAAGTTACTTGGAAACTATAATAATCGTCATAAGTCCAATAACCTCCTTGATTTGAGCCAAACATACTATTATGTGGGTAAGTCATTTCAGCACCACCATAATCTATAGTAAAAGGAGGATCTAAATCATTTCTGTAATGTCTATCACATATAACTATAGTTACATATGTTTTCCATACATTATTACCTGATTCCCAAGGCTCTTCTATAGCATGAACAGCACCAGCAGCATTATCATAACAATTTTGCCATTCGTGTTCAGGCCATACTAATTCACCATTACTATTATCAGGACTTGCAAGTGTAACACCAATAGAGCTTGTGTATTGATCATATGTAAAATTTTCATATGCATATTGCATTTCTGTAGGATCATCATCTACCCAAGATATTACTACAGTACCATAATGTGGCTCTGCTGCTGCACCATCTTCATTTTGTAAAGTAGGATATAATAACATATAAGGTTGATCTAAATTATTATCATAGTCATCTTGTGTATGAGGTGTAACATTCCAATGAGCGCTACCTACAAAACCCATACTTGTTTCTTCACTCCATTGATCGCCTAATTGTTTTATAAGTATATAAATAACAAAACCATTATCAAATGTAATTGCTGCATTTACTTCTCTTGGGCCTCCCTCGTTACCTTGTATTGTTTCAAACCTAACAACATGAACACCAGTTCCTGCATCAGAAACCTCATTATCTTTATGTATAACCCAATCATTATCATCTAATACTACTGATTGAATCCCTGAATATGCCTCAGTAATTGTAACACCTTTTATATCACCAAAAGAATCCCAAAATTGTAATTCGCTTGGACTCCAACTGGCAAATGTTGTTTCATCATCTGTTCCAGCTTCTGCAGGTCGCCATTGTGCTTCACCTACTATATAAACAAAAGTTCTCGGATCGTCAGCATAAGCATCTTCAAATCCGTCTAAAGCAATTTGTATTCCATCAACACCATAATCCATTCTGTGTAATTGTATGCATTCAAATTTTATTTTATCTGTACTTTTATCTGTTGATGTAACTAAAAAATAAGGATATATGATTTGTCCGTTTTTAATATATCTTTCTGTATAGTCAAAATCAAAAGCACTTTGATTGTCTATTAATTTATCAAATCTAATTATATCACCGACTTCTATACCTACATAACTTAAAGGTAATTCACCTGCTATTATTAAGTGTTGATTTGCATTCCATAACATTTCATTTTTTTGAACATTATGAGCAGAAACTAAATCTCTTATTGTGTGTGCTTCATATTTAGTTTGACATTCTTGATTTATAAGATTATAGTAGTCAATTTTATATCTATATTTAGAGTGTGCTGAAGATGGATACATAAGGCTTGTTAATTCATCTAAACTATATGCTTCAGAAGTATTTCCTTGTGTGTATGAACTTCTTTTTAATGCACCATCTATAATAATTGGAAACTTTTCTTCTCCTGTAGTTTCATCTAAAATTGAACCACTTGTATTATTAAAAGTATCGTTTGAATAATTTTTGTTATAATCAATTTTAACTTGATTGTTTATATCTTCTAATTTAGTTTTAGTATATTTATATTTACTTACATCACGAGCAGATATATCCATAGTAACATCATCGTCTGTATAATAATGTTTTATACTATCTAATGTTATAGTGCCTTTTTCATTAAATGTTAATAATACTTTAGAATCTTTAACAACATCTTCCATTACTTTATTAGATTTCTTTGCTTCTTTCATGGAAAAAGCAGTTTTTATGCCACTATTTTGAGATTGTGCTTGTGAAAATGTTTCTTGATTATAAACAACACCTCTACCTAATCCAAGTTCAGTATTTAATATATCGTAGATTACTTCAACAGGATTTTCAATAAATTCTTTTGATCCTGTATCTAAATATTTATAACCTTTTCTACCCTTAATTTTTGCAAAAAAATCGCTTTCTTCAAATTCAGCTTTAATATATTGTCTTACACAATATAAATCATTAAACTCTAATTCGTGATAAGCATGTTGAATATGTGATCTTGTATTTGGGCCAAATATAGATTCATCAGTTTGACTTATAGTTTCATTATATTTAGGTGGGTAAATTGGAACAAACATCATTGTTGTGTCAAAATTGTCTGTATATCCATATGTGTCAGGAAATATTTTGCTTCTTTTGTCGCCCCAATAAGTTCCTATACTTGGGTTTCCATCACCTTCATCTGCTGACCATTCACCACTTGCTTTACCTATAGCAGGGCCATACATATTTTGCCCACCATAACTATTACCATTTTCAAAACCTCTATTTCCATGATTACACCACCAATCGTAATCAAGATTTTGTGTTGACCAAGACTGACTTTCATTCCATATTCTTCTATTGGTTGAATAAAATTCTTTATCGCCATAATCATAATAATGTCCAAAATCAAGATTATCTTGCCAAAGATTCCAATCTGATATCATACGAAAATTATCGTCAGTTGTTATATAATAGCTATCTTTAATACAATTATACCCATCATATGTAAAAGGTAATGGATAATCCATTCCAATTGTATCTCTTGGAGAATATGGTAATTGTCTTGTTCCTACAAACATAGGAACATCAAATCTATCTCTACCTGGATATAAATACGGAATATCACCATAAGTATCATCAGATTCAGTTTTAAATGTACCCATAAACCACATCATTTTACCTGTAGCTGCACCAAATGGATATGTTTCAGTTGTTAAATCTGAAGTACCTGAAGGAACATTTATTGCCCGATCATAATCCGTAGTATCAGCCATACTATCACCATCAGGATCTATTTTTACATCTTCATAAAAATGTTGAACATTTGTATCTACACAAGAAAAATGTAAAAAATTCATAGGTCTATTAGTTTCTACACTATCTATTTCACTTTCAAAACCACACCTTAAACCTCTAAAACCTGGTATAAAACATACATTTCCTGTTTCATTATCATTAATTCTACACCAACTTTGATATGTAGTCCAAAACTTAAATTTTAATTTTGCATTTCTATTAATATAAGAGCCTTTATCAAAAAACTCTGCCATATTTTCTACATCACCATTATTTATCCATTTATAATCATTAGTATGAACATTAGTATCTCCATGAGAAAAACCAACATTAAGTCCTGTATCTGTATCAAAATCAGACCTATTAAAAGTACCTAACCTTTGGCTTCCGTCAGGCACAGTACCTTGATTTCCACCACCACCTTCATGTGGTTGCATTAACACACCTTTAAAATTATCTTTATATTGAACATATGCAGCATTGTTAGCTATAGGATTTCTTCTTCTGCCTACACCAACTAAACCTCTTGCTCTTATACCATTGTTAGTATGTGCAAAATCATATTGAGGATAAAGCCAATAATGATGAGCATATCCGTCTTGCACATCTTTTTCTGCACCACCTGAAGAAATCATAGCATCATTAACATATCCTGAATCAGGGTTACCACCATGCCAAAACCAACAATAATTTAATATAGTAAGCATTTTACCGTCATCGCCTATATACATTTGTGCAGCATCAGGATCATAAAATGCATCTTTGTTATTGTAATCATTTACTGCTTCTTTTCTGTCCTGATAATCAGTCATTCCTTCACCAGCCATTGTATCTACAAAACCTTCACAATCTGCATCAGGTTTATCAAAATTTATATAATAATTTTTAGAAACACCTGTATATTCAACTTCTGTTACAGAAGCAAATGCTCCATCTACATGCCCATAAGTTAAAGGATAAGTTGCATTTAATGATTTTTCTGGTAAAGCATCATTATAAGGTATGTCGTTTGTAGGTAATTCTGATTCTTCAAAAAATTTAGACAAATGATAACAAGTGTATTTTGTGTCTTTTTCTGTTACTTGTATTTTATCTAAATAACCTGTATATACATGGGTACATTCTTCTAATGATCTTGCACTTTGAGTAACCCAAAATACTGCAACAGCACTTTTGTTACAAGATTCTAAATCTAAATTAATTGATTCGCCTCTGAATTTATTAGCTGTTGAAAATGTTAAATTATTTACTTTAGATATTTGTTTTTTTAAATCTAATTTGTTTTTGAATTTTGGATTTTTAGTTAATAATGGTAAAAAACTATAAGATAATTGTGTGTCGTCAAATCTTAAAGCACCATCTCTTGTTGATAACTTTATGATCGCTTCAATGTAATCTTTTCTTGATCCGTATAAACCTTCTAACTTTTCTCTTATTTCTGTGTCAGCTGTGTCTGATGATCGTGTAATCCAAGTATAAACATCTGTAAATTTTTCTACTGGACAATTAGGCAATATTAATACATAAGTATGTATTGAGCTTATATTGTTTATTGTGTCATTTTTAAAATTTTTACTTATATCTAACATTAAGCAAACCTATCAGTTATAGTGCCATCAGATAACACTCTAATTCTTTCCTCTAATTTAGGTATAAATTCATCAGCAACAAAGTCATCACTTAATATATTGCCTTCTAAAACTATATTAATATTATTACCTGTTCTTTGACCTTTATTTAGAGCATTTAATGTTTCTAATCCTATAGATTCTGTAGCTCTTCTGCTCATAACAAATTCGCCTCTTTCAGCTTCTATTAAAGTTCCACCTTCAGAATGTAACTTTCCACCAATTAATCCACCTTCAGCTAATTTAGGTGCTTCTTGTGATGCTATCATAGCTATTTGAGCAGCACCCATAGCACCAAATAAAGCAGCGATAGGAAGTCCTGCTGGCCAACCCCAACTTGCAAATGCTTTCATAATAGCAACACCTGTGTCCATAGCTACTTGAGCCATTTTCATATTTTGCTCCATTTTGAAGATTTCTTTATTTCTTTTGGCATACTTCTTCTTAACATCTTCTTCCATCTGCTCTTTTTTCTTATCAGATGCTCGGTTATATGCTCCTGATTTTTTAAGTGCATCAAGCTCATCATTTAATTGTTGATTCATTGCATCTTTTCGACTTTGAACAAACATATTAAATGTATCCATAGCCATTTGTTGTGCTTGTGCTATTAGTTCTGATTTATTATTTTCATTTTCTGCCAACCATTCAGTATATTCTTGTTCTAATTCTTTTAATGCTTCAATTTCTTCATTTTTTTTCTTAACCTCTTCGCTTGTTCCTTCAGGCATTAATCCAATAGACATTTCTTTAGATGCTATTTTACTTACAAATTGATCTTGCATTTTAAACATATCATTATAATATCGTTTTGCTCCTTCTAAAGCATTTGTATAACCACTTTCTCCACCTGGTATTAACATTTGTGTAATACCTGTGCTAAGTTGTTGTGAAGGTGTTTGTTGCCCTCTTTCTTTTCTTATTTGGTAAATATCTTTTCTCAGCCCTACTTTTTCTTCTTGTTGTTCTTTAATTTCTTGTTGCTCTCTTAATTCTTCAGTTTGCTTCTCAATTAAATCTAATAGTTCTGCTTGTTGAATTATTTGTTGTATATTTAAATCAGAACCAGCTATCATAGCTTCTAATTTAAATTGTTCTCCAGCACTTAATTCTTTACCTGTATCAATTTGCCTTTTAAGTAATTCTGTTTGATATTCTAAATTTCCTATTGCTTTTTCATGTTGTTTATTAATATCTTTTTGTTTAGCCTGTTTTTGATATTCTTCTGTTTGTTGTTCTATCTGATCAAGTATATCAGCTTGAGCATCAATTTCATCTTGAGTTAAAGTGTGAACTTTATGCATCATTTCCACTCTAAACTTCTCACTTGCACTTAATTCTTTTCCATATGCATTCTGTTCACTCATTATATATAATTGTGTTTCTAAGCCTTGCATAGTTTTTTTGTAGGCTTCTGCTTCTTGTTTAGCTAATGATTCTTTTCGGTTTTGTTCGTCTATAATTTTTTGTTCATCTTCTAATCTTTGTTGTACCTGCTCATTAAGTGATCTTAAATATTCTTCTTCATCTATTATTTCTTGTATTCTTTCTGCAGATAAACCTAAATTTTCTCTTTCTAACTCTAATCTTCTTGTTTCTATACGAATATTATCTTCAAGTTGTTCACCTGTTAAAGTTTGATTAGCTAATTGTTGTGATATTGCATTTGCAATTTCATGATTAATAGCGCTTTGATCATTTAAATTTTTAAGACCGCCTTCAACTCTATCTTTTTCTTGTTTAGCTTTATCAGCTATAGCTTGTTGCTCTTCAAGTTTTGCATTGATTTCATCTATTTGCATTGCTTTAGCCATTAATTGCATTATTTCTAAGTCATTATATTTTAATGAGTTTGTTGCTCTTGCATGTTCTATTTCAGTCTGAAGTTTTGTAACTTCACTAAGTTCACCACCAGCATCAAGCCTTGCTTGTAACATACGAACTTCTTTATCTGAACTTTCAATATCTTTTGCGGCTTCTTTAGCTCTTTTGTTTTCTTCTATAGCCTCTGTTAATCTTATTATTTCATTTTTTTGATCTTTGGTAACCTTTATATTATTTTGTTGGAATGTGGTTAGGATCTTATCAGATTCTGACAAATCCTTTTGCAAGTACATTTTTTCTCTTAATTTAATAATCGTATCATTAACTTTTTTCTCATCGAGTGCATCTATATATTTTTCTAATTCTTTTGCTGTTTCAGGATATACTATTTCTAATTGTTTAAAAGTTAAACCAAACCTTTGAAAAGATTCTTGCGACAACCTATTTGCTCTCATAAACTCAAATTGAGCTTCAGTAACTGTTTTTAGACCTTGATTAAGTAAGGCTAAATTTTTAGCCTCTTCGGAGTCGAAGGTTTTCCCTTTGGCAGCGTCTATCACCATTTGATGAATCTCTTTATTAGTCATCAACAGTAGGTTTTGTTGCTCTAATTGTCCACTAAGTGTTTCTGCTGCTCTTGCTAATTTTTGTTGAGAGGTTGCAAAATTTTCTTGATTTCCCTGTGCAGCTTCTAAAGCCTTCTCATACTCTGCCAGCATATCTTTATTTTCTTTATGCTTCTCTTTTACTACTTCTAATGCATTTTCTACTTCTTTAATAGCTATCTCATACCCTGTATCTTCTCCTGCAAATTCACCAATCTGTATTATTTCGTTTAATTCTTCACTTAAATCTAAATATTCCTTACGATACATTTTCATAGCATCTTTATACTCTTCAATCTCAGGAGGAACAGATGGCCATAAACTTATATTTTCATACAGATCTCTAAAAAATTTAGAATAAGTATCGTCTTTTAATATTTCCAGAGCGTCATTTAGATCATCTATATGGCCCGCTGTTTTATCAGTAGCCTTAGCCCATTTATCTGACTCATCTATTAATTCCCTATAAGTAAGAGCTTTAATTGTATCACGAACACCTTCCATTTTCTTTTCATAATCTTCAGCCTTTTTCTCAGCATCTACAAAAATTTCTTCAGGCTGAAATGCAAGGTAAATTTGATAAGCAGCCTCTAAAAGAAGAAATGAACCAGCTAAACTTTTTAAAGTCAAACCAAGAGCTCTTGCACCTTTTCTCACTTTTACCATCGACCTCATAATCCCAAACATTCTACCTGGAATAAAAAACATTCTTTTGGCTAATAAAAGAAATGCCGCTGATAATATTATTATTCCTGTTGGTCTTTCTGCGACTTTTAATAATAAGGTTAAAGCCTCTGCTATAGTTTTGACTACAGGAAGTAACATTTGTCCCCAAGTTATAGCTGTTTCTTCAGCTTGAGCTCTTAAACCTTCCAAAACATTTGCATAAGAGTCAGCAGTTCTTGCTGCATCACCCATAGCATCAGCCGAATCCGCTTGTATAATAGCTAATCTTGCTAATATTTTTTGTTGATCAGTAAGAGTTTCACCTGATTTTATAATACCTTTTCTAAGAGCCGTATTTTTCATTCTTGCTTCTGATATTACAATACCATATTTTCTTACTGTTTCGTGATTTCCTACAAGAGCAGAATTAAAATCCCTCATAACATTAGCTGGAGCTTGATTACTAAATGAACCTACATCTACTGCTAATTCTACAATCTCTTTAGATAATTCGGCAGCGTTAAATCTTGCCATACCCATAGGAACAAGTATATCTTGAACTGATGCTGCAAATTCTATCATTTGATATTTAGATCTATTTACACTATCGGAAAACTCATTTGCCCATTTAGTCATATTTCCGAAAGAATCACCAAATACAACTTGAGCCTTACTCATTTGTTCCGCAGCATCACCTGCCATATTTGTTAATCTTAATATAGAAGCTGAAAATAAACTTGCACCAAATGATGCAAGTAACATTTTTGAACGAAGAACTGAGAATGTAGCGCCTGTAGTAGTTGCTGTTTTGCCTACATTTCTTAATCCTCTTTGTGTGTTAAGCAGAGAATCTACTAATCTTTGTTGAGCAACAGATAGTTTGCCTGTGCCTTTTTGAAGCATAGCATTTGCAGCTGCAAGTTGTTGTACTTGTTTATTTAATGCTGCTACTGCCCTTGTTACACCTTGGTGTCCTTTAGCTACAAACTCTACACTTATCTTATTTGCCACTTTTCGCCTTCGCTTTCTGCTTATCTATCATTATGCTTTCTTTTTTAGCAAATGCATTTTTTATTGTAAAAAATTTTTTGATCCAACTATATGGTTGTTCACCATAAACTCCTGGATAAGGGGACACATTATTGTCGTTGCAATAAGTGTACCTTTCAATATCCCTCTGTATTTCTTTGCTATAAAAATGATTGGGGCAAGTAAAATGTGGTAATTGTGCGATTAAAGATTTATCTTCATCAAAATCACCTTCAGTTTCTTTAACTTCTTGTAAAATTAAATCAATAATGCCCCATACATCATCTATACTATCAAAATTGATAGTTTTGTATTTACCATCTATTTGTATAGGTGGTTTAGCTTTGTAAGGAAATTGGTGGTAAGGACACCCTCCACACCCATCAGCTAATATCGCTATTTTGAGTTGGAGGGTTCTTCTTCCCCCGCAGACATAAACTCTTTTTGCAATACTGAGAAGATTTCTACTTTTTCCTCAAAAGTTAATGTTTTTAAGAACTTATCAGATGTATCTCCATCTAACCCAAGCCTGATCCATTTAGTCATTGTTGAATGCATCATACTTATTTTAGTTGGGTTTCCGTCTTTATCCATTTCCCATACCACACTATCCATCATCTCATCACGCTCATCTATAGAAACATCTTTTATTTTTAGTTTTCTACCTGATTTGAGTTTAAATTCCATGTTTATATCCTTATTTTATTATTTAGTATTATGAAGCTGAATCAAATGTTATTATAGCAGTATCAGCTGCATCTCTCGAAGCCTTACCACTAACATCTAACATCATTATATCACCTTCACTATAAGCTACATTAGTTAATACACCATTATCAATATCTATTCCGTATGCTCCACTATTAGTGAATTGGAATAAATCTGCTGCAGTTGCAGCACTTTGTGAATCAAATGAACTTACAAGTCCTTTAGTGTTTCCATCATATTTGATTTGAGTATCAAATGTTACTGCAAACTCAGTTCCACGAACCATTTGCTCATAACCAGTTGATTTAGCACCAACACCTATAACAGGATTATCTAATGTTACTGTCCAGCTATTCATAACAACTTCAAGTCCTTTTACTAAATGTGATGAAGAAGTATGAAAGAAGCAATCAGTTGAATTTGAGTATTTACTTCCACCGATACTGCCTGTATTATCTAATGTAGGTACTGTACCACTAACAAGAGTTGCTGTCCATTTATATCTACCTGAATCTGTTCCATTATCAGCAGTCATAGTAAAGTTACTTACCATACAACCAGGAAAGATCATGTGTGTAGAATTTGCTGGACTTGTTAAATCAGGTGCAGCAATAACTATAGTTAATGTTCTACATTCTGCATCTGAATAACTTGTACCATATATCACTTCAGGTGGTGTATATGTTGCTGCCAAACTAATATCTGTTGAAGCATTAGTATGAGCGCATATATTTTGAAGTAATGTTTTGTGTCCAGTATCATTATGCCATACACCAGATAATGATAATTCTACTTGTCTTAATTTGTTATCTTGAAAGAAATCGTCATCTCGTAAGAATCTTCCACCAGTTCTAACATCAAGTGCTTGATTAACATTTAATGTAGGATAACTTACACTATCTACATTTAATGCAAACATACCTGATCCTGCAGCAGCACTTGTTCCTGCTGTACCTTCTGCAATAACCCAACAAGAAAAGTCTTTTGGACTAAAATTGTGTCCTACTTTTGCCATTATTTAGCTCCTTTTCTCTTAATTGGAGATTTAGTTTCTATGCTCGGTGAAGTATCTCCTTCAACTTCGGTAACGAGTCCGTTATAACCACTTGGAATAGAATCAACTTCAACAACTTCGCCTTTGTTTAATTTCTCCCAAGTTTCCACATTCCAACCATGAACCTTATAATCTCTTGGTAAAGTTCTTGCTGTGTTTATTTTGATCTTCATAATATCCTCCTTATGAGATATTTGCTAAGTGTTGTGCTTTCCAAGTGAAGAGAACAACATATTCGTTTTCGTTTTCTGAAGCATTTAACTCAGTAGATTCTACCACACAACCATTAACACTACTATCGTCTGCTAATGTCATTGTATGGTTTTGTCTTATTAAAGCCTCAATTCTTGATACAATTCTTAATACCTGATCTAATGCACTCTTATTAACATTAGGTTCAGAAAAATAAAAATACATTTCTATAGTGTATTCTCTACTTTCACCATGTGTAAAAGTTTCTAAAAAATCGCTACCTACAGGATCTAATCTTAAAAATTGTGTGCCTGCATCTTGTGTTTCATGCCCTACATAAATAGGTAAAGCATTTTTAAATTCTGCTCTTAATACATTACGTAATTTATCTAATATATTCTTAAAATTATTAGTATAAGTAATAGCCATTAATATTTAGTTCCATATCTTTTAGTTCTTGTCATTTTAACAGCTTTTCCAGATACTGCATCTGTTTCTTCATAAGCACCAAATACTTCTATTTCCCACTCATTATCTACTGTGGCTACTGTATCGTCTGCTTCACCAGCAAATCTTATTTGTAGTCCATGTGCTAATGATTGATAATCCCCTGTAATAATCTCATCTGTAATAACTTGATTGTTTTTAAGTGCAGTAGAATCTTTTACCCATACACTATATTTTGCAGTTCCTAAAACACCTCCTGTTGTAGTAATTTTTACTTTTATTAAATCGTAACTACCTCTCCACTCTCCTCTTGTATCCACAGGTCTAATTGAGCCATCAGTATATAATACATCTCTAACTACACCTTGAGATGAATCTCTTGTAGTTTGAAAACTTAAAGCAGCCTTACCTTGATTAATGTTTTCAATATTAAGAGTAGCCTCTTCCATTAAAGCATTGGCAAGTTCGCTATTAGGGTCGTGGCTTTTTATCATAAAATTAGCAGCTATTAAAGCAGTCGTTCTTATGATCAGGTAATCAAAGTTACCACTTTTATCTTTAAATGCTTCTCTTGGCATATTAGGGTCTAACATACTATCAAGGTATCTACTTGCATCAGTTCTAAATTGAGTAACTAAAGTTGTAAAATCTTCTCCTGCTTCTACTAAATAATCATTAGGGTCTTGATTATTTGTTATTAATAAACATAAATCTAATTCTGAATCATAAACAAAACTTAAAGCATCAGGGTCGGCTGAGGTAGCATCTCCAATGCCTCCACTTTCATTAATCACTTTATAAACACTTGTTCCGTCTAAATGTATTTGTGAAGCACTTCCAAATAAACCTCTATTTGTTTCAGGTGTTGATACTGTTATTGTATTTGTTGATACTGAAACTACTCTCATATATTCATTATTGACTTTAATTATATCATTAGCTGCAAAACTACTACCACTTGCAACATCAAAACTTGTTGCACCGTGACTAAGTAACCCATCTAATGTGCTTGTTGCAGAAGTTGGATAATCTATCTTATCAACTTCTCCTCCATCCCAATATAATTGAGAAATTAAACCTGTATTGTTAGCATAATATATATCTAATGATGTGTCGCTAAAATCCAATAACCCTGCTGTCCACCCATATATAGGTTTTTTACCATCAAAACTATCAAGTTGAGGAAATACTCTCTTTAATTCTTTATGTGTGCAATATATTGCTGCTGTAGCCATTACTTCCTCCTGTTTTTAGTCTTAGTCTTTTTAGTTTTTTTCTTTTTATTCTTATATGGCATTAGTTAAAACCTACTATTTCTATTGTTGGTTTTATTTTAGCATTTACAGCTCTTGCTGATATAGAAGTAATAACATTAGCACTTGTAAAGTGATTACCACCACTATGAGCAGAATCTTGTCTAAAATCAAAGATTGGCTCTGCATTTGCTGGGCCTTGTATATCTAATGCTCCTGTTTCATAATTTATACTACCACCACATTCGCCACCAACTATAGATCCATGTCCATTATCATAAGAAAATACTGCTGAATTATGTATTGTAGTAAAACCTGCTTTATCTAATATTGTGTCAGGTGGAATAGCAGCTGCAACTGCAGTATTTATACTACCTACTGCTGGTATTCTTCCTACACCCCAAATATCAGTATCACCACCACTTGAATCCGATAATGCTACTGCACTTGCTCGTGTTCTGTTATGCGATGAAAATCTTACATCACCATTAATAATTCCTACTGTTACATGCTTTTCAAATAAGTTGCTACCTGATGTTTTTCTTTGTGTTGCAAATAAACTATTTAATTTACTTATGAATCCATTAGTACCACCAAATTTAGTGTTAGCAGAATCAATAGTTAAATCTATATCGTAAGCACTACCACCATCTACTGCAATTTGAAATTGATATGTAGTTCCAGCAGTTAATCCTGTATCTGTGTCAGGTGTTATTCCTGATAAACCTAATTCCTGATAACCTTTAGTATAAAACTTAATAGCAAGTGATCCTGGAACTATGCCACTACATGCTTCAATTAAATTTCTGCCATAACCCATAAGATTAGTTGTTGTTAATCTTCCTGAATTATTAGTTTGAAGATATGTATATTTATTATATGCCTCTTGAGTGTTAAAAAAAGGTAAATCTACTGCAACATCATCTGCATGAGTAGCTGCAGTTGAACCTTTAACTGCTCTTATAATAGTTAATTTATTATTTGCTAAATCAGATTTATCTCCTATTGCTGTAACTTCGCATATTTCATTCTCTATTCTAATTAAATCGCCAACATGAAATAAATTAGCTGTGCAGTTAGTATCACTTGTGTATGGCTCTAAATAAAGTGTTGTTGTTGTTGTTCCTGAAGCTATAGCGCCATCTGTCGCAGTATCTACATCTGCTGTACTATCTACCTCTAATGAAGTTGCTACATCATATCCTGCTTTATCTTCAACTTTTCCAGCATTTGCAGCAGAGTTATCAGAATCATAACCAACCATTCTAATTCCAGGTAAATATATATATTCACCAGCTTTTAGTAAAAAGCTAATATATCTTGCAGCACTAACCGTGTCTAATGTTGCACTTGTACTACCTTCATACCAAGTTCCTACTAATTGCAATTCTATAACACTTCTACTTGTGTTTCTAATTACCATAGCTTTTATATCACTATAACCTGCAGATCCTGCTGATTTTGAACCATTCCACAATGTCGTAAAACCGTCTGTATCATCTACTGCTTTTTTTATAGTAAAAACCTCATTATAAGGTTCTGATTGTAGAAAATCAAAACTTTCTTTTGGTGTTGCTACTTTTAACTCTGATCTTAATGTTGCCATACTCTCTCCTAAACTATATAATATTTAACACATGCTTTTGCATGTAATAATACATCTGCATTTGATTCTATTGTTGCTACTAATACCGTTCCTGCATTACAAGTTTGTGTTACTACTGAAGCATTTAAGTAGTTAATAGCACTTGCTGAAGTTGATTGTGCTGTTGTATGAGCTACTACTGCTCCACTTGATAAATCTCCACTACCACCACCATTTGACTTGTCTAAAGTGTAGTTAAATAAATGGAAATTACAAGACGGTGTTCCTGATTCACTTCCGAAAAAACATTCCATTGATGTTACTTCTATACTATGTGTAAGATACCAATAATAATGAATTACATCTGTATCTTCTGATAAACCTGATATATCTAATGTTGTTGCAGGATCTGTTCCATTTCCTAAATCTATTTCATCAGTAGCTCCTCCTAAATATGTTCCACCACAAGGTATCATCATATGATAACCAGCTCCTGTTGGATCTATATTTGAACCACTAAATGTAAATGAATTTGAATTTACATATGTATTATTAGCACCATGAACTATTCTATTATGTTCAGTATCTACTCTCAAACAATTATCGCCATTAGATTTAGTTACACTAAAAGAATTTTGATTGTTACTTGCTGGTTTTACTGAAGTTTTTGTTGTTGATAAATATAATGTAGATGAACCTCCGTTGCCATCTACTACTTGCTCATCATCACTATTAACACCATTAGTATCATCATTTACTTTAATCAAGCCTTTATAGAATTGAAGCATAGTCTTATTTAATATTGAATCAGCCATTTTTATTTATCCAATCTATTATTTCATTTATTTTATCTATAATTAAATCTATTGTTTCGTATTTTGGTTTTTCTCTATCTGTATCAGGTATCTTTTCCATATTAATCCTTATGCATTATTAAATTCAAAACCTACTGTTCCATAGCTATATTTTGTTCCACTACCACTTGTGTATCTTGTTAGCACATATAATTGATCACCTGCTGGTATATCATAAGTAAGTCCTGTTTCTCCTAAAGTATATATTCTTGTTGCAGTAGGGCTTACACTTTGAGTGCTACCTACTTTAGTTGCTTCAACAGGATCGGAATTACCGTCAGAATCTGTTTCAGTATGCCATACTTCCATCTCCCAATCTACCGTACTACTAAAACTTCCAACCCATTTCCATCCTAATAATTTTACATCACTAACTGCAGTAAATTGAGCATAGTTAAATTTAAAGCCACCACCCCAATCACCTTCTGCAACACTTGTTCCAAAACTTTGATTACCTACATAATAAGTATTAACACTACTATATCTTCCATAAACTTCATATTGTCCTTGAACTTGAAATCTACCTGAAACACCATTGCTTGATGTTATAGTTCCTGCTGTTACAATATTACCATCTTTATCTAATGTGAATTTACTTGTTCCACTATTTTGCATATTAATAAGATATACATTATCCCAACCTGCAGTATCTGTAGTTGTTAGATTGCCTTTTAACATGCTATATTTTTCAGCTATCATGCCACTATTTTCACCACTACCAGCATTTAAAGTTTGAGTTGCACTAATTAATGTATCATTAGAACTTGCAGTTAATGTAGCACCTGTAACAGTTGCACTTGTTAAACTATCTTGGTGCTGTGTAACATTACTTGCAGCTATTCTTGCATCTGCCATTGTTCCTGATGTTATTTTAGATGTAGGTAGATCAGCTACATTAGCATTAGGCAATTCGCCTGTAACTTCTGCAGTCAAATCTACCCCTTCATCTTTAATTGTTACTGCACCACTTGATACTGCAAAGTTATTACTACTAAAACTTGCCACACCTTTTGCAGAAGTTGTTGCATCTGTTCCTGATATATTAATTGTTGGCCCAGCAACTGTAGCAGTAGTAACACCATTTGAACCATTTAATCCAAAATCGGCAGCACCTGAAGTAACAGTTTGAGCGCTTAAATCATCAAGAGATGTAAAAGATACTTGAAGTATATCACCACCTTCATCACCTATATCAGATAAAACTTCTGCTCCTGTTCTTGTTTTAACTTTATCGCCATCAAGAACAAGAAATTGATTAGTGTTATGTTCTCCTGCTGGAACTTCAGTTATTTCTAAAGATCCATCTATACGAACTGATTCTTTACTTAAATATAAGGCAGTCTTTTCATCATCCTGATCATAACTCTTTTTTGAAGAACAATATACAGCACGAGGATTTTCAGTTAAATTATCTTTAAGTTTTAAATCTGTCATTATTTATCTGATCTTAAACCTTTCACGAAACCTCTGACAGCTCCACCTATAAAATTATCAAATAAATCTATAAACCAAGGCTCAATAGTTTTATTCCATACACCTTTAGTAAATTTCCATTGTGCTAAACCTAATGTCATAAATCTGCCTGCTGTAAATGTAATTCCTTCAACCCAAGCACATATTTCTTTGTTAGGTATTTTCTTTAAAACGTAGAGTACAATTCCTCCACCTGTACCACCTAATATTAAACTTGCATTTTCTGATAAAAAATCTAACATTTATTTCTCCTTTTTTAAAATTATGTGTTCTAACATACTAACTCTTTGATCGAGCCTTGACACTTCTTCATCAAGTTCATTTGGTTCTTCAACGTATTTTAGGATTTTATCTAATTTGAATTGCTTTTTGATTAGTTTGGCAACTGCCTGTATTATCAATTTCTGCACTAACATTTCCCGTTTCCGTCTATCAACTCACCCCACAATGAAGTTCTGCCATTTATTATCTGTATAATGTGGACAGTAAATAGTCCACCTCTGTAAAAATCTACTATTGCAAAAGCATGACTCCAATTAATTCTTCTATGATCAAGCCAGTCATTAGCCTCTGCTTTCATATCTTTCAAACATCCAATACTCCATGCTGACTTAGGGCCATCCATATGAGTAGCAGACATTTGTTGTAAATCGTGCCAATGTCCATACATAACATTACATCCAAGTTTCCTTAAATGGTTAGATGTATGGTATTGTCCACCATATTGATGCCCGTGATATAGATATAATTTACCTAATTTTAAGTGTTTTCCAAAGGGAATATACTTATAACCTCTACCTTTTAGATCAACTGCATTTTTAAACTTATATTGAGGTATATAAGGATACTTCTCTACACACATATTTAACCAGTTATCGTGGTTACCTTCTGTAATGTATTTTTCCTTACAATTAACCTTATCTAAGGATTCATCAATCTGATCCATACCAGCATTGACATCTTTTACGTCTTTTTCAAAATCTTCTATTAAAAATTCAAGAGGTGGTGCTTTTTTTCTTTTATACTTCCATGCACTAAATGCTGACCATTCTCCTACATCACCAAGATCTACATATTGATCAGGCTTCACAATTTCTATAGTCTTTTTTAAGACATTAATTGCTGGTTGATCATGTAAAGGAAAATGCTTGTCAGGTGTTACTATCGCTCTTTTAACGACACCTTTTGGCAATTATTATACCTCTTTAACTCTGTTACTTAATTCTTTTGCTCTATTAGGTGTTTGTCTTGCCCAAAGGCTATCAAGCATTTCTTCTGAAGCATCGTGAAATTGCTTGTTTTGTAAAAAGGATATTGTTTTTCTAAATTTTGAAAAACCTCCTACACCTAATTGATAACACATCTCCATAACGACATCTTTAATTTCTTGAGGCATATAACGATACCAATTAAACTTTCTGTTTACCATATCTTGTAGAGCCTTTACTTTTCTCTCAAGAATTATGTCGCATATATCTTCTTCTAATTCTAAATCTTTTATAGCAAAGCCATAACCAATAGTAGGAATTCCCAAACTATCATTATAGGCTCTGCTACGATAACCTTCATGTTGCTTAATGCTTTTGATAAGCTCTTGCACTTACTTTACTTCTTCTATTTGGTAAATGCCTGTTTTTTTATATATTGCTAATACATCATTATGAACATCATATTCATTTCTACCATATCCCTCAAATCCTGATGGGGCAACACCTAAAAATTTTACTTTAGTTGTAGTAGAAGCAGGTTCAGTTTTTTTTGCCATTTTATCTCCTATGGTTTTAAGGGGGGCTATTAAACCCCCCTTTTATTAGTTAAGAACTATTTTATGACTGCCAGTTAGCAGCGGCATCTTGATCATTTTCACATAAAGATATAGCTTTTACTTGATTTGTATCTTGTAAAAGATTACATCCGTATATCATGTCAGTAACCATTTTATGTCCAATATATGCAATATCATATTGAGTTACTGCTGTTGGTTTTTTGCTATAAGCAATACCAAGAGCATCTTTATGAACTACATAACCACCAGGACGTCTTGTGTCTGCTAATGCAGAGCCATCTTCTGCTGTTGTGTCAGCATGAATTGCATCATTACCAATTCTTGGTGAATGAATTACAGGCATACCCATCAGAGTACCAACAGTTCCAGCAGGTAAATCAACTGCACCTGTTTTGCTTACATGGATAAAGTCTTCCAAGTTAAACAATGAAGCATACAATCTGTTAGATAATACTAACACACAATCTTCAGGTCTTAAATCAACAGAATACATATATGTAATAATGTGAGATAATCTTGCTCTGTTTAAAACTCTATCTACAGAGTCATCACCATTATCCATTTGTAGTCCGTTTAAACCATTAGATAGTTTTGTGAATAATGCATCTTCTACATTTAAGGCTAATTTATAAGCCATAGAATCTGCAAAACCAGCAGTTAATTCGTAAGATGCTTGAACTTTAGCCAAGTCATCAATCATAACAGCAGTAGCATAATGTTGATCCACTGTTATACTTAAATCAACTTCTGTGTTTGTTGCAAAATCTACAGGTTCGCCCTGAACTTTTGCCGCAGCATCTGCTACATCTTGTAATGTTGGAATATTTATTTTATCTCCACCATTTGTTACAAGTGCAGAATAGTCGTTTGCTATGTTACCCAAAACCAAACTTTTTTTGAATTTAGCTCTAATTGACTCCGCCCATATTTCAGGAATAAAAACATCTAATTCAGTTTTTAGAGTCTGATCAGCAGCCGCAATAGTATGAGTTGTTGCCATCTCTTTACTTCTCCCATAATTTTAACCCTCTATCAACTGCTTGGTAGCCTTCAAGTAGGGTTTATTTTTTAGCGTAAGAACTTATAATCTTTGCCCAATTATTTTTTTTATCTTCTTTACCTAATTTAGTCCAATCACCAATCTCTTTTTCAGGTGTCTTAACTGTTCCACGAGCATTTGGCTCTGTGGCTGGTTTAGATGATAATTCGGAAACCATAAATTCTAACACATCTAATTCTTTGTTTTTAAAATGTTCACGCTTATCTTCAGGTAACCTTTCTAATAATTTAGATTTTCTTTGCTCAACGATAGTTTCATACTTTTCTTTAAACGGATTAAGTTCATTAACTTGAGCCTCATATTTTTCAGCTAAAGTTTTATATTCTTCTTTCTGTTTAAGTTTATCATTTTCGTGAGCCTCAAATTTCTTTTTTAGTTCTGCTACTTGATTTTCAGCTTCTTGAGCTCTTTTTCTATACTTCTTGCTTTCTGCTATGTACTCATTTTGAGCCACTTCCTGAGTAACATTCTCTGCACCATTATCTGCTACTGCTTCATTTGATACTTTACTTTCTTCGGACATACTGCCCTCCTATATCTTGTATATTTTAATTATCAAAATACTATATCTTGCATTTTGCATACATTGTAACTTAAATTAAAATGGTGGAATTATGCAAGATTTAAATATTTACAAACAAAAATGGTTTGATTATTTAGGTTACAAACCACACGAAGGACAAAGGAAATTACATTTCCCTACAAAGACAACTGCAAGATTTTTTGTAATGGTTTGTGGGAGGCGTTTCGGGAAGACTACGGCATCGGCAATGGAAGCGGCGTTCTACGCCTCCCAGCCGAATAAAAGAATTTGGTTAGTAGGACTTTCTTACGATAAAGCCGACTTAATGTTCCGAGAAATATGGCAATTAATGGTTATCGGACACTCAAATGATATAATAAAGGCTTCTGAAAAAGAAAGATACATCAAATTTAAATGGGGGACAACTGTAGAAGCGAAATCAGCAGATAATCCTGATTCACTTGTTGGTGAGGGGTTAGACTTACTGATAATAGATGAAGCAGCAAAAGTAAAACCAAGAATATGGGATATGTATTTATCCCCTACTCTTTCAGATAGAAAAGGTAAAGGAATATTTATTTCTACACCAGAAGGGTTTAATTGGCTATATGATTTATACTTACTTGGAAAAAGTGATGAGCTTTGGGAATCTCACCAAGCCCCTTCGTGGGACAACCAATATGCATTCCCAACAGGAAAACAAGACCAATTTCTTATCGAAAGAAAAAGAAATATGTCAAAAGAACTTTTTGATCAGGAGTATGGAGCTCAGTTTACAAGTTTTGAAGGCAGGGTTTACCCTTTTGATAGAAACCTTGATGTGGGCTATTATCCTTACAACCCTCGCCTTCCTGTTTTTTGCAGTATTGATTTTGGTTATCGTATGCCATCTGTGGGATGGTATCAGACATACAGAGTAAATGGAGAATGGCACATAAATATGATAGATGAGATTGCTCATGAAACAAATATTAAAACAGATGAACTTGCAGAAAGAATTTTAGCAAAACCTTATAGAGTTAGAAGATTTTATGGTGATCCAGCGGGATTACAAGCATCAAGCCAATCAGGTATTGGTGATATAGAGGTATTAAGAAAGAAAGGTATAACTGTTCATACAATTACAGATAAAGCATCAAGAAGTGTAGCATCAGGCATAAATCATGTGAGAAGTTTTATAGAGAATGCTAATGGCGAAAGATACCTTCATTTAAACAATAACTGTATAGGTATGTCAGAAGATTTAGAAAGTTACAGATACCCTGAAGCAGATGGGAAAGATTTAAAAACAGAACCTTTGAAAGATGGTTATCACGATCATGGGTGCGATCAATTAAGATATTTTTTTATAAACCATTTTCCAATAAAAAATAGAGAGATTAAAGTGAGGAACAGATAATGTACGATTATTCAGACGAGGCAATTAAAGAAAGTATAAAACAATTAAAGGTTTTTAACCACGAGCAAAGAGAAAAGTATGTAAATAGGCTTTTAGATTATTATACTGGTAATAACACTTCTTCATATATAGAAAATAAATTTGATTTAGATGCTTTTAAAGAAGTTCCTCCTTATGAAGCAAATATAACTAAAAAGTTTATTAATAAAATGTCAAGAATATATACAGTTGGAGCTGATAGAAATGTTAATAAAAAATATGAAAATCTTACTATACTAAAAGATACTAAAATGAAAAATATTGAAAGAATGACTCGTTTAGTTGGCAGTATAGCAGTAAGAATTACAATGGAAGAATACGAGGGGATGCCTTACTTTGATTATCAGCCGATATACTATTTCCACCCATTTTTTGGTGAAGATCCATTTAAGCCTGTTGCTTTATCGTATCCTCTTATGAATTACACAACAGATGCATCAAATGATGATGAGGCTCAATATATTCATTGGAATGATCAAACTTATACCATTTTTACTGAAAGTGGCATAATTTTAGAGAAACAAGAGCATAATTTAGGAGTTTTGCCATTTGCTTTTACTCATAGAGAACATCAATGTGATTCATTTTTTGTAGAAGGAGCAAATGATGTTGTTAATGCTAATGAGCATATAAATATTACAATGACAGAGATGCAATTAGGTTTAAGGTTTCAAATGTTTGGACAACCTGTTGTTTCTGGTGCAGACTTAGGAAGCAGACAAAGATTTGGATCAGATGTTATTTTAGAGTTACCAGATAATGCAGATTACGATATTAAATCTCCATCAGGTGATATTGAAAAGGTTATTGAGAATGTTAAGTTTCAAATGGAACTTGTAGCACAAAATAACCACTTATTTGTTCAATTTGCTCAAGATGGTGGTGAAACCCCAAGTGGAATTGCTTTAAAAATTAAAGATTTAGAAAGATTTGAAGATTATCAAGACGATTTAGCTCTTTGGACACTTTATGAACATAAAATTTACAATATAGAAAAAAAGATAGGGGCGGCTTATAATCTACCTTTACCTAATAAATTAAAAATAGATTTTAATGAACCTGACTATCCAATGACAGTTCAAGATCAAATTGCTTTGGATAATCATAGATTACAATTAAATTTAATATCAGAAGCTGAGCTTATGGTAGAATATAATCAAGATTTAACATTAGAGGAGGCAGAGAAGAAAGTTGGCGAAAACAAACAAAAAAACAAAAAACAGTCAATCTTTAGTCAAGCTCGTCAAGAACTTGAAACAACTGAAGGACTTCAAACCGAACCTGCCGAAGAAGAGTAAGATTGAGGATATTATAGCCAATCCTGAAGGTTGGGCAGAAGAATTTGCTCAATTTGTATTAGAAACAGAAGGACATAGGTTATTTAAAGCAAAAAAATTTGGAAAAGAGTTTGCAGAATCATTATTAGAGGGAAAAGATGGCTTGGAATAAATCTGGTATAAAAGATATAAAGATAAACTTTAGTTTAACAAAACTAATTAAAAGATTACAATCTGATAAAGATTTTTTTATTCCTCCTAAAATGGAAGAAAATGCATATAAAGAGATAGCAAGAAAAGCTAAGGATAATATCAAAAAAAGCAATTTTACTGATAATGCTATTGTTGTCGATTGGGAAAATATGAGAGGTGGTAAGAAAAAAAATCTAAAAGATTCAACTAAATATGTAAGAAATTGGAGAGGAAATCCTACAGGCCCACCTTTAATTGAAACAGGTAACTTATTAAATAGCATAAAAGCAACAAAAAGTGGTGTTGAAATGGAAGAATACGGTCAATATCACCTTGAAGGTTACACAACTGTCAAAAATAATTTTACTGAAAAATTTAATATGGTAGGTAAAAAAGTTCCTTCAAGAAATTTTTTCCATAGTATGCAATTTGAGTTTTCAGAAAAAGAAAAAAAAGAATTAGTAAGAAAAATAAACAAAGTAATGAAAAAGTCTAACACAACCATTAAAAAAGGTCAATAGGATAAGGAGATGGCAAATGAAAAAAGAATTAACCAAGAAGAACTCGATAAAGAAGATCAAGCCATCTATAAATGGGCAGCTTTCCACCTTGCATTTGCGATTGAAGCGTTTGGAAATGAAATTAGAGCAGAAATTAGCAGACTTAGAGCAGCAGGTGTTGTTGATTCAGAAATTGGTAGAATCCTTGCTACCGATCTCGAATCAGGGGGGAGAATCTTTGGAAGTTTTAGAAATTCCGTTAAACGAGGAATTGTATCAGGAATTATGCAAGGCCATAGGGTCGGACAAGATAGAATTTATGGGGATAGCTTAAAAATGCGATGGGTAAGT
>VTLG01000009.1_pt1 | contig 35381 bp, 49 predicted proteins | sample 4694571 | NCBI WGS metagenome assembly VTLG01 (sample SAMN12604809, study PRJNA352737) | marine metagenome | biome: ENVO:00000447; feature: ENVO:00000209|ENVO:00000569|ENVO:01000036; material: ENVO:00002151; isolation source: viral sequences binned using virsorter ...
GAAGAAATCAAGGCCCTTTCTATGACAGCTTTCACGGTGCTAAATCTTTTTGGAATACCGAGCAGATAGACAGTAGAGAAGTAGAAGGCACAGACAAAAAAGTATTCCAACAAATGCTCGACCAATATGGAGAGGACTCTACTGTATCCAGAGTTGAGGTATTGGGTGAGTTTCCGAAATCAGATGACGATACAGTTATCCCAATGGACTTGGTAAAAGCAGCGATTGATAGAGACGTAGCACTAACAACCGAGCAAGCTATTTTATGGGGATTGGATGTAGCGAGATTTGGTGGTGATAATTCTGCATTGTGCAAACGTCAAGGCAATACTGTTTTGGAATTACAAACTTATAAGTCTATGGATCTAATGCAACTGTGCGGAGCGGTCAAAGCTGAATACGACAACGCCACGTTTGAAAATAAACCACAAGAAATATTGGTGGATGTTATTGGTTTGGGAAGTGGTGTGGTGGATAGATTGCGAGAGTTGGATTTGCCAGTTAGAGGTATAAATGTTTCCGAAGCACCATCGACCAATAAGAATTATCTGAACTTGCGTGCTGAACTGTGGTTTAAAATTAAAGACTGGTTAGCACAAAGGGATTGCAGACTACCACCAGATGATGATTTAATGGCTCAATTAGTTTCACCTAGCTACGAATATACAAGTAGTGGTAAAATAAAATTGGAAAGTAAAGAATCCATGAAAAGAAGGGGCATAAAAAGTCCTGACTTAGCAGATAGTTTAGCATTGACAATGGCTTCAGATGCCGCCAACTTCTCTGGATCACTTTCGTTTAGTGGCTACTCTTTCAAGAAGCCATTGAAGAGCCGTATTATACGGATTAGTTAATTACATAGGAATAACCAATGGCAGATAAATACGCTAAAGAAGAACTTAAAGAAGAAAAAAAAGAGCGAGAGGAAACTAACGAAGAAGAAGGTGTAGATTTACTGCAACTACAAGGCGTTCTAAAAGCTGAACTTGACGATGCTCAAGACTTTATAGATGCAATAGGCGAAGATCGTGCCGAAGCAACTAAATACTACATGGGTGATGAACCTGAAGGTGGTAGTGATTTACAATCGGAATATATATCAACAGACGTAAGAGATTCAGTTCTCTATATGCTCCCTTCCCTACTGCGTACTTTCTTTGGTACTAAAAGGGTGGTCGAGTTTGTACCTAGTGGCCCTGAAGATATACCTTTAGCGGAACAGCAAACGGATTACATCAACCACGTTATTCAAGAAAAGAACAACGGCTTCCAAGTTTTATACGATGCGTTTAAAGATGCACTCGTAAGGAAAACAGGATTTGTCAAGGCGTTTTGGGATGATTCAGTTACTTCTTCCACATACGACTACACAGGACTTAATAGAGAACAATACATGGCGTTGGTTTCAGATCCAGACGTAGAGATTGTTGAGGAAAGCGTTAAATACGAAAAACAAATTATTTTAGACGAAATGACAGGTGAACAAGTAGAGCAAGAGTTCCCTGTTGAATACGATGTGGTTATTAGAAGAGTTAAGAAATCTAATAAGGTTTGCATCGAAGCTATCCCCCCAGAAGAAGTATTAATAGCAAGAGACGCTAGAGATATTAAATCCAGCTCTTACGTTGCTCACAGAATGATGAAAACTGTAAGCGACTTGGTAGCTATGGGTTACGACTATGATTTTATAGATCAAAATGCTGGCGGTGGTGATTCAGAGTTTGATGCTGATGAATGGGATAATCAGCAAGCACGTCAACCTTACGATGATGTGTATTCGCCAGACAGAAATGATCCTGGTTCAAGAAATGTTTTATATGTAGAACATTATTTATTTTACGATTTAGACGGTGATGGTATCGCAGAACGTATAAGAGTATGTACCGTTGGTAGTGGTTTAACCATAGCTAACGTCATGCAATGGGATGATCTTCCCATTGTTCTTTTCTGTCCTGATCCAGAACCACATACTGCAATCGGCACTTCCATTGCGGATTACGTCATGCCACTACAGCGAGCAAAATCTCAGATAATGAGAGACACATTAGATTCGCTTGGACACTCTATATTCCCCAGATATGGAGTTGTGGAAGGTCAAGTTAATATTGACGATGTACTTAATTCCGATATTGGACAGCCGATCAGGATGCGAGCACCAGGGATGGTGCAACCATTCACCGTCCCCTTTGTTGGTTCGCAAGCATTTCCAGTATTGGAATACTTAGACGAAGTTAAAGAGCAAAGAACAGGTGTTTCTAAAGCGTCTATGGGTATGAACGCTGAAGCGTTACAAAGCACAACTAAAGCTGCGGTAGCAGCGACCATGAGTGCTGCTCAAGGCAGAGTTGAAATGATTGCTCGTATATTTGCTGAACAAGGCATGACGGATTTATTTAGATTGGTTAATCGTTTAATCGTTAAACACCAAGACCAACAAGAAATGGTTAGGTTAAACAACAACTTTATACCAATAGATCCTAGAGTATGGGATGCAGATAAAGATATAGTGGTTAATGTAGCGATAACTAACTCAAGTGATGAGGAAAGAGTATCTACATTGATGATGGTAGCTCAAAAACAAGAGCAAATAATGACTCAATTAGGGCCTGATAACCCTATGGTTACACCTCAAATGTACGCTAATACGCTACAAAAAATGATTGAAATGGCTGGATTTAAGGATTCCAACCAATTTATTAACGCAAACTTCCCTCCAATGCCACCGCAACCACCACAGCAAGATCCAGCTGCGTTGTTAGCGGAAGCAGAGTTGCAAAAATCTCAAGTATCAGCACAGAAAGCTATTATTGATGCAGAAACAGATCGTCTGAAACTAATCATGGAAGATGATAGAAGAAGAGATGAAATTGAAGCGGATATGATGCTGAAAAGTGCAGAGCTTCAAGCAAAATATGGAGCACAGATTAACGTAGCCGAGATTAAGAGTCTTATGGAACGTGACAGAGAGGTATTAAGGCAAGCTGCTAAGATACAAGCACAAGGTTTAATAAAACCTGATACCGTTCAGTAATGCCAGTAAGAAAAGTTAAAGGCGGTTACAAGTGGGGTAAGTCAGGAAAGACTTACAAGTCTAAAGCGAAAGCTAAAAAACAAGGCAGAGCTATATATGCTTCTGGATATAAAAAGAAAAAATGAAAAGGATATTTATTTTAGGGGTGTTATTTTTGCCCTTTATTGCTATTGCAGACCAGACGGGCAACTGTACGGCTGGAGAACAGTATTGTGAGCAGAATAGTTTAGAAACAACTAATACTACAACTACAACCAACACAAACACTAATACCAATACCAACACGAACACCAATACGAATACCAATACAAATACGAATACGAACACAACCACCACGACTGCGACAAACACTAATAATTCAACTTCGACTGCAACGAATACAAATACGAATACCAACGTCAATACGTCTACGGCAAATAATAACAACGTAAACACAACGACAGCGACTTCAACGGCTACAACGAGCAACACTAATGCGAATACGAATGTCAATACTTCAACATCTGAATCGACAGTAAATTCAACCGTTAATCAGACTGTTAATAACACCAGTACCTCAAGTAATACCAATGTAAACGAGAACACGAATACATCGACTTCTACGAGCAACAATACAAATATAAATAAGAACGAAAGTAAGTCTGAATCAAGCGTACAAACAAACAACGTAAACCAAAACAATAACAACACTAAATCAGACAATACAAATAGAAACATTAATCAAAGCAACTCAACGCAAACGATTAAACAAGAAATAGAAACCAAAGCACCCCCAGCTTCAGCTATCGCACCAAGCATCATGTCTTATTCGCAAGATCTATGTACGGTTGGAAGATCAGGAGCATTTCAGGGCCAAGTGTTTGGTATATCTGGTGGAAGAACAGTAAAAGACGAGAATTGTGAACGATTAAAGTTATCTAAATACTTGTACGATACTGGTATGAAAGTAGCGTCTGTAGCTATTCTTTGCCAAGACGAAAGAGTATTTAAAGCTATGGAAATGGCTGGAACTCCATGCCCATATCAAGGCAAAGTGGGTAAAGAAGCTAAACGAGCTTGGGCGGCTAATAAAATGGATAGACCAGACTACGATGAAGTTAGAGAAAAATACATAAGCAGATGTAAGCAAACTCGTAATTCAGAAGGTAAAAAGAAGTCAGGAAGAACTTGTGCTAAAGAATTTATGGAAAGTTAGTTGTTTGCTCTTAGCGTGCAACTTTCTTCAAGCTGATTATATTTACGAAAACAATCAAGACCTTTTTGATTTAACCAACCAAACAGGAACTACCAACTTTAATGTTGGTGACGATCAACTATCTGGTGCTTTTAATTTAGACAATACGTTTACCTTCTATGGCAATGATTATGATTCAGCAAGAATGGCAACCAATGGCTGTTTACACTTTGGATTAGGAACAGGAAATGTAAATTCTAGTAATTATTGTGCAGATTACACACCTGATCCACTACCGCAATACACCAACACACTATTTCCTTTCTGGACTGATTTAATCAGAGACAATGGTTCAAAAATGTTAGCCAAAAATTTTACCGATAAAGCTGTTTTTGGTTGGTATAACCTTAGAGAATATAACAGAAGTAATACAGACAATAGCTTTGAAGTAATCCTTTGGAATAATAACTCTTATGAATTTAGATACGGTGCATTAAATATTATTAACCATGATGTTCTAATAGGAGAGCAAGGCCCAACCACCTCTAAGATATACACTTATCTTTTTCACGATGAATGTAACACAGGAACAACCAACGTATCAGGAACTTGTGTAAACACCAACTGGAATAACACCTCGTATAACACCACATTAGAGAATGGTGGTTCTTTATACAGCGATGGTTCAGACAACACCATTGATTGTAGCGATCCCTTAAATAATTCTAGTTGTGCTGGTTACGCTGCTGCTTATCTAACTCAGCAATGTAATATTACACAGCTGTATAGTGAATCCTGTCCTTCTTATTGGGAAGCCTATGATGACCAACAATGTGACGAAGATCCACAATACGCACCCTTTTGTGCTGGTTACACGCAAGAAGCGTCAGTAGCTTATTTCGTAGAAGATAACTTTGATTATGGTTATGAAGAAGATACCAATATTCAAATGGGCCAAACCCCCTATGAAGAAGATATTTTTATTTTTGAAGAGGAACTTTTCTTTGAAGAACCTTATGAAGAAATAGTCTTTTTTGAAATAGAGGAAATATTATTTGAATTGGATTTTGAAGAATACAGTATAGGCGACATTGATCCACTTCCAGACTTTAACGTAATTGAAGAAAGGTATACCGATATACAAGTATTTGAAGAGCCAGAGTTTTTAGTTTCTTTTGATGACTACGAAGTTGAAACAATACTTATAAACCCAAGCGAAGAGTTGTTAGAAGAATTTATATTTCAAGAAATGGTTTTGGAAGAAGAACACGAACCAGTTAATAGCTTTGTGGAGTTTGAAACCATAGAAGAATTAAACGAATGGTTTGAAGAAGAAATAAGAGAAGAAATAGAAGAGGAAGTTGAAGCAATAGAGGAAGAAATAGAAGAAGAACTAATTGCTGAAGAAGAAATAGAAGAAGAGATAGAGGAAGAGGTAGAATTAATAGCAGAAGAAGGCCCTAGCCGTAGTGGCATAACATCAACCATGCTTAACGTGGTTAGTAATAGCGTAAGAGCAGCTGCTAACAGCGTGTCAAGTGGCGGTTATTCTTCTGGTGGTTCTAGCTCGCAAGGATACAGTTCAACAGCGTCTAACAACACAAATTCTGCTACAAATACAGCTAACTCTTCTGTATCTGGCGTAAGCACTAGCAGTTCTCCTAGTATGTCAGACCAGATAACGTCAGCTAATGTGCAAACGAATACAATCCTTTCTTTAAGTCAAGACACAACCGATACAAGCGGAGGAAGTTCACAAACGGTTAGTAGCGTTACCACAATTATTACTCCAATGCCCTCTCTTAACGACAATCCACAAGTAGCTATGGCAGAAGTGCAAGTACAAGATATGCAAGGTCAAATAGACACAGCTGTTTCTGGTGTAATGACAGCTAGTGAAGCAGATCAGATAGCAGATCAAATTATTGCTAATAACATTAAAGAGCAACAAGAACAGGCAGAAACAGAACAACAAGAAACAGGACAATACGCAGACCAATCAACATTGGTTGCGTATTTAGGTTATGTACCAGCGTTTGAAACCTATAAATCTTTTGAGATTCCAAAACAAGAAACTTGGTATGAACCTAGAGAGATCTATAGCAATGTGTTTATTTCCGATAATACCAACGCTTTTTACGGATTAGCTTCAACGAGTTTAAATACACTAAGCGAAATGATAGAATTACAACCTAGTCTTTAGGAGTTTTTATGGAATGGTTTGAAAACAAAACAACACAGTTGATAGCTTTAGTTTCTATTGTGGGTACTTTAGCTGGTTTTGGTTACACAGGAGCTACTTACGTTAATAGGTTAGAGAACCTAGAAGCTAAAGTAGAGAAAGCACAAGAAACCGATGATGGTTTGGGTGAAATTGAAAAAAGATTTGAGTCTTTAGAAAGTTCAGTCAATTACGTTGAAAAAAGTATTGACGAAAATTTAATACCAAGATTGGACTTTAGCGAAGAAGACATAGTTGATTTAAAAACATCAATTACTAAATTAGATGGTCAAGTAGAAAGAATTTTACAAGACATCAAAGAATTAGAAGAAGATAACAAAAACCCATTATCGGAGTAAATATGAAAATAGGCGGAATATTAAAAAATGTAGTTGGTGCGGTAGCTCCTACACTTGGTACTGCTTTGGGTGGCCCAATGGGAGGGGTGGCTGCCAATATGATAGCTGAAGTATTGGGAGTTCCTAATACACCTAAAGCAATAGAGAAAGCTGTTCAAGAAGCTACACCTGAACAGATGCTTGAACTTAAAAAAGCCGAACAAGCCTTTGAAGTTCAGATGAAAGAGCTTGAAGTAGATGTGTTTAAACTTGAAGCGGCTGACACTCAGGATGCCAGAGGAAAGTTTAGTAAAGACTGGACTGCTCGTATAATGGGCATAGCTACATTAGGTGGATTCTTAGGTTACATATTCTTAGTAACTCTACAACCACCTGAACAAAATTCAGAAGCCTTAATTAATCTGGTGCTTGGCTACTTAGGTGGTCTTGCTAGTGCTGTAATTAGTTTTTATTTTGGTGCAAGTCACAAAGAGGACAAATAATGTGTCATTATTAACGAGCATTAAGTTGTATTTTTATTTAATTATTTATAGGAGTTAACATGGAATATTTAATAATATTTTTAATAGGTTTGGCGGTAGGTATAGTTGTAGATCGTAAACAATCTGCTCACGTTCAAAAAGTTATTGATTTTTTTAGCAAATGGACAGGTCAATAGACTGGGATAGATTCCCGAACTTTTCTGAAAAAGAGTTTGCCTGTCAGCATTGTGGCGAGCATGGCATAGATGAAAGAATAGTTGATGTGGTTCAAAGGATAAGAGAGGAAGCGGATTTCCCTTTCATCATTACGTCTGGTTATAGGTGTACTGAACACCCTATAGAGAAAAAGAAATCATCACCAGGCGTTCATACTTCAGGTATGGCGGTTGATATTGGTGCGTCACACGAAAAGGCATATATGATATTAAAATTGGCAATACAGAGAAATATTCCAGGTATTGGAGTTAATCAAAAAGGAAGTGGGCGATTTATACACTTAGACATAGCAGAATCAGAACAGAATAGACCAAGACCTCACTTGTGGAGTTATTAAAAAATGGAGATTAACCCTATATTATTTTGGAATATTCTTTTAACATTAGTGGTTGCACCTCTAATGTATAACATTAGATTAAATGCAAGTGAGATAAAAAGGGTGAACATCTTGTTAAATAAAACAAGAGAAGAGATACCAACGCTGTATGTAACTAAAGCACAACAGCAAACAGACATAAGTAGGGTATTGGAAGTTTTAGATAAAATGGAACAAAAAATAGATAAATTATTCGAGGTTAAATAATGGTAGAAGAAACATACGATCCATACGCAGATAGTGATATAGGTAGAAGAGCATTTGGTGGTGAATACATCGACTCAATGAACTTTTATTGGTTTAATCCAAACACTCAAGAGGTTGGTAGCACCACAAAAGGTTGGAGTAGAGTTCCAGACGAACATAAGCGTTATACCTATCTTAATCCTGGAGCAAGAGACGCTGCTGAAACTAAATTCTTTCAATCAGGAGCATCTGGAATAGGTGTTGGTGGTAAGGGTGGAAATAATTTATTAAGTGGATTAGATTTTGCACGTTCTATAGCTGGTGGTGAAGCTGCTGCTTCAATGATTGCACCAGGAATGTCTTACAGCATGGATCAGCCAATGGGTTACACAGCACCAGGAGCAAGTAGAGTACCCTTCCCTTCTATACCAGTTGAAGAACAACCATTTTATAGTGAAGGGCCAGCACCAGTTTTAAATTTAGGCAGAGATCCTAGAGCTGTTCCAATACCTAACCAAATGCCTTATGCACCTCCTGGAACTACAATAGAGAAATTCATTCCCACTACTGGAAAAGGAGCTCCAGAAACAAGACCACAAACGGTTTCTCCACTTGGAAGTTTAGACACAACCTATTTAAACGATATTGATTTTAGTGGTTTATTAGGAACTCCAAGTCCACAAGCCGATTTTCCAATAGCTACTCCAGAAGTGGTTGAAAGTGCTATTGCTAATCAACCCGTTTATCAAGATCCAATAATGAATATGGTTGAGCCTGTAGATAATAATGAAATTGTAGTTACAAATATAATTCCTGAATCATCATACCCATCTTTAGGTACATCATTATTTGATAATGAAACCATCATACCAGCAGCACCAAACCCAATGCCTTTAATAGATTTAGGTTTATTAAATGAACCAATGGCAGTTCCACAAAACAATACACCATCTGTTCCTCTAAATATTTTTGATGCACCAATGAATTTTAATCCAGCAAGAAACTATGGCAGATAGTAATAGAATGGACATCGAGCGAGGTCGTATCGCTCAAGACATTCTCGATAATGAAATATTCCAAGAAGCTATGGAAATGCTTGAGGATGAATATAAAAAAATATGGGCTGCCACTAAACAAGAGGAATCAGAAGAAAGAGAAAGATTGTGGATGGCAATGAAATTAATACCAGAATTTGAGAGACAATTAAGAATAATTGTAGAGAAAGGAATTATAAAGAAAAATCAAATTGTCAAAATTAAGAAAAATATTGCATAATATAGACTTAGTTTAATTATTGGAAATTACTATGAGTACCAACAACGCAAAAGCGACTGGTTTTAACTCCAGTTTAGATAATGGCAAAGAAGCTATCGAAGCTCTATTGACTCAACTAGAAGAACCCCAAGAGAGTGTCGAAGCAAAAGAAGAGCAAGTTGTCGAAGAAGCACCTGAAGAACTTGAAGTAGAAGCTACTGAAGAAGTAGAAGAAGCAGAAGAGTTAGAAGATGAAGAATACGATGACGAACTCGAAGAAGAAGAATTAGAAGCTAACCAAGTAGAAGAAGAAGGTGAAGAGCAACCCTCCGTTTACACAGTAAGTGTTGATGGAGTAGAACAAGAGGTCACGCTTGATGAACTTAAAAGCGGATACAGTAGGCAATCTGATTACACTCGGAAAACACAAGAATTAGCTCAACAGCGAAAAGAAGCTGAAGCTGAATTTAGTGCGGTTCGAGAGGAGCGTGCAATTTATACGCAGTTACTAGATCAAATGCGTAACCAGTTAGAAGCTGGTATGCAAAATGAACCTGATTGGGTAGCTTTAGCGGAGAACGATCCTGTTGGTTATAACTCGCAACGAGCGGCTTGGGAAGAAAACAAGAAAAAGCAAGATGCGGTGTTAGCGGAGCAACAAAGAATGTTGCAACAAAGCCAACAAGAGCAAATGCAGAACTTACAAGCTCAAGTGCAAAATGAAGCACAGCTTTTAGTAAATGCGATTCCAGAGTGGCAAGATCCTAAAAAGGCAGCCAGCGGAAGAGCAGAGTTAAAACAGTATGCGATTACTGAACTTGGTTTTTCAGAAGATGAATTAAACCAGATTTACGATCACAGAGCTGTTCTAGCGATTAGAAAAGCAATGCTACATGATAAAACACAAGAGAGTGTTAAGAAAAAACCTGTAGTTGCAACCAAAGCTAAAGTAGCCAGGCCAGGAAACTCAAATGTTCCTGTAACTCCAAATAAAGGAAAACGTCTCCGTCAGAGATTAGCGAAGTCTGGCAAGATGTCAGATGCAACTAAAGTGTTTGAATCAATGCTTTAAGCATTAAATTAATATAAGGAAAATATCATGGCAAAAGTTACAAATGCTTTTGATACTTACACAGCTACTTCAGACAGGGAAGATTTATCCAATGTGATATACAACATCTCTCCTATGGAAACCCCTATGGTCTCTCTTGGTGGCAAAAGAAGTGTCAAAAATGTTCAATTCGACTGGCAAACAGAATCATTACCAGCAGCTACTTCAACAGGTGTGCTTGAAGGTAATGAAATTTCAAGAGCGGCTTCTACTGCTACAGTAAGAGCGGCTAACGTTTGTCAAATTAATACTAGAAACGCAACCGTTACAGGTTCACAACAAGCGTCAGATCCAGCTGGTAAGAAGTCAGAAATGGCTCACCAAATGTCTATCATAGGGCGTGCGTTGAAAAGAGACGTTGAAAAAACTATCTGTGGTGAACAGGGTAGAAACAACGGTGCAGCTGCTACAGTTAGAGCTACAAGAGGTTTTGAATCTTGGATCTCTACTAACGCTGGCAGAGCAAGTTCTGGAACAGCTGGTGCAAATGCTGCAAACGAAAACTCAGCTCCAACAGACGGTACTCAAAGAGCGTTTACTGAAGCACTTTTAAAAGGTGTTCTTTCAACTTGTTTTACTAATGGTGCTACACCATCAGTAATGATAGTTGGCCCTTTCAATAAACAAGCTGTTTCAGCTTTTTCTGGTAGAGCGTCTGCTACACAAGCGGTAGCACTTGAAGGTATCCCAGGGGATCACGTTCAAGCGGCTGTTTCTGTATACACAAGTGACTTCGGTGACATTAAAGTTGTTCCATCTAACTTCTCAAGAGCTAGATCGGCCCTTTTAGTTGATCCTGAGTACGTTGGTGTTGCTTACTTGAGAGCTTTTGAAACTCAAGATTTAGGAGCAATAGGCGACGCTGAAACTAAGGCCATTTACACTGAGTTCGGACTAGAAATGAAGAACGAAGCTGCAAATGGTGTAGTTGCTGACTTGACTACTTCATAAGTAAATTAGTGTGGGGGTGTTTTCACCCATTCGCCCCCACATTTTTTTAGCATGGCAAAAAAAGAAACCATATCGGACTACAAAAAGAATTTTAAGTCTAAAATTGTTACGCAAGATTTAGACGATGATGGTGTTTACCATATTCACACCAAACAAAACGTACAGCCTGTAATAGATAATGTTAAGATGTTATCTGAAGTAACAACACCAGGAAAAGATTTTCGCCACGTTGCTGAAATCCCAATGGTGGTTGTTCAAAAGGCAATGCGTGAGGGTTGGTTTAACGACACAGCTAAAATGAAAGCATGGTTAAACAACCCAGATAATAAAATATTTAGAGTATGGGAAGGTAAAGTATGACTTACGATGAGTTAAAAACAGCGATAGGAAATTGGTTAAATAGAGGTGATTTAACAAGTCATTACGATACTTTCATAGACAACGCAGAAGCAGAATTTAATCGTAACATCAGACACAGAGACATGATTAAAAGATCTGATGCTACTGCTGATGCACAATATCTTACTTTACCTACAGATTGGCTTGAAGCTATTAACGTAAAGATTAAGACAGGAACATATAGGCCCTTATTTCAAGTATCAATAGAAACAGGAGATGTATTTAGGAACGCACAAGACAATATATCGGGTGCGCCAAGTTATTTTTCTATTGTTGATAAAACTTTAGAATTAATACCTACCCCATCTTCAAGTTCTACATTAGAATTAGTATATTATTCAAAGATACCAGCTTTAAGTGATAGTAATACTTCAAATTGGTTATCAACTTCGCATCCTGACATTTATTTGTATGGATGTTTAAAACACGCTTGCGTATTTTTAATGGAAGATGAAAGAGTGCCAATGTTTGAAACTGCTTACTTAAAAGCATTAGCTGATTTAGAAGAAGCTAATGAGAAAGCTAAGTTTTCAGACGGTTCTTTGATAAAGAGGGTTCGTACTTATGGAAATAAGTCAAGAACAAAAACTTATTATTCAAGCAATACATAGGAGTAAAAAATGGCTGGATTTAGCGATTATTTAGAAGATAAAGTTTTAGATCATGTATTTGGTGGAAGTGCTTATTCAGCACCAGGTACTTTATACGTTGGTTTATACACAGCAGCACCATCTGACACAGGTGGCGGTACAGAAGTTTCTGGCGGTTCTTACGCTAGGAAAAGCATGGCAGCAATGACAGTAAGCGGAACATCCCCTACTACAGCAACAAACGGAGCGGCAGTAGAATTTGTAACGGCAACTGGTGCATGGGGTACAGTTACGCACGTTGGAGTATTTGATGCTGCAACGTCTGGCAACTTGTTAGCATGGGCGGCTTTAACTGCATCTAAGACAGTAGCAAGCGGAGACGTATTTAGATTTGATGCTGGCGACTTAGATATAACACTAGCTTAATCAATGGCAAGTATTGGCTACGGTCAATATAATTATGGGAAGGCTGATTATGGCTCTCCCACATATCACTTTGCGTCTGTAACAATAGCACAGACTTCAGGGGTAACTGCTGACGGAAGATTAGAAGTTGTTGGATCAGCAACAATCGCTCAAACGTCTGCATTTACTTCTTCAGCTAAATTAGTTAAACCAGGTGCGAGTACCATTGCTCAAACGTCTGGTTTTACTTCAAGTGCAGAGGTTGTAAAACTTGGTTCAGCTACCATAGCTCAGACTTCAGGTTTTACAGCTACAGGCAGACAAATAGATCGTGGACAGGCAACGATAGCACAAACGTCTAGTTTCACATCTACGGGCCACGTTGTTAAATTAGGTGCAAGCACAATAGCACAAACTTCAGGCTTTACAGCGACAGGTCTAATTGTTCTTGACGGTGTAGCAACGATTGCACAAACCAGCGGATTTACTTCAGCTGGCGTACTTATTAAAGTTGGAGCATCAACGATTGCTCAAACTTCAGGCTTTACTGCAACTGGTAAATTTATAATTGGAGCTGCTTCAACGATAGAAGAAACCAGTAACGTAACGGCTTTAGCTGGCATAATATATGCTGGTACAGCAACCATCGCACAAACCTCTAGTTTTTCTGCGATTGGTAGCATAAAATGGGATACGCAAACTGTTTCGACAACCACCTTCACGGAACAGACAGTTTCAACTACAACATGGTCTGAACAATCAAATACATCAACCGATTGGTCAGAAGCAGCATAGATAGGAAAAAATTATGGCAGATACAACTACAACAAATTTAAGTTTAACCAAACCAGAGGTCGGAGCATCCACAGATACTTGGGGAACTAAGCTAAATGCGGATCTTGACACAATAGATGCAATATTTAGTTCTTCTGGAACTGCGGTGTCTATGGGAGCGGTAACTATTGGTGGCAATTTTTCAGTCAATGGCGGAACAATTAAATTAGATGGTAATTATCCTACAGGAACAGGTAACGTAGCTTTAGGCGATACTGCACTTGATAGCGTTGCAAGTGATGGAAATTATAATACTGCAATAGGACATAACGCGGGTACAGCAATAACAACAGGCGATAACAATACTGCGATTGGCTCTATAGCACTAGATGCAACTACTACAGGCAGTTACAACGTTGCGTTAGGCAAATCAGCATTAGCAGCTAATACAACCGCATCTTCAAACGTAGCTATTGGTTATAATTCTTTAGACGATAATACAACTGGTGCGGGAAATACGGCTGTGGGTACAAATTCTCTTACAGCGAATACAACCGCAAGTAATAACGTGGCTATAGGTGGTAGTGCTTTAGAAGCAAACACTACAGGAACAAGTAATGTAGCAGTAGGTGCAGCAGCTTTAGATGCTAATACTACAGCAGATAACAATACAGCCGTAGGTTACGAAGCTTTAACAGTAAACACTACAGGAACTTCTAATACAGCAATTGGGTATATAAGTTTACAAGACAATACAACAGCAGATAACAACACGGCGGTTGGTTGGGGTTCGCTACAAAACAATACAACAGGCACACAAAATAATGCTTTAGGTGTTAATGCAATGCGAAACAACACAACAGGTAGTTATAATGTTGCTATCGGATTAGAAGCCTTAGATGATAATACAACAGCAGATAATAACACGGCAGTTGGTCATCAGGCTTTAACTAAAAACACGACAGGCACAGAAAACGTAGCCGTTGGTGCTATAGCTTTAGATGCTCAAACAACTGCTTCTTATAACACAGCAGTTGGATATAACGCAGGTAGTGCAAACACATCAGGTTCTCAAAATACTTTTGTTGGAAGATATGCAGGAGCAGCCAATACTACAGGAGCAAACAATACTTCTCTAGGTAGTGGTAATTTTTCAACTAATACCACTGGTTCGGATAACACTGCTGTAGGTAAAGGTGCTTTAACAGCAAACACAACAGCTTCAAACAACACCGCAGTTGGTAAAGATGCTTTATTAGCAAACACTACAGGTGCAGATAATGTAGCTATTGGTTCTGGTGCTTTAGATGCTAATACTACAGCAGCTAATGGAGTTGCAGTAGGAAAAGATGCTTTAACTGATAATACTACTGGTGCTTATAACGTAGGTATTGGTAAACGAGCCTTGTATGTTAATACCACAGGAACAGAAAATGTTTCAATGGGTGGGTTATCAATGGATGCCAATTCAACTGGTTCTTATAATGTTGGAATTGGACAAAATGCTTTAGGAGCGAATACAACTGCGAGTTACAACACAGCAGTGGGATTTTCGGCAGGTGATTCTATTACGACAGCAGGTCAAAATACAGCTTTTGGTGCTTACTCTTTATCAGACTTAACTACAGGTGGTTCTAATACTGCTATAGGTTATAACACACAACCTTACGCAGTAGATTCTGCTGCCAATATAATTATAGGTCATGGTTGTGTAGGAGTTAATTCTGGTGATGATGATTATGTAATTACAATGGGAATTGGTACTGGTTCAGATAGAATTTATAATCTTCCAGATTCAAATGCTACGTGGACAAGAGTATCAGACGAAAGATTAAAAGAAGAAATACAAGACAATAACGATTGTGGTTTAGCATTTGTTAATGATTTACGACCCGTTACTTTTAAATGGAAGCCTCATTCAGACATACCTGAAGATTTTCCTGACTATGACCCAGAAGCTACTGAAAGAAAACATGATGAAAAAATGTATGGTCTGATAGCACAAGAAGTTAAAGAGGCTTTAGACAAACACAATATTACAGACTTTGGTGGTTGGAGTGAAATGGATGAAGGAGTTCAAACGATTGGACAAAGTATGTTTGTTTATCCTCTTATCAAAGCAGTACAAGAGCTTTCGGCAAAGGTCGAAGAATTAGAAGATAAACTTAATAATAAGGAGTAAAAAATGGCACAAACAGTAACAGAATGTTTAGCGGCTGGTAGTGATAGCGTCACATTAATTAATGACATTAACACTAATGGCAATAAGTCAGTTCATGTTGGCGGAACTACTGATAAAGATGGAAACGCAGTTGCGTCTGATTGGACTCAAACAGATATAAATGATGTAGTACAACGTAATGTTGACCATTTAGAAATTATCTTAGCTTATGAGCCTGTTGATTCAGATGATGATACTCCAGATGTAAAAGGAGCAGCAGATAGTAAAAAAACTACTCACGTTGCGGCAATTACAACTGGTAAATCGTACATAACATCTAACAGCTAAAAGTGAATGGCACTACTCCCAATAACACCACCACCAGGGATTGTTACCAACGGAACAGCGTACAGTAATAAAGGTCGCTGGACTGATGGCGATTTAGTTCGTTTCCAGAATGGAAATTTAAGGCCCATTGGTGGTTGGGAAAAGTTAAAAAGCACAGCACTAACAGGCACACCCACAGCTCTTTATTCTTATTCAGATAACTCTGGTAATCCAATTCTAGCGGTTGGCACAAGACAGAAAGTTTATGTTTTAACGAGGAATACTTGGTATGACATAACGCCATCTGGTTTTGTGACAGACGCATCACAAGACCCTTTGGGATATGGAGCATACAATTACAACGTAGAAGATTACGGTGATGCTCGTTCTCAATCAGGATTGCTTTTTAACACAACGTCTTTTTCGTTTGATAACTGGGGTGAATATTTAATATTTTGCTCCGCTTCAGACGGTAAGATCTATCAATGGAGACCACACGGAGGGGGTACAAACACTCCAGATGCAGCTGGAACTGCAATTACAAACGCACCGACAGGTAATCTAGGTGTTGTGGTAACTAATGAAAGACATATATTAGCGATTGGTTCTGGTGGAGATCCAAGAAAAGTTGCTTGGTCGTCAAGAGAAGCGTTGACTACTTGGACAGCAGCAGCGACCAATACAGCTGGTGACTTACAAGTACCAACAGGTGGTAGGGTTATAGGTGCTGTTAAATGGCAAACAGACGTTATTTTGTTTACTGACACAGGCGTTGCAAGAATGTATTACACAGGACAACCATTTATATATGGTGTTCAAGACGCTGGCACAAACTGTAAAGCCATATCAACAAGAGGAATTGTTAGTGCTGGTAATTTCTTAGCATGGATGGGTGAAAACAGCTTCTTTGTTTTTGATGGTTCTGTTAAAGAGATTCCTTGTGAAGTGCATGATTATATATTTGACGATCTTAATTATAGTTATAGAAAAACCATAGCTGGAGGACACAATTCTAACTTTAATGAAATATGGTGGTTCTTTCCATCAACTGATTCTTTAAAGCCAAACAAATACGTTGTTTGGAATTACTTAGATAATAGCTGGAGCATTGGATCTATGGATAGAGGTTGTTGGGTGGATCAGGGTACATTTGACTATCCCATAGCTTGTGATAATGATGGTTTTGTTTACCAACATGAAAGCACCACATTAAGCAACTCTCCTTCATTGGGAGCTTCTGTACCTTTTGCACAATCAGGGCCTATAGAAATAGGTAATGGAGATCGTTGTGTGCAAGTAAATCAGATTATTCCTGATTCAGAAGCTAACACACTACCTGGTGTAACCCTTAGTTTTAAAGGAAAGTTTACACCGCTAGGGCCTGAAACAGATTTTGGCTCTTTTACTTTTGATTCAACAGACGGATATACGGATGCAAGATTTACAGCTCGACAGGTACAGATGAAAGTTACAGGTGAAACGACACAAGATTTTGAAGTGGGTGCGATAAGATTAGATTTAAGGAACAGAGGTCGTAGGTAATGGCGAGAAAAACATTTACAAGACCAGGTGAACAATACGATAGGGAATATCAAAACTATTTGGTGTCTGAATTAGAGAACCAATCTGGCTTAACTTTTAATAAAGGTGAGCGAATTGAAGCCAATGGTGGCGATCAGACAGAAATAGTTTTGGTGAGTCCTGATGGATCTAAGTTTAAAATACAAGCGGACAATAGTGGAAACCTCAGTACAACAGCAGTATCATAGTGAGGACTGGAAACCTCATTGGTTAAGGCTAAGACACTTATTAGTTCCAGCTATTGAGTTACAAGACCTTTATGCTCTTGAAGATATAGAAAATGGCATAGAGAATGGACAATTTCAGCTTTGGCCCGCAAGCGAGTCAATAATGATAACGGAAGTGGTCACTTACCCACAAAAACGTATAATGAACTTATTGTTTTGTGGTGGTGACGTAGAAGAACTCTTAGCAATGTTGCCAGAGTTTGAAAGGTTTGCCACTTATTTTGGGTGTTCTCGTCTCTACGGAGGGGGAAGAAAAGGATGGCAAAGATTTTTAAAAAAGCATGGGTTTGTGGAAGAACACATGATTAGAAAAGAACTGGAATAAATTATGAGCAAAGGAAAAAATACAACAACTCAATCAACAACGATTGATCCTTCACAGTTAAGGATGTATCAAGGTCTTTATGACACAGCAAGAGTTGTGGCAGACCAGCCTTATATCCCATACACAGGAGCAAGGGTAGCTGGCTTTAACCCAGATCAATTACAAGGGTTTGATGCGACTAGAAATATGTTTGGTCAATCTATGGGTTACGATCCTAGAGGTTCATTAAACGCTTTGGCTAATATGCAAGCACCTAGTATTTTAGACAGAAACATTGGTGCTTATCAAAACCCATACACACAACAAGTTATAGACACCACATTAGCTGATTTAGATAGATCGAGACAAATGGCTATTGGTAGAGATCAAGACAGAGCAATAGGTGCTGGTGCTTTTGGTGGTTCAAGAAGCGGAGTATTAGAAGCAGAAACCAATAGAGCCTTTGCTGAACAAGCAGCTAGAACTGCTGCTGGCTTACGACAAGGTGGTTTTGATAGAGCTACATCACTAGCTGACCAAGATATAAGTAGAGAAATAGGTAACAGAGCTTTCCAAGCTGGTTTATTCGGTAATCAATTAGCAGATCAATACAGCAATCTAGGATTATTGGCTAACATTGGCAGACAGCAACAAGGTCTACAACAAGCTGGATTGGATCAAGCATACAATCAGTTCTTGGATGCAAGAGGATATGGGCCACAACAGATTGGCTTACTATCATCTGCATTAGGATTAATGCCACAACAAACTTCAACAGTACAAACAGGAAGAAAAGAAACTGGTGTTGGTGATGTATTAGGTGCGCTTACTCAATTAGGAAGTGCTGCTTTTATGGGCATGGGTTAAATTAAGGAGCTTTACAAAATGGCAATAAATAATTTATTAAATATGCAACAACTACTTGATCCTGTAGGTCAACAACTACAAGCTGGTTTAAGACAACAAAGAGGGCAAATATCTCAAGACGTTGCAAATAGAAATGCACAAATACAAAAAGATAAAGACGCTAGAAAGCAAAAGTGGGCAAATGCACTTTACCTTCTTGGTGGTGCGTTAAGGGGCAATGATATGTCACAAGATATGGCTATGCTTCAGCAAAGCCAACAGTTGCGTACTGCTAGGGAAAATGCTGCTAAGTTAAATGCAGCAATAGATGGCTCTAATTTAAACGCAGCACAAAAAGAATTGGCTAAAGCAAACCCAGAGTTGTTTGCTAAATATCAATTTGAAAGTCAGTTTAGTGGTGGAGCAAAAGATACAGCCGATATTCGTAATTTTAATTTTAGAAACAGTTTAAGTGAAGAAGATAAAAAAACATGGGATTCAATGAAAAATCAAGACCCTTTATCTTTGTTTCTTTTAGAAGAAGCTAAAAGAAAAGGTGGTTCAGCTGGTGGTTTGGATTTAACTCCATTAGAACAAAAGATAGATGAAAATTTTGCAACAACCGCAGCTGATTATATAACCAAAGGCAGACCACAGGTTGAAGCAAATTTATTAAATTTAGCAGATAAATTAAGAGTTTTACGATCTGGTGAATTAAATGTTTCAGGGCCAGAAATGGCTTTTATTCCAGAAAGACTTGCTCCAACGCTTATGCCTGGTGCTGTTGCTTTTGAAGATGATGTTAGAGATATAGTTTTTCAATCATTAAGAGAAAAACTTGGAGCACAATTTACAGAAAAAGAAGGTGATAGGTTGGTTGCAGCAGCATTTAACAAAAATTTACCAGAACGAGTAAACATTGCTAGGCTAGAAAGACTGCAAAACACTATTAGAGACGCAGCTGAAGCGAAAGAAAAGGCTATTACTCATTACAATACAAATAAAACACTAAAAGGCTATACAAGCGAACCATTAGATTTTGATTCTATATTGAACAAACTTGTTGTTAGTGGTGATTATGATGGTTTATCAGAAGATCAATTAAGAAATATAGCAGAAGAATCTCCTGAAGAAATAGATGCAATTATTGAACATTTAAGAAATAAAGAAAATAAATAATGTCCTTATTAGAAGAACTAGAAGCTAAAAAAGGCAAAAAAAGTCTTTTACAAGAACTAGAAGAAAATAAAACACAATCTCTTTCTGGATCTGAAGTTTTAACTCAAGCGGTTCAAAACTTACCATCAAGTGCGGCTCAATTAGCTTCTGATATAACAATGCCAATTAGGCATCCTATACAAACAGTACAGTCATTGGCTAGTTTGGGTAGGGGTGTTTATCAATTAGCAACTCCTGGTGAACAACCAGACGAAGCAACCGCAAAAGCGGTTGGACAATTTTTTGCAGATCGCTATGGAAGTTTGGAAGGATTTAAAAATGCTTTTGCAAAAGATCCTTTGGGCATTATTAGTGATGTTTCTGTTGTCTTAACAGGTGGAGCTGGTCTAGCGGCTAAAGTTCCTGGATTAGCTGGCAAGACTACATCTACTATATCTAAAGTAGGAAATGTTATTGATCCTGTTTTGGCTTCAGGAAAAGCTATTAGTGCGACAGCTCAAGGAGCTGGAAAAGTTATTGCTCCTTTGCTTGGTGTAACAACAGGTTCAGGCGGTGATGCTATTAAAGTTGCCTATCAATCTGGAGCAACTGGAGGAGATACACAAAAAGTATTTACAGACAATTTAAGAGGTAAAGTTCCAGTTGACGATATATTGCCACAAGCGTTTGATGCCATAAAAGATATGTCAAGAAGCAAAGGAAAGGCATATCGTGAAGGTATGGATGTTGTAAAGGCTGCACAATCTAAAGTAGATTTTGGCGGTATTGAAAAAGCCTATCAGGGTGTTTTAGATGAATTTACAATTAAAACCAAACAAGGCAATGTTTTAAAGGGTGGTGCAGATCTACAGAAAAAATTTGATGAAATAAATGAATTAATTAACACTTGGAAGCAAAATCCAGATTTACATTTGGCAGAAAATGTTGATGCTTTAAAGCAAGCAGTAGATTCGCTGTGGAAACCAGGAAAAGATGCTGTTGTTGTTACTAAAGTTAGAAACGCCATACATAAAGAGATAGTAAAACAAGTTCCTAAATATGCAGAAACTATGAAAGCATACGAACGGGCAATAAAACTTGAAAAAGAAATTATGAGGGAATTGTCTTTAAATAGAACGGCTGCTGCTGGAACTACATTGAGAAAATTACAATCTGTTATGCGTAATAATGTTAATACCAACTATGGCAACAGATTAGAAATGTTAAAAAATCTTGATCCTGATTTATTGCCAGCTATAGCTGGTCAAGCGTTAAGTAGTCCAACCCCCAGAGGATTACAAGGTGTCGGTGCTGGTTCTGTAGCCGCTTATGGTTCTTTAGTTGATCCAACTTTATTAGCTGGATTGCCATTACAATCTCCTCGTTTAGTAGGAGAGACTGCTTTAAAAGCTGGACAATTATCAAGGGCCTTAAAACCTTTACAAAGTCCAACTGCACTACAACTTGCAAGAGCTTCAAGGGTTGCTGGTGAATTAGAAAGGGCATCTCCGTCTGAAAAACAAAGAGAATTATTAAGATTATTGTCTAAATAAATTCAAACCTATGTCTAACAAGGAAGATAAATTTGAATAGCTATGTCAAGAACTACAGAACGGGTTGGTCGTTCTGGCGAGTATTTCGTAGCATCACTCCTCTCCCAAATTTCTGATACAGTTCTTGTTGTTCCCCACTCAGCTGAAGCTGATATATTATTTCAATACAAAAACACCCTTTATAAAGTCCAGGTTAAAACTAAAACCAAAATAGAAAAGCACAGGGCCAACTGGCGGTTTGATATGCGAAGAGGATCGCACACCAAGAATCGTAACTATGAAGATGGATCTATAGACATCTTTGCTTTTGTCTCTTTGGAACACATGAACGTAGTTTTTCGCAAATTTAGTGAAGGCGTTACCATAACTATTAAAAACAAAGAAATGAAGGACAACAACCCCATAGAAAACATATTAGACATATTAGGTGCTTAAATAAGCACCAACACGCACCAACCAGCTTTCCAACCCACCTAAAACATTGATATATAAAGACTTACGAAAAGAGTAGACAGATTAGGAATAAGTCTTTAATATAATCATTGTAGTTAATTAAACAACACTTTGATTCACTACATAGTTGAGGAAATTTAATAATAAATTAGGAGAGAAAAAGTGATTAAACAAATAAAAGCAAAATACGATAGCAACTGTGCTTCATGTGGTCGACCTGTAAACAAAGGAGATACTGTTCTTTGGCAGAAAGGTCAAAGAGGAGTTATACATCACGCACCATTAGATTGTGCAGCAATCATAAATGAAGAACATAAATTAAAATTTCAGGCTGAACTTGAAGAAACTGAAGATATTAGTTTTAAAAATCATCAGTCCTTACAAAGTGCAGAGTTTCATCAAGGTATGAATGATGCTAATTTGTGGCGTGAGGACAGAGCATTGTTTGGTGATGCAGTAGCTGCACAAATGCAATTAGCTAGAGAATATTAAGGAGAGAAAAAATGAGAGACATGAGGAGAAAACGATTCCCACAGTTACATAACTTCTTATATCAGATGGCTTACTGCCTTCTCTTATTAGGATTTATGTTCTTATTTCTTTTTCAATTAGGGGGGTAGTATGGAAACCATAACGAGAGATAAACAAGTTCGTGGCTTACACCTTAGAGAGTTTGACTATAGCAAATCCTTTTACCTGGATTACACAATCGAAGGTAAAAGACGCAAGGTTAAACTTGGAGAACTAACCAATAACTTTGGTTGGAAAGAAGCACGACTTAAAGCGATAGAAACACGCAATCAAACCCAAGAAATACCCAAGCCACAGAAACTCAATATAAGCGAGGTTTGGTCATTATGGAGTGGCGACATAGGTTTACAAAAAAAGTCTCGCAAACACGATGTAGAGATGTTTGAGGGGGTGATTTTTCCCTATCTTAAAGACAGAGATATTAGAACCATAAAATACTCGGATTTAAGAACGCTACACACCGACTTAACTAACAACAATGGCCCTTATCGTGCTAACGCAATTCTGCGTTTACTAAGGACATTATTTAACTACATGGAATCCATTGGTGAACTATCACCCAATCCTTTCCCTAAAAAGTTTCGCATGAATAAAGAATACAAAAGAGTGCGTTACTTAACTCAAGAAGAGCTGGCACGTTTGACTGTGGTTCTTAATAGAGAAGCACCCTTTAAACAAAAGCAAACCACTTTAATTTGGTTGCTACTGTTTACTGGAGCAAGGATTGGTGAGTTATTAAAAGCCAGATGGTCAGACTTAGAAGGTAATGTTTTAACGCTTACCGAACATAAGACAGACCACAAGGGTATAGATCGTAAGATCTTTTTATCCAATCAAGCTATGCAGTTGATAGATAACTTACCTAAAGATGGAGAAAAAATTATAGGTTTTGCATCATCACCTCAAAAGTGGTGGAAGCGAATATTAAAGGAAGCCAGCATAGATGATTTAAGATTTCACGATCTTAGACATTCGTTTGCTTCTTTTATGGTTTCTAACGGTAGCACGTTAGAAGAGATAGGTGGTCTTTTAGGTCACTCCGATACGTCAACCACTAAACGCTACTCGCATTTAATGGCAGACAAGAACCAGGAGAACGCTCAAAAGACTTCAGACAATATTAGTAAAATGATTATGGGAGGTGTGAAATGATAGGATTTTACAAAGACATTGAAGATTTTAAAGATGAATGGAGAAGAGAAATAGAAAAGATTGAAGGCAAAGAGTTTAATTACGCAGATTTTTATTTAGATGCAGTAAAAGGAGAAAACCAATGACCGAATTTAGAGACGCAGTAGAAAAGCGAAGAGGATTGCAAGCCTATGAGGAATGGGCCAAGCAACTTAAACATCATCATTACAACGACTACATAGAAGAAAGAGTCTTTAATGATGGGAGTATAACTTTTACCGACATTAGAACTGGTAAAGTAACCCAAGAACCAAGAAAGGAACGTAGGAGAGATTTAATAGATTCTTCTCCTTTTAGATGGTTTCTTGAAAAGATTAAATTTTATGGAGATAACAATGCTTGAAGAACTAAAACGCATACACAATAGATTAGAGCAATTCCTAGCACACACTCAAACAACTAACGTACCCGTAGACAAAATAGAGTACGCAAGGGTTATTGGTGAAGCGAAGGATCGTTTGGGCGATGTAATTTTGGAGGAGGAAAAATGACTGTATTGCCAATAAAAGTAATTTATCCGCACAAAAGCGTATATAAAAGGAAAAGGATAGAGACAGGAACAGTTATAGATAAAACTGTTAAACACACCTATAAGCAAGCAGTAAATTTATTTAATGAAAAACGTAAAAATACTGAATGGTTATACTCTCCCTTTATTAGCAAGCCCTTTAGAAGAAAATCAACACAAAAAAGCGGTGGTTGGATACTTAGAGATAAAAATAATGTTGAAATTGGCTGGGTTGGAAATCGTGGTGACGTAACAATCTACAATCTTGAATATACTTCTCCACACAACAGACTCAACACAGAAGAAAGACAAAGAAAATACTCTAGGTTGACTAAAAGGAACAAAGAAGCCAAAGCACTTAGGGAGCAAGGGTTTACTAATATAAGATTAATTCATGGCTACGTTGTGGGGGTGAAAGATGAAGAGTGAACCATTACGTTATTCGTTCTATTTTAAATCAGAGATACATCCAGAGTGGATACGCTGGCGATGGAAAGACGAGTGCGACCATGAAGCTAATAAGCACAAAACATGGAAGCCTAAGATAAACGACTTAAAGATCCTTAGTGAAGTTCCAAAAGAATTAAGAACGGAAATCAGAAGGGAGCTGTATAACGATATTGTGGAGTGCGAGGGTTAATTAATAGAACTTAAATGCCCGTCAACTGCGAATATCTGTCTGGCAGTTTCAAAAGATATATCGTACTCTTCTGCAAGGGCAGTTATTCTTTGTCTGGAAGCGTGCTTATCGTAATTCTCTAAGTTAATTAATTTTTTAACCGTTACTGGATATTCTTGCCAATGAGTTATTTGCTCTAGCGTTCTACCACAATACTTACAGCTGGCATTGCCACCTACAGTTAAATTGCCACACATATTAATACAAGGATTGTCAGCTAACGAAGTTGCGTATCCTTTCATTACGTTCATTTTTTTATAGCTACTCAATGGAACACCTCCTTTACTTCAGCTGGATCAAACCAAATATCTAAAGGCTCGCCATCTGAATTGTCTAAGAACTCTTTTTCAAGCGTCATTTTTCTTTTTGGATCTTCAAAGTAATCACGAAAAGAAAGGGTTGTGGTCATATTATTTATCTCACCCACCCAACGCATAAAACAAAAGATTAAAAAATCTATATAAGAATCATCAGCAACAATAAATGGTGGCATTATGTGTTCTCCGCTTCTATTTCTATCTCAAGTTCTAAATAATGAATTGCTTTTTTTAAATCTTCTGTGGCTGGCCCTTTGTTACCAGCTCGTAAAATGTATTTGATTGCGTTTGACTTACACCAGGACAGTTTTAGTTTTTGTATCACTTCCGCTGGTTGGTATTCTTTTTGTTTAGCGTAGTGATCTCCTCCGACTTGGATCTCGGTTGCTTTCGACTTACCCCATTTTAGAGAATCCCACTCTTCAGGAGTTATATCATTGATCCTTTTACCCATGTTCATTTTAGTTCATAAACATTCTTGCATTATACTTCCTTTTATATTTTAATTGCAGATAGAGAAATGAGGAGTTCATAATTTATAATAATTTTAATTAATTTTTAATAATCGTTTGACACGATTAACTAGAATAAATTAAAATTTAGAATAATTAACACCGAATAAAATCAAAAACATTTTTAGGAGATAGGAACATGAACAAGATGTTGAGTACAGGTGAGTTGGCACAAAGGTTCAAAATGAGCAAGGGTACGCTTTGTAATTGGAGAACTGCAAAACCAAAGAAAGGCCCACGCTATATTAAACGCAAAGATACTGGTAGAGTTTATTATCGCCTTGACGATGTTGAAGCGTATGAACGAGAGCAAATGGAGTTCATAGAAGTTTAAAACGAAAGGAGATTAGAGGAGAGAAAAATTGGAGCATAGTAGCATAGCACCTTCATCGTTTGAGCGTTGGTCAAACTGTCCAGCATCACCTTACCTATCTAGCATATCAGAAGAACAACCCACCCACGTTGCAGCACTTAGGGGAACAATTAATCACGAAGCTGCGGAATCATTTTTATACAAAAGAAGTACGCCTGAAGAATTTTTAGGCACAGTTCATAAGGTGCAAGGTCATAAGATTATTATTGAACAAGAAGATATAGACATCATCAAAACTTACACCGACTACATAGAGAAAAGATTAGAAGAAACCAAAGGCGAACTTTATTTAGAAAGAAGGTATCGCTCAAGCGATGAAATACATCCAGAGTTATTTGGAACTGCGGATGCAACCATCGTCTATGGTAACAACATAGAAATAATAGATTTAAAGACAGGCAAGTGGAAAGTAGAACCAAATAGTGCTCAATTAAAAATCTATATGCTTTTATGCCTACAAGAATTTGGATCGGAAGATACCGAAGATGTAATCACAACAATAGTACAACCAAAAGTTAATCCTAAGATTAGCTCGCAGAAGCACGACTTGATGGGATTACTTCATTGGGGATTGAACGATCTGAAAGAAGCAGCTGAACGCTGTTTTGAATTAGAACCTGAACCTTGTGCTGGAGATTGGTGTCGCTTTTGTCCAGCCAAAGAGTTCGTATGTCCAATATATAACAAGGGAAATAAAGATGACTGAAAATAAAGAACCTAAACCTACATTAACTATCAACGATAAGGAATATTTTGAAGCTGATTTGAATAAAAATGAAGCTCGAATGTTGACGATGCTTAAAGCATTACAACCTGAAATTGAAAGTTTAGATCTTCAGCTAGGAACGAGATTAGATCATAAAGATCGTTTGATAGCTGCATTAGAATCATCATTGGAAGCGTCTGGAGCAGAAGTGGAAGATGCTGAAATTGTCACAGAAACCAAGCAATAAGGAGGAAATATGGCTTTTAAACTTAGTGATATAAAAGAGAAGATAGAGAGGAAAGCACCACGCATTTTAATACATGGTACTGCTGGACTCGGTAAAACAACATTAGCTGCATCAATACCAGGTGTAATCTTCATTCAAACCGAAGATGGATTAGCTGGCGTTGCCGATGTACCCCACTTTCCATTAGCTAAATCTTACGATGATGTAATGTCCGCATTACATGAGTTGGTAAATGAAAAGCACGAATTTAAGGCCCTAGCACTTGACAGCCTAGACTGGTTGGAAGCTCTTATTTGGCAAAAGGTTTGTGAAAACGAGAAAGTAGATTCAATAGATAACATTGCTTATGGTAAGGGTTACAAGTTAGCCGTTTTACTTTGGCAAAAATATATTGATTACCTTAACCAACTTAGAAACGAAAAGAACATGGTTATCATGCAACTTGCTCATACAAGCATCAGAACTTTTTATCCGCCAGACGGAGAAAGCTATGATCGTTATGAGATTGCTTTGCACAAAGCAGCTTCAGCGAAACTGCAAGAGCATAGCGATATTGTGATGTTTGGTAACTATGATGTGAACTTAGTGAAGTCTCAAGGCAAGATGGGTAAGCAAGAAAAGCGAGCCGTATCTAGCGGAGAGAGGAAACTATGGACACAAGAGAAGCCAGCTTGGTTAGCGAAGAACCGCTACGCTATGCCAGAAGTCATTGACTTTAGCTGGGATGCAATAACTAGCGGAATGAAAGGAGATAGTAAATGAGTGATGTAAAAGATTACTTTAAAGACGGATTAACTACAGAAGGCATGGAAACACCTACTTACGATAATTCACCAGTACCAGAGGGCAAATACATTGGCAAGATCGTCAATGCTTCTGCTGAAATTAACCCTGAAACTTGGTCAGATGGAGAACATCTAAAGATTGAGTTTGAAATCACAAGTGAACAAAGCAAGGGCAGACACCTTTGGAAAAATATTACTTTGGTTGACAACAACGCAGACTACGTTGAGTGGGGTAAACAAGACCTGATGCGTTTAATGAGTGCAACAGAGATTGGTTCACTAACAAGTTGGGATCAGCTTATCGGTAAGCAAGTTGGGTTTACAGTTATTATTAAAAAGAATGGGTATAACGACATTAAGCGTTGGACTCTTGCAAAAGATACTAAACCACAAGCTAGTGAGCCTGTTAGTGAAGATTCTGAGAAGAACCCCTGGGATCAATAAGAGATACTCGACCATCAGCTTGTGGCATCTGCTTTCGTGGATGTTCAGGTCTGATGTATCGAGATCCAAGTAATAGAAATTCAAAAGCAATAGGAGCGTGCAGTATGAGTCACTTAGACTTATTAAAGAATGGACTTAGAGGAGAATTGCCAGAGAAAAATGAGAATGGTTTTGTGGTTAATGATGATTGTAAGGAATACGCAATCAAACAAGCTGCTCCCTTTATAAAGGAACATGGCCCTCATTTAAACAAATGGGATAAAGATACGGTATCTAAATTTATTAGCGTAATTATTAGAGCGTACAAAAAGAAAGAATCTGAAGTACCGTTCTAATGAAAGACGTAGAAGATTACTTTGAAGGTGGTCTTGCTCTTTCTGATGATATAGCTTTTCCGAACACAGCTGGTGATATTACCGACCTAGTTCGGCAAATGAACAATGACGGATTAAGAGTAGATTACATAGACACGACTGGTGAACTACAGAGAGTTCCAGTAATAGCCACGACAGGCGTAAGGGCAGATCGTTCAGGTGAGCGTTCTGGTTATTACGTTTTCTTTCAAACGGATCAGTTAATGGTCTGTGTTTATGGTAATTGGAGAAGCAATCTATCTTTTAAATGGAGCAATAAGGCTGTATCCAATTTATCACCTTCACAGCAAGCCGAACTTTCCCGACAGGTGCAAATAGCTAATGAGAGGGCAAAAGCTAATCGCAAAGAAAGGCAAGAAGAGGTCGCAAAAGAGTGTGCTGAAAGATTTGAAAAAGGACATGAGCTTGTCAAGGAACATAAGTATTTAGTCTCCAAAAAAATAAAAAATATAGGGTTAAAAATTAACAACAGAAACGAGCTGTTGATACCGATTCGCAGTATATCAGGGGAGATCGAATCATTACAGACCATTTCACCGAAAGGGCAAAAAAAGTTTGCCACTTGCTCCAAAGTTAAGGGTGGTATCTTTTTAATTGGATGCGACCACAATTCCTTACCAAATTTGTCAGAAATATATGTGACTGAAGGTTACGCAACTGGCGTTAGTGTTGCGGAAGCAACCAATAAGCCAGTAGCAGTAGTATTCGCTGCTCCTTTTTGTTTAGAAGCGTGTAGCGAGATTAGAAAGGTTAGTCAGGCGAAACTTATTTTAGCGTTGGACAATGATAGCAATGGCGTTGGTGAGAAATGTGCTAACGAGACCGCACAAGCTATTAGCAACGCAATATTACGCATACCGCCAGAGAAAGGTGATTGGAACGATGCGTATTTAGAACATGGTATTGAATATGTAAGGAACGAACTAGAACAAAGGACTGTCATAGGTATCCGTCAATTTGCTGTTCGTGATCTCTCCACCTCTCCTCCAGAGCGTGAGTGGTTAATAGACGGTTTAATTCCTATGGCAGTTCCAGGTATATTAGCGGCGGTGGGTGGTATCGGTAAGAGTATGGAGATGCTCAAGCTGTCTATGGCTTGCATTAGTGGTGGTCAATGGATGGGTAAAGACGTTACACAACGAGGGAACGTGGTTTTTATCAACGCAGAGGATGATAGAAACGAGTTATGGCGTAGATTGGCTTTAATAGATCCAAACAACACAAGGAAAGACGCACTCCACGATTTATTTTGTGTAACTGTGCCTGATTTACCACAACCTTTGACTTTGGTTAAAGAAGATAGCGGAGGGTTGGGTTTTACTCCAACCGCACTTGAATTATTAGAGGAGATAAAGTCTCACAATCCAGTTCTAGTTGTATTTGATCCATTACAAGCGATGATAAGTGCTCCAGTCAATTCAAACGAGGTAGGGCAAGTGTGGGGTCAGTATTGTGCGAGTATGGCTTCCAAATTAGCTTGTAGCGTTGTCTCTATTCATCACATGAGTAAGGTTTCGTTAGGTAAGAGCGATGATCCAATGCTTCATAGAGCCAGCATCAGAGGAGCAAGCTCGCTGGTGGATTCGCAAAGATGGGCAGCGGTTATGTATCATGGGCCTGAGAAAGAAGCAGAGCTTGTGTGTACGAGATATGGTGTGGACTACGATCCAAATAGATTAGTGCGATTTGCAATGGTTAAATCCAATTCGCAAACGGACATGAGAACTAAGACGCTCTTTAGAAAAGATGCAGTTTTAGAATTGTTAGAAGAAACTCGTAATGAGTATGTGAAGGGTAATCCCTGGGAGGATGAATGATTCTTGATATGTTTGGAGATTATGTAAAACATAAGGATTATTACATAACTCCCATAAGTTATGACGAAACTAAACCATTTATTTTAGACATACATTACGCCAAAAGGATGCCTTCAATAACGTATGCTTATGGTTTGTTTGAAAATAATAAACTAATAGGCATTGTTTCTTATGGGTCTCCTCCATCTCCTTCTTTGTGTTCTGGTATAGCTGGAAAAAGATATAAACATTTAGTTTTAGAATTGAACAGATTGATTTTAAAAGAAAATAAAAAGAATCAAGCGTCAATATTAATCGGTGCTTCATTTAAGTTATTACCCAAGCCAAGAATTGTTGTTAGCTATGCTGATACGGAGCAAGAACATATAGGGGTGGTCTATCAAGCAACTAATTTTCTTTATACAGGTTTGTCAGATAAAAGAACAGAGTGGAGGTTGAGAGGAAGTAATTTACACAGCAAAACTGTTTGTGAAACTTATTCTTTAGAAGAAAGAAAATCTAATACACAAAAGTTTGAGGTTGTAGATAGACCTAGAAAACACAGATATATATATTTTCTTGGCAACAAAACAGAAAAAAAACAATTCAAGAAAAATCTTAAATATTCAATAAAAGATTACCCAAAAAGGAGAGATAGATGAGTAAAGGTAGCGAGTACAGACCTTTCAATAAAGAGAAGTTCGACAAGGAATTTGAGAGGATCTTTAAGAAGAAAGAACCCAAAAAGAAGGATGAAAAGAAGTAGTTTAATGCACCAACTAGGTCGATTGATGCACCTATCTGGTCATTTAATGCACCTACTAGGTGCTTATATCCTATTATACTACTTATACTACCTATGCTTTGCTCCCACCGAAGGTGGGGAGCAAGCATTGCGAGGGTGAATGATGGAGTATAAATGGATGGTGTTGGGGAATATAGAGAGGGAGGAGAACTCAGCTCTAGTGAGGGTGGAGTATGTAGCGAGGTACTCTGATTTTAGGGTGGTGAAGCGAGCGTTATGGAAGGATTGGTTCAAAGCGAGGGTGGGGAGAACTGATTTGTTGCCAGCGGATAAGTTGGTATTGTGGGTTATGGTGGATCGGTGGCGATTGGCGAGCTGGAGTGTGAGGGATAGCATTACTTATTTGGCAAAGGCGACAGGGATGCATAGGAATACCGTGAAGCGAAGTGTGGATAGGTTAATTGCAAAGAATATAATAAAATATACAGCAGAGAATGAGTTGCGCTTGCCTAAAGCTGGCGAGCATACACATTTTCTGTTGGTTGGGTTAGGTTATGTGTTGAGGAATAACAATGAAGGATAACATAGAGCAAGAGATAGAGATGAGGTCTACAAAGGAGTTAATTCCTTATGTGAGGAACACCAGAACGCATAGTGAGGAACAAGTGGGCCAGATAGCAGCAAGCATTAAAGAGTTTGGTTTTACTAATCCAGTCCTGGTTGATCAGGACAACATGATTATCGCTGGACATGGGAGGGTTATGGCGGCGAATAAGCTAGATTTAAAGGAAGTGCCTACCATACGCTTAGATTACCTCACAGAAGCACAGAAAAGGGCGTATGTGATAGCTGACAACCGATTAGCTTTAAACGCTGATTGGGATTATGAAATGTTAAAGGTTGAGCTTAAAGAGTTAGATGATTTAGAGTTTGATGTAAATTTGCTTGGCTTTGAAGATAAAGAGATAGATGATTTATTGGCAGAACCAACAGAAGGTTTGGTAGATGAAGATGAAGTTCCAGATCTACCAGATGAACCTGTAACAAAACTTGGTGATTTATGGCAATTAGGTAATCACAGACTGTTATGTGGTGACAGCACAAGCATAGATGCGGTTGATACTTTAATGGATGGTAATAAAGCAGACATGGTGTTTACTGATCCGCCTTATGGTATTAATTATCAAGACTTACAAAAAAATCATAAGAAAATAGAAAATGATGAATCACTTTCAAATATAAAAGAATTATTAAGTATAACGCTTGGTTTTGATTGCCCTTTATATATCTGCTGTAATTGGAAATGTTTTAGTACGTTTGAGGAATGTATGAACGAATATGGAAAATATCCCAAGTCTTGCATAATATGGGATAAAAAAGTGAGAGTTCAAAACTTAGATAAGTTTTTCAAACAACATGAGTTCATACTTTATTACGGAGAGTTTGGTGGACAAGAAACATTAGATGGAGATGTTTGGCAATGCAGTAGAGAAGTTAGAAAAGATCATCCTACTGCCAAACCAGTAGAATTGTGTGAAAGAGCAATCAGATATAGTTCTGATATTAACAGTATTGTTCTTGATCTATTTCTTGGCTCTGGCTCAACACTGATAGCAGCAGAGAAAACTAACAGAAAATGTTATGGGATGGAGCTTGATCCTAAGTATTGCGATGTGATTATTAATCGTTGGCAAGACTTTACTGGCAAAGAAGCTGTGCATTTAGAGTTAAATAAGACATATAATGAGTTAAATGAACATGAAAACGACTAATAAAACACCAAAAAAGCCTGGAAGGAAGCCTATTATTATTGATCACGATAAGGTTGAGCAATTAGCGGCTCAAGGTCTTGGGCCGACTCAAATAGCACGTGCTTTAGGCATTTCTTGGGATACATATAACAAGAATAAAAAAAGAAGTTCGGAATTGTCGGATGCTATAAAAAGGGGGGAAGCAAAGGGGTTGGCGAAAGTTACCAATTCTCTGTTTAAATCAGCCAACGAAGGCAACGTAACTGCTCAGATCTTTTACCTCAAGAACCGAGACGTAAATAATTGGGCCGACAGGGTTGAAACCAGTCACACTTTGAGCATTGGCTCGGCTCTGGACAATGCCAGACTAAGATTAAGCACCTCAAATGCACCAGCGAATGTTATAGAAGGTGAGAAAGTGCCTGACGTAAGGCTTTCCGCTCCAGGCTCAACAGATAAAAAATCAGATAAACCCCAAAAGACATGAAGCTCTCTCTCCTCCTCAGCTGCTTCACGATTAGAAGATTGTCTTTTTCTCTACACTATCTCCAGAGTTTTAAATCTTCTAGTCACCCCCCCTTCAAAAAAAGTTGGGGGGTATATTTTTGGTAGCTATGAACTAAATTTTTTTTAATTTTTTATGAACAGACCTGAACTAACCCTTTTATTTGTAAATTTATTTTTTGGATTACTTGTCGCTTATTTTATTTTTTTATAATGGTACGAAAAGCAAAGTTTAATCAGTTATCGGTAAGAGACATATCTCGCCATCGCTATAAAAGAACATCCATTGGCAATTCTAAAAACAGCTTTGGTGCTGGCAGAAACAAACGCAACGATAGAAAGAAATACAGAGGGCAAGGGGGGTAAAAACATAGATATTGAACTACCAAACAAAAAATACAACACTATAGTTTTAGATCCACCCTGGGAAATATCAATGACTGGTGGTGTCAAAAGAAGAGAAAATAGAAAAGAAAAATTAGATTATCCAACTATGACTTTGCAAGAAATAAAAAATATGCCTATACAAGATATTTGTAATATTGGTTGTCATGTTTACACATGGACAACTAATAAAATGCTTCCATATACATTTGATGTATTAAAGTCTTGGGGTGTAAATTATCATCTTACAATGGTTTGGACAAAACCATCAGGCATAGCACCTTGCATGGGTTATGTATTTGGTACCGAGTTTTGTTTATTAGGATTTGCTGGTAAACCAATGCAAAAATTTAAAAACATAGGAAAATTAAATTGGATTCATAATCCAAGTTTAAAACCACATTCTACAAAGCCACAATCTTTTTATGATTTAGTAGAAGAAATGTCTCCTGATAATTATTTAGAAATGTTTGCTAGAAATAAAAGAGATGGATGGGATAGTTGGGGCAATGAATTATGAACTTCTATCACTTCCTGTTACAGCACGTTGAGAGAGACGATAAAACAGGAACATTTGCAAAGCACGTTCTTAACGATTGCAACTACCCTTCTGATAAACCTTACTTGGTTCAACTTAAATACTTGGAAGAACAAAACGCACCGCTAACAGCAATACTAGCTCTAGCGGATTCTTATAAAGCCTACTTGGATAAAAAATGAAATATAGTGCAAAACAAGAAGAAGAGTTAATGGCGGATCTATGGACTGCCAATATAAAAGACGATCCCCTTAACTTTGTAAAATACGTTTTCCCCTGGGATCAAGAAGGCACCCCCCTCGAAGGATTTAAAGGCCCTCGCAAGTGGCAAGAAAAAATTTTACGAGATTTGGCAAACCACATTCAAAAGAACGCTGGGAAGTTTGATCCCAATATGTTTAGGTTAGCAGTTGCATCTGGTCGTGGAATCGGTAAATCCGCTTTGGTTGCGTGGGTTATATTGTGGATGCTATCGACTCGTCTCGGATCGACTGTGATTGTAACTGCTAACACCGAACAACAGCTACGCTCAAGAACATGGGCGGAACTCGGTAAGTGGCTAACGCTATCCATTAATGGACATTGGTTTAATAAAACTGCGACCACGCTTAAACCTGTTGATTGGTTTGAAGCATCTTTAGTTAAAGACCTACAAATAGACACAGGTTACTACTACGCACAAGCTCAACTTTGGTCGGAAGAAAACCCAGACGCTTTTGCTGGTATTCACAGTAACTATGGCGTGTGCTTAATCATGGATGAAGCATCAGGTATTCCAGCTCCTATCTATTCAGTAGCGGAAGGGTTCTTTTCAGAACCCACCGAAAATAGATTTTGGTTCGCCTTCTCCAACCCTA
>VTLG01009407.1_pt1 | contig 35381 bp, 59 predicted proteins | sample 4694571 | NCBI WGS metagenome assembly VTLG01 (sample SAMN12604809, study PRJNA352737) | marine metagenome | biome: ENVO:00000447; feature: ENVO:00000209|ENVO:00000569|ENVO:01000036; material: ENVO:00002151; isolation source: viral sequences binned using virsorter ...
CCCGAAAAACTTGTCCAATCCACTGTGGCTGAAGAACTTAATTCTGTTACTAAATATATACTATCATTGTCACTATGTGTATCTGCTTGGCTTCCATTATACCCTCTTGTAACTGTCAAAGTTGAAGGAGTATAAGCCCCATCTCCATCATCATCTGCTATATTCGTCACTAACATTTGTTCGCTTCCAACCATGATAACTGAAACATCATCAGTGAGAACGCTTCCATCATCAATAGTTACATCTGTCTCGGAATTATTTAAATCTTCAGCTAATTTATTGTCTGTAGTTTCGTCTGCCTGTAAAAGAGGAGTAATTTTATAACCATTGGTAAGCAATGACTCTTGAATTTCCTGAGCTGGGCCATCATATGTAAAAGACATTGCAAAATTCCACTTTCTTTTAATATCATCGTTAATTGCATCTCCTTCATCTGCAGGGCTAACAAGGCCTATTAATTGTTGTACTTTTGTTGTCCCACTAACACTTCCAACACTACCATGTGAAGATGTTTTAAATCTAAATTTATTATCAGCTACTCTTATAGCTCTATGAACCCCATTAAAAGCAGGTACTCCTGTTTGCCCTGTAATATGAACATATGCAGTTTGACCATAAGCATTATAAGTGGCTCCTTCACTACTATCCAAAAAAGGGATTACACTATCTGCCACAGTTACTTCAACATAATCAGGAAACTCATCATCAGCATCGTCATCAACCCATCCACTTGCATTCGCATAATAAACGTCTCCTGAGCCATCTAATGTTTCTCCAGAATCATCAGTAATTGTGAATGATGTGGCATTTGCCCCTTGAACTATATGTGTACCATTATAAACTTCAAGATTATCATGCATATTTGATAATATTATCTCTTGCCCTGGATTTAACTTATTTGAAGCACTATCATTATTTCCATATCCACTTGTTGTAAATGTGACGGTATCTCCATTGACTTGAACATTTGTAATGCCTGTCCCAAAAGGAGCTTCCCCAAATTCTAAAATAACTTTCTCAGCTTCTGTTGGGTAATTTGAGGTTGAACCTTCCATTATATCATAAATTCTTAATGATTGAACACCAAGACTTGATGCCAACGTTCCTGTTGTTCCATCTGATTTTCTTGTATTATTTGGAGGCTGTGGAGTCTGAACATCTTCAACCCAAGTATTTACTGGAACTGAAGTACTACATTGAAATAATCTATCTTGTTTAATATGTCCAAAATATTTAGGGATATTAACATAATAAATATCTTGATTTGTTGAATGATATTTTGCTTTTGTATTTGCAAAACCTCTTATAACTGTTATAGATGTTCCACTATCAGAACCACTTGTTACATACATTATCTCTTGTTCAATCTGTATTATTGAACCAGTAGCTATACTTCCACTTTCAGTTGTTACAGTAACATCATTTTTATTTATTACCGCATCTGTATCTATAGTTACATCTGTTTGTGCGAAATGTGAATCACATGCTCTTAAAGCTCCGTCAACATTATAATATTCAGGCTTAACTGTTGCTGTTCTTGAGCCTAATGTAAATTTTGCCTCTTGCCATTCGGTTGCTTGATTAGGGTCATATATATCAATATCAGCACCATCATTTGTTACAATAAATTCTGTATCAACTTCTTCTGGCAATTTAATACAAGAGATATTATTTATTGAGCCATCCGCTGAAATTTCAGATGAATCTGCAGTGAACCATAAATGAGTTCTTGCAGAACCTGATGTAGTAAAAGTAACGCCATGAGTCCCAACAGTATAATCTGCTGCAGCAACGTATGTTTCATCAGCAGTATTACCTGAAGCATCTCCCCCTCCAATTGCAAGATTTAATGTTGCAGTAACAACATCAAATGTTAATATATATTTAGAATTTGCCTCTAATTTGCTACCTCCAAGAGTATTGTATATAGACGCATCTTCATTTGCACTTGTGTCAAATACAGATGGAGCCGCATTATTCCAAGCAACTGTTCCTGAGCCATCAGAATTTACTGCCGCCCAATTACTGTCATCTGTATCAACGTCAGTTCCGTCTTGAATAATATCACTAACCATTTCATAATCATGAGAAAATGAAAACAATCCATAACCAGCTTTAAATCCCCCTGTTCCAGTAATATCATTTATAGCTTTTCCATTGATATCTGTTTTATCATAAAGACTTAAAGCTGCGCCTTCCCCTGTCAGTCTTCCAGGATTTGCTATTGAAAGTTGAGATGATGCATTTTGATTGTCAGCAATATCTCTTGCATCGAATTTTGCATTTGTTCCTCCATGAAACTCTAATATTTTATATTCTTGCTTAGGCATTTATTTTAATAATTTATCTTTACAAACTGCCCAAACTTTGTCGTCTAATTTATTTTTTGTTGACGATACTAAATAGTCACCAACTTTAACAAAAACTGATTTTAATACATTTTCGCTAAATAAATTCTTTATTATTAACGCTACAACTTTCTTCATTTACTTCTCCTTTTTTTCATTTAATAATAACATCTCAATAAGTCTTCCTTGCTGAAATATAGTTTGCTCAAGAGCATCAATTCTTTTATCTGCATCATTAGGTTCTTTAACATATTTCATTATATCATACAACTTAAATTGCTTTGATATTAAATCAACAATTTTATTAATCACCATCTTTTGTAGCACCTTGACCCTCCCATTTGCTTAAATCTAACATTTGTAAAGGACTTTCAATCACATGGTCTTTAAGCTTATCATTTTGTATCTGTATCTTTGTTCCACCTTTAACAAAAGGCTTTCCATTAGCTACGCCTATATCATAGGCAAAAAATGTTGTTTTCCATAAACCTACCCTTATAACTCTCGCAGGTCTTCCGTCTAAAATTACAACGTCATCAGTATTTAAATCTTTACCAAGGAATACTTTTAATCCCTCGACAACAGTCTCTATAGTAGACTTAAATAATAAAAGAGCAACTCCAGATACAAATAGCCATACCCAGTTCCCCAAAAAACCTTCTGCCTGTTTCTTTAACTCCTCTTCGTTCATAAATTTTATCCATTAATCAATTCACCCCACAATGAGGTTTTTCCATCAATAATTTGTATTACATGCACAGTAAAATGTCCTTTTGTATAAAAGTCAACAATTGCAAATGCATGTGACCAATTAATTTTTCTTCCACCAAGCCAAGCATTTTCTTCATCCGACATATTTTTTAAGCATCCAATACTCCATGCAGATTTAACCCCGTCTATATGTGTAACAGATGTTTGTTGGATATCGTGATGATGTCCGTACATCACATTTGTTCCCAGTCTTATTAAATGATTTCGGGTATGATGAACTCCAGCAAAATGATGGCCATGATAAAAATGAAGTTTCCCAATCTTGAGATACTTTCCCATCGGATAATACTTGTAATTTCTTTCCTTTAATTTTACACATTCTGCAAACCTATATTTAGTTAAGTATGGATTCTCTTCAACGAATCTATTCATCCAATCATCATGATTACCTTCAATCATGTATCTCTCATTGCAACCTGCTTTATCTAAAGATTTGTCAATACGATTCATTCCTCGATTAACATCTTTAATATCTTGGTCTATAAAAGGGATTTGATATTCTAAGGGCGGTCTTTTCTTTTTTTTCCATTGCCAGTGAGAACATCCATGCCATTCACCAACATCCCCTAAATCCACATAGACATCAGGCTTAACAATCTCAATTGCTTTCTTTACCACATTTATTGCTTTTTTATCAGCAAGTGGAAAATGTTTATCTGGTGTAACAAATACTCTTTTGACTACACCTTTATCTTGTTTTGTTTTATTCAAACAATCCTATTTTTTTAGTTCATTGCGTATCTTTACGCATATATAAACAAATGATGCAACCCCAACAGCAACTCTCACAACAACTGGAAGCCATTCAATCCATGTCACTCCTATTCCTGTTGCACTTACTGCAACTGTTTTTAATGAATCTACCATTATAGTTTTGGAACTGCTAAAGTTCTAACTCCAGATTTTCTTAATGGATACTGATGAACACCTTTTTCATACATTTGTCTAAAATAATTTGCTCTTTCTAAATCTCCCGCATCTTCAAACATTCTTGCTTTGATATAGCAAACAACCATTGGATGTAAGCCACTATCTAAGCCTGCTTCTGTTTTCAAATCTTCAGTCTGTGCATCAATTGTTCCATATTTAGAATGATATGTAATTCTAATGCCATTAGACACATCACTTCCTTGATATGTATCATATCTCTCTGTAGTTCTTCCTCCTGATGTTGATGTATTATCTTCGCATAAAATAGCTAGTCTATCATCATCGTTGTACCATGCAAAGTAACTATTTGGATATGTTCTTTTATTTGTTGCCATAATTTTCCTAAGTTAGTGAATCATCTCCTGCATCAGTATCTGACCAACTACTAGCAGTATCGTCAGTATCTCCTCTAAGAAGTAAATGTGGGTCTGCAAGTTTTGGTATCATTACATACCTATCATTTGTATCTTTAATTTCAACTTTTTTTACATCTATCACATCATCGCTAAGAGTATACCATCTATCATAACCTATTAAATTAGTTGTTTTAGATACAGTTCGATGTTGTTTTTGTGCTGCAATATCATCTAATGCATCATTAATTAGCTGAAACATATATTGCTCAGGCTGTCTCCCAAACATTTTTTCAATTTGCTCTATTATATTTTTAGCTGTCATTATTTTCCTTGTTGAGTAGCAGGAGCTCCAATAAGAGCAGTTACTCCTTGATTATAATCTTGTTGCAATTTTACTTGCTGAGATTGAAGCCAATTATACTCTATTCCATATTGCTGAAGATTAGTTGTATATTGTGTAACCTCTTTATTAACATTTTGTTGATATAAAGCTAGTTCTTGTTGATATTTTTGTAATTCAAGAGAGTAGTCTTGTATCGCTGCTTGTAATGTTAAATCTGCCTCTTTTTGAGCATCTTGCATATTTATTCTTGCTTGTTCTAAATTTCTTTGGACAGCTGCTTGATATACAGCATTTCCTTCATTAAATATATTAAGCTGATTTTGCATTGCATTAGAATAAGCTTGAATATAAGTTTGTATTTTTTGTAATGATGCATTAGCAAGTTCAACATCTTCTTCATCTTCTATAAGATGTGTCACAGTTGAAAACCATTGGTCAAATTCTATTGCATTGCCATCAAAATCATCTATTGTATTTTCAGCATCTAAAGATACTAAAGTTGTTAATTCTATTGTACCACCATCAGTTGTTATAGTAGGTGCAGTATAGTTAGGAGCAGATGGTAAAGCATCAATTGTTATAGCAGATACAGACCCTGCAGATATAGATGGGTCATTAGGAATAGTAGGAGCACTTGAACTTATACTTAAATCTGATATTGAACCCATATTATTCATTAATCTTTGCAAAGCTTTAATTGACGCATATAATGTTACCAAGTATTCAGCTTCATCTGGAAAATTAGCTATTGTAGTGTCTCCATGTGCCACTGAAGGAAATGCAATATGCATGACTTTTGCTGGTTGAGCAGATGTTGGAGTGGGCTTTACAAATAATGTTGATGCTCCTGAAGAATTACTTTCAATCCAATATACTGGGTCAGTTGCAGTAGCATAATACATCATACTAGAAGAATCATTTGACATATCTCCATATACTGATGGTATTTTTCTGCATGGAGCATAATACCCTGAATTTGCATTTTCTCTCGTTACATACAGTATTTTTCCACGACCATCCATATCCATTGTTGTGTCTGTATTTCCAATATATAAATTAGTAACAGTAGTACATTTTTCTTTTAATTCATCATTAAATATATTGATAAGTTCTTTTGCCCCAGCAGATAACCAATCACTTAAAGCATCGTCTTCTGTCCCTGCAAATCCTGTTAAAGCATCAACTTGATTTTTAAATGTTTCAGCCATTAACGTGCATTCCTATCGGCAATATCTTGGTCCATTGTTGTTTGACTAAATTCAACTTGCGTTTGACCACTCCAGGTTGTTCTCATATTAACATGGTCTTTTGTATTATTAAGTTTAACTGGAGCCTCTTTAACTTGGACAACTTTTTTTAATTCTTCATCATATACAAAAATTGCCATTACTTTTTACCTTTTTTAGCTTTAACCTTTCCACCTTTAGCGTAACCCATAAGATTAGCCAATCTTTCAGCCATAGCTGAAACTGATGGAACTTTTCCACCTTTTTTATATAATGGAACTCTAGGTACACCCATTCCAGGGCCTACTGGAGGTCTTGGTCTTGGCATTGGCTTTCCTGGCATTGCTCGCCTTGGTCTTGGACCCATTGGTCTCATTCTTCGTCTTCCTGGCATCATTGGTCGTCTAACCATTCCACCGCCTCTATATTTTGGTATTATTCCACCATGTCCATATTCTTCTATTTCCATTGCTTTGCCTGATTGCTTTGAATAATTTGCAGCATCCTTCATCCCTTGCTCAGTATATGGAAATTTCATTTTTCCTACTTTTGGCATTACTTCTTCCCCCTTTTTCTTGCATCAATTACTGGTGGTAATTTACCATGAGTATTGATATATTCCAAAACAGCCTCCGTCTTAGGGTTGACTGATTTCTTTTTAATTATATATTCGCCACCTTCAGCCTCAATGATGATTCCACCATTATCATGAGATGGTCCTTTAAGGTTTCCACCTTTTAAATATTTTTTGCGTTTCTTCTTAGGCATTATTACCCTAGATATACTATTATAACAGCAACAGTATGACCTGCTAATTGAACAGCTGTCATGCTTTGCACTGCACCACTGCTTGTATCAAGTGTTTGCCAGAATGTATTAATTTTCTCTGAAAGAGTTCCAGCTGTCCCGCTGTCTTCTGTCCCTTGTGGAATAGTACCTACAATAATTTTTGTAAGTGTATTATAATTTGCCATTTATTTCTCCGATTTAAATATTATATAAAATTTTTAGTAGATTTGGAGTGGGTCCTTTATACGACCCACTCCATAGTTCTACAAAACTATTAATCCTTATGAATTTGGATTATGATGTAGTAATAGCATCGTCTATACTAGAAAGCGCTGAACCAACCCATTCATTACCAGCAGCCATTATCTCAACATAGTCAGCCTTTTGGGCTGATGTACCTATAACTATGTTTGATATTTGAGTACCTGCTGTTGAATTAGAAGCATTGCCTCCCGCATCTTTCATTACGAAACTAACAATTGCACTTCCAGCTGCTATAGTAATAGCATTAGAAGGAGTTTCTTCTTCTACTATAAATTTATAGTATACTCCATTCTCTAAGGAAGTTGGAAGAGTTACTGCTACAGTACCACCAGTAGCACTAAGCATAAAAACCTTTCCACTATCATCATTAGTTAATGTAATAGCTGCATCAACATGTACAACTTTTTTCTTTACTCCACCAGTCGCTTGACTATTTTGATTTAATATATCACTTCTCATAATTAAACTCCTTGTAAGTGTATTAGTGCATGAGTTTCAGGAAGAGAAACTTCAAGACCTGCTTCTGTAAGAATCATATCTTTTCGTAAATCTTCATCAGCTTGTTGCACATTAGTTGTGATGTGAGTATCTCTATTCACACCATTACCAACAAGAGGTCTATATGATACATGGTCTAAATCAACTAGAGCTAAGAATCCAGCTGCATTTCCTCTGAATAAAGGTTCTTTAACCATTGATAAATCACCATGGATAGTTTCAATCTTCATAACTTGATGACCAAAACTTCCTTGGCTTCTTTGCCAATTATAAGATAATGAACCTGCATCAGTTGCACCTTTTAAAGATGCATCCATGAATCCACCTAACTTATTAAAGTGAGATATTACAGGTAAACTTGCCAATCCAAGCTTACTTGAAGTTCCGCCTCTTGCTGGGTCAAAGATTACTTCAAAATCACTTAACAATGAGTCATAAGACCAATTTGCTGCTGTGATTGTTTTTAAATAACCTTTATCCTCAGTATAAGAAACTTGAGCTTCGTCTGCAAGCTGACCTTGAGAGTTTGCTATGATATGACCCACAACACCATCTGTATAATTGATGCTATTTGTAGAGCCTCTCATACCAAAGAGCATTGCTCTTTCAATATCAACTTTATGTTCTCTTAATTTAAGATTCCAGATTCTTTGCCATTCATCAGCATAACCACGATAAACAGTTGCACGAGAAGTGTTAGTCATCTCTGCTGCTGTTTTGAATATTTGAGTATATCCATAATCATGGTCTAACTGTTGAGACCAAACATCTGGAGCACCTGAGCCTTCTTCAAATGAAGTTCCGACTACTGTACATTTAGCATTATCTGGCACTGTTAAAGCTGCCGAAGATGCTTGTGCGATAGTTCTTACGGTACAAGTAGTGCTTGAACCTGCATCTACAGCAGATTCAATACGAACAACACACCATTCTGGCTGTGCTGTTGATGTATCTACTGTTCCACAAGTAACAACCATTCCTGGAACTAACCAGTCAACGGATGCACCGCCTACAGTATCAAATGATGTACTTACAGTGCTTCCAATCGCAGCGGCTGTGAAGCCACCAGTTGAAAGAAAACTTCTATCAGTAATTGATACTTTAGTTCTATCTTCTAAGAATCGGAACTGGGAGTCTGAAGTTGGCACTTTTCCTACTTTTGACAGGTATACGAAAAATGGAGACTCTTCTGGAGCAAGTTCTGCTATTCTATCACTAAAATCGAATAAACGTCTTGTGTGAAAATCAGTGTTACTTGCACCAGGAGTTCTTGTACCATTAGCCGACAAACTGCCTGCGTTATATGTTGCCATTATTTTTCTCCTAGTTTATTTATTATTTTAAAACGTTAGTTCGGCTTCCAGCTGCTACAATTCCATCCCACATTGAATCCTTTTCAGTTTTAACTTGAGGTTGTTGACCTTGCAATATACCACCAGGTGTTGGGGTATCTTGCGTCTGTCTAACATTATCAAGTGGGTTATCTGCTGTAACTGTGCCTTGGCCTTCGTTCATCATAGCACGCCACATTCTAACAGCACCTTCCACGCCATACTCTCCAGGATTTTTTGATGCAAACTGCATGAAAGAGTCAACTTCTTGCGGGGTTAGACCTTGTTGTAAAAGATTTCCCTTTAATTGTTGAATTCCTTGCTGTTTCATTACACCAGCCATCCTTTGATTTACTGCCTGTCCAATACTATCTTGTAGCTCTTGCTGTCTGAACTTATACGATTTAGATTTAGGGTCATTATAGGCTTCCCATGGGTCAAAATCATCTTTATCTAATTCAATACGCTGCGGGCCAACGGGTCTTCCATTATTACCACCTTGAACCATGCTTGCAACTGTTTGTGCAATATCTGGTCTAGCTTGCATTAATTTACCCAACGCCTCGAATTTCTTTAGGTTCTGATTTTCATTAGCGAGTTTATCCTTTTCAGACTGGAAGTACTTGACCTGTTCCTCCAAGTTCTGTCCTGAATTCTCTACTCCTGTTTGTCCCTCATCTTGCCCTACATTATCAACGACTTGACCTTCTTGTTGAAGATTTTCGTTTTCATATGCGTCTGTCATTACTTCTTCTCCTTTTGCGATTTCTCTTGTCGTAATTGAGCTTGACTACCTAAACGTAATTTCTCTGACTCGAGTTTGACCGCATCTTTTAGTCTACCAATAGCGAGCTTATCATCAGCTTTTCTGACTGATGAATCTTTACTTAGCTCTGCTTTGAATTTTTCTACCTCAGTACGCTTACGTGCTTGTATTGATTCACGATGCGCTGTTTGTAAATCACCTGAGACTTTCTTAATTTGTTCTTGGGCCTGACCCAATGCTTGTTGTAATTGTTGTATCATATCTGTTCTTTGTAATACACCTTCTTTATCAAATATATCGGTCTTTTTAAGAGCTTCAACTTTATCAATAAGACCTGACTGATATGCTTGCATATATATTTCCCATTCTCCCCATTTATTTGAAGGCATGGTTGAATTACCAATTACACGTATATCAAATTGACCAACTGAAACATCATTTTGTATTTCCATTAATTCTTTTGATTTATCATCATATAATCTTTTATTAACTGTAAATTCATTTATATCATTATTAGGTTGCACAATTCTAAATGTTTTTTGGTAATTATAATGAGACTTAGCTAAATTATATACAACCTTTCCAATTCTTTTTAAAGAGCCCTCAACATCTCTTAACTTTGACTTAGAACGTCTTTGCCCGAAGTCTTCCATCATCATTGTTGCTGAAGAAGTTCTTGGGGCTGACTCTGTATTCCCTTGCATCATTTCAAATATTCCCATATTCAAATCAATGTATCTTTCAATTAAAGAAGGTAATTGCATAATTGAACTTGATAATGGTTGTGGTGATGGAAAATGTGGTTCCCCAAAAGATGCATCATATTCGAGGGTGGCATTCGGATTAGCCCAATCTCTTTCGAGTTCTTCAATATCTTGAATACTTCCTTGAGGTATAAGAAGCTTAAGTCCTGAACTAGCTTGTGCATGCGATGTGATTAATGAAACAACTTTATTGAGGAACCTTTGAAAATCTTTATTTTTTCTAACATCACTCATTGGATATGGAGTATTTGTCCATATATTTGGTACTGGGACAATTGGATATATATCAGTATCTAATACTAAATCATATAATACTATTTGCCCAACTGAACATGTTTGCCTAATTCTTGTTTGCTGAACCTCTACAAAATCAATTAAACCTTTATCAATTGCATTTAAAAATTGTTTATCTTGTTGCATCATTTGAAATTGTTCTCGAGGTATAATCTTTTCTTGATTATTTCTTTTATCCAAGACTCTATAAAATGGAACTTTAGTTTTTGAATAATATTCAATTAATCTATACTTCTCGCTAGACCCTTGATAATCATAATCCTTAACAACGTCAGGGGTAAAAGAATCCATTGTTCGCCTATTTGAATTATCTGGCCAATCTTCTTCAGAAACAGTTTCGATTTGGTCAATTAATAATTTTTCTTCACCTTCCTCAATTGGTTGTCCAAGTTGAGGATATGCATCAAGAAGTTGCATTTTACTCATTATATTTGAAACCATTATTCCAGTTGCATCTTGAAAATATCTATCTCTTGAATTAGGGTCTACATAAACTTTAAAAGGATTAAGATGCTTAAATTTTATTTCACCTCTACCATAATCAGCTTCTTTATCTATATAAGCATAAAAATAACCTAATCCTGTAACTGCATAATCATGAACTGCTTGTTTAAATTGTTCATCTCCATCAGATATATCCCATATATATTCAAGAATAACTTTCCAAACATTTGCAAGTTTAGCATCTGAGTCTTCTCTTGCTATTGCTGAAAATTTTGGAGGCTTTGAAGTAATAATTGCTTTAAATTGTTCAATAGCAGAATAGAGTCTATCCATTGGCACTGCTGATTGATTACGAGATGATAATTCATCTATTTCATCAGGGCTAAAATGATTTCCTAAATAAAAATCTACATCTTCCCTTGCGGCCACATCCCAGTCTTCACGAGCATTAGACCAACGGTCAAACATTTCCCGTATCTCTTTTGCTCTAAAATCTTCTTTAATCATAGTGTATAATATAGTTATAAATAGTTATATATAACAAATCGGTGCTATATGCGTCTACCCGTCATCCAGTCATACATTTTTCTAGGCTTCGCCCAAACACCGTCATTTCCTTTTTCTTTTTTAATTGTTGCAGCTTTTGAATTTCCTTTTGCCCATTGCGTTGCAAGATAAAAAGCATCAATAACATCATCATGAGAGCCTTTAGGAAAATCAATTAATTCATCAATAAATTCATGATGTTGTTTTTTAAGATGAACTGCCCCTGCTTTAAACATTGGTTGCAATCCTTCAAACAATCTATCTTTCTTTTTTGAGTTATAGTTCTTAATTCCTTTTTCAATCCCAGGTAAAAACAATCCTTCTTTCTTGCTTCTTTTCATTATATAATCACGAAGCATTTCCTGATAAGCAATTGTTTCAATATTTATTCGTCTGATTGGCGAGTATCTTTTAGCGATTTTAAATATCTCATCGGCACATTCCATGGGTAAGACTCTTTTGCGCCAATACTCAATAACATAATAATCATATTCGGCAGTAACACCAAGCACCATAATAACAGAATAATCACTCCTAGAAGTAATTGTCGAAGCTGGGTCAACACCAATATATATATTAACGTATTCTTTATCCCCATTAGCAAATTGTATATACCACGAATCAGCCGCTTCATCAAATCTCGCATTCCCCTGATAAATCCCATCTTGTATATCCTCCTCACTAAATATTTGGTCTTCTGGTGATTTTGCTTGATTCATATATTCTTGATAAAATTTAGCAGGAGTACCTGAATCAATATAAAACTGTTTACGTTCTTCTAATTTTTTTACTGGCCATCTTGAAGGCCATATAGGTTTACCATCTTCAAGTGCTTTTCTGGTAAATACTTTCCAAGCATATTCTTCTCCAGTATTTTTAGCTTCTTGGGAACCTTTAACTAATCCATTAAGAAAGCTGTCATAATGAACAATTGTTCCATTGCACCATAAAAATCCATCTTTATCAAAATCAATAGCAGGATATACTGCCGCAGTAACCCATTCTTTAATTTGTCTTCTTGAGTCAGGCGTTTTAGTATTTAACTCTGATTCAAAGTCATCAAGTATAATTCCTGTATATCTAGTTGATAATTGTTTTTTACCCCTAAGTCTTTGAGATGTTCCTTTGCCAATCATTCTACATCCATTGCTTAATGTAAATTCATCTTTAGTCCATTTATCTCCCTGAAGGTCTCCAAAGTAGTAATGAATAGCAGGATTAGAATATATATGATTAGAAATCCAATTTAAGTTATCTCGTGCCTGGTCTTGTGCTTCACCAATCCATGCAATAAACTCAGGCCTGTCTTTAGTTGCAAATAAAAATCTGTGTAAAACAGCAGTAGCTGCTAATGTAGATTTTGCATGGTCACGAGGTAATACAAGTGCTAATTGTTGATTTGATTTATCAATTAACATTTTACCTACATCAATATGAAAATCTGGCGTAGCACTTGCCAAAAAGTCTTGAGGTGAAAACAGCTTTCCAAATGTAATTAAATTTGAATGTGCTAATTGTAAAGTTTCTTCGTTTTTTGAAACATTACCATTAAGGTTAAGATTTGCCATTATTTAGGAACTCTTATTCTATTTACTCTATCAATTGTTTCTGGAGGGACCCCTCGTGTTTCAGGGTATTCTTTCATTCTTGTAATATGGTGAAGAGTATAATATATATCTTCCATAGCATTTCTATCTAAATCTACAAATGCTTTATTTAGCAATTCATCAACAAGCTTTGGCTTTCCTTCTCTTTTATAAAAAGTATTTTCTCCCTTATCAACCGTTCTTGTAAAAAGATTAGCTAAAAACATAACATCTGCTTGATTAGAAGTCCATTTAGTAGGGTCATCACTAACTGTTTTAAGAAATTCATTAGTCATCCCTAATTGTTTTGCTCTATTTTTAGCAGCATCAACAGTATCTTCTGTAAATTGATATGCTCCTGCAGCAGTCTGCCCTTCACCGTAAAGGTTTTTAGCCAAGGCCTCTGGATTCCCTTCAGGATAAGCAGTCATACCCATGGTCTCTCCAGGCAACATAAGAACCTCTTCCCCAGATTCAATCATTCTTACAAAATCCATAAACGGATGTCTATTTTGTCCTATCTCTGGGTGAAATATATTTTCAATAAGAGAATCTAATAAAGGGGAGTATGGAACTCCTTGATTGTCATAGACACCTTCAGGCGAATAAATATCCGATTCTAATAATAAATCATTACCAATATCTTCGTAATATGGAGGCATTATATGTTTGTTAATTCAAAATGCGGTAAATCGTCAAAACCATTATCTTCAAGGTCGGTATTTTGATTCCAATCTCCACCCCATCTTAAACCAATACCTTTTGATTTAGCAATTCCCATAACCATTCCAGCAAAATAAGTCATTCGTTCTCTGTCGTCCCAATCGATTGGATATGGGCATACATCGACAGCATTTGATGGATTTGCATTATGACGACCTTTAGGCCATACAGCTTTTGAATTTCCAGATGCAACTGCTTTGTCTTGGTCTTCCTTACCTCGATGTCCACATATTACTGAACAATCAAAGTGTTTAATTACCTCATTAAATATTTCTTGTAAATCTTCATGACATGTTGCTAATCTTTTTTTTGATGTTTTTCCAAATCTTGGCATATTTTTATCCTTGTAGTTGTGCTAATAAATCTTCTAATGAAGTCGAACTTGGACCCATAGCTCCGCTTCCTACTCCTGCAAAGCCTCCCATTGTTGATGGATAAGCTAATCTTCTTGCTAAGTTTCCACCTACATTAATTGGGTATTCCATCCAAGTCCCCCAACCAGTTGGTCCACCTCCCACTCCAGCTCCACCTGCAAAATCAGTCATAGCTTCAGGTGTAGAAATTCCAAGACTATTTAACATGATTAAGTTTAATAAGTTAGGGTCACTTCCTTGTAATAAATCTGCCGCTGCATTATAATCTAAATCATCAATAACTCCATCATCATTAAAATCATAATCATAATTAGAGGCAGAATCAATTATATCTTGTTCATCTAGTCCTATATTATCCCACCAATCTAAATCAGGAACTTCTACAATAGCATCCTCCGTAATTGGCGCAATAAAAGGGCCTTCTTCAATTGGAGCTGGGCGAAATGGATTAAAAGTAAGTTTTGAAGGCATAGGCTCATCATCGACAACTTGTCCAATTCCTCCTGTAAAATCACTATCTCCTAAATCAGGAGGAGTTAAATACTCATCTTTCCAATATTGTTTAGAAAAATCTACATCAGATGGAGCAACTAAAAATGGCGAATCAAACTCAGGCTTGTCTTCAGTTTGCAAATAATTAGGACCTTCAACGACTGTCCCAGTTCCAGGACTTAACTCTACAGGCTCCCAATTACCGTCAACTAATTGCCACTCCCAACCTTCTTGAAGCTCTTCTCCTCCCCAAAATTCTGCATCAGGGCCTATAAGCATATCTGCTAACCAATTATCTGGAAACAAATCAATATCAAAATCATAATCATCATATCCTTCAAATAAATCACTTATCCAATTTTCATACAAGGTAGCCTTATCTTCTACATTAATATCATCAGCAGTTTGTAAATATTCAGGAGCATCAACAACAGTTCCAGTTCCAAAGCCTTCATCAATATCTCCAATATCTAAATCATCTCCCATTGCTACAGGTTCCCAATTACCATCAACCAATTGCCATTCATATCCCTCTGGAAGTTCTTCTGTCCAGGGCTTATCAGTTTCAGGAATTAAAGTACCTTCTTGCAAATATTCAGAGTCATCAAGAGCTGTACCAGTTCCATAGTATGTGCCAGGATTTAAAATTAAGTTTGCCAACCAATTGTCTTCAAATAAATCAATATCAAAATCATAATCATCATAACCTTCAAGCAAATCTTCTACAGGATTTAATTCCACTGGTTCCAAATTACCATCAACCAATTGCCACTCCCAACCTTCGGGCAATTCTTCAAAATCCTCCCACCCTAAATAATCTTCTTCTTTAGGTTTAAATTGAGAAGGAGGCGCAGTTATTAAACCAGTAGGGGTTTCTATTGCATCAATATCTTCTTGAGGTATTTGAAATTGATTATCAAATTGGCTATCAAATGGAGGTCTTGGCCTTACGGGGTCTTCATCATCAGGCCCTAAAAGCATATCTGCTAACCAATTATCTGGAAACATAGATGACCAATCAAAATCTTCAAGTAAATATTGCAGCTTATTGTAATCAATTGGGTCAAAGGTTTCTTCTTCAGGCTCTCCTCCAGGGAAATCTTCCTGCATTTCCTCATCTACCACTTGACCAATATCTGAAAAACCAGGACCAGGAGGCAAAGGCTTAAAATCAGCTATATTAATCGCATCTCCAGGAACTCTAGGAACTGGAACTTCAAGTTGATTATCTGGCTGATATCCAGGGATTGCTCCAATTGGAGATGTTTCAAATGGAGGTCTTGGCCTTACAAGCTTTTCTTTAATAGGAAAATCAATTGAGCCAGGCCCCATCTCATCATCTACTACTTGACCGATACCTGTAAATCCTCCAGTGTCAGGTAATATAGGTTTAAAATCAGCTATATTGATTGCATCCCCAGGAATCCTAGGTCCTGGAACTTCAAGTTGATTATCTTCTCCATATCCAGGAATAACTCCCACTGGAGATGTTTCAAATGGAGGTGTTGGTCTTATAGGTTTAAATTCAGGAAAAATTGAACCAGGACGTTCTGGTAATTCCTGAATAATATTTCCCAATATTGGTCTAAGGGGTTTAACTCCTAGCTCATTATCAAACGGGTCAATACCTTCCATGCCAGTTTCTCCTGTGCCAGCACCAAGATAAGCTTTATCTAATCCTGGAAATTCATAAATTGGCGGAGCATATACCTCTGGGCCCCCTGGCTTCTGAGGTCTTGGAGTAAGGTAATCAGCTATATTAAATGGCTTTTCATCTATTCCTTGCTGTATTGGTCTTTCATAATCTTGAATGTTAAATGGTTTATCAGTAATATCTGGAGAAGGGTATGGAGGCATTCTATCTGGACTAAATGCTCCAGTATCTTCTCCATATCCAGGAATTGCTCCAATTGGTGATGTTTCAAACTGAGGTTTTGGTCTTGTAAATTCTTCTTTAGGAAAAATTGATGGCATTAACTCATCATCAACTGTTTGCCCAATATCTGAAAAACCTCCAGACTGAAGAGGCTGATATTCCCCTGATACTAGCCAATTATGGAAATTGCTACTTGCTGTAGCAACATCTCCTCCTGCTTCATTATAAAATTGTTGCCATTGATTCATTAAATAATTATAATCCGAACTTCCTTCAGTCATATTATAATCAGCATATTGAACCATTCCCCCAGCCCCTGGCACATTAGTTTCTATATTGCTAGCCCAATCATCCCAATAATCTTGCCATGTTGGGTCTGGAGCAGTACCATGGCCGCCACCCCCTCCAATTGCAGGGTCAATTTCTTCATAAGGAGAACCCACAACCTGCTCCCCTTCAACTCCAATATCCCCCCCATAATCAAATATACCACCACTTTCGCCAAATAGCTGGCCACCACCACCAGGTTGCTCAGGGTTCATTAAATTTCTGGTGACTTTATTATTCATTGTTAAATTATCTAAAAAGCTTGAAGGTTTTGGCTGTTCAACAGGAGGTCTTATTGCTGAATCGGGAAATTGAGGAGTATCAAGAGTATTGTTATTCATTGGAGTATTTATTGGATTTGGAGGCATATTAATATTATTTGCCTGATTATTGGTATTTTTCATACCTTGATTTAAAAAACTTGTAAATGGTTTAAAATGTCCTGGTTTATGTGGCATTTATGCTTTTCCTTGTATAGAATTCTCGCCATAAATATACACAATATTATTGTTTATATCAAATTCACTTTTGCATTTAGGGCAAATCCAGCCAGTAACTTCCTTATCTGAGTCAATAAGTCCAATTCTTCTAGTAAATTCTTCATTTAAATAAAGGTCTTTATCACATATTGGACAAAGGTCTTTAGGTTTACTTCTCTTTGTGTGCAATGAGCTCTGTTTTGCTACCATCCTTAAGGGCCTCCATTTGTTCATCTGAAAAACCTGACCATACTGTAAGCTGTTCTTGCTTTGTATCTGTATCAAATAACCCTGATATCTTGGATAATGACTCCAATGAGCGTAATTTATCAGAATCTTTGTCTGCAACTTCAGCAATATCCTTATATTTGGCCAATATCCAGTCTGGAGTAATGCCTTCTTCTTGCAATACTTTCTTTATTTCCTCTTTAACCATCGTTTGAACCTCTTCTTTTTTCATTAATTGTTTGGCTGAGCTGGCAATATACTCACTACTCTTTGATTTCTTGAATACTTTCTTGTATGCCTGTGTAATTTCCATACCCTCAGCCACATATCTTGCAAAAACGAACTCTTTTGGCTTAAGTCCTGCCTTCTTATAGTCCTTAAATGCCTTATAAGTCCTTGAAAATGTATAAATATTTTCTGCAATTCCGTCTTCCCCTAGTAATTTAGCGTTTAAGTTGTCCACACGAAAGGTTCCAAGCACCGTTCTAACGCATTTGGTGATTTTTTTGGACATATTAACCTTTAATGGATAAGATTTAAGAATCTGGCAAACATTATCGTCATCTGTGAGTACCCAATCCCCGTCTTCTCCACTTCTCCAGTTATTATTAATAACCTCATCAGGGTGATGAATACGGAATTCTTGAACCGAATCATATAAATAATGCTTTTTACCTTTAACTTCTTTAAAATCCATATAATAATATAATACCAATTTTGTTTTTAAAAAAATTTATACTAAGTTATAGCCCGCATAAATGGTTTGGTTTAAGACTTGTTGCATTTATGTTGAAAAGTAGCTACAATAAGGGGTGAATCAAAGCTACAATCCAACTCGAAGACAATTGAGGATGATTCTAGGGAAATAACCCGAAACTGATGATTGTCCGTATTTATGGTTTATTTGCTATAAATATATCCAAAAGCAGCATGGCTCCAGAAAAGCAAAGTTGCGAAGGATTCTGAGGCTCTGACTTGAATGTACAGGGGTAATATCTCTCTATCCTTCCAACAACATTCACCAAAAAAGCAATTATAAATATATATATAAAAAGAACCTAAAATCTTACCTAAAATAAAGTTAAAATTAAAGTTATAAAAAGTTAAAAAATAGTATTAGAATGTGTGTCTCTCTTTTTTATACTCACACACCCCACCAAATGCCCCCCATAGGGTTGAAATTAGGTTGAATTTTGAATTAATTATAATTATTGTTGATTTTTAATTGATTTACCTAAAAAGGAAAGCCCCAGTAATTAACTGAGGCTTTTTTTATTGGTAGGTTTGAGGTGTGTTGTTGTTAGTTAGACAAGTATTAATTTTATACTAACTAAACTTGTATTACTTATTTCTTGATACTAAACAATTTAGACCTAACTTTAGATTTGAAGTTATAACTAAATACTTTTTTAATTAACTTAGTTACTCTTTTAAATAAACTAGGTTTGTTTAGTTGTTCCTTTAATGCGTTTATTTCTTTTCCATATACTCTTAGTTCCTCTCTTAAGTCTTCATATGTAACGAATCCGTCAGTATGATTCATCACTTCATCTTCTATTAATTGATTTATATCATATTCAGATAAAAACTCTGATGTCATACTTGATATTTCATCTTCAACCCAATATGTATCTGGTTTTTCTTCTACTTCATATTCCAGGTCTTTTAATCTATCTTTTAAATCATTAACATTATTTAATGAATCAAGAGTTTTTTCAATGTCATCACGTTCCAATACTTCAATAACTTCTTGAGCTTCATTAAGTGAATCCATTAATTTATTATTAACTTTTTCAATTTGCTTATTTATTATTGATTCTATCAAATGATTCGGAAACATTATAGTAACGTTAGCATCATTAACAAATGTCAATTTATCACTTAATTTATCGCTTTTTTCGTGCATTGAATCTAGTCTTTTTGTGTATTCCTTTAAATTAGTAGATAATATTTTAGTATTATCCACAACCTTGTTAATGCGTTCCTGATGTTCCAACGTCATTGACTCAACGTCTAAACGTGCTTCTTTTTCTTCTGCTTCGTGAATTGCATCAGTTCCAGAGGCTATTTTTTGTGCAACGTTTTCAATTGCTATTTCTTGAACTGGTGTAGCTTTAGCAGGTGTTTTTTTAGCCGGTGCTTTTTTTATTGTTGTATTTTCTGTAATTGTTGTCATTGTTTTATTCCTTTATTTGTTCTTGTTTAACTAACTTGACTAAGTTTATTATTATTTTTTTAATTAAACAATATATTTATACTTTTTTATTACTTTTATTATTTTACTATTGTTTTATTATCTATTATTATCTAAACTTGACAAGTAATTAATTAAGGAATAAAAAAATGATAAAAGCAAAAAATATAATAAGTGATAGAGGAAACCCCATCACAAATCAAATCATAATTACAGATACAAAAAAAGACAAAGAAACCTTCCAAAGTTATGATTCAATAATAGTAATAAAAGAATATAAACCAGAACGTTATTCTTGGAACACACCAAAAGAACATAAAACGAACGTAACTCTTGACGAATATTATTGGAACTATTCAAGAACTACAAGTAAGTATAGAAACATATTTTTAAATGAATCAACAGAAGAAACAAAAAGAAAGATTAAAGACGGAATTTATAAACTAGCAAATCTAAATAAATAAAAGGAGATAAAATTAAGCTCTGGAGCATATGCTCTGGGGCTTTTTTTTAATCAAATATTATGACAATAGAAAAAAGAAAAAGTGATGGAGCATTTATAGTATCAGATATTATTGATAATCAATTGATAACAAAAACATATATTGGCTTTACGAAAAAGGAAAGCAAAAGTTTATTTAAAAGAGATAAAATAAAAGGGTGGTTATAATATGAATACAACAGATGAAATATACGATTATTTGATTGACTATGGTATAGCAACAGAAAAGGAAATATCTCTAGTATGTTCTATTAATGGAACGAATGAAGATAGCTTAAATTCAATACTATATTCAAGGACTGGTTATAGAGATATAGAACAAATAAAAGAGGAAGAAGACTATGATTAAGACAAGAAAATTATATGATGGATTTACAGATGAGGCAAGTGATGTTCAATGTGAATATTGCTCACAAACACCAGAGGAAACAGAGATACAGAAAGCATATGCAAGTGATACATATATTTGTGGAGATATTGAGTGTTGGAATAGTTATTGTTGGGATTGGGTATGGACTGGTAATGTGGTAGAAATTACAGAAGAAGAATACGAGGTATGTGATGAGTGTGAAGAAGAAGATTGTATATGCGAAAAGGAGGAAGAAAATGAATAAAACAGATTTAAATAGATTAATAAGATGGTCAGTTGATACTGATGGAATAAAATTTGCGAAAGAGATATATCAAAGAAATGAGCCAGATGAATATACAAGAGATAAATTTATAGGTATGCAAAACAATATTATTCATTGGATAGCAAACCTTGATGGAAATAATAGACAAAGACTAGCAAATGCAATTAACAAAATGGAGGAAAAATAAGATGCCAAATTGGACATTTAATACATTAAAAGTAGTAGCATATAGTGATGATGAGGGAGCAATAAAACAATTTGATGAGTTTGTTAAATTGTCAATTGTTCCTGCAAAAGTATATGATGAAGAAGGAAAAGTAAAAGTTGAAAGCAAAGAAGAAAAAGCATTCACTTTTGAGGGAGTTCACCCAATGCCTAAGGACTTAATGATAACATCTGGAACAAGAACCCCAGAAGAAGAAAAACAGGCACAGGAAAACCTAAAGAAATACGGACATAAGGATTGGTATGATTGGAGCATAGCAGAGTGGGGAACAAAATGGAATGCAAGTAATTTTTGCATATTGGAAGAAATATTAGATGATAAATATTCCAAAGAATTAACAATTTCATTTGATACTGCTTGGAGTCCACCAATGGAGTGGTTGCAGAAAGCAACAGAGAAATTTCCGTTGATACGATTTGAGATGGAGGTTACAGAAGAATCAGATGCCTTTATTGGTAAACCAATTGCACAATATGGTAAAGTATGTGAGAACATTACAGACATTAATTATCCAAGCTAAAGGAGGAAAAATGATAGCATTTAGAATAACTAAAAAGATGGTGGAAGAATGGCTAGGAACATCAAATCAACTTGAGGAGGCTATTGAGGTAATTCAAGAACTAGCTAATGGACAATATACAATTGATGGATTAAATCAAGATATCATTGAATATTATGATTTTGCACAAAAGGAGAAAAAATGAATAAAGCAGAACAATTATTAGTTGATATATATGATAGTTTTTTAGCAGACACAGGAGATAGGGGTTTATATCCTTGCAATAAGATTGCAGAGTATTTTAAATCTAAAGGAATAGACCTTAAAGAATGTGAAGAACAATGGGAAATGGAGGAGAAAAAATGAAAGATTGTAAAATTTGTACTGATGATGGTTATAAAATAAACAGAGAAGGCTACACTCTCTGTAAGCAACATTACGAAGAAGTGGAAGATGTATTCAAACAAATAGACAAAAGAAAGGAGAAAAAATGAAAGAGTTTAAAACAGATAATTATTTAGTTACCATAAAGGAAAGTGATGAAAAAGAGCCTTTAGGTATTATAATAGATGTTTGGGATAGGAATGAAAACTTAATTGATACATTTTCATTTTTAAATGAAGATGTAAAGGAGGAAAAATGAGCAAGAAAGAAGATTGGGGTAATTGCCCTAGATGTGAAAAAGAGATAGAAACATTTCCTGCATTATCAAGAAGGGATAATAAAACAGATATATGCTCGGATTGTGGAAGAACGGAAGCACTTGAAGATTTTTATAAAGAAAAGTGGACTAATAAAATATATTGGGAGGAAAAATGAAGATAGTAAAGAACATACCAAAAACAACATACATAAAAGACAAAGCACCAAATCTAGAGGAATTACAGGATATGGTGGGAGGCATAATTCAAGTAATACAATTGGAGGATAAGCAAATCATAGTTGATGAAGAAGGTAAACTGAAAGGCAAAGAATTCAATGTAGAAGCTACAGAATTATGGAATGTTGGCTATGATGTAATTGTTGGAGATGCAGTAGTATTATCAGATAAAGCAGTATTGAAATAAACAAAAGGAGAAAAACAATAGTGGAGTCGCTTATTACATTTTTTACAATAATGATAACAATATCAATTGTAACATCATTTTTTGAAAACTAAAAAGGAGAGAAAATGAAAAAAATATTAATAAAATATACTGCAGAGATTGATAATGATGAGTATTATCGATACTGCAACAAACAAAGAATAGGTGATAGAGTCTTACATTCAATGTTGAGAGATATCGCCACCACAGAGGGATTAAAATCAATCAGAAAAAAAATGCAGGAGGAATGAAATGAGTTATTTTAGCTATAGAGAGTTCAATATGAGCAAAAACCTACACAGGCATCAAACTGCAATTGAGGAGATTATTAATGCAATTAAAGTATGCAAAAGAAATGGAAATAAATGGAATTGTGTAGAGGAGATAGAAGAAATTCTAAAGGAATACAGGTTAAGATGAATAAAAAACAAAAGCGTAAGATATTAGATTATATTAGAAGGGCAAGTAGAGTGGATAAAGGTAGAAGTAAATATCCTGCAATGGTAAATACTTATGGATTTGTAAGAAAACCAAAAGGTGACGGAAAAATAAGAGACAAGCATTATAATATAATGAAACCAGATAAAGAAAATAGGAGAAGTAAAAAATGAAAGAACTAATAAGAGATGCATTATATAAATTCATTGACTATTATACACAAGATGACTTTGCAAGAACTGATTTGCAGATAATAGCAGATAGATTTATTGAAGAACATTTTAAAGATATAAGTAACTAAAGGAGAAAAAAATGACAGAAGCAATGTTTGACATACTATACGCAACAGACTCAATAGTTACAATTGCCTTGAAACTTTTAGGAATTGTACTAATTTTAAAACTAATAATAAGCAGAAAAAACTGCATTAAGGAGCTAAACAAATGACAAATATATCAAAAGCATTAGAGGACATAAAAAAGCACTATTATATAAATGAAATTGAGGATTTAATGGTTAAATATAATAGAGAAACAACCTTAAAATTCAAATCAAATGGAAGAAGTTTCAAAATGACAATTGGGCTTGATTCAGATGTAATACAAGAAGAGGGAGAAAATGGAATATTGTAGTGAGAAAGTTGTGAGAATCGTAAAAAATAACAAAAATAACAATAATAAGAAAATATTACTTGACTATATCATGATATGTAAAATAATATTTACCTAACTTGAGGCAAAGGAGATTTAAATTATGAGTGATAAAAACAAAGCATATCTAGTAAAAGATATTCCAGCACAAGATTGGAGGGATTTTAAAATAAAATTACTTCGAGAAGGCTATGATACGCTTAACGAGGGAATGCTAAGATTAATTAAAAAGTATGCTAATGATGAATTTGTTGAGATACAAGAGTAATGAAATCACCAGTTAACTTTGAAGAGATATATGAGAGCTATATCGATAGCGAGAACGAAGTAAATCGCAAAGAACGATATGAGGGTAAGGAAAGCTTTTATAGAGCCAGTAGTAGTGGGTTTTGTTCACGAAAAATCTACTACGAATCCGTTGAGAAAGTTGAACCTACTAATCCAGTTGAACCAAAAGGAAAAAGAATAATGAGACTTGGAACGGTAGTTCATGAGGATTTACAGAACGCGCTCGTATATTATAATAATATTAATAATAAAGAATTACTAAATAAAGAAAAAGAAATTAAAAATAAACAAAAAGAAAAATTCCACATTGAAAAAAATATAGAAATCAAAGAACTTAATGTGAGAGGTCATTATGATTGTGTTTTTGAAGGAGATAATGTTTATTTATTTGACTTTAAAACCATAGCTAACTGGTCTTATTCTAAAAAGTTTGGACACAAAAAAGACTTTGACCCTTCTATACATCAAGAGCTTCAACTTGGAACTTATGGTTATGCCATTAAAGAAGAGTTTGGGAGACTTGATGGAATGTATCTTATCTACTACAACAAAGATAATTCAATGATGAATTCAATGAGTATACCTTTAGGCTACACAAACAGAGCTTATAATTTCTGGTATAACATTGGAGAGGAACACAAGAAAGGTTTGCCACCGTTTAGGCAAGGAGTATCACCAGTTCAAGATTGGAACTGTAGTTATTGTCCTTACCTTGACCATTGTAAGCCACCACTTAAGAAAAGGAGATAGAAAATGAGCTTGTATGAAAAGCTAAGTAAAGTAAACGTAAATGAAAATAAGAAAAAGAAAGGTCAGTTTGATTATTTGAGTTGGTCTTGGGCAGTAGCTGAGTTATTAAAAGTATGCCCTGATGCTGAGTGGGAAGTCCATGAATATCAAAACGAAGATGGATTGACAGCTCCGTATATGACAACTAACTCAGGAACATTTGTAAAAGTAAGTGTTACCTGTGAAGGGGTAACAAGAACTCAAGTGCATCCAGTAACTGATAATAGAAATCAACCTATTGCACAACCTACTTGTGTAGACATTGGAAACTCTACTCAAAGATGTTTGGCAAAAGCAATAGCACTACATGGTTTAGGCTTATATATTTTTGCAGGTGAAGATTTACCAGAACCTGATGAATTAAATAGTAAGCAAAGGGCAGAGATATTAGCAATTGTTAAGAAGGTAGGAAATAAAGCTATGGAGAATGACATCGTTTTAAAAATGAATAATCTTCAAATAAACAATAGCAATTTTGATGCTTGTAAAGTAAAGATAAATGAAATGATAAGTGAAAATAAAAGTAAGGAGAAGAAATAATGGCAACAGTAACAGATGATTTATTTGATAAAGCAATGAATGAAACAAGTTTTGCGATACCAGATTCTAGTGGGAAAAGGACTACAAAAAGTAGTGGAAAAACCCCATTAGTTTCTGGAGATTATCTTGGGCATATTGTTCAGGTTAATAGCAAGGTTGTGGATGTGTTAAAAGGTAAGTACAGGGCAAGAGTATACGACTACTTTGTTGAAGTCGCCCCAGAGAATGTGGAAAACAAATACACATATACAAGATATGATGACGACAAAGTAGTTGATACTGATGGTAGTGCTTATGTTGGATATAAGTTCAAAGGTTCAATCTTTAAATACTTAGAGCCAGGTAAAGATGATAAGTTCGAGGCTCGTAGTGATTTTAATAAATACTACATGTGGTTTTGTGAGGCCTGTGGTATTGAATGTCCTACAGTAACAACAAAGATTGATGGAGAAGAAATGGAGGTTAAAAGCCTTCCTGTAATCAACATGGAAGAGTTGGTTGGAACTCCAGTCCAAGCAGTAATAGGAAAAGGAAAGACTTGGGTTGACAGTGATGGCAAGGAAAGAACCCCATGGGTTGTTAAATTCGTTAGAAACTGGAAAGATGGAAAGAAAAAGGAGATAGGTGATGAAGATATCCCGTTCTAAAATAAATTCCTTTAAATCGGTTATGATGAAAGGTGCATATTTTTTAGGTATGAAACCTAAGAAGATTGCAAATAAGTTTAATGTGTCACTGGCTAGTGTCTATAGGCATATTAAATAATAAATTGGGAGAGTCTGAATATCGTGAGGTTTCAGGGGGTATTAAGTGTTTTTTTGGTGAGAAAACATCATTCCTTTCTACTTTTACCCATACTAGCTCTCCCAAAAAATTTCCTTCCCCAAAAAGGAAGAGGAGGACACCAGAAGAAAGGCTTAGGAAATATGTTGAACTTAAGTATGGTAAATTGAATAATAATAAAAACAATGCTAAGAAGAAACAGAAAATCGTCGAAAAGAAATCTTAAGCCTTTCAGACGGTATGAGGGGGTTAGTATGAAAGTAGGACTTACTGGGTATGAGTGGTTTATGTTGATTGTATTGATTTGTCAATTTTGTCTTATAATGTATACGTTAGTTAGGATTATAATATCATAAGGAGAAAAATAGTGAGAAATATAGTGATAGTGATAGGAGTTGTTGGTTTAATGTTTGGTCAAATAATGAAGATAGAAACTGATTATAAAGACTCAACTGTAGTTAGAGTTTTCCACGATAATGGTAAGCTTAAACTTAAAGGAGTTAAGGTTGATAAGTTTAGAGAGGGTAAGTGGAAGCATTACGATGAAAAAGGTAGATTATTTAAGGTTGAACTTTATGATTTTGGAAGAAGAGTAAATACAATGGAACTTGGAGATTCAAAGTAATGGATTGGAAGGAAGCGATAATATATAAGGAGCTACATTTTGTTTATATAGTAAATGGTCATAAATTTCTTACAGAGAAAGAGGCTTTAGATTATATATCTAATAAACAAAAGGGAGAGAGTTTAAGTGAAGAATATTAAGAAGAATGCTTTTATTATAAAATTATCTATTATAGCTATGTCTAGTGTTGTTATCCTTCTAGTTGTTAAATCTGGACTTCTTGAAGATGTTGTTAAAGAAAAAATTAATGAACAAGTTCAAGAGGCTAAAGAAAAGGTTGAGCAAAAGAAGGAAGAGATTAAACAAAAAGTAGAAGAGAAAAAAGAGAAAGTTGAAAGCGAGGTTGAAAAAGTTAAAGATAAGATTGAGGATAAAAAGAAACAGCTTGAAGATGAAGTTAAGGAAAAGCTAAAGGATTTTAGATTTTAGATGCCAAATAAAAAAGCTAAGCAAAGAAAACACGACAAAAGAAAAAAAAGACAAGCTATTAAAGTTTGGAAAAGAGAACAGAAAAGAAAAAAGAAGGAGAGAAAAAATGGGTAGAATGAAGAATCATATACATGGATGGCTTGAAGACTATGGCTTTGCATTAGGATATGACATGAGCAACATGCCTAATTTTGAGGATTTAGACTGGGTTGCAAACGATAGCGTTGATGCACAGGCCTATTGGAACGATAAAATAGAAAAGGAGATGAGTAATGGGTAGAGCAATTGAAGTAGATAAAAGACTTGATGATTTAGAATTTAAGGTAAATGAAATACTTTTAATTTTAGATGATTTAAGTAAAGTAAACACAACACAGGAGCATATAGAGCTACATGAAACAGAAAAAAAAGAAACCAACAGCAAATCAGATGGAGACAGTAGTAAACAATCTGATAATGGAAACAAAAAGAAGTCAAATAGAAATAATAAGAACTCAAAGAGTTCTAAATAACTACATAGAATACAATAAAGATATAGAAAAGTTCACAAAATATGTGGAGGAACAAAATGCTAGAAGAAAAGATAAAACAGATAATCAGAACCAAGCTGACAGAAAATAATTGGGGAATTTATTTTAAAGGACATTCGTTGCTTGAGATGCCAGTTAACGGAGAGTCTAGTATGTATAAAATAAATGACGTGCGTATAGATGAATTAGAGGGGGCAATATCGGAAGAGCTCAAATGTATTTTTGAGGGAACTAACAGTCAAGGAGACACCGAATGCCAGGAGAACAAAACAACGAGAGATTCAAACGAGATGTAACACAAGGTTCGAGACTGCAGTATTTGTCAAGAATGAAACATTTTTATGAATCTGAGTTTAATGAGTTAAGCAGGAAGATAGGAGAAGAGACGGAATATGGGGTTGTTGTTACCGAACGCCTCGTAGAAATAATAGAAGAAAGGCTTTCTTTTTTTGAGGAAGAAGAGAAAGAATTGCTTAAGATATATAAAAAGAATATTATGGACTCTAAAGAAGTTTTAGTCTAAAATATTTAAATAAAAGAAATAACAGAACAGAAAAGTCTGTTTAAAAGAAAGGAGAGTAGATGAAACCAATAATGCCCTGCGATACAGGGTTAGAAAATTGCCTATTAGGTGTATTGATTTTATACCCAACCGTTTATCCAGAGGTTAAGGATTATATCACAACAGATGATATCTTTTACCAGGATAAAGCTAAGCTTCTTTGGAAAAAATTAAAATCAATGCTTAAAAAGAATGAGTTTGTTGATAGTAAGACAGTATCATCTTCATTGAAAGAGGCTGACTTGGAAGGAGGCCTTACTCATGTATATGTAGTTGATTGCACTTTAGAAGCTGGAGCAAGTAGTGCCGCATCGACCTATGCTAAGAAATTGTACGAAAAATATTTAATGAGAAGAGTCATTGAAGAGACTAATAGAATACAGCAGACAGCTATGAATGTTGGTGATGAAACGTATGACTGCATCATTAATGCCCACACTTTATTTTCAGAACTTATAGAATTAAATCCAACCAAGGAAAAACAAACCATTGACTCTTTATTAGTTGATGCAGTTCAAGATATACAGAATAAAGATATTAATCTTGTTAAAACAGGTTATGAGTCAATTGATAAGTTTGCAGGTGGATTAACTAGAGGTGAGATTACAATCATTGGAGGAAGGCCTGGACATGGAAAAACAACAATGATGATTAATATGGTGGCTAGTCTTATTAGTAATGGCTATAAAGTAGCTCTATTTAATCGAGAATTGCCCAATATAGAGGTTATTAAGAAGCTTATATGCTTAGAGTCTCAAAAGCTATCTTATTCGCTTATAAGGCAAGGAATACATAGTAAAGATTCTTTGAATCAATTGCAGATGGTGCGAGAAATTATCAAGAAAAAATACAATGAAGAAAAGTTTTTAATGTTTGATGATATTAGAGATTTTGCAAAGACATCAGCTGAAGTTAAAAGATTTAAGCCTGATGTTATTATGGATGATTATATTCAGCTTGTGTCACCAGATTCTAAGATACCTGAAAGAAGATTACAGCTTGAGAGACTTGTGAATGACTATAAGTGGCTTGCCAAGCAGATGAGATGTTCTGTTGTGCTTGCATCTCAATTAAATAGAGCAATTGAGTCAAGACATAAAGCAGGTAGACCTCAGTTATCAGACCTTGCAGAAAGTGGTGCAATTGAGCAGGTAGCAGAGAATGTTTTCTTTGTTTATTATGACTATAAAATTAACGGAGAAGATGGTAAAGGAAAGAATGTTATTACATTTGTAGCAAAGAAGGTTAGGTACGGAGAAACAGGAGAATCAGATATGGGTTATAACGGTGACAAGTGTAAGATATTTGACAGTTATGATGAGTTTATTAATTCAATTAAAAGGAAGGAGATGATGGATGAACAAGAACTCCCATTTTAAATATATAGGAATTGACCCTGGAAAGTCTGGAGGGGTTACAGTTATTGATGGAGATGATATTAAGGCTTATAAATGCCCACAAAGAACAGAGGATATGTCAACCTTATTCTCTCTTCTAGTTGGGAGTACATCTGCATACGATACTAAGGTGTTAATGGAAAGGGTTTGGGCAAGACCAAATAACGCAGTAAGGTCGGCATTTGCATATGGAGTTAATTATGGGCAATGGATGGGTATTGTTGCTTGTCATGAGATTCCTTTGCAAACATGCCTTCCAAATGAATGGATTAAATATTACAAGTGCAGTAAGGACCTTGAATATCAAGAAAGAAAACGATGGTTAAAAGAAAAAGCAAAGTCATTGTATCCAAATTTAAATGTTACCTTAATGACATCAGATTCAATATTGATTGCTGATTATGCAAAAAAGGAGCATTTTAAAGGTGAATAAAACTGAATTAAAGAGAAGAAGAGAAAGACATAAAGAGGAGCCTAGGATAAGGATGAGGGATAATGCAAGGAAAAGAGCAATAAATAAAAACCTTAAGTTTGAGTTGTATACCTTTAAAGATTTACCTAAAGTCCCAAAAAAATGTCCTTATTTAGGGATACCTATAAAAGTTGGTCCGTATGGAGGGGTTGACTCCTCCCCTTCTCTTGATAGAATTGATAATAAAAAAGGATATATTAAAAGTAATGTTCAAATTATATCAAGGAAAGCTAATCAAATAAAAAACAATGCATCGTTTAAAGAGTTTGAAATGATTTATAATAAATGGAGGAATCAAATTAGTGGATGAGTGCAATATATGTGGTGCTGATATAGATAAAGAGGCAGGGGATATAGAAGGTTATTTTGGTATGATACCAGTTGCTTTTTGTGTTTGGTGCACCTCATCAATGACTGATATGGTCATTCAGATGAATGGCTTTGACGATATAGATATGCTTAAAGAAAGAATAGAATACTTAAAAGAAGAATGATTACATTAAAAAAAATAATAGAAACATGTGGAGACATTGAAATATATAAGGAGGGTAGATGGATGCCAGTAACAGAAGAAATACAACAAAAGTTTGACCATGATTTAGAGTTTGGAAGATTAGGAGAGGACTTTGTTAAAGCCTTTCAAAGTGAAAATACAAAGGTTGAAGTTAAAACAGAAAGAGATATATGGAAGACAACAGGCAATATTGCAGTTGAAATAAGATGCAACGGAAAGTTGTCTGGTCTATCTGTAACAGAAGCTGATACGTGGATTCATCTTCTTAGTTATGATAATAAAATTGAAGGTGGATTTATATTTAATACAAGCTATTTAAAGGATAAAATTGGTGAGTTACATAAAAATAAAGAGGTAAAGGTTACAATGGGTGGAGACGATAATTTATCTCAAATGGTGCTTGTTCCTATCGAGAAATTGTTTAAAGATTAAATTCTAGTATTTTTGGACTTAGAGCCACCATATACAGAGTATTTGTCCCAATACTTTCCAGATATTTTGTTTAATTCTTTCAACATATCTTCGTAGTGAGATTGGGCTTGCCTTAATAAGTAATTACCCTCATTTCCAAAGTTTGATTGTACCCATTTTTTAAATTGTGCTTTAAGAGATGTTGATGCTCCTTTTGCACTTTCACTAAAGACATCTCCAGGTTTCATTGATTTTAAAGATGTTTTTAAGGAAGATATTGCTTCTTTGTGATTTTGAGACCAATGACGGTATATACCAGCATTAGAATATTTTTTCTCTAAATCTGTTACTATATAATTATACGCAGCATAAAAAGTTTTAGCCATTTCACCCTCTTCTCCTGCAAATAGAGCTTCTTTTAAATCTCTATAATATGGAGACCTTTTTGCCCACATATCTTTAGACCTAGTTTGAGTTTCATATGTTTTTTTGAATTGGCTTTCCCAATTGTTAATTTTTCTTGCATTGGCATAATCTTTTGAAGTTGATACCTTTCTCATTGTTTCAAATTGATTGTATGCAACTAAACTTTTTTTGAAAAAATTAGATGCAGCCTTGCCAGCAAATTCTTCTCCATGATACCATCTATTAAATTGTTTCCCTGCTTCAGATAAATTTCTTACTATAACTGGTTGAGTTAAAGATTGGAACATCCCGCTATTTTCACCCTCATAAGGGCTTAAAAGCTCTCCTCCTAATCCTAAAAATTCAGAACGCCATAAATACATAGTCATCTTATCTAAGCCTTTATCTGCAGATTTAGGTGGCTCAGTATCAAATAATGTTTTATATAAACCATATAAAGCAATACCTGAGACAGTGTGAGCAGTAACAGCTCTTGCAAGTGGAGCAAAATTCCCATTTTTAAAAGCAGGAATATAATAATTTTTAACAGAATCGTATGTCGTTGAATATGCCATCCTTTGAAATAGTGTCAAAGGCTTTCCATATTTACTTGACATCCATAAAGGAAGCCTTCCAACAGAAGTTCCTCCTTGGGCCGCTATATGAGAAGTTTGTTCTATATGTGCAAGTATCTCATTAAACTTGAAAGCATTATTTTTATTGGTTATATCCATTTTTTCTAGGAACTTTATATCTTTTTCTGATAACTGCCACATATCTCGCATTAATCTTTTAGCGTTTTTAGTCCCCATCTTACCCATTAAACCACGACCTTGCAACGCACCTATTTGACTCTGAAAATATAATTTACCAGCTTCCATTGATACAATTCTATTGATGTTTTCAGTTTTTGTCATAAGATTCCATCTAAAAACATCTTCCATATTTTTACCAAAAATCTTCTTTGTTTTTCCAAGCTCTAAAGTTCTTGCTCCATATTCAAGAGCTCCTTTTGAACGAGCCTCATTCCAAGTATTTACATTAAATAGCTTTGCAACTCCCCTGGCTGTATTAAAAAACCCGTAAGAAGCAATAGACCGAGGAATACCAATTAAAATATTTTTTATTCCAGAAGTTGGGGAAGATAATCCACTAAATGCAGAGACATGAGCAACAGTAGATAAAAACGAAAATCCTTCTTTGTGTAATGGGCTCATCTCCCCTATTCCCACAAGATTTTCAATTGTCTTTTCAGCATACTCTTTTAAAAATCTATCTTTACCTGCTAATCTTACTAAATCTGCAGGAGTTTTTCCAATTTTATATTTTCCACCCATCCCAGAGTAATCAGGGAAATAACGCACTGTTGCTATGTGCTTAGACATTCCCATTATATATGCATCAATAGTGCCTTGAAATGATTTTTCATAAGTCCTGACTAATTTATTTTGACCAGTCTTTGCATTTTTAATAATCATAAATTCAGGCAGTATTGGGCCCCTTTCTTTTAAAAATCTATTTTTAATTTCTTTATGGTCCTGCTTAAAAAAATGATAAATATCACTATAAACCTCTGTTTCAAGATTCTTGTCTTTTTTGTATTTATCTGTAAGTTCTTTTATTCTTTCCTTACTAGCATTAGGGCCAGCTTTTTCTTTAGCTTTAATTTGAGCAGCTTTCTCTAAATTAGATTGAACAATTTTATCAATTTTGTTATTTTCAATTAAATATTTATAAGCATCTTTTGTTAATCTTCTTGTAAAGTAATCATTGACAAACTTATCATTGAATTCTCTTTCAAATTTTTCAAACTCAGCTTGATTGTTTATTTTCCTAGCTTCATTTTTTAATTTATTCCAGTAATAACTTCTAGTTGATTCCCATATTTTTTTAGCATCATACTCAACAGTGCCTTTTTTAAGGGTATTTTTATAAAATGTAATCTCAGCGTCAGATAAACTTTTCCAACCTTCTTTTACTGCAACACCATCTTTACCATCTTTTGTTTTTTCAAAAGCTTTTAAATAAGCCTCTATTCTTTTTGTGTCAAGTAATGAAGAATTTTTTGTAAAGGTTTTATACCTATCTTTTCCAAGTTTTTCTTTTATTAACCTAGCACCATCGTAACCTTCACCCCTTAATCTTGTGTTAAAAGTGTCAAAATATACTATTTTATCTTTTAAATCTCTACCAGCTTTACCTCCATACTTACCAATAAATTCATAAGCAGGAAGAACAACTCTTGCAATTTTTTGGTGAAATGTTAAATCTCCTTTTAATCCATCAATATGGTCTGAAGCAGATGGAATAACTTGTTCTTTTTTACTGTATTGAGTAACTATTTCTTCATACAACGCTTTATTTTTAGCTGTTAAACCTTCTATTTTTCCATCAAGAGAACCTAACGCACGTGCAATTTTTTTAGATTCAGCAAGTGTAATATTATTTTCAAGCCTTAAGTCTTCTAACCTGCTAGTATAGTCCTTAGCTCTTACTTTAGCATTATAAATGTATTCTCCGTATGCATTCATCTCTCCAATACTAGCTCTACCTCTACCTTCTCCCTCTAAAGGTATTCCAAATTTTCTTCTTGCTTCATTTATTTCTGCTTGATTTAATACCCCTTTGTCACGTATAGTTTTTTCAGAGCTTTTAATATACCCATACAAAGGACCAGATTCTTTTGGGGCTTCGTCTGCAAATTGATAATCCTTTGACATTTTATTTATATAATTTTTTATTTTAACCCCTGTTGGAATATTTCCTTTAACAACTTTTCTTGACATTATAAACGCAATATCTTCTTTTGTTGCTAACCCAAAAAACTCTTTTAACTGAGAGTTAAATGTTTTAACCCAATTCTTTGCCTTTGCAATTAAACTTTTATCTTTAATCATTCCTTGAGCATATTCACCAATTCTTTGAACAAGCTTTTCTTCATCTCCAAACATTTTAACACCTCTTTTAATAAGAGATTTTGATTTGTTTGTTCCAAATTGCTTTAAAACATTTACAACATAATGCGAGACTTCATGAGGAATTGTATCAGACTTAACATTACCTTTTGCAATTTTAATAATATGCCCCTCAATTTGACCTAATACTTTTTTACCGCCAACCTTGCCAAGGTCTTTTCCTAATTGTATTTCAAGCTCTTTATATTGAGGTATTTTTTCAAAATATTCTTTGTAAGTTTTTTGTTCTGCTATAGTAGCATCAAGCTTTTCTCTGAACTTATTAACTTGATATTGAGTTTGACCTTCTTTAGCCCATTCAGGAATAAATCTTTTAAATATAATTTCACCTGGTTTTTGAGGAACTGTTTCGCCAGGCCTTGGAGATGCTTCAACCATATACCTAATCATAGCTTCTGCTGTGTCTAATGAAATGGTTGAGTTTTTGACTCTAATCTCCCCTGTTTCATTTGTAGCTCTTTCTGCTTTTATTTTATTATAAGCATCTCTTAATTTTTGAATATTAACACCTTGCCCTTTAGGGTACGCTTCAATATACTTTAGAGGTAATGCTTCTTTCCCTTCAATGAAATTAACAAATTCTTTTTGAAGGGCTATTAAGTCACTTTTAAGCCTTCCAGCAGCTTTTGTGTAGGCAACTTCTATTTTTGGCTTTGTATGCCCTAAGCCAAGTTCAT
>VTLG01010470.1_pt1 | contig 35379 bp, 7 predicted proteins | sample 4694571 | NCBI WGS metagenome assembly VTLG01 (sample SAMN12604809, study PRJNA352737) | marine metagenome | biome: ENVO:00000447; feature: ENVO:00000209|ENVO:00000569|ENVO:01000036; material: ENVO:00002151; isolation source: viral sequences binned using virsorter ...
TGTGTTAACAGTTCTATTAATATTGACTGTATTTGCACTTGGTGTTGAACTATCATCAACTGTATCTGTATCTTCTATCTTGATATTGTTAACAATATTACCATAAAGTCTACTTTCAATTAGAGCATTACCTTGTGCTTGTGTACCAGCACCTGGAGGAGCTTGGAATGTAACAGTAGGACCAGTGGTGTATCCAAGACCACCTTTATATCCATTAAAGTCAATGATAGTTACAGTAACAACTGTTCCATTTGCAATTGTACAAGTCGCAGCTGCCGATACCGCACCCGCTTCTGGAGCACCACCAGAGAATGAAATTGTTGGAGGAGTTGTGTAACCAGAACCACCATTGGTGACGTTAATTTGATAAACAACACCTTTTCTATATTCTGTTGACTGTATACGACCACCTGTTAGACTACCCTCAAAAATATCACCGATAGTAAAACTTAATGCAGCATCTGGTTGGAATCCTAAGAATAAACTTTCTAAGTCATTGTTCAAAATAAATGACTGTGATGTATCTTGTTGGATAGCGATGTCACCAGCAAGTGCTCCTTCTAGAGAAGTTCTTGCTGCTTGATCGGGAACAGTAAATACACTAAATGGTCTTAATGCAGGAATCTGGTCAATAGATATCTTACCAGAGTCAGTTAGTTCAACCAGTGCTCTAGGAACAGCGTTAGTAGAATATGGTTTGTTTATGTAAGGTCCTAAGTTGTTAGTGATGTAATCTCTAACCGCTTTCTGTGTAGGTAGTTTAGAGTCACTAGAGTTAGCACCACCCAATGTGTTAGATGCATCAAAACCAGTAACAACAACGTCACCACCTTTCAATTTCAAGAATTCAACTTCAGAGATTGTAACCGTACCAGTAAAGGTAATCGCACCAGTTCTGTTTTCAATGTTAGCAAATGTACCAACCTTGAAGTCTCCAAGTTCGTCAGTACCAGAAACATATACACGACCATACTGTTCAGATACTTGTTCAAATGCTTCTGTCTTAGTACCACCGTTCTCAGGTAGTGCTAGGTAGTTAGTACCTGATCCAGCAAATTCCCAAGTGTGTGATGAGGAGTTAACGATAGATGGTCTATGTAACTTGATACTCTTACCAAGAAGAACACCTGTAGAAACTGCTCCATTGGTTGCATTGTCAATTAGACTCATTGCACCACCAGTACCATCATCAAATGTTAACTGTGCAGAGAATGGAGGACCTACAGTAACGCCAGCAACAACGTCTATGAAGTATTCTATATCTTGATTTGCATTTCTATACCCATCAATTTTACCAACATAATGCTCTAATGGTTCTCTACCTAATCCAGTAACTGTTAGAATAGTTCTACCAGTAGGAGTAGCAGATACGTTACTAATTGTACCTTGGTCAAATACATAACACTCTCTTCTATATCCAATACCTCTTAAAGCATATGTACCGAAGTTTGTAGCAGAGTTTGTAATAGATGCATAACCACCAGATTCACAAAGAACACCATCAGCACAGAAGATAACGAACACAGAAACTAACTGTGTATATCCATCTTCTATAACCTTATAACCAATACCACCAAAAGATACAATCGTGAATGCAGATGCAACCATTGACTTACCCTGATTAGGGAAGGATGCAGATCCATCTAATTCAAGACCAGGAAATGGGCAGTTGGGTTGTTTAACTTTAGATCCATCAATCAGTGCACCACCACCTCCTAAGAAGGAGATAACAGATGCGTTCTGTGTATATGGAGATGCTTCAATGATTGGGAAGTCGTCAAAGTCACCACGAATTGATACTCTGTTATTAAACTCATCATATATGAAAGAATCTGGATATGTATAGAGTAAGGCAGGGTCATATAAAGTTCCATATGTTCTTGCTGTAGCACCAGGTGCAATAGTTCCATCTAATACATCTTCTAAAAGACCCATGATGGTATTGATAGATGTCGCAACATTAGCACATAATGGAGCAGATCCTGCAGCATATACAGACACAGAATTTGAATCCATTCTCTTGAATGTATGAGCAGCAGATGGTTGATGAATAACAGCACCAGTGCTTGCACTTACAAATGTATGAACTGTGCTTGGAGAATGTGATATTGCATCATTTGTAGCACTTACAAATGTGTGAGCAGTTACGTTAGATGATGTTCCAACATTGACTGTTAGTGTTCCTGTCTGTCTCTTTAAACCATTTGATGTTGCACTGACAAAAGCATGTGTTCCTCCAAATGCAGTAATACCAACATTAACTTCAAATGTATCATTTGTTTTATTTGATATAACTAACCATCTTCCACTAGCACGATCTGTAGCACGTGGATAAGTATGATTTGTTGCATTACCATCTAGAGAACATGTAAATGTTAATGAATCATCATCAAACTTAACGTAGTCACCATCGCTAAATCCATGACCAGCACTTGTAACTACCATTACACCAGTGCTAGGTGTGTATACTGCGTTTGTAACTGTGTGCTGTGATTCGCCTACAGCAGTAATTGTTCTAGATGTTCCAGATGCAGGGTCAGTTGCTCTAGGATATGCATGAGTAGTTTGATTATTATCTTGAGCACATGTGAATACTAAAGAATTATCTGCAATAACAATACCACGCCCAACTCCTAAACCATGCTGACCCATGGTCAATACCATGTCACCAGTATTAGGATTATATGTAGCATTTGTAGGTGTGAATGTTCTGTTAGCACCAGCTGCTCCTACATTTATACTAATAGTCTCCTCTGTCCTTGCCACGATTGGCATAGATCTTCCAGAGACATAATCAATAGCTGCACGAGGATAAGTCTTTTGACTTTGGTTACCATCCATCGTACATGTAAATGTGAGAGAATCGTCAGCAATAACGACACCTTCATCTATATCCAAATTATGAGCAGCTCCAATATCTAAGGTTAGTACACCAGATGTAGGATCATATGTGGCAGCAGTTGGAGTAAATGTTGTATTTGCACCAGCTTGTCCAACATCAACAGTAATAGTTGTTGTAGATACAGCGGTAACAGGTCTATTATTACCATATGCTGGTTGACCAATTTGTGGATAACTATGCTCAGTAGCATTGTTGTCCATTCCACAAGTCATTGTTATTGCATTTTCTGCAATACGAACTGTATTTGATGTGGTTACACCGTGACCAGAACCAACTGTTAATTCTAATAAACCAGTTCCACCATCGTAAGTGGCATTTGTTGGTGATAAGATTGAAGATGCAGCACCAGCACTTGCATCAAGAAGAATATTCCAATCCTCAAATTTAGGAATAGTTGATGATACTTGTGTTGGATTGTAAATTATAATTGTGCCATTACTTATAGCACTTACAAATGTATGTGCAACACCAGCAGCAGGACCTGCATCTCCAACGTTACATGTAATTGTTGTTGAAGATCCATTACTTACTCTGTTTGATACATTAAAACTTTTTCCGTATGATGGATCTGTTTGATTAGGACCAGGATGATTTGCTGTTGTACCATTGTATGTACAAGAGAAATTAAGTGCATCCTCTTTAAATGCAACTCTATCTCCAATAGAAACTGGAATTGTAGGATCAGGGAATGTAACAGTCAATTCACCTGATGATGAGTTGTATGTGGAGTTAGTTGGTGTGACTTCTATTGTATTACCATCAGTCCAGTTACGCATTGCTGCAATAGCATATGTCTTTGCTCTTCCAAATGCATATATTGTCGCAGGACGTTGTGCTTCTTGAATACCAGTTAATGCTGTTCCAGTAAAGTATTCTTCTGCAGCAGTCAATATACCGTCATTGCCACCTAATGATAAATCTTTTATTAAACCATCTAAAACTTTTCTTACATCTCTACGACATTTTCTTTGATTTACATCATTTAATTGTAAGAAAGGATAAGCAGCTTCAGTATCAATTAATGATTGATCTGCAATAAGATTTTTATTTCTAGAAATTAAATATGCAGCATCTAGATATGTTCCGTTAGTATTATTGGTAATAATATCAACCCATAAGAATGCTAAAGTATCAATAGCAGATACTACGTTAGCACAAGCAGGAGTTCCTGCAGTTGCTGTAATAACGGTATCATCAAAATATCTGGTTATACTAGAGTATAGTGGTTGATAGATAGGATCACTAGGAGTTCCATTCTCTATTCTCCAGTTTCTAATTGCATGTATACATAACTGTCTAGTGTATTCAATAGCACGAACGTTTTCAATAATTTCATCTTCAATATATGTTACCTTTCCACCAACAATATATTTTTTAGCAGCATCAATAATATTATGGTTAGTTCCAAATTCTAAGTCTCTTATAAGAGCATTTACAAAATGAATAACGTCTTGCTTACATTGTACATCACCATCACTACCACTAGCACTAGGTGCACTATATGCAGGATATAATTTCTGTCCAGCATCACATTCTAAAGTAAGACCTTCTAATTTTATTGTAGAATCCTCTACTAATCCTGCTAGAGGAGAAGCAATAGTAACAGTTGCATTACCAGTTACTATGTTATCATAAACAAAATCAGTTACGTTGACTGTATTTCCGTTAAAGGTTACTGTACCACCAGAAATATATGTGTGTTCCTGTTCTGCAAGACCAATGAATATTTTAAAGTCATTTCCACCACCAGCACCAATATCATAAACAGAATAGTGAAGTCTAGCAAACTGTGAATTAATAATACCAAGAACCTCATCAGCAATAAACTCTCTATTGTTACGAAGGAATGTACAAGCATCTTGGAATCTTCTGTCTACTGGTGAAGATAAAGGGAATTTGTTTGGAGAGTTAAGTAATGATAATGTAATTGATTTTGTAAATGATTTTACAATAGCAAATTGACCAGGATCATAGTTAGCTTGAGTTATTGCTGGTAATTTTTTAGGAATTACAAATCTTCTGCAACGACCATCAGCATCTTCTAATACTTTATAGATTCTTTGCTTACCATTTAACATTGATAAGTCTGGTGAACCTGTTGAAAGACCCTCAATTAAAATTTCTTGACCTTCTTTAAATTCGTGCGTATTGTTTCTACCAACTAGTGCGTTTGTATAGAATACAATACCACCTAAATCCTCAGCGTTACCAAACTGTGCATTTTGGAGACCACCTGTTGCAATACTAGGATCGCCTTGTAGTGAAAAATCAATTCTGGAAATAGGTAATGATGAAGTATAATCATCGTCAACAGATACAACCTCACCCTCAGCTCTGATTGATGTAAGATTGTTTGTGTTTATTGTTTCTACTTGAGCATTACCAAGAAATGTTTCTATTGATGCTGATGCAACAACAGTCCAACCAGTAGCACCTAAGAGAGGTACAAAAGTTACTTCCCACTCTGTAGGATTACTTGCATCATTTCCTTGAATTGCAGCAACTTGATAGTAACCAGCTGAAGGTGTGAATGCTGCATTTCCAACATCAGAAAGATATACATATGTCGCTGGAGGAATTGCAGATGTAGGATCTGTGGTATATGTAATTTTGTTAGCAGCAGTTGTACCCGATGTTGTTAATGTTTGTTGGGCACCAGTTTGAATTGATGTAACGTAATTAAATTGTTCACCTTCAACAAAAGAACCACTATCTAGTTTAATATCAATCGTACCAGATATATACGCATTAGCACCTATAGTTGTAGCAAAAACAACATCACTAATAGTCGCTCTAGCACCAGTGTTAACACCAACAACTTGTAAACCAGATTGTAATGTACTCAAACCAGTGTTGTCTTGGAAACCAACTCTAAATTGATCAGGACCAAATATCTGATGTCCTATAGGCCAAGATGTTCCAAAATCTCCATTTGCCTCTTTGTCAATTAATACTCTTTGCTTATCGTCAAAGACCATAGCAAAGTCCCAAGTAGCAACTGGATCACCATTAGAGTCAATCTTATCTCTATAAGTAACACCAATCACATAGTTCTTATCACCAAATTTAAAAATGTGTTTCTTTGGGTTAGCAGGACGAATGATAACAAGACGAAGGTTATCTCCAACAACTGAACAATCTGGAGGTAGTGATATTGGGTTATCTTCTACATAATCTCCACCAGATACAATAAGTGTTTCTTTAACGCCAGGTGTTGACCATGCTAATTGTGCTGCCTTTTTAATACTTCTAACTGGGTTTACAGCAGAACGACCATCGTTAAGGTCAGAACCAATCTGCTGTGAAACGTAAATACGACCACCAACGTCATTCGTTGCTAGGTTAAGGACGTATTCTGTAGTTGCAATCTTGTCTGATCTATCACCTAGTAGAGGTGTGATAGAACGAGGAAATTCTCCTGACTCTGGTGTTGATGAATAACCATATGCATTTTGATCTACAACACGGAAACCAATGTGTTTGAACTGTACTTCACCATTTAATTCAATACCATCTGTATGTGTAGGAGCAAGGTTTCCAGTTTGTCCAGAGTTTAATGACTGATACATATTGGCACCAAAGTACCTGTATGCATTTTCCTGTAAAATAATATTAGGTGACCATAAAGTTCCAGTATTATTTGCAAAAGTTTTTAAGGATGGTGCTCTAAATGCTGCGTTAGGAGTAACAAAGTTGTCAATATCAAGGTTTAAGATTCTCGCAGTATCAGAAATGATAGAGGTTGAAGTTCTAATAGCACCGTTGATATCAAGTTCAAAATCAACAGTATCAAGAACTGCCTCTACAGAAGCACCAGCACCACCACCACCTGATAAAGTAACTAGAGGTGCTTGTGAGTATCCAGTACCTGGTTCATTAATAGCAACAGAAACAACTTGACCGTTGAAGATAAAAGCAGAACCTTGTGCTTGAACTCCTCCTCCACCAGCTGGTGCACCGATTGTTACTGTTGGTGCAGATACATATCCAGATCCACCAGATATGATTTTTACTTCATTAACTCTTTGACCCGTTCTGTTAATACCAACACGGGGCAATCCTGTATTATCATCTAGTTGCGTTCTTAGTATTTCTTTTTCATTCGCACCAGTCCCACCCCTAACAGTAAGTTCACTGTCACCGATGAGTCTGGGTTTATCCGCCCTAAACTTTTCTTTATCGGAATTAATATGAATTGCCATGTTGCAGTTTAACTCCCAGAACCTGTATTATCCTCAGTTATATTTAGCATGATCAAACCCAAGCTAGACTATTAACTGTAGTTGATACTGCCCATTTAATTGTATTGGTAGTACCAGCTCTAACTGTTGAATAAGAAAATCTATTTGTAGCACCAACAGGAACAATTGACCAAGTTTGACCTGAGGGAATGTCATCTTTTATAACTGTTTCCATTGTAGACATAACCATAACATTGCCACCGCCATCACAATATACTGCTGTTTCTAATTTATTTGTAAAAACAACACCATTATCATTAGCTGCAATGACATGACCTGTCACAAAATTCATAGTATTGTTAGCAATAGGAATTTGTGTTCCTACACCATCCAATGCTAGAGCCGCTGTGTTAACGCCTCTCAAAATATATGTTGATGTGTAACCATCAGTGTATTGTGAATTTTTTATTTCAAGTGTGTTGAAATCTTTACCATTCCTATTCTCATCAATAACTGGAGTTTTGGCAATGGAAAAACCACCAGTTGAGTCAAATTGTTCTAGAGTAGTTGCCATTTTTATTTCTTAGTAATTGTGGACGAAATAGTAATTTTAATTGAATTAGTAGCAGGAACATTTGTTCCTAAAGTAAAGTTTAACCTTGCTTCATTAGTAGCAGTATATTCAAATGAAGGAACAACTATTTGGTAGTCAGTTCTTAAGTTACCATATTCTGTATGGAATATGTTTGACCCATCATCTGTGACACCAAATTCAATAAATTCTTTTTCATTTGTTACAGTGTCTTCTGCAATAAGAGTGACCTTTGCTCCTTTGGCAACAGCAGTATCATATATGTTAGATCCACCATTGTTAGAAGAACCTTTAACTAAAGTTACAACCTCAGATAAAAGTTTAACATCTGCTAATTCAAATTCTTTAAGATCTCCATCGAAGACCTTAACTCCATTATAATTTCCAGTTCCAAAACCAGTATTCAAATACACATCACCTTGATCATCTAATCTAAGAATTGGATCTACATAAACACCTGTAGAAACACCAAGATCAAAATACTGTTTTGAAGTATGTAGGAATGTGCTTAGTGCATTTGTATTATCAAATGTAGTTTCTGCATTATTAAAGGTCATTAAGTTTGCAGTAATCTCAAACTGACTACTTGTCACAGATCTAATTGTATCTACAGCATAGAAATCAAGTGCAGTTGTTGTTAACTGTACTGTATTGCTTCCATCATTGTAGAAATACAATATATTTTCATTTGATCCAGCAGATAATTCTGGAATAATATAAGTGTTTTGATCAACGTCTTTTACACCACCAAGAGAACCCCAGTTAGCTCCATCATAACCTTCAAATAAACTATCGGATGTGTTAAATCTAATAGATCCTTGTTCTGGAGTTCCTCTTTCAGCAGTGGTTCCATTTGGAACTACAAGAGAAGTATTGGAATCAATATTTACTTTTTTACCAGAGTTTGGTCTTAAGAATAAATCATTAATATCAGTAGAAAGAACATTGTCTGCTAATCTTAAATCACCATTAACTACTAATGGTAAATTTCCTGTAGGACCTATTCTTATTTCTTCAATATCTTCAAAAGTTAGAGGTGCAACTGCTAGTGCAAAAAATTCTAAATCCGCACTACCATTTGTTTGTGTTCCAGTTGTATGTGTTGGTTCATTACCACTTGTAGCAGTAGTACCAGCAGTGGTTACCTTATATAAATTATTTTTCCATTTTACATAAGAATTTAAAAGCACTGGAGTATTAGCAGTCCAATCACTATAAGCAGGAGCAGATACGTTTACTGAACGCATCTTCTTCATGTTTACAAATTCTAGGTATGTTGGTGATACTCTTATAGTATTAACATTATCATTAATAAACCATAAGTTATTATCATTAGCACCAACAGTCTCTTCTGCTAAGATGTAAGTGTTTCCATCTAAGTCTCTTACACCACCAAGAGAAGACCAAGAAGATGTAGCTCCACTATATCCTTCGTACTGACCATTATCTGTATTGAATCTAATAGCACCACTTTCAACAACACCACTACCAGGTCTAGCAGCATTATCACCAACGGGTATTACTATTGCTCCAGAAGAATCAACTTTTACAGTTCTTCCAGATGCTGGTTGTAATACAAGACTACTTCCTGCTGTTGTGCTGATAGTATTATCAGTGATGGTAGTTTTATCATTTATGTTTATGGTTCCTAGTGTTTTTATTTCTCCACTAGTTTCAACGTTACCACTAGAACTTGTAACATTGAATAATGTTCCTACTTTAAAATTATTGGCATTTACAGTGGTGTCGTATCCAGTCGCACTTAATGTAAAATTAGAAGAGGAATTGATTGTTGTAAGTGCAGCAGTTGTACCTAGAATATTTGGAGCAGTTAAAGTTCCCGAAACTCCTAGAGTATCAATATCACCACTAGTAACATCAATTTCTTCAGTTGTAATTTTTCTATTTGCAATATCAACAGCAGCTGCGATTGTAGAATCTACACCTGTTAATGTAAGAGAAAAACCAGATCCAAAAACTTTTGGGTTATTTGTATTAAGAGTTAAGAACGCCTCGTTATTGTCTAGACCTCCCATATCTGGGTGCACTTCACAATAATAATAGAGGGGACTAGGAGTATCATTTGTAACTAATATTTCAGTATAAGCACTGTCATATGTAACATTAGTTGTATATGCATATCCAATAAAATCTAATGTTGCAGCACCATCACTTGACGGTACTACTGACAACGTAATTTGTGTCGAACTATCTACAGATTCTACTAAAGTACCAGTATCAACTTGTCCTGATCCTCCACCACCGCCACCAGCACTAACTTGCATTCCTGCTAAAATACCAGTTGTATCAGCAACTATAACAGTACGAGTGGATGTGCTAAGATCAACTGTGGTTGCAACTCCAGTAACAACACTTGGTGCGTGAGTACCATCTCTAAATTGTGAAAATCTAAATGGATGTGATGAAGAATTATTATTAAATCTATATGTGTTTCCAGAAAATATGGTAAATCTTGGAAGATATTGTTCTCCAGAACCAGAACCATCATCTAAGTAAAATACGTTTCTATTATCAACAGTGTCAGCAGCATAAGTTGTTGTTGGAGTTCCTACTTTTGCAACTGAGTCACCATCAGTAATACCTCCACCACCTTGCACTACCAGTTTTGTAGTATTTCCACTTTCAACTATAACTTCTTCAACTCTTACATTAGTACCATCATTACTAACAGCATCTATAGTAACTACTACATTGTCTGCAGGAGTTGATCCACCTACGTTTGCACCTAATATAGTGACAGTATTTGATGCTGCATATCCAGTTCCAGCAGAAGTTACTGTTGCAGAACTGATATCTCCAGAAAAACCTCTTGTAATTTCAAATACAGCACCAGAACCATTTCCATTTGTTGATCCAGTCAAACCAGTATAAGATTGGTTTGCTTGTCCTGCTATTGTTGTAGATGTAGTTACACTACTAGTTTCTATACCTCCACCAGGTACATAAACCTCATCTCCTGCAGATACAAAATTAGGTGGAACAGTAACTGTAAAATTAAGAGTATCTGTATTGACAACTGATACAGTATAAGTAATTGGTTGAACTAAATCAAATTCAGATACAGTAAGAACATCTCCCTCAGCATAACCACTACCACCATCACTAACACTCACAACATCAACAGCACCAACTTTATCAACAGTAAATGCAAATGGAGTTGTAGGAACTCCCCATGGAGGTGTAAAGTTTAAAGTAGCAGATCCAGCAGTGTCTGGTTCAGCAGATAAACTAATTGTTGTTCCATTAATTGCGAATACAGTTGGATCACTACCACCACCAGCACCGCCACTTCCTACAAGAACACCAGTACCACCAGTTTGTGTTACAATAAATCCTGTTTGAATATCGTCTGCTTGTGCTTGAGTTACTGTAATATCAGTACTACTATCAACTAATGTTGTACTTACACCATTTACTGCCCCTGCAAAACCTAAAACATTACCTACGTTATATCCAGTTCCTCTGTCACTAAATTGAAACGATGTAGTTTCAACTACACCTGGTGTGCTAGAAATGGTATATTGAAATCCACTACCACTTCCACCTAAATCTGCTTGAGCTGCAGAAAGAACATCTCCATTCCTATATCCAGTACCTTCATCTTGAAGTTGAACACTTTGAACCTCTCCTCCATTCACACTACAATTAAATGTAGCACCAGATCCATTTCCTCCTGTAAAGGAAATATTATTGTATAGTGCATCTACATAACCAGAACCAGCTTGTGTTACTTCTCCCTCAATACCAGTTACTTGAAAGTTTGCTGTAGCACCAGATCCACTTCCACCCACCATAATAACGGTAGAGAAAGATCCTGGCGTATAGTCTACACCAGAATTTGTGATAGTTCCTAAGAATGACTCTACAGTAATAGATAAACTACCGTTAATACCAGAACCACCAATTACAGGTACGCCAGTATAAGTTCCAGCATCGTAGTTTTGACCATTATTAGTAACATTTAAAAAAGCAGTTCCTAAACTATTCTTGACAAAATTTGTGTTATTAAAAAATCTAGTGTCTGAATTATTAAACTCTGTAATTAACTTGGTATTTGAAACTACACCTATTGTTTTTGCCTGACTTCTAATAAGACCTGTGTCAATGTCATTTGTAAAAGCCAATGATGGAATTGCTTTTGTACCATCACCTAATCTTAAAATACCAGTAGATAGGTCACTACCTCCTGCAGAAATAGTAAATATCTGATCACTAATCTGATTTATTTTTTCCCTTTGTTTCTCAAAGGTATCCGTTTTAGCTACTTGAATTGCTGGCATTTTTTATTAACTCTCTAAGTAACGATTTAATCTCAGAAACTTCATTCTTCAATGTATTTATGTCATCCAATGCGGAACTGAGATGTTTTGCTTTACGTCTAGCCTCCACTGCAGAATCGTCCAAACTGATGATGGCACCAGTGTTTTGGTCTCTTACAAGACCATCATGTCCAGAAACTTTTATAAATTCCATGTGCGGAAACTAGAACGCAGCTACTGCTCTTATGTCTTGTACCTTCGGAACATATGATGGATCAGTACCAGTCATTACTATTTTAATAGCAAATGATGAATATTCTGGAAGATCAGATACACTATATTTTAAATCTTGGTATGAAGATTGTTTCTCCACAATACCAGATATTGTGTTCTCACTTGTTGCTATTTCAAACACATCTGGTTCTCCTGATGTATTGAAATATATCCAATCAATATCTTCAAAGTTTTCTTGACTAGATGCTTTCTTATACTTAAAGAATACTTTTAGATTTTCTATGTCTTGAACATTTGCTAGTAAATGTACATCAATAGCAGTTGCTGGATTTGTAATAGTAACTTCTTTAGTTACATACTTAGCAATGGCAGAACCATTCTTAGATGTATCCTCAGCAACAAAGTCTAAACCATTAGTGTAAGTTATTTTTCCAACCTCAAGATATGAATTTTGTTCATCTGGTTGATTTGGATATTTAATAAAGTCTCCTACACGGAATATATCAGCAACCTGATCTCCAGTAACTGCATTTCTGTTATAAAGAACATTGTCAATTATTCTACCAGTAAAATCATTATTAATTGGATTAGTATCAACTCTCAATGTTAATTGTTGAGTTTGAGTATTCCAAATAGTTGCTTTTCCAGTAATTACATTGTCATAAGTTTCATTTAACACATTTGGATTACGTGCCACAATAGTAGAAGCATCATCTATAGAGGCAAATACTTGTGATGGGTTTGAATCTACAACAACATTTGAAAGACCTAACTGATTTCCTAGTGTTACTGTCTCTCCTTTTTGGAAGAACTGACTTGTCTTAACTCTTACATATACAACCTGACCATTGACTCTAGCAATAGTACCAGTTGTTTTTGTGGTTACACCTTTAATTGTCTGATCTGCTTGTAGTTGTGTACCACCATTTCCTGCAAGATTGAATTGATATACAGGATAGAACTCAACCACTTGATCTCTCCTACCAAATCTATCTTCCTGTCCAGTAGCATTTTCAACTCTATTAGTTACTGTTTTTACAGTAGCACTTGACAAATCTATTATTGGACTTAAATGAGACGAAGTAGACGATATGGTCATTTTGTATGTCAATGACTCAGATACATTGTTCAAAGTTTCGTTAATGTCAGATGCAATAAACTTTTGATTAGTAAAATAATGAGGTTCATTTAGGAATGTTTTCTCATAACTTGCCTGTGAATATGAAGTGTAGTTAGTAGATGTAGAATCTACAGGAACTACATTAGTTGTCTTAACCTCTGTCTTTAATGATGTACCAGTAAATGATAGGTAAGAAACTTGTGGATATAATGTCTCAAATTTTCTGTTAAATGAAGCATATACCATATCTCCACCACCAACAGAATTACCAGCAGCTTGAGAAGATGATTGTATATTATATGAGTCAACACCAGAGTTACTTACTTGGAATAGTGACTCATTTAAAACAGATGTTGTAATACCACCAATTTCTTTAGCAGTTCTATAGAACACATAAGAATTTCCAGTAGTCTCAAATCCATGATCTCTATGATTTACTTTAATTATAGTGTTATTATTTTTGAATAACTTAGATGTGGAATTTGTATTTGCACTTGCATTGGTTTCAAATGGATTGCTTTCTAGTAACTCATAACCTAAACTATTATTTTTAATTAATAGTTCTGCTGGTCTAGATGTATTAAACTCTGCACGATACATTGTAAATTTAAGATCTTCAAATATATCTTCTGTCCAACTTTCAGTGTTTTGAGAACGGTAAACCGAACCTAAACCTGGTTGAGTTGTGATGACCGTACTTGTTGCTATGTCGGTCTCTCCTAGTTTAGATGACCATAATTCATAATCAATAGAATCTGTTTCTACAACAAGAGCATATTCAGTATCATTCTGTAAATATACTGGATAATCAAAAGCAAAATGTGTAGGAGTAGTAGATTCTGTAACACCCTCTGTATCAACCGCTACACCCATTCTAACTGCTGGTGTATCTATTTCTATAAAGGTTTGTATTTCACACCCTCCAGCACCATTTCCAACGCCTTTCACAACAACTGATGGTGCTTCTGTATATCCAAATCCACTAAGTGCTACTTCAGCATTATAAATTTTACCACCAGAAACTTCTATGTTTGCTGTAGCAGTAGATCCGCCAGGTAATTGTGGACTTTCAATAGTAAGAATTGCACTATCATAATTCAAACCTGTATTTGTAATTCTAATATCAGATAATTTACCACTATCTTTAGCAATAGAGAGAACAAAATCAGTACCACCTGTGTCATTTGCAAGAGTTACAGATGGAATAATTAAATCTTCATTTTGTATAAATGATTTACCATTGTGATTGCTAAGAACAACAGTATATACTTGCTCGTTAGTAAGACTATATCTACCAGCTGCAGTTGCAACTAACTCTACATTGTTCTTATCAAACACTGATAGGATAGGACCTGAAGCAGCAGAAGATGCACCAGTTACATTTTCACCTTTAAATATTGACATGTTTCCACTAGCAAAACACTTGAGGAAAGTATTTGGAGTTAGTGTTTTTTCACTACCAGGTACAATATTTTTTGCTGGTTTTTCAGCATCTACGTTTGAGATATATGTTTTAATAGGAATTGTAGAACTCTTCTTGTTAAAGTAAAGATCAACACCTGTTACAAAACATCCACCATCTAAATTTTCTACCTTAAATGTTTGTGCAAGAGGATTAGGTCTTACAGGATTATCAGTATTACTTTCAATTAACTGAACACCTTCATTAGATTTAAAAATGGATGGTTTTGTAGAAACAATACTAGAAGGATTCTCTGGAAGAATACCAGTAGCATAATACTTAACCTCTGTATATGTGTCAACTTCTGCTTTTGGTGCATTAGTAGAACTAGATGTAAATCTAAATGTAAGAGTTCCTGTAGTAAAGTTTAATGCTTCTGCTGATGAATCATATCCAACAGTATCAATATCTCCACCCCAAACAGCATTTTCATTGGGAGGATAACCAGATGGCAAAATAATTAAACCAGATGCATTACCATATTCATCAGTTGTTATAGGACCGTTGAATGCTGATAAAGAGTTTCCTGCTACACCAGTAAATCTTAAGTCTGGGTTAACCCAACGACTAATATCTCTTCCTTCTAAGAAAACATACATCCTTGTGTTAGGTTTCATTCTACCAATTTTAAATTTGATAGGTTTACTTCTTGCAAAGAATGATAATGATGTGGATACAATACTATCTCCAACAGATTTAGTTTGTAATCCTTTTCCTACCTCATTATTCTGAGGACTGATGTTAGAAGAACTTCCTACTGATGCACTTTGTACAGATGTATTAGCAACTTGTGTATTTACTTCACCCAATGAATTGATGGCAGTAAATGATGAAGAAGCACCTACCCAGTTGATAACAAATGAGTTATGCAAACTAGAGAAACTTTCTTTGACACTTTCTTTTGCTAGAAATATATTGAACAAATCTGTATTTGTATCTACAACAACTGGTTCTATACTATTGTCATACCATTGATCTATTGATGGAGATACATCACTATCACCAACGTATTGTAATACAACAAATGGATTTGGATTTAATGTAGAAGAAGCAAAATCATTTCCTAATAATGATAGTGGAGAATATGGCAATGTTACCATATGTCCTGATTTTTTATATCCAGAAACTGCTCTCTGATCCTCTCTTGTATTAACTTCTACCAAACCTACAGAATCTTCTTTTGATTGTGGACGTAGTACAGATTGTTGAGCATCAACAGCACAACGATAATCTAATGATTTAAGATTACCCACTTTATGTGCTTCAAAATTATCAACTACAAAACCAGACTTAAATCTGTCTAGACCAATCTCATCCTTAACTTGCATGTTAAGTGCTTGCTGTTCTAGTATGCTAAGTGTGGTGTAATATTCTAATCTTTCAATACGCTTCTCTAATTTACCAATGTCACGCATTGTGTAACGACGATTGTCTACAGGAGTAATTCTTACATCCTTACTTGTTTTAGTAAATGCAGGAATGTATGCATAGAAGAGTGGCACTGCATCTTCTATCATATCTGGTTTGGTTGGATTGAGAGATGAGTTACCTTCATTAACTACAAAGTTACCTTTCTTATCTAAGAAAATACCGTCAATACGATCTAGGTATTGTACTTGACTGAATGAGAATGTATATTCTAAATTCAAATCAGGAGCAGGACTACTAGAAACAATAGCACCAGCACCAGAGAATGATCCTTCGGTTCTTTCTAAAGTAGATGTATCAAGGAAACCTGGTATAATAGTAGTGCTATCAACTTTAGGTCTAAAATCAATAACATTTTTAAGTTCTGTAATACCAAGAACGGATGAATCAAATGATGGTATTTCATCTTCTGAAACTCCTGCCTCATGTAAATAACTGTCAATAGTACAGAAGTCTCCTTGTGAATGTTCAAAGTAATCAAACGATATTACAAGTTGTCCTGTTGTTTCCTCAAAACCTGGTTTTAAAACAATACGTGATACATCATATATCGTGTCTCTTTGTCCATCATCAAATGTATATCTAGATGTTACATCAGTACCAGAGATTATATTACCAGCAGTATCAATCTCAGGAGGTTGTGATGATGTTCCTTCATATATGTAATTTAATTTAAACGCATCTGCATAAGATAAAATTTCTACAACTTCTGTGTCATAATCTGTACCTCTCAATGGTACAACACGATCACCAGCAGATGTAACTGTGATTCTCTTATTTTTTACTACAGTCTTAAGTCTTGGTTTTGCATTAGATACTTCAAGAGTTGCAGTCAACTTAAGTCTAGGAAATGTACCATTGGATGGTATAGTTCCAAAATAACTTGATGGTAACTGTAAACTAATACTACCAGATGTAAGACCACTTGCAGTATCTGTAGCAGATGAGATGTCCACTACATCTTCTGGAACGTATATAATATCACCTTTTATAATGTCAGGTGCATCGCCAGGATCCAATACAGTGATAACATAATTTTCTTCGGTAAACGCAGCAAATCTCTGTGTACCAAATGGTAACTGTGCAGCAAATGTTATTACACCACCACCAGTTGTTGCAGTAGTCACAAAATCTCTACGGAAATAATACTTAATCTTAGTATCATCGCCACCAGCAGAAATTTGAGATACTTGCTTACTACCAGTAGAGAATAGTAATGTGCCACTTGCAGCATTGTCCACTATAGGACGTAATCTTACAATACTAGCATTGGTGACTGCACCTGGTAGAGCTGTATCCAAATAAATTCTAGATTTATATGATCCTTCTTGTTGTGTGGCAAATTGAACAATAGATCTAACAAGATTGTTATCATCATCAGAAAATTGTACAAGATCTCCTTGCTGTACAGCAGTAGAAGCATCTGCACTAAAACTTGTAGATTCTATGAATGTAGAACCCTGTTGTCCAAAGAATGTGTAGTCAGTTACAGTTTTAATTTCAGAATATTTTTGACTATCTACAACAACATCTGCAGAAAAAGTATTTGCATTTCCAGATCCATAAGCACAACCAACAGACTTAACATTCTGTGGTGTATATGTTGTTACTGTATCTCTATACAAAATTGGAACAACACTTGCAGCAGAGTTAGGAGCAGATGCACCACTAGGATTTTGTACAGTTACTGCAGGAGGTTGAGCATACTCAATACCCACAGCAGATCTATTAGCAATAGACGCTTTGTAAATTTTACCATCTGTGGTTCTTGAAAGTTCTACTTTAGAACTGTCAAATTCTAGACCATTGATTAGTAGAGTTGCTCCATCAGCATATCCTAATCCTCTATTTTGAATTACAAAGTGTGATATTGTATTTTCTTTTGCAATCTTTACAGTTACACCACTCTCATCTCTAATTGTCTCACCAGGTAAAAATCTACCAGATAGAGTTTTTACATATAGTAGTACACCTGTACTATAAACACCAGATGCAGTTCCCTCTACAACACCATAAGCACCACTTCCAATACCAAATACATACTTACCTTCATCAAATGCATTAGTTCCTGTAGGAACTGATTCTAATACAATCTTGGTAAAGAATTGAGGATCAAAATATGATAATCCAAATGTTGTGTTGTATGCGGTAGTTCCTGCAGCAAGACGACCTCTAGAAAGAACAATATCTGAATCTGAGTTAAATCCAGAACCTCTTTGTTTCACGAAAAAATTATTTGGTTTTGCTTTACCAATCACAGGAGTCATTGTTGGAGAGTAATCTACAATAAATCCAAACTCATCACCTGATCCATATGTTTGTGCAGCTCCTTCTGTTAAAAAGATCTTTCTTTTAAATTCAGTATCAGATAAATCATACTCTAATAATAAATTTTCTAATTCATTTTTAGGACCGAATACTGTTAGTTCTAAAAACTGAACAGATGTCGATGGATTTATAAGTGGTTTGTTAGTAGTAGCAAAAGATAGTGTTTTAAAAGAACCAATTGCTGTTGGAGTGCCAAGATCACTTCTTGTCTTAACATAATAAAGAGTTCCAAATTGACTTTGGAATGTTGCATCAGTTACAGCACCTATAAGTGTAGTAGTATTTGTTATTTGAAGTGTAATGGTTTTAATACCATCATTGGGAGTAAAAGTAAGTCCTCTTCTACTAATTGTTTGTCTATGATCTGAAGATAATTCTGTATTGTTTAATCCAACTGAACCATCATTAAATGTGCTGTATAAAAATACATCAGGATAAGCAGTAAGATCAGATCCTTCTTTGTTTAAAGGAACGCTACCATATACATTAGTAACACTAAATGATGGAAGACCTCTTGATTTTAAATTTACATTGTCAGTAGAAAGACTCTCCCTTGCTTTATTAATTTCAAGATACTTAGTCTCTTTATTGACAATCTCATAACCTTTAATATATGCTTTACCTGGTCCTATGCTTGCAACCATCTTTCTAGAAGATTCAGTTGCATTATAACCATTGTATAGACCAAATTCATCTACAGCATATAAACCTCTATTACTATCTTTCTGTGCCCACTCTCTTATGTCTACAGAAAAATTATCTACAACATAGTCACCTGACTCGTCAAATGTTCTACGAGCAAGTGTTTGTTCTAATACACTAAAGTCTGTAGATTCTACCTTTCTTTGAATTACTCCTCTTGATACTGTAAGAAGTTGTATAAAATTCTTATCAGTAATCGCATTGAGAGCAAACTCTTTTAATATAAGAGATATTTTTAATCTATGTCCGCCAGGTGCAGTATAGTTAGATGATCCTATTGCATTATCATATAATGATGGATCCTCCTCTGGAGTAACAATCTCTTCTTTAATTGTAAAACCAACCTTTGCAGATGGTTTATCATAATACTCATCAATAACTAATAGTTCTTGATCACAACGAACAAAATAACCATTAACGAAGTAAATACCTTCTTCTACCTTTACAGCAGAACCAAATCCCATAGCAGGACTTTCTAATGAAGTTACCTCACCTGTGTCAGGGTTTGTTACTTGAATACTGGTTGGTAAAACACTACCATCTGTACCTACAACGAGTAAAGGAGTATTGATGCCATCAACTACCTCTAGAGTCTCACCTTGTCTAAATGTAGTCTCAGTGTTAGACGAACCACTATTGACGTAATTTACAAACAAAGTATCTGCTGTGCTTTCTGTTGCCAGTTTCGTAGAAACTATTCTTCCCTTGACACCAGAAGTTAACCCAAGAAGTTCTTCTCCAACTAATTGGGATATATCATATTTTTTATAAACAATATTATTATTACCATCGTTTACTGCAACTTCTGAAACAGATGATAATTTTACGTAATCTAATTTTGTGTTAAGTCCTACTTCACCAGGAATAACAAGTTCGCCTTGCTTAAAGGCATATTTTCCAAAGCTCTCTACTTGGTTTTGAAGAATTGATTGAACCTGTGTTAGTTCTCTACCTTGGATAGAATAGCCAGGTCTGAAAAGAATCTTATAAAAATTCTTTTTCGCATCAAAATCTTCGTAATATGGGCTTACGTTTAGGTTCGTCTTTTGAGGCATCTTACTCCGCCAATAATACTAGTATTCTCGTCATATTATTTAGCGAAGTTTTTTAATGCTTAGAATTCAATTACTAACTTGATATCTTCGATCTGGTCAGGTGCACGAGTAATTAGTCTTCTGTTTTCAACATAGATTACATTACCTGAGTTATTTTCAATCTCAGGTGCTGCTAATCCACTTGCAAAAGTAACACCTAATAGTGCAGAACCATAACCTGTATCTACAGTACCCGATGCAGTAGAAATCTCTCCAGTAATTGCATTAGAACCATTAGACTCAAACGCTCTTACAACACCACTATCTGTATGTGCGTCGTTTGTTTGGATGTACTTAAGAACACCAGCAGTTGTAGAACCACTATCTAATGTCCATGATACAACTGTACCATATGCTGTACCACCAGTTACAGTCTGAGTAATTTTCTCGTCAACTGAGTAATCTGCAGTAGCACCAGTAATTTTAACTGCTTTTAATCCACTAAGTGTATCATTTGTTGCAAATGTTGTTGTTCCCCAGTTATATGGGTCAGCAATGATACCAATACGACGGAAGTCGTTATCTACAGGAAAGTCTCCAGAACCTTCAGAATATGTAAGACGAATGTTAGTCATAACACGCTTACCATTCAATTCTGTCTCATGATCGTAACCATGTCCACCTTCTGGTGCCATGACTATTTCAATTGCTCCAACAGCAGAAGCACCAGTTGTTACAGCAGATGATAAACCAGCGTTAGAGTATAGGTTACCATTTGCAAATAATACGTTACCATATGTGTAACCTGATCCACGTGCTTCAATCTCAGCAGATGTGATTGTACCAGCACCGTTTGTTACAAACTTAACTTTACCACCTGTACCATCTCCTTTGATGCTAGTGTATAGAGTTTGTGAAGCAGGAAGACCTGATCCAGCATTCTCAATAAGAGCAACATCACATGCTCCTGCAACAGCAGCACCAGTAACAGAAGTTCTAGATGGGTTAGCAGGAAGAACGATTGGCATAAAGTCTGATGATAAAAACTTAAGAACATCATCAGTAGGAATAGTATACATGTACTTCCAGATATATCCTGCACCAGTTGTTTCTGTATAAAGACCAGTTGCAGAATCATAATTAGCACCAGATACTAATGGTTCTTCTGTTGCGTTCTGACCTGTTGTGTTAGCAGGAGTCTCTCCATTATAGAGACACTTAAATACTTCGTATGCAGAGTTCATTACATAGAACTTAGCGTCAGCAATACTTGTAGCACCTGTTGCAGTCGCTTTACCAATTTGACCACCGCCACCTGGTGTAGCAGAATAGTCTGGTTTCCACATATCATACTTAGGGTTAGCAACTAAATCCCAGTTATAACGGCGGATAACTGTTCTTGCAAAAGAATTAGTAATACGTTTGGCAGCAATTAATTCGTCGTATAGAGAAATTTTTTCTCTTTGATTGTCTAGAGGAAGTGGTGGAACATCTTCAGTAGCGTAACGATATACACCAGAGACTGCAGTGGCACCTGTGTCAGAACCTCCAGCACCACCAGTTCTACCTTTTAATGCAGATCCTAGAGGAGGAGCAGAGTTAACGCCAGAACTTCCAAAAACGTCGGTCAATAATAAAGAGTTGTCGTAAACTGCAGAAACTGTGGCACGAAAAGCAGTTGATCCATATGTACCCACATAGACTTCATTCCCGACTACGAAAGCCGTAGAGTTCTTGGTATGTATTTCCAGATATGCTTTCCACGGTTGTGGTCTTCCCACAAAGAAATACATTCTTGATCTTTCCGCACTGGTGTCCGTTGCACCTTCGGTTAAAGATTCTAAAAATTGTTTAGCGTTAAAAATTCTAAACTTATCAGAGATAATAGCAGCCATTGTTTTTCCTGTTCCGACGTTATTGTATTAAGTGCCTGAGTTATTTATACGTTTATTTATACGATTGATGTAGGTACTATCTCAGATCCAGACGTAATCTGAGTACTACCACTATGTACGGTACATCCAGTGAAACTGTTTGCAGTCTTACCAGTGTATTTAACTACTCCAAATGTAACACTACCATTGGTATGGTATAAGTATCCTGAGGTTGGGAAGTAAGAGGTACTACCAACTGATATTACACCTAGTACTATTGGTGCTGTAGATTGACTTATTGCTACAGGATTTTGTATTGATGGTAATCCAAGATTGAATTTCTCTCCAGATTTAGTAAAACTAGAATCTTTTCTTTCAGTGAAGTCACCAACAGTCAACGCAGGGAAGTATTGAGTAAGGTCTCCAATTGTTAAATTAGACACATCACAAACCCCATCATCAAATGATATGTATTGCCAGTTACCAATGGTAGGACCTACGTTTGTAGGTGCATAATTTCCAATGTAATCAGCAGTTCCAAATCTTTCATTTCTAATTTCAATTATAGTTCCACTACGTTGAGTAACAGTGTAGTTACCAACGTTATTCTCAAGTAGATCAACTGTAGTTCCATCTCTTAGTAAGATAGGATCATTTATAAATGCAGTCTCTACATATACATCTATCGCACCACTTGCTGGTGGTATTAATTCAACTTGTAGATGTTCTTTGGTTACAGACATCTCACTTGATGGAGAAATCTGTCTTTGTACATTTCTCTCAATACCAGCACCAGTTACTGAGATGTCAACCATTCTGACATCGCTCTCAGACTCAATATCTACTAGACCAGCAGATATAACTGATACATCTTCTATTTGTCTAAGGTATGTTCCAGCAACCCAATCTTGTTCTGTTGTTCCTTGATATCCTCTAATAATATTATAGAATCTATCAGCAAGTTTTCTCTCATAAAAGATAATTTCATCACCAATCATCAACTTACCTTGAGGAGCAAACTTAGATGTATCAGCAATGTAAGCAATAACATCACCAATAAGGAAGTCAAGATCCAATAGTGCAGCATTCTCAAAGAAGTTAACATTTGATATTGCGGTATTAAGAATATCAATTTGTGTAGTTGCTGTAATTGCTTTAGAAACAGTAGATATAGAATTAAGAGATACAATATCTTGAACCTCTGCAGAAAGCACAGTAGCATTATGTTGTGTATCAAATGCTTGGATTAAAGCTGATGGAGTAGGACGTTTGAAGTCAATTTGTAAATAATCTCTTTGTGGGTCTAATCCACCTCCAATAGAGAATACCTCTAACTCCTCAGGAGTTAAATCTCTTTCTAATGATATTGTTGCATCAGTTAGTTCTCCAAATGTTACACTATTACTGCTAGTTACAGTATCTAAACCAGCTTCTTCAATCTCACTAACAACAGATGTAGCAAACAATCCACCTGTTTGTACAAAAGGTCTGACTCCTATGTTTATTAATGATACACCAATATCTCTTTCAGTTAAAAGATCAAATCCTCTCGTTGTAATTACTTTAGGTGCTTTAGTGTATCCAGAACCACCATCAAGTAAGTCAACACTGATGACTTGCCCTTTACTTACTAATACGTTTGCTCTAGCACCACCACCATTACCATCTAATGACTCAAATTTGAGTATGGGAGGTGTATAGTATTGATATGCAGTTGGTTGTGTTAATGGATCATAACTACGCTGGTTCCATGTAAGAGATATAACAGAACCATTTTCTATAGTTGCTACTACAGATAACCCCTCTCCTCTCGTAATTCCAGTATAAGACTCAATTGAGACTGTACCAAAAATATCATCAGAAGTCTGTTCTCCTGCTCTACCATCTTTACTTGTAGATTCAGCAGGAAGTTTTTTAATTCTCCTAAATCCTTCCTCACCATCTACCCTTATGTTGTCGTCATTAGAAAGATAGACAAATGGTGCTTTGTATGTTTTACCATATGAAGTTCCAGACCAGTCAACACTAGCATCCCTTAATATTTTTCTACCATCGCTATCTTCTTTAAAGTTAAGAAGTTCATTTGATATATCTGCATCTGCTAGTACATATGTGTTACTGTAATCTCCTTTAGATGCAAATACGTAATTTAGACCAGACTCTATAGTAGGGTTTTGACATTTCAATGAAAATAAAACATTATTTCCAGTTCTAATTGGATTTGTAATCTCACCAATAATATTCTTAGTCCCATTTGCTCTTAACTGCCAAACATGTATAGGATTACCAATCTTATTACCCATCCAAGTATATCTCAAGAACTCATCCATCAGTGTTTGAGAAGAACTGAATGCAAATGTTCCTTGACCAAAGTAAGAATCTGGTGCAAAATCATATATGTTTAATATTTGTCCAACATCTCTACCATAAAGATAACGCATATCAATTTGCATTTCCTTCTTTATAGAATCATGGAATGTGATGTTAGGACCTGAAACAGTATACGACTTTCCTTTTACTTGTAGTACACCATCTAAAAATACATATAAACTATCTTCGGATTCTATACTTTGCACAGTATCATCTAAAACATCAAGAATTAAGAAAGGTCCGTTTCTGACACCATCTACTAATTCATAGTCAATAGTAAGTCTCTTATAATTACCAACACCAATCCCTGCAATTTTTTCTACTGCAGTTGGTTCACCAATAGTTTTAGCACCTAAATCTTGATCCCATATAGGAGCAACATCAAATTTAATTACGTTAGGAATAACAGTCCTATCAATCCAGTATGCATCTTTTAGTGGATAGTTTTCTGTAAACTTAGGTCTTTGTAATACAGAGTTGATTGTAACAAATAAATCCTCATCTTCTTCTGTATTGACTTCTGTATTATCATCCCAATATAATTCAAAGTCTGTAGTCTCACCGTCAATAAAATCAGGTAAACTTCTTGTTACAGATTCTTCTTTGATAGTATTACTTAAATTATCATATAAAGAATCCATTGCAGAAATCACAGTGGTACATTCCTCTACAGGAAGTAAAGGATCACCAAGAATATTGTAATTAGAATATGTTACTGAGTTAGTCCAGTTACCAGATTTGTTTTGGTTGATTGGAGTTTTCTCGACAAGTCCACGCCCTTCTGTAATAATAGTTTCAGTAATACTATGGTATGTGTTAAGTGTACTCTCTACCTCTGCACATGTAGGAGATAGTGAATCAATTAATACATTAGGATCTGTAATTGACAATTGATTTCTCATTGCCTGTATACAAGCAATCTTAACTTGATCCATTATGTAAATTGTTGACTCTACAGTTCCAGTGATTCCCTTCTGAACTGTGCCTATTGTTGATGTATCATAATATAACTCTTCACCATATGGATAATCATTTTCTTTGTAATATGCTTGTGCATTCTCTACAATTTTAAAGTTACCACCTAATTTAAGATGATACACATACGCCTCTATCAATGGTCTCATTTGAAGAGGATAATATGGTGCTACGCCAGGACCTCCACCCCAACCTAAGTTTGGATATTGTGTTTGAGTTGCGTTTAATGCTATTTGAATAATTTCTGTTGTATTTTTCTCTATTAACTCTCCTGCTTTATAGAACATACCATTGTTCAATGCACTCCAACCAAATTTTGCTTGTGTTGAACCTGAGAATGAAAGAGGTACTGTGACAGTTGATCCAGGTGGCACAGCAAATGTTCCTCCTAATGGAACTTGTGCTGTATTAGTACCAATAGTAGTTGTACCACTTGTACCACTTATAGGAGTAGTTCCAGATGGTGCACCACCTCCACCACCAGAGTTTGCAAGTGCAGCATTACTTACTGTCACTTGTGTTTCACTATCAATAGATACAATTTTAGTTCCTACTGGATATGATTTACCAGAACTTACATGTAAACCAACAGCAAGATTTTTTGTGTCTGTTACTGTTATTGTATTTTGACCTTGAATATATTCAATACCAACATCAATAAAATCCCAATTTCTAATCGCTAATTTTGCTAGTCTAGTAGCATATTCAAATATAGAAATAGATTCAGTCTTATTATTTTGAATATAAAGATAATCACTACTGGTATTGAATATTGATGAATAATCAATTGTTTTAATGTTACCACCAAATCTTACATCATGTTGATATGCATCTAAAATTGCTCTGATATTAGCTTCGTAGTCATCTTGTTTTGTTGCCCAATCTAATGTTGGATAATTTGCCTTACCATATCCAACAGTTTCATTTACAATAAATTCTACATTTCTCTCTATTTGATTTGCAGCATCTATCCAAGTTCCACCACGTTGGAATATATTTCTTATCTTTTTAAAATATTTTGTGTTGTATTGATTATCTTTAAATGTAAATACCTTTCCATAAAAACTAACTCCAGTAAGAGGTGGTTCTGAAAAAACAATTTTTCCATTAGTTATAGTATAAGAAACATCAGGTTCTTGTATAACTCCATCAAGAGTTACAATCATATTTTTCTGCTTACCATCTGCAAGAGAAAATGCTACTCCATTTTTCAATGTATCAAACGATGTAGTTCCTTGTAATCTACCATCACTATCAAATGCACCATCAAATACTGCACCTAATGTAAATTCAAATATTTCTACTTCATTAAAATTAAATTCACTTGTTGCTGCAGTACCAAAACCTCTACGTATTCTTTGATTCTCTACTTTTTGTACAGTTTGTGTAACAGTCCTTCTTGTGTTCTCAACTGTAATTTTATTTTTATTAGGATCCCAAAGTTGTACAACAGTAAAATGTGCTGCTTTTTGTGGATTCTCAGGCATCTCAGTTTGAGCAGTTGCTTCAACATCTACCTGACCAAATAATTTAAAACCAGCAGGGTGTGTTGTTGCCTTAATAAGATCACGCCACTGTTCTATAGATGTTCCTGATTTTATTACATAAGAATAATCTTGATAGAAGAAACTATCTAATATTTTTTGATTCTGTACACCTATTTTTCCCTTATCTGATTGATAGAAACCTAGGTTATCATAGAAACTAGAAATTTCCTCATTGAATGTAGTTACAAATATGGATTGCACAGTACCAGATACAGGCATCAATGTAGATTCTATAGAAATATTTTCACGAACAATACCAGTGGTATTTGCCACTTTAAGTAAATTAGATCCAAATCTCCATTCTACAACTGTTCCTCTGAATACCTCTACACTATTAATTTTTTGTACTACCTGTTCTCCTAATCTAAAATTACCATTATAATCTTTTAAAGAAAGAATATAGTTAGAACGGAAAGTAGAGGATACAGTTTCGTCTAAGTGAAATGCACCACCATTTGATGTAATTCTTACAGTTTGTGGAACTCCTATACTACTACTTACAGCGTATGCTTCTACATCTCCTTCTATGATTACAATTTCTGGAGCATAAGTATAACCTTTACCTGGTTTATCTACTGTGATAGAAGTAACTTTACCATCTCTAACAAGAACATTGAATTTTGCATCAACACCATCAGATTTTGTAATTATAACTTTAGGATTTACATAATTAGATCCCTCGTTTGTGATATTGACTCCAGTAATTATTTGAGATGCTGCATCAAACAATACAGTTGCTTCTGCTCTATAAGATTCTGATGGGTCAACGCCACTTATGACTGGAACTTTTTTATAATTAAGTCCTAAATTTATGATGCTGACTTCATTAATCTTGCCGATAGCGAACTGACCAGTAGTAGTGTAAGAAATGGATCCAGAACCATCCCAAAGAGGCTGACTAGTAACATCATAAACAAAACGATTTGGTGTGACATAATTGATTGTTTTAGTTCCTTGTAAAGGATCAGTTATTATTTTAAAATATGATCCTTCTGTATTTACTATATTCTTATTATCGAAATAGTAGAAGTTTGTAAAATCTGTTCCTGTTTTTGTTTCGTATGTATTGGTAGTAAGTCTATAACCAAATCCAAACTTAACATCTGTAAATGCACCAGCATTGCCAGGTAGTATAGTTGATTCAATTTTCTCTACTGTAATTAAATTATAACTACTGCTTGGACTAATATCAAAATAAGTCCCAGTGAGACTAGAATGAGACGTGTCAAATTTATACTTGTAAAATTCTTGTAGATCTATGTTAGGGTTAGGTACAAATGTACTATTGTCTTCTGAGAATTCAAATTTATACAATACATCTTCTGCAGATGTTACCGCAACTAATCTTTGTGGTGTGCTAGTGTCAAAGAAACTAGAACTTAACACAACTTTATTTGCATTGGTGTTTAGTGTAGCATAATCATATACAACAACTATCTTATGCGTTACAGGATCATATGATTGTATGTAACCTGATAATGAACCAGTAAATATTTGGTAATTATTTGTAAAGTTATATTGAGCATTGTAAAGAGATACTTCCTGTCCATCAAAATGATCTACGTCTGTAGTTCCTTCTTGTCCTCTAATAACAGAAATATCATTTCCATTAATACCAGCAATTTTTAAAACTTCCTGACCAATTTGTATTAAATCATCTGTTGCAAAACCCTGTGCACTATCCACAATAACTTTTGTAGCACCAGCAGCAATACCTACATGACCAACATAGATTGTGAATCTAGATATTGATTGAGATGCACCAGATCTTACTAGATCCTCGTCAGCAACAGACAAATAATCTCCTCTTGCATATCCTGCACCAGCGTCTTGTATTTGTATACCAGAAACTATCCCTGCAGAAGATACAGTAAAGGTAGCAGTTGCTCCAGATCCCGATCCACCAGTAAGAGCAATGCTAGTGTAAGTGCCAGCTGTATAGTCAGCACCACCATTAAGGATTTCATATCTTCCAATTCCTGTAAAATTAATATTTGTTTTTGCACTAGGAGGTGTTAGAATTGCTTCTTGATATAACCTCTTTCTTACATAGTAATTTTTAGTCTTAGTAGAGTCATCAGGATTGATATCAACTGTTACTTGATCACCAATTCCTAATCCATGATTTTCTGTTGTTTCTATTAATGCAACACTTTGATTAACTTCAAATGGTTCTAATCCATCACTGAGAGTTGTAAGTCTTACAATTCTAGTTCCAGATGTATTGAATAAATCATCTGACTGTATAAAATATGCGTCATCGACAATCCATGTACCTGTCAAAACTTTGATCTGGACTACGTTTTGAGAAGACGTACCTTCTAATACTTCAGCAGTAGCAATAGGTGCATTGACTCCATCAGTCAAACTTAATGTAGCACCTTTAGTATATGAACTTCTTTGATCTAGTAAAATATCAAATGTTTTAATTGCAGCAGAGAATGTACCAGTATTATCAAAAGTACCAGTTACATTTTTTAGTACAATTATACTATCATTCTTAACAGTTCCAACAATAGTTCCAGATGCACCAGATGATGGTTGTGATAATGTATCATCTGCAAATAAGTATGCATTTTGAATGATAGTTAACTTAACAACTTTGTTTTCTTTTGATTGTAAGTAAGATACATCTTTTCCTTTTACAGAAGAAACAATTGCTTCTGCTTCTGAACCCTCTGTTCCTATATTGTCAAAATATACTTGAGAATTTATTGAGAAATTATTAGAAGAATCTACTACACTAACACCTTCTATATTTCCTTGTCTTACTTCCTCTATTTGTGCAAGAAAACCATCTCCATTACGTGGCATTCCTGCTTGATAAAATCTTTTTGCTTTTTTAGGAATATCATTCTGATTGATGTCAGAATTGTAGTTACTGTCAACAGGCAATGAGTAAAAGTTTTCTCCTAAAATGTATGGATACTGCGGTACTTGATTGCTATCAATAGTAATGAAATAAGCATAAGTTCCTTTCGGAAATTCTGGGGTAATACAAAATCTTCCATTGTTTTCATCTAATGTACCACTCTTATGAGTGTAAGTATAGTCATTGACAAAAGTTCCAATAGGATAGTTTGTCAAATCAGGACCTTCAGAACGACCACCATTAATAGAATAACTAGAGGTCATTCTTATAATAGATGATGTAGAATCTGAAGGATTTTCGTAACCAAATGCACCATAGATTGGATTGCCATCATATGCAAAACCAATAATAGGTGAGTGTGATTTAGATGCTGGTTCTGTTCCAGCATTGTTTAGGTTATCACTGAGAGAAACACGAAGTGCTTTCGGGTTTGCGGTATAACCATAACCATACTCTAATACGTTATTAAAATTATCAAAAACATAACCATTCTCTGTATCTAATTTTGATTCTAATTTTTTATATCTATTGAAATTCCATTCTTTAAGAAGAGGCACACCAGTTGCTCCACTACCCACTGGAACTACATCAACAATTATAGTATTTTGATTATAGAAATTACCTTCTGCAATCTTGTTAAATCCAGTGATCTGTCCATCAGTATTAACAACTGCTTCAAACTCAGCAAATCTACCTCTACCAGCATTGTCTCTAATTACAATTTGTGGAGGTGAAGAATAAAATTCACCAGGATTATCAAGTATTAAACTTGTTACTTTACCACCAGTAACTACAGCACGAACAGCAGCATTCCTACCAGAAGTAATTAATATATCAGGAGTTCTAGGAAATACATCAATTGTATCTACAACAACACTTTCTACAACCTGACCAGCAAGTATTGCTCTTGCTTTATTAGGAACTTGATCAATCAACACAAATGGTGGTCTTTGATAACCAGTTCCACGAAGATCAACTCTAATTTTTTCTAATCTACCATACCTAATACTTTCTGGATCTTTGTAACCATAGAAAGGAACACCATTCAATCCAATACCAATATCTCTTTTAGGTGTAGGATATGTTTCTGTAGTTCTTGTTGCTTGCTTTCTAATAATACGAAGAAGTTTTTGATCTAATAATGTTTGATCAAAAGTAGAACCATCTAGAATTTTATGTGATGGAAAACTAGAACTAGCAATATAATAATATTGATCATCTGCAAGTATAGCAGACACATCAGTAGAAACTTGGTTTAATGAAGTAGAAACTGTTGGAAATGTAGGGACATTGACTGATGCACCAAAATTTAATAACCATCTAGTTTGATTTGTTCCTACATTTACAATTTTAGAATCAGCAGTTTCAAAACCAGGATTTGATACTTGAATTTTATCACCAACTGCAGAATATGGTTGTGAATTTGATGGTTGTAAATTATATACAATACCCATCGTCAACAATGTGACACCAGATCCTACTAAAGTAACTGGTTTATATACTGATGTACCAACTACATGTGGTACAGCATTTTGTGCTGGTCTACTATCAATAGTGAATTGAGTTACGTTCTTATCACTAAACGTAATTACTTCATCTCCAATCAAAACTGATCCTGTAGTATCCCATCCAATAGTAGAGAAAACATTAATTATATCTCCTGTGGAAGCAGTTCCCGACAATGGTTTCTCAAGTTGAGTCTTAGTTGAGACACCAAATGAACCATTAACTGTTTCTGGTGCTAAAACAATATTATAAATTATCTCTCCATCTCTAGTTCCATCTGCATATACATTATCTACAATAGCATCTGCATAATCATATTCAAGTGTATCAGACTGAACAATTTTCTTTCCTATTAAATTTTTTACATCACCAGATATAACCTTACACTTAAGTGCGTATACATTTATCCAATCAGCATCAGATGACTTGTATGTAAAATCTCTTGGTTTGTATACCTCAGGTTTGACTACTTTTGGTTTTCTTCCTTCTCCAGTCACAAGAGTCATATAACCCTCATCACCGTCTAAACCTGACATATAACGATGGTAAGCACAATAATAATAAACTCTGTTAGTCTCACCTAACTCCATCATAAATTCTGGTTGGAATTCATTATTATAATTTGTTTTTACACCATTAACAGGAGCAGTGTTATAATATAATTCTCCACCAAGTAATGTACCCTCTCTAGTTGTGCTAAACTTCATAGGGTGACCTTCTGGATGCACAGGCATTGGTAGATTAGAAGGATCAGACTGGTTCCATATAATTTGCCAGTTCTGCCTCATTATTATACCTTCTGGTGCAAGGTAATACTTACCAGTCTCGAAAGGACCAAAGATACGAGCAAACTTACCAAAATCAATATAGAAAATACCATTTGGAAAACTATATACTGTTCCAGCAACAATAGATGCTCCTAACTTTCCTGATATAACATCAGAACTTGCAAATGAACCTGATAGTTGTCTTAAATATAATCTTGTAATTACATTTTGGTCGTTTCTAACAACCTTAGCAACTTCACCACTAGCATTACCACCATTTTGAAATATTCTATCTCCAACTGAAAAATCACCAACTGGATTTGTAACATCTATTGCAATATTATCAAACTCAGATTTTATAAACCACTCAAACTGTGCTAAGTTTGAACGTGCATTTGAATCTACATCTTTATCAATAAGACTATTAAAAACAAACTTAATAGAACTATCAGTTCCTTTTGCTTTATAGAAATTTTGTATGTTCTTAATTAAGGTTCTTTTATCTACACTACCTCTAAGATATTTCTCAGGAAAAGAACCTAGATATTGCTTCTCAAAATTCTTGACTAATGCATATAGAAAAAGATTACTAATATTATAAACTTTTTGACCAGCATTATGTGCTACAGCAGTTGTACTTACAAAATTGCTTTTATGATATAAATCTCCTAATTTTGTATTTCCACTAACACCTCTAGTACAACCTTGTAGTGTTGTATCAGTTCTTGTTTCGTATAATATTATCTCATCATCAATTTTTACATATCCGTTTTGTTTTGGAAAACTCGTTGCATCTTGTAGTACAATTGTACTATCAGAATTACTGATACTAACGTCCAAAGTATCATGCTGTTTAAGGAGATTTTGTTCATAGTAATCTATATCTGCATATTTTTGGATATTGTTAATAACATCTAAAGTACCACCCTGTACCTCCTGTGCCTCGTAGTACTTTGTTACAAACTTACTGAAAAGTTCGTATTCTGTACTAATAAACTCAGGAAGCTGTGTCTCTATTAGAGTGGAGATTCGCTTTGTTTTTACAGCAACCATTTACTTACTCTTTATATGCAGTGAAAGATGAATTAGGAACATCAACGTCAAGGTATACCTCACGCATTGCCTTGATGTCATTAGACAGTGGTTTTACTCTTAGTGAAATACGATTATCAAAGAAACTACCTTTAATAATTGTAAGAGCATACATTTTTAATTCACCTTTTACATAATCTATGTCGCCAATATCGCTGTCAAGAACTACTTTCTCACCAGTTACGCTATCTAGTCTATATAGGACAATTTTCTTATCCCTATCTTCAACATAGACATCAAAATTAGGATACTCAGTTACCCTAAAACCAGTAGATGATAAGACTGGATCATCACAGTCTTCATCAAAGGCATTTTGGAAACATACCTCGTAATAGAATGTAGAATTTAACTGAGGATAGAAATCTTTTCTCATTGTAAGACTAGTGAGATTAGAATTGATACTAACATCAGCATCATCTATCACACCTACAAATTTACTATATCTAAACTTACCATTAAACTTCTCAGTATCACTTGTATCAATATAAGACTGTATGGAAGCAATTACTTTGTCTCTAATATTAGAAGGAGTCTGATCTGTTACACCACTGTTATAGTAAATCTTACTTGTCATCTCAACAAATAGAATAGAAGGATCTACTATCCTTGGTTCTACAGATGCAACAACATATTTTTTAAGATCAGCAATAATTTGTGATTTAGTTAGTGACGTAAGATAACTTGCATCAGTTGGTTTTAGTACAATAAACACTTTACCATATTCTGGTGGATCTTGATCTTCTCCACCAAATATAATGATATCACTTGTTGCTGGATATACTTTTCTTACAATCGCTTCATAGTCCTGTGCGGTCACTGCACGGTCTTGTGTGCCATATGCCTTAGGAGCAGTGTATTTTATCTTAGCAGTGCTTTCTATTGCTTCACCACCCGCAGAAGCAACAGTAGATACAATTGATGTAGTAAATGAACTAGGTGATACACCATTTTCGTTTTCTAGTATACCAGAAAATACAAATGCTCTCACTCCATTACTTACAGGACCTTGTGTTATCAAATATGATACATCAATACGTGTATTGTTCTCAAGTTTTTTACCAAGAACACCATCACCCATCAATATTTCATACCTTTGATCCTCAACCTCATCTAGAAAAAAGACTTTTGAGTCACCGTCAACACCTAGTATGTTATCAGCAAGTAAATATGGTTCATTAAATGTGCCTCCGCCAGGATACACCTTAACTTTAACTGTATTAGTATCAATATTTGGGTTATCTAATATAAATCTTTGATTCTTAGATGCAGTCTGAATTGTAAACTCGCTATTCAATACTGTTCCTTCTCTGATTGGTACATTAGTAAATGTTGCAACACCGTTTATTACCTGTGCCTTTACATCACTCGTAACAACGTAATTGTAAATAGCATTATCAAAGTTAGAGATAAACCCTGTTCCTTCTTTTAAATTTAATTCTTTGTCAGTTGTTGTATTAGTATATGTAACAGTAAATGAAACATATGCAGTAGGAGATGTAGCACTTTTAGGTCTATACCCTAATTGCTTTGCAATTGCTACTACATTGTCTCTTAAAGTGGCAGAATCAATGAATAGTTCATTGACCACCATGTTGGTATTAAATGCTGTATAGTAGGTATTATAAGCAAGAGTGTCTACCAGAGTTGCTAGTGCAGACCCTTCAAAATCATAATCAGTAAAATCATTCTGACTCCTCAAATATTCTTTGAGAGAAGTTTTGATATTCTCAAAATCTAAATTGGATACCTGAGTGTATGGCATTATCTTGTACGTTCTAGAAATATATCTAATGCCACTGCTCTGTCTTCTCTACCTATAATTTTATACTCAAGTTCTACCTCGTATCCATTATTCATTAGATCAGGGTAACACATAAGTTTCGTGATTGATATTCTAGGTTCAAACCTATTAAGAGTTTCTCTAATCTCTTTTTTAATCAATGCAGCAGAACCATAATCCATTGGTTCAAACAATAGATCCTGTAGACCACTTCCCAAGTCTGGTTGGAATGGTCTTTCACCTCTTCTTGTAAGTAATAATCCTTTTATTGATTGTGCAACAGCAGACTTATCCTTCACAGTTACTAAATCGTCAGTAACTGGATGTTTTTTG
>VTLG01012901.1_pt1 | contig 35369 bp, 36 predicted proteins | sample 4694571 | NCBI WGS metagenome assembly VTLG01 (sample SAMN12604809, study PRJNA352737) | marine metagenome | biome: ENVO:00000447; feature: ENVO:00000209|ENVO:00000569|ENVO:01000036; material: ENVO:00002151; isolation source: viral sequences binned using virsorter ...
TTCCTGATGTACCACTTGTTCCTGAAGTACCAGAATTTCCTGAGGTTCCTGAAGAACCTGAAGTACCACTTGAACCTGAGGATGCTGCATTTTCTCTAGTACCTACTACACCTGCTGATGAAATTACTAATGTAGTTGCTTCAGATGGTTGTGAAGCTAATTCTGTTAATTCTAAATTAGCAAATGAAGCTGTAGTTGAAGCAGAACCACTTAACCTACCATCAACATCAACTAAACCTGAACCACTAACTGATAAAATAGGTACACCTGAAATATCAGATGCAGCAAATACAGTTCCTAATAAATCATCAGTTACCGAAAATAATTGGCCTTGTGATCCTTGTACATCAAATAAAGTTGAACCTGATCCTACTAATGTTAAAGAACCTGAATCTGAAGAAGAGAATTCTGATCTACCTACAACTAATAAATTAGTTCCATCAAAAGTTAAATTTGCTTCAGCATTTAATTCACCAGCTATACCTGTTGCAGTTGTAACTCTATTATTAATATTATTATAAATTACTGCAGAGCCACTAGTTCCACTAGTACCTGATGTACCACTTGAACCACTTGAGCCTGAAGTACCTGAGCTACCACTTGAGCCCGAAGAACCTGAAGTACCAGAATTACCACTTGTACCACTTGTTCCTGAAGTACCACTATTTCCAGAAGTTCCTGAAGTACCAGATGTACCACTATTTCCAGATGTACCAGAAGTTCCACTAGTACCTGAGTTTCCTGAAGTACCTGAAGTACCTGAAGTACCACTATTACCTGATGTACCACTTGTTCCTGAAGTACCTGAATTTCCAGAAGTACCACTTGAACCTGATGAACCTGATGTTCCTGAAGAACCCGAAGTACCCGAAGTTCCTGATGTACCACTATTTCCTGATGTACCAGAAGAACCACTTGAACCAGATGTACCAGAAGAACCACTTGTGCCCGATGATCCAGATGTACCACTTGAACCATCTCCACCTGAAGCACCATCTAGGTTAATTGTCCAACTTGAATAAGTTCCACTACCTACTGTTCTTGAGGGAGATTGGAAAGCTAAAGCTCCAGTACCACTATTATAGGTTGATACTTCACATTCCTGAAAATTATTAACATCATGTACAATAATAATAGATTGAGCTGGTGTAAAAGATAAACCAGTACCAACTGTTATTGTTCCACTATTTCCTAAAGTAAAACTAGTTGATGAAGTTGTTTTATATTTGTCGGATTCACCTGAAGTACCAGAACTACCTGAAGTACCTGATGTGCCCGAATTACCTGAAGTACCACTTGATCCACTTGAACCACTTGTTCCGGAATTACCAGATGTACCACTAGATCCAGATGAACCAGAAGAACCACTTGTACCAGAAGTACCAGATGTACCACTATTTCCTGATGTTCCACTTGTTCCAGAAGTACCACTATTTCCTGATGTACCACTTGTACCTGAAGTACCTGAATTTCCTGATGTTCCTGAAGTACCACTAGTACCCGAGTTTCCTGAAGTACCTGAAGTTCCCGATGTTCCGCTATTTCCTGATGTTCCACTTGTTCCAGAAGTACCAGAATTTCCACTAGTACCGGAAGTACCAGATGTTCCAGAATTTCCTGAAGTACCAGAAGAACCACTTGAACCAGAAGAACCACTTGTGCCCGATGATCCAGATGAACCCGATGTACCTGATGAACCAGATGTGCCTGAGGATCCACTAGTACCTGATGTAGCTGCAGCTTCCTTAGTACCAACTCTACCTGTTGTATCAACTACTAAAACTGTATTATCTGAAATTGCAGGTAAAGAAGTTAATTCTAAATTTGCAAATGAAGCAGTTGTGGTTGCAGAACCACTTAATCTACCATCAATATCTACTAAACCAGATCCACTAATATCTAAAATCGGAACACCCGATATCGGCGCAACACTAAATAAATTTTGTATTAAATCATCATCAACTGAAAATAATTGGCCTTGAGAACCTTGAACGTCTAAAATTGTTGAACCCGATCCTGAAACTGTTAATTTAGTAGAACCCGAAAATGTTAAATTGGCTGATGCAGTAGCAGTAGTACCATCTAAATCAATTAAAACTCTATTAATTCCAGAATTAATGATATTAATAACACCACTAGTACCAGATGAACCAGAAGAACCACTTGTGCCCGATGATCCAGATGAACCTGATGTACCACTTGAACCTGATGAACCCGATGTTCCTGAAGTTCCTGAAGTACCTGAGTTTCCAGAAGTACCACTTGAACCCGATGAACCTGATGTTCCTGAAGTACCGCTAGTTCCAGAATTCCCACTAGTTCCAGAAGTACCAGATGTACCTGAATTTCCCGAAGTACCGGATGTACCGGATGTACCGCTATTTCCTGAAGTTCCAGAGGTACCTGAAGTACCACTATTACCTGATGTTCCAGAAGTTCCACTTGTTCCAGAATTACCTGATGTTCCTGAAGTACCGCTTGTTCCAGAATTACCTGATGTTCCACTTGTTCCAGAAGTACCAGAATTTCCTGAGGTTCCTGAGGTACCACTTGTACCGGAATTTCCAGAAGTACCGCTACTACCAGATGAGCCAGATGTACCACTTGAACCTGATGAACCTGAACTTCCTGAGGTTCCCGAAGTACCACTTGTACCTGAGTTTCCTGATGTTCCACTTGTTCCAGAAGTACCTGAATTTCCTGAGGTACCACTTGTACCAGAAGTACCAGAATTTCCTGATGTTCCTGATGACCCAGATGATCCACTAGTACCAGATGAACCACTTGTACCAGATGAACCACTTGTACCCGAAGTACCATTAGCATTAAATTGGAATACTAAGCTTTCACCAGCAGTTGGTAAATCACCATTTAAATAATCAATTGGGATTACAAACCAACCTGTATTATCAGTTATAGAACCATCTACTGTAAATATCATGTAGGTACTATCATTGTTAGCATTTGATTTAATAACTAACGTACCTTTATTAGTTGAAGTACCAAAATCATCCCAAGTTCTTATATAATCACCTACATCAGCTCCATCTTCAGTAGTTTTATTAATCGCCATTTGTGTAGCTGAAGCAATTGTAGCATTATTAATTCTAAAATCTCCAGATCCTGGATCGGCCATTGTTATATTAGCTTCGAACCCATATAATAATCCACCTTTATCCCCTGAAGATCCACTTGAACCACTAGTTCCAGAAGATCCACTAGTACCAGATGTACCAGAAGTACCACTATTTCCCGAAGTACCAGAAGTGCCTGAAGTTCCTGAATTACCACTCGTACCAGAGGAACCAGATGAACCTGAAGTACCTGAGCTACCACTTGTTCCAGATGTACCAGATGTTCCAGAATTACCACTTGTACCAGAAGTACCAGATGTACCACTATTTCCTGAAGTTCCAGATGAACCTGAAGTTCCACTTGAACCATCACCACCAGAGGCACCATCTAAATTTACTGTCCAACTAGAATATGTTCCCGATCCTACTGTTCTTGTTGGTGAATCAAAAGCTAGAGCACCTGTACCTGAATTATAAGTAATAACTTCACATTCCTGGAAATTATTTACATCGTGTACAATTATAATAGATTGAGCGGCTGTATAAGCTAACCCTGTCCCCACTGTTATAGTTCCACTATTACCTAAAGTAAATGAAGTTGTTGATGTTGTTTTATATTTATCTGAAGTACCCGACGTACCACTTGTTCCTGAAGTCCCAGAATTACCACTTGTTCCAGAAGTTCCTGAAGTACCAGAGGTTCCTGAATTACCACTTGTTCCAGAAGAACCAGAAGAACCTGAAGTACCTGAGCTACCACTTGAACCACTTGTTCCACTAGTACCTGATGTACCACTTGATCCACTAGTACCTGATGTAGCTGCTCCCTCTTTAGTACCAACAACACCATCAGTGTTAATAGTTAAAACTGTATCATCACTAATTGCTGGTAAGTCTTTTAATAATAAATGGGCAAATGAGGCTGTGGTATTAATAGAACCACTAACCATTGATTGAGTTACTTCAAAATAAGGTGACTGGGAAGCTGATGGTAAAAATTCAAATTTTGAAGCTGCAAGTTGTAGTTCTTTAGAAGGTTGAGTAGCTGCATCCCTATCTATTACTTGTATATATCCAGCACCTGTATCATTTCCTATTTCTATATGACCATCACCTGAATTACCTAAAATTGTTAAAGTTGATTGTGGGTTACCTTCACCAATACCTACGGTACCATTATTATTAAAAGTAACAGTTGATGTTTTACTACCACCTTCAGAATTAAGATATCCAAATTGTAATCTACCATTTGAATTAACACCATATTCCCAAATTCCATCTCCTGCTCTTGATTGTCTAATTGATACTGTTTCTAAAGTTGAACCACTTAAGTGAAGTTTTGCTTGTGGATCTATTGTACCAATACCAACTAACCCAGTACTAGTTATTCTAATACGTTCAGTTGCCGCCGTGTTAAAATTCATGTGATCAGTAGCATGACCATATTCTATTTTACCTCTATATGCAGCTGTTCCACCTGTTCCATCACCAAATAAAATACTTGAATTTGAAGTAGATCCTCCAATAATTGAAATTCCGGAATTACCACTATCAACTACAACTAAATTTTGACCATTAGAATTATAACTCCCAGGTGTATTTGTTCCAATACCAATATCTCCGGTACTACCTTCAGCATACAATAAAATATTTGAACCACTTACTTGAAAATCTCTAGTACTATCAGGAGCTAAGGTTAAAACCCCAGCATTATTATGCATTCTTCCAACAAATGTTGCTGATGTACCAACTTTAAATCCACTAACGGCATAAGCAGCATCATGAATATATAAGTCCTCAGCCTGAGTAGCTGCTGCACCACCAACACTTAAACTTGTGCCATCAAAAGTTAAATTTGTCTCAGCATTTAATTCACCAGCTACACCAGTAGCAGTTGTAACTCTATTATTAGCATTATTTTCAATTGTAGCAGCTCCGGAAGTACCACTTGAACCACTTGAACCACTAGTACCACTTGTACCAGAAGTACCACTATTTCCCGAAGTACCAGAAGTGCCTGAAGTTCCTGAATTACCTGATGTTCCGCTTGTACCTGAAGTACCTGAATTTCCTGAAGTACCTGAAGTTCCTGAGGTACCACTATTTCCTGATGTGCCAGAAGAACCACTTGAACCAGAAGAACCGGAAGAAGCAGCATTTTCTCTTGTACCTACTACACCACTATCATTTATTACAAGTGTTGTGGTTTCAGAACCCTGATTAGAAAGGTCTGTTAATGTTATTTGGGCTAACTCAGCATTAGAACCGCTAGTTATTACTTTTTTCCAGTTTGGCATATCTATTTATTAGGTTGGCTACTGTTTTATCAGTCCACTTCCCTTTCGGGCCTTAATATTTTGTTATAAATATGTTAAGATTTTTTAACTTGTCCAGGAGGAAGTGGAATATTATTTTCTTCTTCCTTCTTTTCTATAGCCTGGATTTTATTTATTAGTTTGGCTTGAAGCATGCCAATAAACATAGCATCAATACCTTTAATTGGAATATAATCCAGTGCAGTTCTTAAGGCCCTTATTTCTCTGGCACTAAGCTTTTGCAAATTATACATAACTTTAATTATTAAGTTCTTTAAACTTTTCTTGAATTTTTAGAGTTACATTATAACAGGTTTCAACATATTCACCTTTAAATAAACTATTTTTAATAGTAACTAATAAAAATTCTAATTCTTTACCAGTTAACTCTACATGTTTTGTAGGTGGGAGAGCTTTTTTAGTCTTACCATCTACAACTACATTATTGGATTTAAACGCCATAAACCATTTTAATATTTTAGACAACAATTATTTTAATTTTTACGAGTAAATATAGATATCTTGTGATGAAGAAACAAATATATTTCCTTTTGCATTATATCTTGAAGCTACACTAGCTGTTGTAAAAGCACCACTACCACCAATTACTACAGCAGATACAAATGCATCTGGAGCAAAAGCTGCAGAACCATCATCAGCATCAATTGATCCCGAGAATCCCCATCTTGTTGTTCCAGCATCAAAGAAATAACCTTCACCTTTATCTTGGACATCCTGCTGGATTACTAAACCACCATCTCCCACTGTTTGAGAACCAGAAGCTAATAATATAAATCTATCTTTAACTAATAAATTTTCTGTATTTCTAAATGAGGCAGTACCATCAACAGTTAAATCATGAGTAATTATTACATCACCAGTAACTGTTAATAATCCGTTACCATCAGAACCACCAGCACTATTAAATGTTAACTTTTCCTCTGCTTGTAATTCACCATCTGCCGCTTCAGCTGTAGTTACTCTAAATTGTGCATTATCGGCAATATTAGCTACACCACTTGTACCACTTGATCCACTTGAACCACTAGTACCAGAAGTACCGCTTGTACCAGAATTTCCAGAGGTTCCAGATGTACCTGAAGTTCCACTTGTACCACTAGTTCCAGAATTTCCTGAAGTACCACTTGTACCACTAGTTCCAGAGTTTCCTGAGGTACCACTAGTACCCGATGTACCTGAATTTCCTGAAGTTCCCGAGGTACCACTTGTACCTGAGTTTCCTGAAGTACCACTTGTACCTGATGTACCACTGTTACCTGATGTTCCTGAAGTACCGCTTGTTCCAGAATTTCCAGAAGTACCACTTGTACCAGAAGTTCCACTATTACCTGATGTACCCGATGAACCACTAGAACCTGAAGAACCACTAGTACCTGAGCTAGCAGCATTTTCTCTTGTACCAACAACCCCCGAATCATTAATTGTTAATACTGTATCTTCACTAGGTTGGCCACTTAAGTTTGATAATGATAACTGGGCTAATTCTGCATTAGACCCACTAACTATTACTTTTTTCCAATCTGCCATTTTTCTTTAGAAATTATATTTTATTATACATATATTATTTTACCCTAAACCTACATAAAAATTATTAGAAGAATAAATAATTCCTCCTTCAACTGCTGTAGGTAAAGAACCAAATTCAGTTAAGGATAAAATACCATCATTATCAACACTAAGACCTTGATTAGTACTAGTATTTTTAATTAATAATAAATCATTGGAACCATCATCTTGTACTGATAATCTTGATCCCGCTGAGGCCCCTCCAATACCTAAATTTGTACCATCAAATATTAATTGAGGATTACCTTTTATTGTATCACCTCCACCTGTAGCTGTTAATACATAATTATTAACATTATTAAGTATAGTAATTCCACCACCACCACCTCCAGATGATGCCGCGCTGTAAGCACCTACTTTTAAATTATCAACAAACCTTACATTACTAGCCATTTATTTAATTTTTTAATTCGCTCCCACGTGTTACGTCAGAAATATCACCAACTTGTCCTTGATCTTCTCTTTGTCTTCTAGTTCTGCCATCTCTTGTTTTAACAACACCTTCTTCAAATATTTCACTATTAGCAGTTGATTCCAATTGAACAATAAATTTACTTTTTGTATTATATTTATTTATTGCAGTCATATCTTTTTGTATTGTATCAGGTATAATATAACCTCTAAGTCTTATATTAAAATTACCTATTACTAATCTATCTTTACCTGGGGTAGTACTAGTTTGGGTGGTAAAACTATCAATAAAAGATCTAAATTTAAATCTTTCTGGGTTGCCCCAATAAGCATCGGAAGCATATTCACAAGCTTCTATTATTTTGTTTAGTTGCTCCATATAATAAGTTTGAATTAATACACTATACTCAATAGTTAAAAAATCCGGTACTGCTACAGCATACATTTGTTTAGCTGGGATTTTATTATTAATAGCCGCAAAATTACTATAAAAGTTTTTTGGATTAAAAGCCCTCTGAAAGGAAGCATATAAATTAGGGTCATTAGCATCTAACTTATTATAAACTGATCTATCTTTAGTTATTGTATCTCTTTTAACTACCATAATTGGAAGCATAATAGCACCCTTTTTATCTCTATAATAACCATCTCTCTGGAATGATTTCCATCTTTCGGGTGCAGCGTAGATTATTGGTACATTTCTTCTTTCTCCATTTTGGTAAACAAAGGGTTTAATTACATTTTGAAAATAGTAAAAAACAGCCTCATCTATATCTTTAATACCAATAGAAAATGGTTTATTAGTATCATCTTTCCAAGATAATTTAGTTGATCTATTAAAATCAATTCCTGTTTCGTTAAATTGAGTTGAAATTGGAATGTTTGGATTACCATACCTTGGATCAGTAGGTTGTTGTTGATCAATACTGATTTGCTTTTGGGTTTTTGGTATAGGTTTTCTAGGTATTGCCATTAAAATCTTTCTTTATATGGTGAAATAGCAACTTTATCAGCTGGTATATAATAAGTTGAAACTAAAATCGAAACATTATTCCCAAATAATTGTAAATTGGGATTAAGTGGATTAGGTGTTCCATCCGAGTCATTATTAGGATAATCAGGATTTTTACCACCCCAGTATTGATTAGCAACGGTACTATCTACTCCATAATATGCTTCTTGATATAAAACTATATCTCCAACTTCGGGAACAATATTTGCATCTTTTAAATCATCCCTTAAAAAATAAAAATTAATTGGTTGATTAAATTGAATACCTTCTTCATTTTCAGCATACTCTTCATCTGATCTATCAATTAAACAATTAAATAAAAAAGGACCATTATAAAATTTTTCAGCTGCTGCCTCACCATAAATGTTTACTTTTGTTTCCTCTAATTTATATTGGTAAAAAGCAGCTTGTTGAGTTATAACATTACCTAATAATTCACGATTAACGTGTCTCATTAGTGACCAATCCCTTATTCCTGTAAATATTGCCATTTTATCCTATATAAATTACTCTTGGTACTTGATCTAATTCTTTTAATACAGCTTCTTGTTCTAAAATTTTTCTTTCTAATAATTTAGCTCTTGATGTTTCATCAAAATAAGCTCTTAATCTTTCTAATAAAGCTGTTTTTTCAGCTGTAGCAGCTGCTAATAAATCAGCCTGATTTAATGTTGTTTCAGCATTAGGTATTGGAACAGTACTATATTTACCTCTAACATATCCTAAAATTTCTTTACATAATGCTAAAGTATATTCAAAAATCCATTGTCTACCAACAGAATTAATAAGTCTGTAGATTGGGTTTTGATAAGGCATATTTGAAACATTTGTTATTTCACCACAAGCAGGATGAACACTGCTACTTATTCTTTCATTTCTTTCAATGTATTCAAACCAAAGATTACCACAACTATCACCTGCACCCCTTCCATCATATGCTCCAGGTATTGGGAATATTCTTAATACATTATTATGAACTTCAAAACTATAATTAGATAATCTAACTTGCTCATTCATTTCAATTTGTTGAATAACTTGTAGATCATAATTTAAAGGCATCATTAAATAACCAACACCTTCTCCAAAACCACCTAAACCAACAACTCCCGCTGCTAAAGCTCCTCCAAAACCAAAACTATCATAAGGATTTAAATATAAAGCAGAAGCAGGTAAAGGGTCTTGAAAAAATACTCTTTTAATTTCTATACTACCAGTTATACCTTGATCTTTTGCCCAAACTTTTAAGTCATAATCTTGTACACTAGCACTTAAAGGAATATTACCCTTATACCAAGTAACATTACCACCAACACCTGCTTCTTCAGCATATTGTTCTGATAATCTAATTATGTTTTCAAAATTTGGAGTTACTATTACTTCATTTAAGTTTATATCTTCATAAGGTAAGCCTGTAAGATCTAAGATATTTTCTCTAATAAGATAGGCATATAATTCATTTCCATAAGTTGTTATAGCCTCTTCAAAAGCAGTAAAAATAGAACCTGATTGTAATTCAACATCCATTAAAGGATATCCTAATCGAGTAGTTACAAATTTTGCAACTTTAACACAATCAGTTTGGAAATCAATATCATTATTATAAAATCCAAAAGGTAATGCATTGGGGTTCCATATTGGATTGCCATCATAAATGGGAATATTCATAATACTATTAGTTTTATTATAAATATGAAAAAAAAGACCTCAAATTGAGGTCTATTTTAATTTTATGTTATGTCTTATTATGGGTTAAAAACCATTAAATAAGCTGAATTTGGATGGGCATCAGCACTTCCAGATAACCATAAAGAACCAGTTACAGTAGGTTCAGAAGTTGGTAAAGCATTAAATACTACTGTATTTGCACTGCTACTTACTAATAAAGAGCCTGTTATTACTATGCTTCCTGTAACTTCAAAAGATCCCGATACAGCATGTGATCCTGTAAAGAATCTGAAATTATTATCTAATTCGTTAATTGTTAAAGCTGATCCTTTTCCGTCAGATCCTGTTCTAAATGTTAAAGCCATTTTCTAATTTTTTAATTTTGTTATAAATATTAAGAAGAACCTACAAGGTACTCTATTCTTACATCTTGGTTGTTTGCTTTTGCTTTTATACTATATAAAGAGGCAAAATCAGAAAAATACTTAATATCAACGTATCCCTCTACTACATAATCATAATAATTAGTACTATCAAATTGTGCATTTGAAAACATTAATGATTTACCTGGGTCTAACTTAAATACACCTTCGTCACCGCTTCCTTCATTACCAGTGTTAGGAGATTGAGCATCAGGGCTATCTTGAATTAGATAAATAGATACGTAGTTATTAGCATCTAAATTCGTAAATCTCATGTATTTAACGGTATCTCTAACGAATGAACCCGCTACTTGGGATGATTCGTCATCTACAAATCTTAGTAGTTCAACTCCCGTATTTTCCCATTTAGAGGATATTGTATCAATTCTTCTTACTAATTGACAAACACCAGGAATAACCTTTCTATTCATTGCTGATTCGATGTTGCCATTAGGTAATTCTATACTTTCGTTAATAGATACTGTTAAAGAACCAGTAGGATTACAGACTGCCATAAGTTATTTTGGTTATAAATATTAAATTAATTTCTATAATACCAAGAATAAAAAAAAGCCCGGCAAAAACCGGGCTTTAATTTAACTATGTTAAATCTCTAATTATAGAGTATTTAATCCAGCCACATTAATGATACCATAGAATTCTGGTCTTACCATCTTCTTAGCGTATCTAGTAAGTAGACCTTTTCTTGGTACGAATGTATCTGGGTCATATACTAGTGGAGTCATGATTAATGGAATGTACGGAGCGAATACAGCACCACTTTCTAGGAACTGGCCACCTCTATATCCTAATAGGATTTGGTTAGCAGTCATATAAGGGTTTTTGTATACTTTTTGTCTTGCGTTAATAGCACCGACTTTTTGTACACCAAATGCATAGTTCATTTTCGCAGCATCACCATCTGAATCAGCAGCAAATCCTGGAATTGATTCTAAGATTGTAGCTACAGTTGGAGAACATACAAGGAAGTTTGCACCACCTCTTAATGTTTTCTGGTGAATGATGTTACTTAACTTTTGGATTTTAGTTCCTAATGTTTGGAACCATTGTCCTTGGCTATTGTAGAAACCTAGATCTGATTGTACTATTGCAGCACCAGTTCCAGTAATTGCTTGGTTGTTAACAGCTGACCAATTTTCAACTCCAGCAGCAGCAGAATCAATTAACATACTTAAGATTTCTAAGTCAATTTCTAATGAAATGTACTCACTTAAGATTGAAGTTAATTCAGCTTCAGCATCTAGAGCATGGTAAGCGTTAAGGTCTTGAGCGAACTCAGGAGTCCAAACAGCTTTTAATTTTCTAGTTTTAGCAACGATCGCAGATGATTGCATCTGGATGTTTATTTCAGGAATTACCTGATCTGGGCAGCAATCTTGCTCCTCATCGTTGAACGAGTTAGGAACTGAGTTACCAGCTTCGAAATCACCTCTGTTTTTATCAGTAGGTTGAAGTTGATAATTTACCCAAACAGATGAAGTACCATCTACGTTTGCACCTTCTGCAAAAGCAGATTTAGTAACGATAAACGTAACATCAGCACCACCATCATAATCAGTAAATTCAGATAGCTGAGCACCAGCTACAGATCCGTCTGAACCTGTAATTACAGCAGCAGAAAGTGATCCAGTAAATATATTGAATCCTTTAACACCTTCAAAATCACCAACAGCTAATGATGAAGTTGCTACAGTAACAGCCCAATAAGTACCAGCAGCAACTGAGGCTGAATAAGTACTATTAAAGTTAACTTGGTCCCAAGTTGCAGAGGTGAAATCACCAGCAACCATGTCTATGTTAGATTGAGTATTCTGTACAGAATATCCAAATCTACCTGAACCATATAATCCACCTTCATTTGTGTTACCAAATGGTAGATTATCAGCGTTTCTATTTCCATATAAAGAATCTCCAGAGTTAAACGGAGTCTTTGCACTACCATACTGGAAATCTAGATAAAATACTAGACCAGAAGGTAAGTTCATTGGTTGAACAGAAACGAATTCTTGAGCAGATATTTGTCCGAAGACTTTTCTAACTAATGGTAAAGCTACACCAGCCCACTGACCACCAATATTCACACCAGTTTGTGATTGGAATGTACCAGAAGAAGCTGCGCCACCACCTGTAGAACTTTGCTCAACAACAAGTTGTTTAGCTTGGTTTTCAAGGATAATACCCATATTATTTTTATGAGTTCCATCTAAACCTTCTAATAAACCTGTTTTTTCCCATTTTCCAGCTAATTTAGCCGCGTCAGACTGTAAAGACTGATATGGGTTCGCGCTTTCTAATAATGAATTTAAGCTCATTTTTTTAAGTTTTAAGGGTTTATATAATTTTAAATTAATCCCGCTAATTGTCTCATTCTGTCATAGACAGCATTTGATTCAATTATTGGTTGTTTAGCTTCAGATATTACACCTGTAGCTTTTGAAGCACTACCTTGGATTGATCTTTTAGAAGGTTTAGATTTATTTATTATGCCTTCGTTTAAGGTATCAAACACGATTTTAGCTTCTTTAACTGAAGTTGTTTTGTCAAATGCTTTAAGCACTTTAACTTTTTTATCTTCAGATAAGTTCTTCGATTTGAAAATTTTATTGGTATATAAAAGTTTTGCGTTTAATAGATTTACTTCATTAAGTTCCGCCTTTAATTCGTTTACTGAATTAATTGCCGTCTTAAGATCTTCTTCCATCTTACGCATTTTTTCTGTTTCTACTTCTGCTTTATTGTCTCTGAAGCGTTCATCACCTTCTTCTTTTTCTTTTTTGGTCATGTACTCTTTTCTTTCGTCAATTTCAACATCAATATCAACGTCTTCCATATCCTCAACTTCCATTTCGTCATCTTCAACAAATTCTTCACCAGCTTCGATGGTACCATCAGATACAAGATCTTTGATAACATCTTCAATGAATCCTTTAAGGTCGTCTTCAGACATATCTTCTAGGTCGATTTCTTTGTCTTCTTCATCTTCTTTTTCGTCTTTCATGCCATCTAGATAGCCTTCTTCTTCGGCATCTGTTCTAGCATCTTCTTTGACGTCTTCTTTATCTTCAGCTTCGTCAACTTTGTCTTTGATGTCTTCAGCATCTTCACCAGCATCTTTAGCTAGTTTAGATATCTGATCTAAGTCATCTCTAACTGCGTCAACTTCTCTGTCGATTTCTTTTTTATCAGAATCTGACATTTCTTCTTCCATTTTGTCTTCGTCCTTTTTTTCTTCATCGAGCTCAGCCAATAATTCGTCAAGATCGATTTCATCAAGCTCTTCTTTTTTAGCTTCGTCTATGTCGTCTTTTTTAGACTTCATTTCCTCTTTTTTAACATCATCTTCTTCGTATTTTTTCATGGATCCGTATTCGTCGACTTTTTTGTCATCTTTGGCGTGAGCCATTTCTTCCATTTTGTCGTCGTCCTTATCCATTTCTTCTAACTTAGCAGATAACATTGATTTAAGGTGAGGTGTAAAAGCTTCTTCAAGAGCAAGTTTAGCATTTGCAATAGCTACTTCCTTAACGGCTTTAGCATCAGCAATTGCTTCTTTTAACAAATCTTTATTTGCCATAATCTCAAAATTTAAGTTTGTGAAGTACGATTATTAAGAATCGTAATAGGAATTATTAATTTACTAACACCATATAAGAGATGGTGTATTACGGTTATACGTATATGAATATTTTGGAAAAATTAAAAAACAGGACAACTTCCTTTTGAACAAAGAATCTCATGAATTATTTTATTTACATTAGTATAATCATAAGTTACTGTTTCTTTTCCTTCTTGTAATACTGACATAAATGATCCTGGGTTAGAAGGCGTAGAAACAAAATCCCAACATAATAGTTCAAAATCATCTTGAACTTCCATTACACTACCATTTTGTTCTAGTGATCCCATCCCCCTAGATGATACACCTACAGTAATACCATTTTTAATTAACTCTTTTAAAATATTACCTGATGGTGTTGGTAAAATTTCTATTTTACCCATTAATTGATCTCCATCCCAATTATAACCAGTTACAATATGGGATACATTTTTTAAGTTAATTACAGTAGATTCGGGGTGGTCAAGTTCGCCCATTGAGCGTCTTTCTTTTACTAATTGATCGTATTTTTCCATTTCACGATCCCATAACTCTTTTTTGTAATATCTACCATTACCATTTTTTACCTCAGCAGTAGCAAGGACACCTTCAACCATTAAGTTTCCGTTTTCCTTATTTATACTTTCAGTTAGTTGGGATGAGGAAACTTTAATAGCATGCGTTTCTATTAATAGTTTTTTACTCATCCTCTTCTTTTTCTTCTCCAACTACTTGGGGCATAGAAAATGATTTACCAGACATTTTTTCATACATCTTTTCCATCTTACCTTTTCTTTTTTCTAAAAGCTTGATTTCTTTTTGCATGTCCTTCATTTTCTTTTTATCAATTAATTCCTTTAAATTATCATCTTCATTAATTGAACTTACTCTTTCAATTTTTTCATTAATATAATTATTTAAAAATTCTAATTGGGCTTCCATTTTAGTAATATCACCTGCTTTTCCTATTTCAGCTAATTTACTATCAATTGATTCTTTTTTAGCTTTTTTAGCCATTGCTTTTTTAATAGCTTTATCTCTTGCTGCCATATAATCATCTGAGTCTACATCTCCATCCCCATCATGATCTTTACCTTTGGCTTCATCCATATCATCTTTTTTTTCCTCCATAGTGTCTGAATACGATACTGCTGTTCCTTCATCTTCCATTTCATCCATAGGTAATTTATCCTCTTCTTTTTCTGCCATCATTTGTTTGATAACTTGGCCTGACATAGCTGCTAAAGACATTGGGTTACCAGAAGTTACAATACCACCCATGTCTTCATTAATTTGTTTTTTATCTCCACACCCACAATCCTCTTCATCTTTGGATTCTTTTACTACTTGCATAGCATTATCAGAATCTTTTAATTTTTCGCTATATCCACTTCCACCATAAGTTTCACCATCATTTTCAGATATTTTTTGTTCTTTATATCCTAAACCTTTAACACCAAATTGACCCTCTTTTACATAATGTAATGGGTCTTTAGCTAAATTTTTAACAGCAATTTCTTTAGCCTCATCTAAAGTTAATTCACTATTATAATTTATTTCACATTGAATACCAGTTAACATTTCTTGAGCGTTAACGTTATTAATATTATCAACAGAAGGATCATAATTATAGTTATGAGAGGCAATGTTTTCTACAGTTTTAGATTCCTTAAATGAACCAGCCAACTTATTGTCCATACTGTATTTGCCTTCATTATTTTTAATTTTATCATCCTCTTCCTTAGTATTAATTTTTTCTTCGTTATTTACTATAGGTTTTAAAGACTCACCCTCAGCTAAAAAACTTTCAAATTTACTCCAAAATGGGTCTTTAGCTCTAGTTTCGATTGTGTTAATAGGTTTTAAATCAATATAATTTTCATTGATTAATTCCTTATGTAATTCTTCTGGTTTTTTCATAATTTTAATTTTCTAGTAATGACTCAATATCTTTAAAATAATCTTCTATTAAATCAGTTCCTTTAACTACATCAAAACTTTCTGGGTTTTCTCTGTAGTATTTAATTGTTTCAATTTTACCTTGTCGTAATAATTTTTTTATATCTACTAATCTAGATTCAAGTTTATCAAAAGCTTGAACTCTTTGCTCTTGAAAATTTTTAACTTTATTATCTTGTTCCTTGACCAGTCTATATTTCATATTATACATATTAATAAAGCTTCTTAACTATCATTCCTGAGCCCTTTTGTACGTATGTACCGTCTTTATTTTTAGGCACTAATTTATATTTAAATTGCTTTGTATATGCACTATCTGTAACTCCATCAGGACCAGCAGCAGGTCCAGGACCTAAAGTTGCTCCATCACCTAATTTACCTTCATCAACATTAGTTGTTGTTTTTAATGTTTTTGATAATTGTAATGCTTTATAATATTTTTGATTTTTATCTCCTAATTGCACACCTTTTTTATCATCGTCTTTATCCATTTTTTTAAGACGTGCTAATTCTTTATTTATTTTAGATAATGGAATTTTTTCTCCTTTTTTAATACCTAATCTTTTTCTAACAGTACCTTGTTTTAAACTGCCTGCTTTTTTACCTTTAGCAGCCATTTTTTCATAAGTATCACCTTCACCTAATCCACCTGGTCCTTTTAATTTTTTACCGTTTACATCTCTATCATACCCACAAGTACCTTCATTTACATCATAATCATAAAGTTGTTTTCTAACTTTATAAATTTTATCCTCAAGTTTATTTAATCTATCACCATAATCATCAGCTACAGGACCTCCTTCTGGTTCAATAGAAGGATCATTTTCCATATCTCTGAATATTTGTTGTCTTTCTTTTTCATAATCAGCTAACATTCCTCTTAATGTTAAAGCTTCATCATAATCAATTCTTTCCTCTAATCCTTTACCATACATTAAATCCATATAAGCTTTACTCGCTACTTTATCTACATCCACTTCAGGAACTGTCATTGATCTTCTAGTGTCATTTTCAAAATATTGAACAACATAAACATAAGATCCTTTAGGTGTAGAAGATTTATCAAATGGATTCCATTTAACTGATCTAACTGTGCCTCTTTGACCAAATACACCTACTTCATCTCCTGGTTTGAATTTAGATGATGGTCTATCTTGTAACTCATTATATTTACTTTCCGTTGTATAACCTAAAGTACTTACCAAACCTGATGGCATTTTCATTCTGTACTTAGATTTATTTTTTTTCTTTTTACCTTTAGGTCTTAAAGGTTTTCTAACAAATGCAAAAGGAGTATTATATGCACCCGCAGCACCAGAAGTTGAGATTTCTTCTACTTCATCTTCCATAATATTTCTTCTTCGCATTCTTTTAAATTCTTCTGGGTATTCGTTTCTTAAATGCGTTCTTGCTTTATTTCTTACACTACGAATGTCTTCGTATATTTCTCTCCATTTATTGTCTGCTTTTGTTTTTTGGAATACTCTTTTAGATGTATCTAAGGCATCATTTAATTCTTCCATTAATTTGTCAAATCCAGGTAATTGAGTAATTTCCCATTTAATTGCTCCGGTTTCCTTATCAATGTTTGTAACAGTAGATTTTGTTGTCCCATCATCACTAAAAGAAACTTGTCCAACCTTAAATGGTTCTCCTGGTTTGCGTTTTAATTCCTTAGCTGCAACCTCAGGTGAAGCAGTTTTAGACATTTCATTAAGTTTATATTTGTACGCCATTTGCTACTTTTATTTCCTTTACTAATTCATAATAACGTAACAAATCAACTAAATTATCATCACCAACTTTATCAGTTTTTTCTAATTCTACTAAAAATTTACTTACTTCATTTAATTTAATTTGGGTAGTTTTATCTTTAATCTTTTTAATTACTAATTTTAAACTATCCCTTAGCTCATTAATTTTAGTATTATAAAAGTTTCTTAAACCAGGAGTAGAATCTACAGAATTAATAAATTCTTTTAAAACTGTTTTTTGGTCTTCTGATAGACCATCATACTTACTATTAAATTTTTCTAGTAATACTTTATAAGTTAATATTCTAGTATCTTTATCATAATCTTTAAATTCTTGGATAATATCTTTTTTAACATCTTCAGCATTTACTTCTTTTTTAGTTAAATGCTCTAATAAAGTAATTTTATTATTAATTAATTGGTTAGAATCAACATCTTCTTTATAATTATAACCTTCGATTAAAGTATATAAAGCTGCTAATTCTTTATAATTTTTTATTTTAGAACCAAAAAACACATCTAAATCATAGTGTTCCTTAATTTCATTTATAAGATTATATTTTTGTTTTTTTAAAGATGATCTACTAAATCTTTTAGAATTTTCTAAAATAGTACTTATTATAGTATTAGCTCTACTTTCACTTATAACATTAGATTTTAGAACTGATTCATATAATTTATATTCGCGGCCTAATGAAGTTTTAACAAAATATTTTTTTAAAATATCAATTGCTGGGGAATTAGAGCCTTTTAAGGTATCTGCGGTTATTTGTCTAACAAGCAACTCAAAAAGAACACCTGTATTTTTATACTTTGAATGTTTTATTTTCATCAAAAAATATATTTATTTATAAATATTAGTAGAGACTTACTTCTTTAATTGTTTTTCATCTAATAGCGATATATCTTCCTTATCCTGTTTATCTTGTTCAAAGATTAACTTCTTACTAGTTAATTGTTTGAATAGATCTTTATTTTTTAGATAAGTTGTTTTAGCCGTTTCTAACGCTAAAGCACTACCACCTTTAAACTTAGGTCTTAAATCATCTGAGTCATTATTATCTGTATCTTTCATACGTTTAACACCTAATCTGTCCTTACCAAAATTATCATCTTGTGTATTTCTCTTAGTATTAGATACTACAGGTCTTCCTAATTTAGGGTCATCAGCAGCATATTTATCCTTTTCTGGTACATTACCAGGGTCGGTATACATTCTGCCTTTACCATATAAAGAAGCTAAATCATGAGGAGTACCATAAGATTTACCTGTTTGTACTGGGTCATTACCTTCTGCTTCAATTTGTGCAAGTCTAAATTTACGTTTAGCATCTTCTCTACTTAAATCTCTATATTCTTCATATTGATCTTCACTAAATTGATAAACATTATCATAAATCCAATCAGATGGCACTAAACCTTGTCCCAATAATTCACCCGCTAATTCAGTTTTAGCTTTCATTAATTCTATTTTTTCTTGTTCTAATACAACTGATGGGCTAGTTAATTCTAAACTAAAATTAGTTAACGTTTCATCAGTATAACCCTGAGTATATAGGTGAACTAATGCAATTTTATTAAGTTCTGATAGGACAATTCTTTGTAGTCTTTCAATTGTACGAGCAAATCTAATATCTTGTGCCGCTAATGTAGCTTTACCTTCTACTCCTTCTTCATAACCTAGAAATGCTTTAGGTATTTTAAGAGCGGCAAATAATTTACCTCTTAAATATTCTACATCTTGGATACCATCATATGCTAATCCCGGTGTTGTTTCAATTTTGGTACTTGTATCATTACCACGAATAGGAATATAAAAATCTTCCATCATGTTTTGCATATTGTACTTTAAATTATATTCACCTGTTTTATCATCTAAAAATGGAGTTCTTTTTAATTGCGAAATAGTTTTTTGCATAAATGTTTCTATTTCATTAGGTGGAATAGAACCAACATTCATATAAAATATTCTTTTTTCTGGTGCGCGAGCAATTCTATGAATTAACATAGCATCTTCCATTAATGCATATTGTTTATATAATTTACGAGCTGGTTCAATGTAAGATCTACCATAAGGTAAAAAATTAACATCAGAAACTAATCTGAAGTGAGCCATTTCGTAATTATCAAAATAAATACCACTACTATCCTCCATTGATCCAGCAGCTTGTCCTGGTACTGGATAGTAACCCGAACTTAAACTAATTAAACCATCGGGGGCATACTTATATCTTATTGCATTAGGGTTTTTATCATCAAAAGCTTCTTGCCTTTCAATATGAAATGCTGTGTAAGGTATTACATTATAAACACCAAATTTTTCTGCTATCTCTAACTTTAGGAAAAAATCTCCATATTTACACATTTGTCTAATCCACATCCAAAGATTAAACTCAATATTTAAAACATCATAAAATAAATTATATAATATTTTTTGTATATCTTCATTTGAACTTCTAATCTGAAGCACTTCTCCCATATCATTTTTCAATGTAGATTCATCAGATAAAACATCCAACGCTGATGCTATAATAGCATCTTGGTCCATTACATCATATTCAGAATACAATATAGGTCTTAAATATTGATAATTTACATTAAATTGAGCCCCATAAAGTGAAGAAGGGCTAGTTGAGGAATATATTCTATTATATCTATCAATTAGAGAATTAGTTTCAATTTCTCCCATTGATTGAATTTTACCACTATCAATTATTTTCAATTGGTTTCCACCAACATTACGAATAACTACGTCAGTTGAAAATAATCTTCTTAATCTACTAAATACGCTTTTATCAGCCATAATTTATTTTATTGTTATAAATATTATTTAAAGAGCCAATCAATGTTCTCTTTACCATCTTTAGTTTTTATATGGTAAGGATTATCAGCTCCCGTTGAAAAATACCCACCCTGGTAGGAAGATCTATTAATTTTAATATTATTTAAAGCATTTTTTGTTATATCGATACCTCTTTGTCTATACTTTAAAGCTGTATCTCTAATGTACATTGCAATTCCAAAAGCCATCACTAAATCATCATTATAACCACCTTGAGCTTCGGGTCTTCCATTTTTCCATATAAAAGTTCTCATTTCTTCTAATAAACGTTTAGATTGAAATGTAACACCTTTATCACTTAAATATTCTTGAAATTTACCTACTACCATAGGTCTAGTTCTAGATGACATAGTAAATCCAGCTGTCATTCTAGATGTATCCATATACTTATCAAAGTAAGTATTAGCATTACCTTCTGTTTTAGGGGAGTAATATAAATTAGGATAAGCTCTATCAATACAAACTTGAATAGTTGCCCACCCAATATTAGCATTTTCAACTACTAGTAATGCTTCATTATATTCCGTAGCTAAACCAACTAATAAATGTCCATATTCTTTTGTACCAATTTGTCCTTTATATTCAGCAACCTGTACATTATTTTCTATATCAATTACATGACAAGCAGAATAATCTTTACCATCACCTCTAGCTACATCAGCTACAACCATATAAGATCTACTATAGTCTGGGGATTCCCAAACCCATAAATTTTGATCAGCTCCCCTTCTTTCTAAAGGATCTTTAATAAAGGTTTTATCATAATATTCTATGTATTCAGGATAAAATACAATATCACCTGATGTGCTAAAATCACAGTCACATTCTTGGGCTGCCATTCTGGGATCACCTAATAATTCATCTTGTCTTTTTCTCCATGATTCATCTCTTTCAGGATGTACATACCAAGGCAATTTAATAGGTAAAAATTCATTTTCTGCTGCTTCTGCTCTAGTCCATGTTTGATGAAACCAATTACCAGTACCATAAGGAGTACTTAAAGCAATACAACCACCCCCAGTTGCTAGTGTTTGTTGAGCTGATGCCCAAATCTCACCTATATTATCGATAAATGCTGCCTCATCAATTATTAGTAGAGATACTGCTTCAGATCTACCAGCATCACTACTTGCAGATGTCGCCTTTATTTGTGATCCATTAATTAATCTTAAATTAAGTTTATTATTTTCAGCTGCATCTACTTTTAACCATGAAGGTAAATTTTCATACATAAATTTAACCTTAGTAACCATGTTTTTAGCTGTCTCTTGTTTTGTTGCTATACAAAGTATATTTCTATCTTTTGCAAAAAGCATCATCCATAAAGAATAACCAGCAGATAAAGTAGATAAACCCAACTGTCTAGATTTAAGAATAATACTATAAGGATTATCCCTCATTAACTTAAGTACTTTTTCTTGAAATGGGTATAAATTAAATTGAATTCTACCTCTTTGTGGATGTTGAATATAACAATATTTTTTCATAAAATGTACCGGATCTTTAGCACATTTTAAGTATTCTGTCCTTATTACTTTTTTTAAATCTTCAGCCATACTAATTTAAGAGTGAGAAAACAATAACAACAGCTGCTACGCCTGCCCCACCCATTAGTTTAGTTTTTAGTTTTTGCTTTTTTAAATCTTTTTCTAACCTAGCTGTTAGCTCTTGAGATAAAATTAATTGGTCATCTTTAGTCATCACAATACTCCTAATGTTATCTATCTGGGTATTTAAGTTAAAAATAACACTATCTTTTAATACTATTTTTTGTTCTAATAATTCAAATTTTTTAAATGATAATATTAATTCCTCTTTAGCTTCGTCTCCTGTAATTAAATCTTTAATTACTAGTTTTACTATCGGTTTTTCTAATCGAATCGAGATACTGTCTGTATCGTTCTGTGAAAAACTGATAAAGCTCATCATCATTAAAATTATCAACAGCTTTAACTTTTTCATTAGTTTTTATTCTTAAATTTTTAATTAAATTATCTTGATTAACTATTTCTTTATCTAAAGAATTAATTTGAACATTTAAAGTATCTATTTTATATGTTAAATTATTATTTATAGAGTGTAGTGAATCTACTTTAGCTTCTAATGCTTTAATTTTATTATTATAATCGTCTACGTAATCCTTTTTATTACTAAATAGAAACCAAATAATAATACTAATTAGAACTAAAATTTTTAAAATATATATAACCCTTTCTCTTGATCCCATTATTTATTTAAAGCTTTTTCTAGCTCCTTCATTCTTTTTGTTTTTTCTTTTAACTTTTTTAGTAGTTCTTCTTTTTCTTCACCTTCAGCCTTAGAATATTTTTTGGCTAAAGATCTCATTTCCGCCTGAACATCAGCAAGTTGATAACCTAATCTAGTTAAACTACCAGCACCTTTTTTTAGGTCTTTTTTAGTTGGCTCTTTTTCCTCATCTTCTTCTATACCTGCCTCTTTTTTTAATTGGATAGTTTTTTCCAATTCTTTATTATATTCTTCCTGATTTTTTAATTCTTCATCAGTTGCCTCAGATAAAACAGAAATAATTTGTTCTCTAATAAATTTATTTAACTCAGATTTTTTCATTATAATAAGGGTTTTATTATAAATATGTTAAAGATTTGTAAACTTTAATATTTGCTCTACACGCTCATCAGTTGATCCGGATATTTTTTCAATCTTATTAGCCATATGCCCATATTTCTTAATAAGAGTAGTAATTGTAAAATCAATTAAATCTCTATAATGTTCATCTGTTTCTCTTACACCATTATCCTCCATAGGAATACCATAAGGAGAAATATAAAAAACATAATCATATTCTCTAATAAATTCTTTAGCATAACTTTCAAATATTTCTTTATCATAATGTCCAATTGATTTAGCATTCATAGTAAACGCTATAACATCAATTATAGTTCTATCTGTAATAATATTATTATTCATTAATTCAGCACATCTTTCAGCTAGAAATACAGTTTGTCCCTTTAATGTAGAATCTGTATTTAATGGGATGCCTAAATCATTTAAATATTTACTACGTTCAGTAGCAAAATTATAGTTTTTAAATTGTTTTGTTTTTTTTAAAGTATTAACTAATGTAGTTTTACCTACACTCATTGTACCACATAAACCTATTTTCATATTATTTATTTAATAACCAACTACTTGATTGTATTTTATCACCTAATCCGTCTATCAATGTAATACCTAATTCGTCACAAATCACGCTTTCTGGTATACTTTCATTACTTTGATCTCCTCCATTAGCAAAAAATAAATCATATTCATGACTAAACTGTTTATATATTGTTTTTAATGATTTTACAACAGTTCTATCTTCATCTAAAGATAATATACATCTATCTACTACTGTTAACTCAGTAACAATTAAACATCTTTCATCTTCATTTTGAAATTCCTTTGAACCTTTTAATTTCCTTTGCTTATCGTTATTAACAATAACCCAAAGTTCTCCACCTAATGATTTAGCATTATGAAAATATTCAATATGACCTTTATGAATTGGGTTAAAATAACCACTAACTATAACTGATTTTTTCTTCATTAATTTCTATAATCTGTTAGTTTACTTTTCATAGATTGATTCTTATAGTATGGTACGCCTGTTCTTTGTTTTTTTCTTTCATTCCATTCTTCTTTACTATATTTTATACCATAGATATGATATTCCGCTTTTCTCTTATTACCTTGAGGTATATATGCAGGACCATCCCAGTTATGTAATCTACCTTCCCAAATAACAGCTACGGTACCATCAGCTTTTTTTAATGTTTTACTTTGTTCCCATTTTTCATTCATAATGTAATAATTTATTTTTAACTATATTTTTTTATTATACTTTCAGCAACAAATGTACCGTGGGCCCCTGATACCGAAATCCCTCTTGCTGACAACGCATCACCAACAAAATGCACATCAGGATATTTAGTTAACGATAAATCAGAATAATTAACCAGTGGTTCAGGAGCTAGGTATTTTACCTCAGGTACATAGATTCCCCAATCATCTTTTAATGTAGGAAATACTAATTTCATATCATTGATAAAATCATCAATATATTTAAAATATCCTTGAAATGCATCTTTAACTACATCTAAATTTTCTATCTTAGTAGCTGATACATCTATGCCTTCTGATGTTGTAGATGGTTCTCTACTAGGACTATAAAATAATCCTGTACTATTTTCTTGTACTTTACCTACTAATTCTCTTGCCCATTTGAATGGTTTTTCTATACCTCTAACTTCCATTAATATACCAAAATTAGTCATATCATTTCTAAATGACTCATCTTTTTTAGCATGACCATTATAACTGTGATCACCATATGTTTCTTCTACTGCTACATATGCTGCGTTATTATTTGTACAAAATGATCTTAAACTAACATTATCTAATTTTCTATATAACTTAAAATCATAAGCTACATCAATTAATTTTTGAAAGTGTTTTTGTGGTGCTTCAAATCTAACACCTACTTGAGCTGGTTTTTCTTCTGTTGGTAAATCATACTTTTGCATTATTTCAGAAGTAAAATCAATACCCGATTTACCTACACCAAATATAAGTTTATCATATCTAATAAATTGAGATGAACCATCACCTGATATTATTACTTCATTTCTATTAAAATCAATATCACTAACTTTGGTTTCCCAGTAAAATTCTACACCTTTACTTACTAAATAGTCATACCAACTTTTACCTATTTCGTGTAAATAATCAGTACCAATGTGCCAGCATGGAAATAATCTTAAACCAAAATATGGTTTAATAAAATCAGGTTCCTCTTCTGGATTTGATAGTATAATTTGTTCTGGGTGAGGGTGAAATCTACTAAAATTATCTACTACTTGCTTCATAAGCTCCATAGCTTTTTCTTCACCTACATATTTAGATAATTGTCCCCCAATTTGAGTAGAATAAGTTAATTTACCATCAGACCAACCACCTGCACCTAAATAACCAGTCATTACTTCCTCATAAGGTCTTAGATATGGATCTTTACCCATGTCAATAATAGTGATTTTACCATCAAAATTATTATCAACCAATTTAGTGGCAGCATTTACCCCCGCTACTCCTGCACCAATAATTACTATGTTTTTGTTCATTTTAGACTTAAAGTTATACATAAATATACGAAAAAAAAGCTGTGGCTCCAAATAATTTGGGCCACAGCTCCTATATTTTTTTTAATAAATCGACTGGCTATGAATCAGTCTATAAGTTATTTACAGCATTTACTCTCACACCAACCAAGACATACTTTGTTGAATGTAATTTTACAAATTGCTATACAAATTTTTTCTTTCAATTTATTTTTATTTATTAATCTTCTTTATCAATTGCTTTCATATATTCAGGTGAAAAGTAAATATCTGCTCTAATAGTTTCTCCATCACCTTCTAAAGAAAACTTAACTGGGTATGAAAATATACCTTCTTTTTCATCTTGTTTTAAATCGTAAGTTTTATTTTTTGCAAGATAATCTTTCATTATTTTATAATCTCTTATATAATCATCATCTTCGTATGAATCTGGGATTAATGTAAAACTATCAATTTTACTTCCTGGTTCAGAACCGTCTTCTAAATCATCAAAATCAAAATAATAATTACCTTCAGCCCATCTAGTTATATAATCACCAAATAAATCATCTATTTGTAGATTTTCATTTAATTTACCCTCAGTTAAATATTTTCTTAAATCAAAGTTATCCATTTTATTTCTTTATGTTTATAATCTATCAAATTCATCTTCTATGGCATAATCATCAATATCATCACCACTTCTTTCGGTTTGAGGAAATAGATAATCTAAATAATTATCCCATTTATCATCGAATCCTTCATATCCGCTTTCTTCTTGATAATAACTAGCTATTAATTTACCAATATCTGAAGCTGGTTCATCAAAATAATTTGCTACATCATCAGCATCTGTCCAAGTTGAAGCTGAATTCATAAAACTGACTATTTCTTCATCATCATAATCATCAAAACCATTTTGTTCTTGCATTATGCTATATACTTCACCAGCTAGATTATCATCTTTAACTTCAGGAAATTTTATTTGAAAATCTTTCCATGAAAGATCACTTGAGTTTTCATCGTCGTAAGACTTTGGACCAGAAAGTCTAACCTCTCTTCCGTCAGGATATTGTGCCCATTTTTGCCCATAGTTGCCAGAATAAAATTCGGTTCCTTCTGGGAATTTCATAGTTCTTTCTATCTCACTCCATGTTTTATATTCATCTTCTGAGATTAATTTGCTTTGCTCTGTAAGTTTGTTTTCAACTAAAAATTTTCTTAAATCAAAATTATCCATATTATTAGTATTTCCAGTATTTGCTTAAACCGTATCTTTCTAGCTTTTTATTTCCTTCTTCTGGGGTTTCTGGCATAAGATAATCTTCAATTTCATCCGCAGGTGTATTACTATCAAATGCAAACTTGTCACCCTCGTCACCAGTTGCTAAATCTTTTTCTTTATCAGATAATAATTCATCGTAATCTTCATAATCAGACATATCATTAGTTTGATAAATAATTGTAAAAGGTTTATTACTTATTTTTTTAGGCATAAGTTGCTCTTTAAGTAACTTGCCTTCATCTAAAGGCTGGTCATCATCTAAATAAGCTTTTTCTAATTGTCTAATAAAAACTAGCCTTTCATATTTATCACCTGCAAACTCATCATGAACAAAATCTGCTAAATCATTTGCATTTTCAACTTCAGCAAACTCATCAATCATATCTTGAAATTCTGCTTTATTTTCAAAGTAATCTGGGGAGTACTGTACTAACCATTCATCAAATGCCGCTTTTTGGCCTGGATTGAGTTTACTAAAATCCATGTTGTCGTAGTCGTCGTATGGGTCATACTCCTCCTTAAATAGCCTACCTTCAGCTAAATATTTTCTTAAATCAAAATTATCCATTTATTTTTATTTTTAAATCGGTTACACCTTTATGTATTCTATGTACACGATGTCGTTTTATAAATATACTATCTCCTTTAAATAATGCAAAGGGTAATTCATTATCAAACTGCATATGCCAACCTTTACCTTCTAATATTTCAATATTCCTATCTTCATCATCTTTATGCCAAACTAATTCTAGTTTTTTAACATTTTTTGAAAAACTTCTTATATTAGAACTATCTTTATATGGGTTCATTAGTTAGATTTATACCAGTTACCACTTCCCCCAAATGCTCCAGCACAGAAAGGATAACAATCTGCTGTTCCACCACCTACAAAATTGCCATGAGTACCCCAAGTTACTTCTATTCCTCCTGCTCCATCCCCACCTGAAAATACTCCAAATGTAGTTGTAGAAGTTAAAACACTTAAATTAGTATATATCATATCACCAACAATAGTTAAACCACCTGGGGCTCCAACTCCACCTGCATTACCGTAAAAAGTCCATGTTACATCTCCTACTTCCATAGTAACAACCATGTGAGTGTAGAAAATAAAACAATCCAATTCTACTGTTGCAAATGCATTTTGAGTTTCTCCAAGAGGATGATAATGATGGATTTTAGGTCTCATATCAAGTCTTCTTTCTTGATACATACTACCTTTAATATCTGGGTTAATGCCCATAGCTTCAAAATAGTGTCTTGCTCTTTTTCTTCTATGTTTGATTTGTTCTTGTGTTAATTTTTCTCCGCAGTAATTCATATTTTTAATTTTTAATTTTACCAAAATGTATTCATATTAGCACCTAACCCCAACATAGAGGCATATCTTGGTAAATTACATGACCAATAAGATGCTTTTGTTCTATCTTTTTTATTTTTGCAATCATGTCTTGCAGCAAAAGCATTACGTGCTTTTTTATTTTTTATTTTGGCTCTTAAACCACCAGAACCAAATGTAACTTTTTTAATTCTTTTAGTTTTAGGATCTCTTACATATACATAATACGCTTTAGGCCCTCCTCTTTTAGGTTTGCCTAGTGGTGGATCCTTTTTCTTTTTTTTCTTTTTAGCTTCATTTAACCCTCTATATGGTTTTAAACTCCTTATATAATCAGTTGGGTCAGATATTAATTCTAAATCTGATTCTTTAAAATCAAATGACATTGCCATTTTTCCTCTATAATTTAATTTAGCAACTGAATAAAGGTATTCACCATCTTTCATTTCTAAATTTTCAGGTTTATTAATGTAAACATCTTCAATTTGGCCTATATATTTATCTCGGCTTTTAGGTTGAACAAAATCACCTATTTTAAATTTAGGAGATTCTTGATTTTCTTCTAACATAGGTAAATCTAGAGGCACTGCTTCACCTTCGAATAATGCAAATTCACCTAAATGAGTTTTAATTATATGTTCATCTTCTTCACATAAATCAATTATATCTCTAGAATACATTTTTCTAGCTTCCTTAATTAAATTTAAATGAGCATCAGAACCAATTCTAAATACTGATTCAAATAAAGGAATATCTTTATCTAAGTGATATTGTAGATTTTCAGATAATAAAGATTTTACCTTTACTTTACCTTCTGTAAGTAAAGGACCTCTTATTTTTGTTTCACAAGTACCACATCCACATTTACACATATCTTATTTTATTATAAATATTTAACCCCTCATTTGGAACCCAATTCTTTCTAAAGATCGAACGGGATTAGCTGTATTTTTAGATTGTAATACAACTCTATAGTTGCCTGGGTCTACGACACTATATTTTGGTATTCCAGTTTTTGCATTAGTATTTGTTTTAACATAAACAACATCTAATAAATCATTAAATAAATCACTAAAATCAAACTTACTATTTATTTGTCTTATTAGTTCTCTTTCTAAATTATATTGTAATTGCCTATTATTAGGATCTTTTAATTTTGGGTCATTTTTTAGTGCAATTTCTAATTGTTTTTTCATAGCTTCTACATTTTCATCTCCATACTTAGCTAATTTTAAATTTACTGGGATAACAGAAAAATCATTTATAGTATTTAATATTTCTTCTTTATCTTCATTTTCAAATTCATAATTAGTATCTCTAGCAGAATCCAGTAATCCTTCCGGTTTTACAATATTACCCCCACTTTTTGCTTTAGATGAAATTCTTACTCTTGTTCCATCAGGTTTAATTACATAAGAGTCGACTAACTTTTCATTACCTTTTAATGGGAATTCAATTTTTGAAGTAGGTTCATTTATTATTTCCTCAACATAATGAATCACACCAGAAATTTCAGAAAAATTTTTCTGAACTTGATTTAGAAAGTTTTTATCCGAAGTTATTTCCTCTTGTTCCTCAGGGGTTAAATTAACTTCATTATCTAAATATTGTATTAGAAATTTTTTTTGAAGAGGAGATATTGTTGGTACTGAGTTTAATCCCATCTTAACATCATTAAGTAATTCATCTACTGAATATTCAAAATCTCCTTTTACTCCAACATTCTGTGGTTTTATATTATATGATTCAGAAGAATCTTTAGGTTTGATAAGAAAGGTTGCATTATCTTTATATTTGACTTTATTTTGTTGTACAACACTAAAACCATCTAAATCACTTATTTCATCGAAATATTTTTTTCTTTCTTTTTTAGGTACTAATACTTTATAAGTTTTACCTGATACTTCTTTAAAATCATCGTCAGTTAAACCATATTCAGTTTTTAAAATTTTTATACCATCTTCTATATCTTTAGATGGTGCTTCAAAAATAAATTTTTCATCTAATAAATTACTTAACAGTGATTCTAATAATAGAATATCCTTAGGATTATTCATATCGGGATAACCTTTATCAAATTTATAAGAAAATTTACTAAGAAAATTATTAAATATATCCATTATGCTTCAACATCAACATTAACATCTACTTCATCCTCAACCTCCGTTTCACCTGCATCTGCTCCAGCTTCAGCATCTGCTCCACCTTCTACATCAGCACCACTAGCTGGGCCTACTCTAAGTAGTCTATTAATTGCTAAAGCACATCTTTCTTCTTCGTCTAAATTAAGTAGATAATATTTTTTACCTTCAACTGTTCCTATCCAGCTTTTAATTGTATACATTAAGAGAAAATTTTCACCATTCATTAAATTAATTCTAAATGTAGTAGGACGAGGTGCAACCCAATCTACAGATTCAATAAATGAATCATACTCATTAGTTAATAAATTAACAATAATGTCTTTTAATGGTGGAAATTTTTGAATTTCAGGATAAGCAAGAGCGGCTTCATCCGCTTTTATAACGTCTTTGTATACTTGTTTAGCAAGTACTCTTATTTTTTCTCTTAATTCGTTTGCTGTCATTATTATTTATCATTTTGTTTTGCTAAATAAGCTGCAACAGCCATTTTTCTTCTTTTTTCTTGTGATTTACCTTTAAATTGTTTAGCGTCTGACTTTTTAAAATCATCAACAAAATCATCAACTTTTGATTTTTTAGTTAATTTTTCAGCAACAGCTGGTTCTTCATCTTCTACGTTAGCTAATTCTTCAAATTTATCTAGTGCTATTTTAAATTTAGCATTTTTTTCAAAATCTATAGATTCTTTATCTTTTAATTGATTAAAAAAATCTAACATTGCCTGAGCAGCAGATTTAACATTTTTTACTTTATTATTAACCTTTAACATAACTGATGTAGGTATCTCATCTTCTTTTATTGCTTTGTCAATTGCTTTAGATTGACTATCATGTGCTTTAACAGCACCTTTTAGTTGTTTAGATACTTTTTTAAGACCTTTTATATCTCTTTTTGATAGTTCTTTTTCATTTATGGGAGTTAAAATATAATCACCATGTTTATGTTTATCAACTTTAACTATTTTTTTAAGTAATTTAATTAATTCTTCTTTGTTAAATCCGAATTTTTTTACTGCTTTAACTAAAGGTGCTAAACCAGCAGCTCCACCTTCATCTTTTAAAGTTTGTCTAATTGCCTTTTCAGCATCTAGTCTTTTTTGAACATCTTCTTCTTCACTAACTACATCAATATCCACTTCAACTGAATCCATATTATCAATCATAGCATCTATTTTAGCTACCATTTCTTCACCATCTAAATAATCAAATGCACTATCTAAATAATCATTTGCTTTAATAATTTTAGCTTGCCACCACTGAGGGAAATCAACTTCACCTTGGCCATCATATTTATCCACTGCTCTATAAAGCATTTGTACCATTTGGCCCGCTCTAGCTAATTCTTTTTTAAGCATATGTGGTTCATTATCTATATGTCCTACATCTAAATCATCCATAGACATCATATGACCTTCATTTACATAAGCTACTCCATCTTCAATTTCATACCCTTCTTCTTCTAATCTATCAACAAATTTACCTAATGTAGTATCATATCTATTAGCAGAATACATAGCATTAAAAGCACCATAAGCATCTAATCTTGACAATTCATTAGGAAATACTCTTCTAACTATTTCTCTAGCGTCATCTGCTGTATCTTCTATTTGGTCAACTAAATTTCTAAGTTCCATTACAGCATCATCAACTTCAGATTCTTCAATATCTTCGTTAACTTTACCTTTAGATAAATCTTTTGTTTTGTCTTGTGTTATATTTGATTTAATTAAAAAATTAAGAACTCTAACATAATTTTCTAATTTTTCTCTTCTAACTTTTCTAATTTGTTTTGATGCATATAATAAAAGTTCTGATTTTAGTCGTTTTAAAGCACTTAAATCCTCTTGATCTAAACCATGGCCCTCATTTATGTTTTCATTAACCTTTTTAGCTGCATCTTTAATTATTTCAATATGATTATCTAAATAACCAACATCAGCTAATGGCATGCCTAGAATTTTAACATTATCTTTAATTTCTTCAACAATATACTCTGCTTGAGGTATTACTTGAGAGGCATAAACTGGGTCTTTTAAAGCTTTTAATTCTCTAATAAATAGCAAATCATGTAATTTAGCTATTCTTATAACTTCATTTTGTCTTTGTGACATATCACCATAATCACCAGCTACTACTTTATCCATAAAAGCTTTAGCTCCGGGACAAACTTTATAGTATTTAGTTTGGTAACCAAAAACATTAACATTAAATTTATCAGCAGCTCTTTCCGCTTCCTCTAATCCTCTCATTTCTAATTCATCCTCTCTACCTAAAGCTCTATCCTCTTCACCATAATCAGCTCTACCTGAAAATCCAGTGTCAATATTAGTTGTTTCTTCTTGTTGTAGGGATTTTTTAATTAGTTCTTTAAGGTTATCTAAATTCATGTTTTCTACTTTTTTCTTTGCTTGTTTAGTAGCTATACCATACATTACTTTTTCAGCGTTTTTTCCGTACTTTTTAACTAGCGCTCGTTTATTTTTCAATAAACCTTTAAGGACAATTTCGCGTTGGTCTAGTTCGTTTTCCGAAAGTTTACGCTCATTAAGCATGTTAATCAGTTCTATTACCAACTACAAATTCTCTTGTAAAATAAGTAATTGTATTACCGATTTGATCTGTTAAAATATCATTACCTAATGCTTCGGAAGCTTTCATAGCTGCTTCTAATGCATCTTGAACTAATTCTTCCGTTGGGGATAATCCTACTTCTATATCAGCTTTAACTGATCTTTTTTTAATATTAATTTCATCACCTTCAGCATCTACATTTACATCATCTTCAACATCAACATCAACATTAGCTTCAACTTCATCCTCAACATCTACATCTACTTCCTCATCTTGTTCTGATAATATTTCAATAATATCCTCTCTGATTTTATTTTTAAGTTCCGATACTTTCATTTTTTCAAGAGCATCTTCAACATCTTTTTTAGCATCTTCGAATCCATCTTTATATCCTTCCTGTTCAGCATCTGTTCTCTTATCTTCGTTAACATTTACTGCGTAAGCAGAAGTAGATTGTCCTACTTTTTTAGGATCTTTTAAAGTTGTAGATTTACTTCTTGTTGGGTTATTTTTTTCATTCCAAGAAACTTCATCCATTTCATTTACTTGACCTTCACCGTAAGCTGCTCTAATAGCACCACATACTCTTTTAGCTCCTTCTTCACCATATCTACCTTCATTATCAGATACACATTGGTCAAAAGGATAAGATCCTTCTTGAATTTTAGTATAAGCTTCCTTAATTGTTTCAGCCATTTCTTTTCTTTTATCCATTGAAAAGCCTTTTTTACCTACTCCAAATTTTTTCTTAAAATAGCCTTTTCCTACTTCATTTACATCTTCTTCTTCTAATCTTTTATAGGAACCTTTTCCTGCCTTATCTACCATTTTTACAAATTGATCCACTTTTTCAGGATAATTTTTCTTCATGTAGTCTAAAAGTTTAGCTAATCCACCAGTTGCTCCTAAAACAGCACCAACACCAGCTAGAGCAGTAGCAGTTGCACTTTCGTCTACTGGTTCTTTACTTTCTTTATTTACTTTATTTTTTCCTGGTCCTTTGGCTTTGCCTTTTGCTTCAGCATCTCTTTTACCAAATTTTCCATATGAATCATCTCTTCTTGCCTTAAATGATTCTTTTTTCTTTTTTTCAGCGCCTCTTCTAGCACCTAGAGATTCGTCTTCTCTATCGTCGTATCCTTGTTTATACTTTTTTTCAGATATTTCTTCTGATTCTTTAAGTATTTTGGTTTCATTTACATTTTTGTAAATTTTACCGCTTTTTAAATACGATTTGTAGTCAAAATTGTCCATTGTAGTATATTTTTATTTATAAATATTAATTATTTCCTCTAGAATTACCTCCTCTTGAACTGCCTCCACGTGATGTTGAACTACCTCTAGAAATATTGCCAGATGGTGGAGGGGTTGAAAAAGAGTTATTATTTCTTATTGAATTATTTGAATTAAAATTATTATTATTATATGTTGGTCTTGTATTATTTATGTTATAATTAGGCCCATTATTATTAATTACAGGTTTATTATTAAAATTAACCTTAATATTATTTTCCCTAAAAGTATTAACTATTCTATTTATTACTGTATTATTATTATTATTATTATTAGGCCTTGGATTATTATATCTTCTACTTATATTATTTTCAATAGAATTACTATTATCAATTATATTTACTATAGAATTTCTACTACTTCTGGGGCCATTAATGTTTCCTCTTCTACTAGAATTCCAGACTACATTATAACTTGAATTATGCCATGGACCATTATACCAACTATAATTCCAATTATGGTATCCCCACGGTCTATACCAATGATTCCAACCATAAAAGTTATTATACGGATAATTCCATGTCCAATCGGACCAAAACCAATTACTATAAAAATATACGTCAAATCTATTATAAGGACGCCATATACCATCTAATCTTGGATTATTCCAATACCAAGAATAAGGTTGTTGCATAGCATATTGTGCAAAATCCCATCTAAAATTAAAGTCAGTTCTTAATTTATACTTTAATTTAAAATAGGAATCTATTGTATCTATTTTTGTTTCATTAGATACGGGTATGACATAGTCTACTGGGTACATGTCATCATTTACAGCAGCTAGTCTAAAAGAGGAACAAGACGATAGTAATAAGCATAAGGCTATTACTATCATCCCTCCTAAAAATCTTCCAATTTTTTCTGGTCCTCTACTCATTTTACTTTACTAAAGCAGGCCCGTAAGCATCTTTGTTATCTAATGGGTTTTTACCATTCATTTCTGCTACTGTTTTATAAACAAAGT
>VTLG01014631.1_pt1 | contig 35368 bp, 50 predicted proteins | sample 4694571 | NCBI WGS metagenome assembly VTLG01 (sample SAMN12604809, study PRJNA352737) | marine metagenome | biome: ENVO:00000447; feature: ENVO:00000209|ENVO:00000569|ENVO:01000036; material: ENVO:00002151; isolation source: viral sequences binned using virsorter ...
CAATCTGATTCAAAATAAAGTTATGCAATTTTGATTGAAATAGATAGCGATATTCCTTAACAGATTCCTTCTTGATTATGTCTCTAATAAAGTTCTTTGCAATACCAGGACAAGTACACTTCATTTTTCCCTCCTCGTTAATATCTGATTCTTTCTAAGCATAAGATTCTTTGTAAATCTGTAATAAAAATTACTTAGTTTTTTCATACCGATTTCTTCTCTTTCTTCTCTTGGAAGGTAAAACCCCCTAAAGGGGTTTTCCTTCCTTTTTTATATGTTATGTATGTATGAGTGAGAACCCATATACTCACTTAACGGGAAGGTTCTACGCACTTAATGGGTAAAACCTTCTCACTTAATTGTTTTCTCATTATTCTTTTTTGGTCTCTTTTTGCTAAATATTCGGTCCCAATTTTGGTTAAATTTATCCTTATCCTTTATTGGTCTTTGCCAGTCTCCTTTGCTCATATTATTCCCATTTTACTTTTGAATCCTTCTCCAATACATCCAACACAGGAGAGCCATCTTTTCTAAACAACGTCATAACGGACGTATCTACATCACCACTATTTGATTTAACTACACTTGCCCTTACTACTTTCATTGGATTGGGTTCTTCTCCTTGCTCAATACAAACTTCTTCCCAATCATTGCCTAACCACATGGCCAGAGCAAAACGCATACCATCAACAATAGAACTTGCTCCTCTTATGTATGATCTTGCTTCCATGGAACTTTCTACACCGACTAAACCAGACTTACTAAAATGATGAATTGATAATGTAGTACAACCTAGTTGCGCTGAAATACTGGCACAAAAAGAACACCACAGTTGAGCCGATTCATTACTACTGCTAATTGGTGAACTAGCTCCAACAAACGCCTGAATTGGATCGAAAACGACCAATTTTAAGTCTGGTATGGTTTTTAATTCTTCGACTAACTCCGTTGCTTGTGCAGTAATATCATCTTCATTCAACAATATCATGGGCCTACCTCTATCGGCTATGGTGTAAACAAAAACATCATATAGGGCATTAAAACGACTACCCATTGGGTCTAATATATCTATCCGTCTATGTATTTCTTCTTGGTTATCTTCGGAACTTAAAATAACGGAGTTACCAGCTTCTAAAATATTTTTTCCTAAGAATGTCCCATTACCATTTGCGATATTCAAAGCTAATTGAAGGGATAGAAAGCTTTTTCCTACCCCTCCAACGCTAGAAAAAACTCCAGGTGATGATAAAGGAATAAGACGATCTACTAAAAAACGGACAGGAGGAGGGCTGCCCACTAAATTTCTAATAGAATATTGTCTTATCCCTAAACCACCACCCTCTATTTCTAGCTTTACAGCTTCTAATCCTTGTTCTAAATGTAGATCATTAAAATCACCTACATCCGAAGGCAGTCTAATTAAGCAATTAGAAAATGCAGTAGCACATTCTTTTGCTTTTTGCTGACCAACCCCACTTTTATCATTATCAAAACAAATATAAATCTTTGCATTAGCGATCTTGCGTATATTCTCTATCGCTTTCATTCCAAACATAGCCGAGAACACAACCAAAACTGGAATATTGGTCGCTTCATTAATAGAACTACCTGTAGCAACGCCTTCACAAATAACTACAGTTTCTAAATCGGCCAATCGGTTTAAAGAAAAACCAATTGGAAATACATTTCCAGATACTTCTGAGGCAGAAACGAATCTTTTTTCACCCTTTTTACTAATGTACTGTAGAGAACGCAATTCGTTTCTTGTAGAATAAATGGGAACTATTAAATTGCCGTTTAATTCCTTCAACCCTAAATTTTTATTAACTTTTTTAACATCCAAATACTGATGCTGAGTAACATATTGCAACGAGCCAAACCTTTCTTTAACTTCATCAGCAACCTCTTGTTGTCTGGTTTTTTTATCTTCTTCCCTTTTTTGTACAGCCTTATCCAATTCGGTTTTTAGCCGTTGTTTGTCAGCAGACGATAAAGTATTTACATCAACAGAAGACCATTTCCCCTGTAGGCCCGTTCTCCAATTACCCCAGACACATACTTGAAAATCACTTGTTTCATTAAAGACATACCAACCAGATTTTTCATTAGATTTGTCTGGCCTGGTATTTAAAGAAGCGCCAACAGATACCCTAACCAGTTCACCAGAGTTATTAATAAAATCAACTCGTAATCCATCAGATTGCATTTGTTCAATGCAATCATCAACAGACTTACCTTTGCCCTTAAATGCAAAGTTTTGATCTAAGACTAAGCCTTCGCTTCCTAATATTTCAGTGAGATCAGTCATCCGAACTTCTCGTATCGAGAAGTCCTTCACTTGCTAGTGCCGATTGGTGATTCATATATTCCCTTATCGCCCTACCAAACAATGCCAGACGACTTGTTCTATCCCACTTAAGCATGTTTGGTGTGTTTTCTTTCTTTGCTAATTGCATAAAAGTATCACCTGTATTAGTAACAGCGTAATCTACTCCCTGTTCGCTTGTGATAGATGTGTTTGGCAATTTGTCTCCTCGTTGTATTTTTTCTTTAAGTTTGCTCTGATGTTCCATACTGCAACAACCATACCAACGACCCCCTAAGTGTAACAAGTACCCTTTAGATGGAGCTAAACAATAGCTACACAAAGAAGGTCTATTAATTCTAATGTTGTAATCAGAAAGGTACTGTTTCATTAACAGCACTATCTTTTTCTTCACTATTTGGTTTTGATGTAGTAGCTGGTTGCCAAGCATTACCAAAATTATCAGCTACATCAAGATAACCTTTATCATTTTTCTTTAATTCACAAGAAACTGATTTATTTATTAATTGCTCATCTGCATTTTTAAAAGCACCAGACAACCCACAAGCTTTAGCAAATTTTCTTAAAGACTCAGCACCTATTTCTACAGCCTTTTCAGACGTGTCATGTTTTAGAGTGAAGGTAGTTGTAACATTAATAGTAGTGTCTTGTATTTCAAAGTGAATCTTCAAAGCCTTCCAGCCATTAGCACCTTCAATAATTTCACTACCAGCATAATCTAAATTATATCTGCCTTCTTCTAATTTGCTTCCACCACTAGACGAACCTTCTTCGTCTAAATCTATATTGTAATCGGTTAAATCTGTCATTTTTTTCTCCTGTATTATTAACCTAAATCGTAAACGTGATAATCTTGTAAATAATCTTGTAACCAGACTACCAACTCCTGTATTTCTTCTAACGTTGTTATCGTACCAGAAGGATAAGCGAATTCTTCGTATGGATCGATTTCGATACGAAGATCGATTGTTCTCTCTATACGCTCTAGGGATTTAACTAGCTTATCAACTTCTGGATTTATCATTTTGAAATCATTGCCTCTCTAATCACATTCCAATCAAATGGCATTTCAAAATCAAGACCATACCTATTCTTTGCAAGAAAAGCTGGTCGTTCTTCCGTATAAATAACTCTATCTCCTGAAACCGCTTTAGTTTTAGTTTGTCCGTTCTTGCCCTGAACTTTTACTGTTCCAAGTTTGTAATTAGTAAAGAATACGGCATCCGAAAACTCTGAAATTAAAGCTGCACTTTTAGCATGGAGTTTAAGTTGGTTTTGGTCGAACTCTTCAATCTCTGGATTTACCACACGCTTAACTACGTTGTGGCATATCTGCAAGATTGTCATCTTCTTTTCATTTCTGAGAACATTCAACATATCTAAATATTCTCTCCAGTATTTAAGAACCTCTACATAACCACGCCCATAACCAGGTTGCTCAATAGATTTCCAATTATTGTCTTCACAAATCTGCGTCCACAACAAAGGTTCTAACCAATCTAAAGAGTCAACTACTAAAGTCTTATATTCGTGATCCTCGTTAATTAATGATTGTAAATTTTTTTTCACAGCGGAATAATCTTCTGCTAAAGGAAAATGATCTACTTGTATTTTTCCTAACCCGTCTTCTGTTAGTAAAAATATAGGGGCATTCATTGAAGCTCCAAAAGAAGACTTACCTACTCCAGCGCCACCGAATAAAATTATTCTAGGCGGTTTTAATTCATTTGTTTGTCTTATCGCTGCTAGACTCATCTTTAACCTCCTTCGTCATAGATTTAATTATTTGTCTTGCTTTCTTACTAGGAAGTAATGGTTCTAATTTTTCTGTTAATAAATTTATATTTAAGCTAAGACTATTCCAGTGACTTAAAACCTTTTGCGCCTGTTCATGCGCTGGTTGTAAATCTCGTTGTGCCATCAGAACAGCACTAATTTCTTGAACAATAGGCGTTGATTGATCGTTCAGATCATGTTCATGCACCTCCCTTGTATCGCCTTCCTTATCTACAAAAGTTAAAACAGGTTTTACTTCTTCATTCATTTATTTTTCTCCATAAGTTTGTATGTCTCACATTTATTATTTATTTTTGCGGGACAAAATTTACAATGATCGCCTACATTGTATATAGGCTCCTCTTCAAAAGTAGCGTCTATCGCTGGCTTTAGAATATCGTAACCCCAGTCAACCAAATCGGTTGCTGAAATATCCCAGCTTCTAATCGGTCCGTCTTTGTGAAAACCGAGTGGCTGTACTATTGTTAATTCTATAGTGGTATTTTCATTGGCATATCTTGATGCAGCACCAAGGCCATAAATCATAAGCTGAGTATTGTCTTGCACATCTACTGGAAACTTTCCAGATTTTAAATCTATAACCGCTATGCGATTAGTTTTCTTTCCTATAATAACTGCGTCCCCTGTACCCCAGCAGTCTTCGCTTATTTCATCTATGCGTAATTTTTCTTCTATTAATAATTTGCCGTCTAATTCTTGTGTTCTTGTTTCAACATAATGCACATACGTTTCTGCACACTTAATCATGTCTTTGGTTACTGTTACTTCAAAGTCATCATAGACTTCTTGTTTATCTAACCAATAATCACTCAATGACGCATTTTCTAAATGCCCCTTGAGAAGCATTTCAACCATATTGTGTACTATGGTTCCTGACGCTGCTGCATAACTAGATGAATATGGAATGTCTTCTGATAGTTTTATAGAACCTGGGCAAGACATCCACCTCTTTGATGCGGATGGACTCCTTGATGCGTGTGCTGCCACAATTTGATCCTTAAATTGATGGTTTATGTCATAAGCTATTGTTTGCAATAGACTTCTCCTCGTAACCTTCTATTTCTTCTAAAGAGTATAAAACTCTACCTTCTAATTTTAAATATTTAGGACCTCTTCCATTGCTTCTCCAATTTTCTATTGTTGAAGGAGACCTGTCCCATCGTTCTGCTAATTCTTTTGTATTAATAAATTTTCGATTGTTATCTTTTTGAATATTCCTCATACCTTCCCATTTCTTCCTCTTTGCAGTATTATACCCACACAAGCTACTATTAAGTCAAGCGACTGTGATAAAAAAGTTTAATTAAACAACATAAAATTTATTGAGAAAATTTATAAAAGAAAAAAGTTTTTAAAAATTATAAAAAGATTTATGAAAAAAAAATTGGCAAGCGATGAACAAGTTAGAGGCGACCATTATAAAAACAAAGGCATACAACCTTTGGAATATATTTATGCAAATAATTTAAGCTACTGTGAAGGAAATATTTTGAAATACATTACAAGAAAAAAAGAAAACAAAGTTGCAGACTTATTAAAAGCAAAACATTTTATTGATTTAGCATTAGAGATAGAACATGGACGAGACTCTGATGGAAATTGGCTGGAAGCCGATACAGAAGAAAGATTTCCTAAAACCAATGTGGAAAAACCATGAGTGAATATACATCAAAAACAAAACTAAACGGCATGTCTTCATCTTTAGAAGATTCTCCTTGCATTTCTGTTTGTAACTTGTCTTACGGAACTAGTGATAAATGTGTTTGTGGCAGAAACTTCAAGCAAGTATGTGAGTGGCAAAAGTACGACACAGTACAAAAAAAGATAATCGTTATGAATGCAATAGAAGATGCTGAGTCTTTTCCAAGACAAAAGCTAACCTTCTTAGCAGATGAATACGGAATATCTATTGATGCAGCAAAGAAAATCTTTGTGATAGATCGTTTAGAACAAGAGCATTAGATAATAAAATATTATCCTTCCATCCAGAGCTTTTGAATATAGTCACCGACCACCTGACTACTTTCTTGAGCCGTTTCTGGTAAAACTTTTTGGTATCGGTCAAAAGATTTTCTATCTGCGTGTCCCATTAAATTTCCACCCAATTTATCATTACGCAACGCATCAAAAGCAAACGTCCCAAATGCGTGTCTTAAGTCGTGATAATGTAAATCAGGACAACCAGCACGCTCACGCACTCCTCTCCATAACTTTTTAGGGTCCTTTACTCCGATAATATATTCACTATCTCTTTTTAATTTATTAACAATGTTAAGAGCTTGTGTAGATAGGTAAATTGTTCTTGGTTGTCCACTCTTATCAGTTTTGTGTTTTTTAAGAGTAATTTTATTGTCTTTTAAGTCCGTCCACTTTGCAGATGCCAGTTCTCCCTTTCTTGCACCAGTTAAAATAGATAACCAAATAAAGGAAATAGATTTAGACCATTTGCCGTCTTGTTCCTTGGCCTTTAGATTTAATTCTTCAACAATTTTTCCCAACTCTTTTTTTGTTAAATACCTGTCTCTTTCTTCCTCCTGGTTCTTTCTGATGTGTGTAGCTGGATTGGTATCTACTAAGTCTGATGAGATAGCGTTGTTATAAATAGCACACAATAATTCCACAACCCGATTAGCTTGATACTTGTAATCTTTTGAAATATTTCGATGTAATATTTTAATATCTCCTCTCTGGATATTTTTAGCATTTTTTCGACCAATAGTGGGTTTGATGTGCCTGTTGTATATATTTTCTATATCAGAGGGTTTGTCTTTGTTTATGCCGTTGTTCATAGCGCCCTTAACTTTTCTACTTCTACAATCCTCTAAATAATCGTGGAAAAGGTCATTTACTGTTAAACCAGTAGAAGTCTCAAACGGATCAATTCCACTTGCTACATCTCCTAGTAGTTGTTTGGCTTTATTTCTTACAACATTAATTGGTGTATCTAGGCTTGCAATTCTTTTGTCTCTATAAGAACTATTGGTGACGTTTAAAACATCTTCATAATGTAAATAATAACCCCTGTTATCATATTTACGCAGTCCATTTACTTGTTTGTCTGGTTCATACTTAGCCATTTAATCCTCCTCTGTCCCTGATCTGTCCCTTCCAAAACATACATTTAGTGGTAAAACACAGTAATAGTCAGTAACTAATAGTAAAGTATATTTGGCTGATTTACAAGCTATTTTCTGCGAAAAACATGGTCGGGGAGAAAGGATTCGAACCTTCGACCCCCTGGTCCCAAACCAATGGCTCTGTCTATTTTATGGCGGATTTTAAAGATTTATTTATTTAATTTATTGCCGTCCCTTACTCGTCCCCTTGTAATTTTAATGCTTCATACAAAGATTCTTTACTGCATTTGTTTCGCATATCATCATCGTTTATACGAATAGAGTTTTGTTTCATGGAAGGAATAAAAACTACATTCATGTACTCCAAACTAAAAAGGGCAAATATATCTACTTGCCCTTTCTTGTATTCTCGGTCTTTTGTATGGGACCCTCGCCTCATATCAAACCTCCAATTAGGATGTCCCTTTTCTCTTTTGGATTTTGTTTTAACTTGACACTTATATATATGGTCTTCGTGTTCAAACAGGATGTCTGCGTGAGAGCCATGAGGAAGAACAACTACTGAGTCAGACTCAAGAGAAAGAACCGAAGCTGTGAAATATTCTCCGCATCTACCGAGCCTTTCCGTTGCTCTACTCATAAAGTTTTAGATCATTTCAGTTGTTCCATAAGCTTTGAAATTTCATCGCTTATTATTTGTGGATTTTTTACTCTAGTAAAATCTCTTGCAACCCTTTGATTTTTTAGAATTACATCTTTAATAATTTGTTCTTTTTGTGAGTCTAATAAAGTTTTCCAATCGGGACTGTTAATCATAAATTCTAATTGACTTTTAACCTGTAAGGGAATCATTTCAGACAACATATCTTGATATTGTTTTGCCGTTAATTTAACTCCACCTATGTTGCGTTTAGGTATAGAAGGCGTTATTTTTAATCTGGCCAACTCATTAAATACTGTGTCATTTGTAATTTTAGATGCGGTTATTGGTGAAAATGTTTTTCCAAATTTACCTAAAAATTTAGGTGAATATGTGCCTGTATATTGTATTGTTTCACCAAAAACATTTCTTCTGGCTGGTAGTTTTTCTGAAAGACCGGGTATTCTATTATAAAAACGATCCATCAAACTTTCTGCATCTCTTACTAAAGGATCATCTGATTTTCTTGCGTAATAAACTGCCGTTGGAACGAAGCTTGTAGCAAATCTAGTTATCCAATCTTCCCCATATCTACCCGGATCAGAAACCGCATCAAGCATAGAGGTTATACCTGATAAAAATGTTTTATTTGTTAAATTTTGAGTAACAGAAGCAGCTAACATATTAGCTAATTCGCTGAGTTCACCCTCATTTCCTTCTATAAAACCTTCGTTGGCATAGTTATATATATCAACTGAGTCTGCTGCTAATCCAAAAAGTATTCCAGCCGGCTCAAATCTGTTATACCCATAATAAGTGTCATCAATTTTAATTGAATAAGGCTGCCAACCGGTTTCTCTTAATATGTTTCTTTCTCTGTTGTCAGAAGGCCCCCTTCCTGTAACCAATCCTTCGTTAGCTAAATATGTAATAGAAGCCATTACAGAAGAACCAACAATAACCCTTGCTCTTGCCAAGTCTGCCTCTGCACCACCTTTTTTTATTGCCTCCTTATAACTTTTAGCAAAAACACCTAAAGGAGTTCTTTGTCCAGCATATTTAACTATGTTTACCGGAGTTCTGAAGAAAGGAACAATGTATCTACTTTTTGGGTGTCTTTTAATCATGTCTTGAAAAGTTTGTCCGGTTTTTCCAAGAGGGTTGGTAAAAGTTTGATACCTAGCAATGTCTTGAGAGGCAAGGTGTATGTCTGGAAAATTCTTTTCTGGGTTTTCTAAAATTTCAAATGCCCTTTTAATACCTTTACCTTCTTTTTTTGCCTGTCTAATTGCTTGGCCCCAAAGTTCTTGTCTATAACCTATGCCCTTAAACAAAGCATCTTCAGCCGTTAAAAACCTTCCCGGTAGTCTAACTATGTCTCCTTTAATACCAGATATTGAGTTTTGTCTTTGTAATTCTATTTTAGTTAAAGGATCAGAAACACTTTCCGGATCAACAATGGCCCTTCCAAATGCCCTTAAACCATCTAAAGTTCCATAAACATTTCCTAGAACTCTTGCTCCAAACTCTGTTGGAGTTACTTTATCAGAACCTCTTCTGGCTGCTCCCAATACAGTTGCTATTCCATATTCGGGTATTCTTGATGCCGCCACCAAAGCGTTTGATAAGACGTTTACTGCGTGCGTTGAAGGAGAAGACAATAACGCATTAATCCATGCCTCTTGTATTTTATCTTGTGTTGTTGCTTTATATGCTTCTCTTGAAAATCTCGCAATTTGATCTGGTGAATCTAATTTACTAATGGCTTCTGCCATATCTTTAAGAGACCCCATGCCGCCTTTTTGTGTTATGTATTCGTTTATTAATCTTTCTTTAACCGCCCCTTCTGATTTAGCCATTTCTCTAAACCCTCTTAATGCTCTACCAGCTTCAGCAGTTATTCCAGCAACCTGTTCTAGTATCGCTGCGTGTTTTGTAATTGCTTCCTGTAAATTAATTAAATCTTGAGCAGAAGCATCTTTTCCTTTAGCTTTAATGGACAAACTAAATACATTCTCTGCAGAATTTAATTGTAAAACTCTGGCTGCGTATGCTGTTTCTACATTAAAGGCTTCCCCTTTTTGTCTTTTTAATAATTGTTCTTCATCTAATCCAGATTCTTTTGCTAACGCAGCTAACTCTTCTCCATCGCTACCAAACTTAACAACCCCTCTTCTTGCATCTATAAAATCATCGTTCTTTTTACTAATATCAAAAATAATATTTTTTATATCGTCTGTAGTTTCTAATTTGTTTAAATTAATATTTCCAGCTTTAGTTGCTTCAATAGGTCTTTCAGGAGTTATTGGTTGTGCTTCTCTTTTTGCCTGTTCAACTGTAGTTGTGGTATCAATAACAGACGGCTCATCAACTTTTGTTTCAGTTTTTATAATCTCTTCCGCTTCTGTTGGTCTAGCCTTTAATCTACCAAAGCCCCTTAAAACACCTTCTACAGCAACACCCAAACCAGCACCTTCTAATGCCATTTTAAAACGGCCTTCTGCTGCCGAATCATTTGGATCGGCTTGTAAATATTCTGTTATTGGATTTTCTAAGGAAGGATAGCTTTGTATTAAATTAGATATTCTTTCTTCGTCTGGGCTAAAAGCAAATTGTTCGGCTGTTGCACCTATAGCCACAGGTTTAGCTATTTTACCAGTAGTAGTTGCTGCCTTGTAACCTTTAGCTACTTTGCTTAATCCAGCATAAGGAATAAGAAAACCAGCAGCATCTCGTATAAATCTCCCACCTGTATATGTGGGTTCTTCTACTTTTGGTAAATCTGGAATATTAAACTCTGATCCAACTAAACCACCAGCATCCTCGATAAGTTCTGCTGTGGCTTGTGCTGTGTCTCTTAAAGCACCAACGCCAGTTCTATATAAATTTTCACCAAAGCCAACCGAGGGTTTTGCTTCTTGGTTTACAAAGGGGTCGGCCTTTACAGGAACGCCACCAAACTTGCTAGATGACAAGTCTTCATTTTTTTCTAATGGCTCATTTACTGGCACTCCACCAAACTTGCTTGCCATTATGGCTTCCTATAAGTTTTTCCATTTTCAATAAATAATGATCCCGAAGGCAAAGCGTCATATTGTTGTTGTGTAGTAACTGTGACTACGCCAGTCTGGCTCGTGTTTTCATTATTAAATTTACTTGTTTGCATTTCCTTTATTCGATTTCTAATCATTATCTCCATTGGGTCAGTATCAGATATAGTGTCTAATATTCTTTGGTCTGTGTCTGTAAGTTTATAATCAGGATTGTTTTTTATCTTTTCTAAAATCTCTACAACATAATCTGATTTAGTTTTTTTGGGGTCGGGTTTAAAAGAACCAGCCACAATTTGTGATGCTAAATTAGGATTTTTTCTAGCCAATTCAGCTTGTTCTTTTGTGCCACCAGCCTGTATTACGGCTTCATAAGCACTATCTCCTAGCTCTTGATTTTGTCTATCAACCTGTCTTTGTCTAATTTGATTTTGAGCCAAAGCCATTCTTTGAGGATCACCAGACTGTTGTGCGCCAATAAGATTCATTGCTTCACTAAACTTTCGTAAACCTTCAACTTGCATTTGTCTTCTATCACCTTTTGGTAAATTTAAAAATTGATCTGCTGGCATACGATTATCCATGCCGTATTGACCAAAAGCACTTCCTATTTTTTGAAATATATTTGCCATTTATAAAACTCCTTAATTAACCTGGAAATAAACCCATAACTGAACCTATGGCTCCAGCAGCACTTCCTAACTGATCGAAAAAACCAGGTTTGTTAGTGGCAGTCGTTTGTGTTTGCGTAGGCAATGCACTAACTCCTTGAGCTAATAACCCAAGTTGTTGTGGTCCATAGCCAATAGCTCGCATAAATTCGCCGTAACCAGCATCCATACCGGCTTGTTGCATTCCTTGTTGTTGACGACCAATATTAGATAGTAAACCTAAGTTTCTGTATTGATCTCCTAGTAATCCAGATTGTATGCCAGACCTAAATCCTCTGTCTCGCATTGCCAGATTAGAGGCTGTATCAAAACCAGATCGCCTTAGATTACCAGCTGTTCTCGCAGCTTGATCAGCAAAGTTCCTATTCGTTTCTGCCTCTAGTATTCCAGACCTTGATCCACCAAACGCATTAGCACCAATAGCTCTGTCTTGATCACTTTGTAATCGTATCTGTCTTGCTCTGTCTAAATCTGAAAGAGTTTGATCTATTACTTGGTCTGTATAAGGGTTTTGGAATGATTCAATATCCAAAGGCTGTGATCCCATGTCTGATAATAAACCTCTTGGGTCATACGACATTGAATCTGTAAACATTCCTCTGGTCGCATCAAAGCCTTGTAATTGGTCTGGATTAAAACCAGCTACCCTGGGTCCTGTGTATGGCACAAAGGGTTGTGATGCTATTGATTGTGCTTTCCCATACAAATCTTTATAGATCGCCATTTGTGTTGGGTCTACTGTTGTGCTTGTTGTACTTTTTCCTTTACTCATAGTTCTTTCCGAATCATATATTCTTGTTCAAAGCCAAGATGTTTAATTTTCTTATGCCATCCCTTACGACCTCCGCCATAAAGTCTTACGCATCCAAAATGTTTTGCAAACTGTTCCAAGCTAGGAAGCATGGATTGTAGTTCCTCGTAATCACCTCCGCAGAACAATAAGTTCAATGCTCGAAGGCGAGGATATTGAATTATTTCCGTTATCATAGCTGATTTTTCACCATTCCATAAGTGAAAAGTTCCACTTCTGATGCCGTCTTCAACATCCTTTATATTATAACAGTCAGTATGTTTTAATGCCCTTATTATATAAGGCTTTGCGTGTTCCCATCTATCCTCAAACTCGTCTTTATACTGTAGAGGAGGTTGATAGGTTTCCGCTATTATCGACACTGACTTTATATTTTGTTCCATTTGGACTCACCAAGACCAGTTCTGTACTGTCTTGTCCGTTTACTTCTATTCTTTCACCTTTATTAAAGGTAATCCCTGTTTGATACTCAATCTCTGAGATTAAGTATGTTTGATAATCTTTATTGTATTGCTCCGAAGGCTTAATAAATGTACGTCTTGCCATTATCTACGCCCTCTCTGTTTAACATTCAAACGAATATCGCCTACTTGAAAAGATTGATCAGTTGATCCTGTTACTTTCATTTGTACTTCTCTTGCTGTAAATCGTGCATCCGTATAACCATCTGTTGAATCAAAGGAGAATGATCCAAAATCACTTTGAGGACCAAGAGGTGTATAACGACCTGTAAAACTTAGCGTAACACCAGGTAATGTATTGGCCTCTGAGTCAGGAATAATTTGATTTACTTGTACGCATTTATCTCCATTACCTATTTCAATGGGTCCTGTTTTGGCAAAAGGTACAGCCGAACCTAGGTTGGGAGAATTAAATAATTCTATACTTTCGTGCTGATAAACAAACCCATCATTGTCACAAGCAATAGGATAATCAAATACACCTTGGTCGATGTAACATCCTCTATCCATTGATCCTACGCTCCATGAATTCTCTAAATAATTCCAAATAACATACTTGTTTGGTTTTAAACTATCAGTTGAGGGGAAGAACCACATAATTTCATTAAAGTTTGAGTTATGTCCCCCAGCTATTGTTTTACGTCTTCCATAATTAAGATCGTCAAATATATAATCATGTACTTCACAGGGTAATTCTTTAACTGCGCCATCAAAAATAAATAAACTATTCTCACCCATCCATGCCAAGAAATTACCAGCACTAACAATAGACCTAGAGCTTACCACTTTGCAATTCGTTCCAGCATCTTGAATGCCGTATAAAAAAGGACTTCCTGTGTAATACATTCTCGCTATCCCAGTGTCAGTAAAGAGAATAATATCTGTCTGCCATTTCTCGGCAGCTATTACCCTACCGCTTGAGGGGACGTTTAAATCACCAGCTGTATTTGTTGCTGCTGCTGTCCATGTTGTATTATCTTCTCGGTCCGACCATGCTACTTTTCTTGGATCACTTCCTGAACCAAGGGCAACCATGTGACGTTCATTGGTAATAATGACACCAGAGTTTCCTGTCGGTGCATTCGTAACAACTGTTGCTATGGTGTCAGGTGTATTAACCCCCCCACCATGAGGTCTCCATTTATAAATCTTGCCATCCGAAGAACAACAAAAGATTAAATGCTCACCCCAATTATCAAATGAAAAACTGTCGGTATCAAATAATAAACCAGACGTTGATCTGGCATCACCATAATCTTCCTTGCCATATTGATATGCACCAAATCCCAAAGGGTCGTTTGCAGTATCGCCAACAAAACCGCTTGGCGTTATATCTGTCCATGCGTCTTGATTTAGAACATATACCTTGGAGCGAGTACCAACTGCTAAAATTTTATTTCCGTAGTTGTCGTTCCATGCGTGCATTCCTGTTGGAGTGCCAGTTAAAGCTGTACTTTTTAATTTCTCCCACCCACCAATAGGACGCAAATGTCCGTTTTGGAAACGAATTAAATCCCCATCGGTCCAACGTCCTTTATTAGAGTACGTTGTACCATTGGTTACGATTCCAGCTGGCGGAGTAATTGGGAGTAATGCCATATTACCCAGCTAATTCTTTAGTAACAGATGTAGGTGTTATTTGTTCTGCGATGTTAGCATCTAATCCCGATTTAATACTTGCAACTTCATCAGCGCCCATAGCACTTTCTACCCAACCCTGTACATCGGATGATGTAACACTAGCAAACGCTTTAAAGTTTGAAAGGTCTGAGGTGTCTATTATTTGGGTTCCATAAGAAGAAGATGAGTAATACTTGCCGTCTGAGTCTTTATTAGTATCATCGGTTGCTGTTAATCTCCAATGCACATCGTAGATTACATCACTTTTACTATCTTTAGTTGGGTATGTATCAACTGTTTTAACATCCCAAACATATCCTATTGCCATTTTTTTTCTCCTTTAAGTTATGCACTTTCCAGTGCGGTTATACGATCTTGTAAAGATTTTATAAGATCATTTTGTTCTTGAACGGCCTTTATTAATGGGGTTACTAATTTAGAGTAATCCATTTGATAATAGCCTTCTTCATCTTGTGTAACTGCATTAGGTACAAAATCTTTTACTTCTTGTGCAATCAAACCTTCGTCTGATTCACCATTAGATTTCCAGTTATATGCAACTGGATTTAGTTCATTCACTACTTCTAATCCTCTTGCCTCACCAGTAATGTCTTTTAATCTTGAGTCGGAGGAAGTGTTATATGTTGTTCCAGATGATGTTACTGCAACGCTTCCCACTGTAGGTGGGGTTGCATCTTCGTGCATAAACACTAATGCACTAAGAGTTCCGCTGTTGCTCTTTTTAATTGTAAGAGCCTCTGATCCAGCAGTAGTCATGTAGTAAGCACCAGAATTAAAAATAACGTGACCAACATCACCTATAGTTGTTGCTGTTTTACCTATTAATAAGTTATCAGAGCTATCAATCCTCATGGCTTCGCCAGTAGTATTGTCAACACAGAAATTCATAAAGCCAGAGTTTCGGCTATAGCCTATATAACCTTTATCATCATCTGTAGCGTCACCAAACCTAAGTCTAGCCTCTTGATCGGCAGCAGATTCTATTCTAATTTCTGCCTCACCACTCGATGCTTTTGCGTGTAAAATTGTATCTGGCGAACTCGTTCCGATACCAGTTTTTCCATCAGATTTAATTACAACATGTCCTGCTGTATTACCCGCACCTAATTGCAAGTCTCCTGATGATTCTCTGTTATAAATAAAAGCTGTATCACCAGATTTTGAAATCTGTAAAGCATCACTTGATGTGCTTCCGTTATCAGCATCAGTAACATATATAATACCACCACCAGATACACCTGCGGCACCTTCAACATGAAGATTGCCTTGAGGCGAAGTAGTTCCTATACCGACTTTTCCAGATGAGTCAATACGGAGTCTTTCTGAATCACCCGCTTCAAATCTAAAATCATGTCTTGATTTAATTTTTGCAGTACCAGTTGTGTCTTTAAGTTCTAATACAACTTCTGTATCTGTTGATTCAAACAAAGCACATTCGTTGTCAGCGCCACTATTTACATGAAGTTTTCTATCTGGCGAACTATCTCCTATCCCAACTTTTCCTGAAGAATCAATACGCATTCTTTCTGATAAATTATTATTGAGAAATAACATATCATCAGATGATGTATATTTTATTTGTCCTCTTGAAGCATCAGAAGCATCACCAAATATAATACTTACATCATTTCCGTCATCAGATTGTAAATACATTTGAGGAGTAGCAGCCCTTAAATGTAATATATTAGAAGGGCTTGCAGTTCCGATCCCAACGTTTCCTGAACTATTAATATACACCCTATCCCAAGAACCATTTGTACCAAAGTTTAATGCATTATTATCATGCTCGTATCTTATTCTTCCTGCTGCTGCATCGCCTGAATCACTAAATAATATGCTTCCATTGTTACTTACACCTGACAATATTGATAGACCTGAATTACCTGAACCTTCTATTACAAGTTCATCTGCACTACCATCAGCACTAGCACCACTATCTGCTGATTTAATGTGAAGATTACCTAGAGGTGCTGTTTCTCCTATCCCAACGTTTCCAGTGTTGTAATAAATATCATTTCCTGTAGTTGTCCATTGAGAAGAACCACCGCCACTTGCATCTTCCCAGGCTACACCACTTCCTGTAGAAGTTAATACTTGTCCGTCAGAACCTTGTGCGCCGCCTATTGTTAGATTGGTTGCGTCTAAAGCGCCTGTAACTGTTACACCTGTTGCTGATGTTGCTAGTTTTGCTGAGTTATTATGGTAAATAGTAACCGCCCCTCCTGAAGTAGCATAAAGCATATCTTGATCCGAAGGATTTCTTAAATAAAAATCACCAGTTCTTACTATTAGTCCACCAGTTCCCTGTTCATCTATAAATGAATGAGAGCCACTATGATAAATCTGTAAATCTGAACCTGGTATTCCAAATATAGCTTGACCACCATCCCCAAGTTTTATGTCGTGATTAAACGTAGCTGTACCTGCATCGGACATATCAAGTGTAAGAGCTGTGATTATAGTACCACCATCATTCCCCCTAAATTGCATATCCTTATCTTGAACAGCAGCTTTTAATTGAACGTCACTGCTACTGTTTATTATTGAAAATATATCAGTTCCTGCATCTTGGAATTTGATGTCACCGCCATCTGCGTCAAGGGCAATATCTCCTGCAACGTCAAGTGTTAAATTACCTGTACTATTAGCTACTGTTCCATGACTACCATTGTGATAGATTTCTAAGTCGCTACCAGCACCAAAGACAGCTTTACTACTATCGCCTAGTTTTACATCATGGTTAAAAGATGCAGTACCAGCATCGGACATATCCAGAGTTAAGGCGGTTATTGAAGAACCGCCATCATCTCCAATAATTTTAAAATCTGCATCTTGTGTATTTACTTTTACCTGATAAGTTCCAGAAACATTAGACCATGTAGCAATAGTTGTTCCATCATCTTTATATCTCCAATCTCCACCACCTGCATCTAATGTAATATCAGCAGCAGAATCTATAGTGAAGTCTCCACCACTTGTTATATCTAATGTACCACTATCAGAAATAGTAGAGCCATCTATAGTAATGTCATCTACTGTTAGTGTGGTTAATGTTCCTAAACTTGTGATATTAGTTTGTGCTGCCGTTCCAAGTGTGCCTGTTATAGAACCGCTTGCATTTAAAGTTCCAGATACATCTAAGTTTCCGTTTAAATCTACAGTCGTAGCTGCTATTTGTACTTCTGTATCTGCAACAATATCAAGCTGACCATCAGCACTAGAGTTTATGTATAAACCACTGTCTCTAAATTGTATTTTTTGATCCGTTGTAGTGGTGTTGCCATTTGTTAATACTTCGGCAAGTGTATCGGCTGTTGCCACTTGTGCATCAACATACGCTTTAATGGATTGTTGTGAAGCAACTTTTGTGGCTGAGTTAGATGCCATATTATCTTCATCTAAAAACGCAGTACCACTAATTCCTGTGTTAAGGACAGGGGATGTAATTGTTGTAGTACCTGTTGCTGTTAAAGTACCTCCAACGATTAAGCTCTTTCCAGAACCCACTTGTAAACCAACGCTTGTGCCTGAACCAGCAGCTACAAAAATACCATCTAGTATTTCAAGGTCAGCATTAAGTTTTGTTCCCCAAGTATCAGTAGATGCACCAATCTCAGGTTTTGTTAAGTTTAAATTACTTGTATATGTATCAGCCATTGTTCTTTCCTACTGTTTAGTTATTGCTCCAATAATAAATATGTTTTTTTGGTTTGCCGTATGTGCGTCTTCTTGGAATCAAAGAGCCTTTTCCAAACTCTGCCTTTTCTTGTTCTTGTCTCATTTCTTCTAAAGATTTTTCAAAATATTCATGGAACAAAGGAACTCGTTCATCTTCCATCAAATAAATACTAGCGTGCTTTAAGCATCCATATAAGTAGACATCAGAATAATTATTCGAGACAAAGTTAGTTGTGTTTGAATCACTTAATCCTGTAATTCTGGCGTAATACGTTATCTGCGCTGTATAAGAAGCATCGGGTTTGGGAGCAAATTCTATCTGTTTATCCGATAAAGAAAAATAAACTGGTTGACCAGTTATATCATTATTAGCTCGCCTATATACATCCAGTGATTCTAATGATTGTTGAAATAGTGGTTTAGGATTACTTGTTTGTAAATCCAAATTAATTAATTCTAAAAAGTCTGTTGGTAAATCTTCGTATTGTGCGTCAACTGTAATGTTACTTCTTGTAACCATGTCTTTGACTCGTAAACGTCTATTCAGTTCGGCTTCGGTATTATCAATAAAAGTATCTAACTGACTGGTTAAATCCGATCTGTTTAAATAATTTGCTATTGCTGTTTTTAATTCTGCGTATGTCATACCTTACCTTGCCATGTTCTAAATACTTTGTTATCTGGATTGTTTAACCACTTTTTCCATTCTTTAGGATCGTTGTGCCATCCTTCTCTCATTGCCTTTTGATAAACGACCATTGGAACTTCTGCTACATGGCGTAAATCTTTACCAGGCTTATCTATATTATCGTTTAATTTTTTAACGTGGTCTATGACTGGTTGAACATTTTGTTCAGTGTGATAAACGCTCTTGTCATCTTCGGTAACAAATTCTGATTTGATACCAGAACGATGATCAATAATTGTCCTTTTAGTTGGCATTGTTTAGAGAAAATGTGAGGCCAACTAGGGCTGACCTCACATTAATCAACTTATGAAGTTGTTAAGTCTGCTACAACACCATGAGCAGCTTGGTTGCTCATTTCTAAGCCGTACTCTGCTAAGACCATCTTAGTTTGAGCATCGCCTATTGTTGCAATATCAACTGTATCAAAACTACGCAAGTAAGATACTTTTGCGTAATCTGGATCAACTAAAAGCAGTGATCTTTCTCTACTGAAATTTGAAGGAACGATTTTAAGATCGCCAAAATCAGATGAGTAAATAGATACACTAGCTTCAACAGTTGTTGCATCAACCATTTGTCTAGCTGAACTTCTACCTGTGAAACCAGAAATTACTTGCTTGTTTACAGGACCACAGATTGCCATTGAAGGCTCTCCGCCGTTTGTGAAACAAGATTGCAATACAGTTTTCAATAGTGCCTCAGTTAAAGCTCTCTGAGTGCCATCAGTAGGAGCAGCACCCCCACCATTACCAGCACCATTAGTTCCCCTAGATACGTTTGAAGTTATCCATGATTCAAAACCACCAGTTACCCTAGCTGTAGTAGCGTTACCAGTTGTTTTAGCACCCTTTTGACAAAGAGCAGTTTCCATGTCTCTCTTCAACGCTTTAGCCATAAGGGCAAGCTGATGAGCCATTTCTGATTTTTTACCAGCAGCGTCAGAAGCTTGTTGAGAACCAGTAACAGTCGCATCTCTTGAAGAGATTTGAGCTACGTTACTAACTCTTGTAGTAGCTGTTGATGCTGCTCTTGAAAGTTCAAAACCTTCTAATTGTCCAGCACCACTAGCTGTTGGTAATGTTTCTGTTTGCCAATCAAAAACTACGTTCTTGATTGAATTTTTTCCGATTGATGACATAAATGGCGTGCTGCCAGGTGATATGTTATATATCACGTTGCTTAATTGCTCTCTGTCAGCCGTTGCAGTATATGTATCAAAAGCGTTTGTGACTTTTGCCATTGTTATACTCCTTAAAAGTAAGTTAAATTAATTGTTCAAAGACCTTGGCTGCATCTTGGACTTTTCCAGTTTTAGCCAATTTCTGTCTTGCTTTCTTCGCTGGTGCTGTTGTCTTTGGAGCATTGGATGTACCTGGTCTTGCTACTCTTGCTACCGCTTTTTGTGTTGGTTTCTTTTTGGACGCTTCAAGTTGTTTTCTATAAAGCATTCCATCACGCAAACCTAACAATATACGATAATCATAAACCTGACCTATTTCTTGGGGAGTAAATCCCAATTCATTCATCGCATAACTTGAGATTGCAGACTTTTCTTTTTGAGAAACTTCTGCATCTGTCCATTCGGGAATCTTTTCAACTAACTGTTGGTTGCCATATTCAACGAACTTTGCCAGTTCTTCTTGTTGCTTTTGAGCATTTTCATCTTGAAGACGTTTATGCTCTACTCTGGCAGCTTCCAGTTTCTTTTTCTTGTCTTCCCAAATGTCCTTTTCTCGAACATATGCGATTGGATCAGACTCATAAAGAGCGTTCCAATCTGGTTCATTTGCCAATTCTCCGTTCAGACTAGCCTCTAATTGAGGCAACAACTGAGCGTAGATTGCATCTTTTTTCGCTAACTCTGCTTGCTGTGTCTCAAAGTTTTTTCTTTGCTGCGACAGTTCTTGAGTTTTGCGAGTGTAGTCTTGCTGACGAGAATAGCCGTTTTGGAGTTCTTCCAACGTGACCTCTTGTTCTATGCCATCAACTTTTACGTTGAATGCTAAAGGTTGTGGTTCTTCCTCAACTTCTGTTTGTTCTCTTTCTGACTCTTGTGTATCTTCTTCGTAGTCTTCATCCGATTCAGCTTCCATTTCAACATCAGCTTCCGCTTCCGTTTCAATTTCCACTTCTTCGTTTACAACCGCTTCTGATACTTCTTCTGCTGCTTCTACTTCTATATTTTCTGGTGCTTCCTCTTCGGGAGTCAGAAAACTCTCAAAAGAAGATGCAGCTTTATCTATATCTGATTGTAAAGCAGTCGGCTTTGCGTTATTGCTCATAATAAACTCCTAATAGTTTAAAGAAATTTTACCTTAAAACTGCCAAAAACAACAATTTTTAGACAACCTTTCTTAGCTTCTCTATTTGAGTCTTTGTTATCTTCCCTTTTTCGATGATGATGCGTAGATGTCTTTCAACCTCTGGAAGAATATTGATTGCGCTATGCAAATTCTCTCTCCAATCAATATCATCTTTTCCTTTGCTGTCCAACCATAATTTAACGTATTCTTCTTTTAAATTTTCTATAGAATTTTTAAAGGTTTCACTGTTTAAAATTAATTCCGCCTCGTTTGAGTGCAGAACATCTTTTTGATCTGTCATTATTCCTCCTTATTGTTTAATTCATTATCAAATAATTTTTTCCAAAAAACATTATTGGCTTTAATTTTTTCTTCCTGAGTGGGAGCTTTCTTTTTTCGTCTTCTCATTAACGCAAAATATAATCTGGCAAATCGTCTATAAATAATTGTTGATTAGGAATTGAATTTAATAAGTTTTGTAACGCATTGTAATTAAATGGCGTATATCCAGAGTTAGGTGGCGTGGAAGGAGGTGCCCCTATGCCGATACCAGGAGGAGGTAGCATCGGAGGATTGATTACATTATTACCGCCTGTTGTATTTTGTTGGACGGGTCCTTCTGTTGTGTAACCTTGAGGTGTGTCCATTGAATAGCTTATGCCTGGTGCAATCATGTTTGGTACATTTTCTCCTCCAGCGATTGATCTTGCATAATTTAAACCAGAAGAAAAGTTAGGGTCAGAAGATATACTAAAAGGATTATAATTAGATGAGCCTGGTACATTACTAGGTTGGGGTGAATTCATTTCTTGTGTAATGTTACTAGGTACGTTAGCTATATTGTCTAATAAGCCAGCGTATAATTGATCGGGGTATCTCCCCTCAAACTCTCCAATCGGCCCATCCTGATTGGGAACGTACCCCATTCCAACGGGACCCATTGTAGTGCCAGTCTCTTCCCTAATATTAACAGGACCTCCTATTGAAAAATTAGAACCATCAGGACCCGATCCAATATCAACTGGCGTTGAAGGTAATTCTGGAATAAATTCAACTCCCGTATTCATATCAACAGGACCTTCTATTAAAGCAACTGGTGCAAAAGCTGACGTTATATCTGGTTGGGGAAAGGAAGGAGCGAACCCCATGCCTACGGGTCCAAATGTTTGACCTGGTTCATCGGCATAATTTATGCCTCCAATATTAAAATTTCCTTTTATTGCCATAATTAACTCCCTATTAGTTTATCAATTTTTTCGTCTAATTTGTCTAAACTATCGAAAATTCTTTGCATGTTATTTTGTAAGTCTTGTTTAGTTACATAACGAGAAGGTATTTCTTCTCTTGTCTTATTAATTAATATTTCTAACCTTTGTATGTTAGAGGTATTTGTTTTAATACTATAAATTATAGGAACATAAACAAGTGTAATAAAAGCATTCCACAAAATAATAGGATTGTCCATTAATAACTCCATATGTGGGGCCTTGGTCTATTAGAATCTGATTCAGCAATATCTAAATGAATAAATCTAGCACCGCCTTTTTGATTAACGCCAACACCAGTAAAGCCATACGCTGTTGCTTTTGATACAACTTCAAGCGCTTTATCTCCCCTTACACCTATGTCAGCAGCTAAACCCAGTGCATGAGCGCCAGGTGTTGATTTCTTTTTTTCTATAGGATGGTCTGGACACCTATAACCACTTGTAATAACAAAAGAGAAACCCAAGTCTGATCTTAGTTCTTGAAGTTTATCTATAAGAAGATGGTCAATATTATTTTTACCACAATGTTGGCAAGCAAATTCTTCTTCTTTAAAATTCTCCCAACTCATTAATCACCCTCTTTAGAATGTGATGCACCAAAATAAAAACTTATGACGGCACTAGCTAGACCACCCAAATAACCAAGAACAAGATTAATTAAAGCCTCAGAGTTTTGTTCGGGGGGTTGTAATGTAACAAGAAATATATATCCCATAAAACCAGACAGCGTAATCATTCCCATAAACCTAGTAGTCCAATCTTTACTAAATTTTGATCTTGCATCTTGTTTATCTTTTGTTTCTAAAGCAAAAACATCTACTTCTAATTCTTTCATTTGAAGTTCAAATTCTTGTTCTGCTTTTTTTAATTCAAGTAATTGTTCTGGGGTTGCAGCAGATACGGCTGCATTGATAGCTTTTGGTTCTGGCTTACATCCCAAGACTTGTGCTACTACTGATGCTGCTTGACCTCCTAAAGGTCCTCCAAGAGCAGAACCTAATGTTGGTGCTAATGAACCAACTACATTTTTTATTAAATCAAATTTCACTTTGCTGTTCCTGTAATGTGTATATATTTAAAGGGTCTTTTTTTCCTTTAACTTTTATCGGTGATAATAATTTTAACTTAATTTTAGTTTTATTTGCAGTAGAAAAACCAATTAATATATCTTCGCCCACTTCTTTGGTTGCGCTTTCGAGTCTTGCTGCTGTATTTACACAATCACCAATAGCACTAAAATCAAACCTCGTATTGCTTCCCATATTGCCAATCACCGCTTCACCTGTGTTAATTCCAATACCAATTTCAATTCCCAAATCTGCTTCTTTTATCTTTTCTTGTATTTCTTTTGCACACAATATAGATTTATCTTCATGGTTATCTAAGTCTAAAGGAGCATTAAATATAGCCATCATCGCATCACCTATATACTTATCAACCATGCCTTCATATTTTTGTACTGCATCTGACTGAATGGTTAATGCCTTATTCATTATTGATGTAACTTCTTCGGGTTTTAATTTTTCAGATAAAGAAGTAAAGCCTCTCACATCAGTAAATAAGAATGTGGCTTCTTTTTTCTCACCACCGAGCTTTAATAAAGAAGGATCAGATTGCAAACGCTTGATCTGTCTAGGGTCTAAATAATGTTCAAACTGTTTCTTTATCTGTTGTCTTAACTTAAATTGTTCTCTAAATCTATAATAAAAAGCTATAGCTGCCGTAATAAATTGAGATATTAATGTCCATGTAACGTCTATTAATAATCCTTTTTGTATGGTCCAAATACCAAAATATGCTGTGGCAATAAAGATGCCACCAGATAAAGTAATTCCCCAAGTTATTCCTAGTGTGTGCAATAAAATCCAAATAGAAATAATAGAAATAACAAATATACCCACCTCAAGTGCAAGGCTATAATCGGGAATATATGGACTGTTTTGAATAAGCATAGACTCTGCTAAAGCTGCTTGTATTTTGTGAGGTTCTAATAACCCCTTTGGAGTGGCTATTTGAGGCATGATACCTTTAGCACTAAAACCAATAAAAACAAATTTACCTTCTACATCTAATTCTTGTAAAGATGTTGAGGGGGTATCAACCCAACTTACCCATTTTCTTCCAAAGCTATCTACTGTTACTGGAGGGAGTCCCTTTACCCTTATTTGTTCTATTCCATTCTTATTTGTTTTAATAATGTAAGTGTCTGCATTAGCCAAAACCTGAATAACCTTAGTTCCATAAGAAGGAACCCATCCATCTGGTGTACGCATCAATAATGGTAATCGTCTAACTAAGTTATCTACGTCTGTTCGTGCAACCGCTATACCTTCGTGTACGCTGTTTGCTAAAACGGGAGTATTCTTTACAACACCTGTAACCTTAATACCTTTATCAGTATCATCGCCCATAATAACTGTTCCAGTTGTTTCTGGATAAATACCATTGTCATTTTCAAACATGGCAAGAATACTAGGGGCATAATTTAAAGTTTGTGCAAATGCTCGATCTCCTCCAAAACGATCTGGCTGTGGAAATGAATACCATCCAACTCCTATTGCTCCCTCATTTATAAGTTCAATTTGTATTTGAGATAACAAATCTCTAGGCAATGGATATCCACCAAATCTATCTAAGTCCTCTTCTGATATGTCTAAAGTTACAAAGTGATTGCTGGGCTGTTGTTCTGCAACAAAATTATCAAATGTTTTTAATTTTAATATTTCTAAGAATGTCCATCCTTGTAATAAAGGTATAGATAATAGAATTAATAAACTTAAAAGTTGAAATGACTTTAAGAGCTTTGAGTTATTTTTATTACTGATGACCCACCTCCGTTGATGGTTATTGTCTTAGAGACACCCTCTTGAATAAAGATAACTGTATATTCTCCAGCGCCATCTATATTTACTTCTGCATAGTGTCCTACATTTCGTATTAATTTTACCCCTTGTCCCTGAATAATTGTTGTTATTTGTGTTTCTAAATCTTGTCCAACTTTTGTACCTGAAATTGCAACTTGGGTAGCATCAACAGACAAAGCATCTTCTTGTTTTATTATGTCTAATTCTTCCATAATATCTAACAAGTCTTCTAAAAAGTTTACATCTAAATAATTAATATCTAATTCTGTAAATTCTAAATCAGCCTCATTATCCAAAGCGTCTTCTTCTAAATAATCTATATCTAAATCATTGAAGTCTAAAAGATTGGCTTGTTGGGTTTGTTGTTCTTCTATGATTTCTAATGTCTTTTCTGGAGGAGTAACAATTAACATATTATCAATAACGTCTAATGTTAAATCCAAAATAACGGGTTTGGATGCTGTGCTTTCATAAACAGAAACAGTTGTGGCCTCAAAAGGTTTGTTTAATACAACCGAACCCATGGCTGTTGTAACTAATATTTCACCACTTGATAAGCCATATTTATCGGGGAGTAATATTATTAAAGAGCGCCCCAACTCATCAACAGTAGCGCTAAAGTCTGTTCCTCTAATAGATATTTGTGCTGTTGGTGTACTCAGAAAAATATTTTCTTTATTTATTTTTCCTAAACCGCCTGTAATAAATCTTGCTGTACCGCTTGCAAATTTGAGAGCCATTTTTGATTTACTAGGATCGGGGTCATAAATATATTCATCTATAACTAATTTAGAGTGTTCAGTAAGACGAACAATAGAGTTATCTAGGAATGTAATTCCTAAACGTCCAGCAGACGTTCTTACATCGTCATAGGAATTTATACCGAGCTTAATCTTAGCTCCGTATTCTTTATCTCTTAGAACTTTGGCGTAGCCTGTTAATTCAGATATGTTTCCAATACTAGCAACCGACTGCTGTTCCGCCATCATTTTGAATGACGCAAAGAGTCCCGTTAGAACCAGTAGATAGAATTTTAAGCCAGTCATTATCTAGTGTAGATGCTTGTGTAATATTAAAAGTACGGCTTCCACCTGTATGATCTAGGTAGAAATAACCACCCTGATAACCGCTGGCAGTAAAATTAACAACATTATCAGACCCATCAATATCCATATAGTTGGTAGCTAAATCATAATTTATAGTAGAAGTAATTTCGTTATTACTACCATTAATAATCCAATCTAAATCTAATGTACTCGCTAACGCTGATGTGGCTTGACTTAATGTAAATTCGTTTGAATCTCCAGTAACTTGAATATTCAAATTACTATCGTCTGCGCCATATGTATTATCTTTATCTACATTGATATTGAAAATGTTGCTGTCTCCTGTGAATTCAAAAAATCCTGTAAAGGTGTCAGCAAGAATGTCACCAAGGAATTGGTTACTAGAACCAATTTGGTTAATATCCAATGTCATAGTAATGCCATCTAAGTCTAAGGCAGTCATATCTCCAGCCGTTGCGTCTGCTCCGCCTATAATATTTCCAGAACCAAGTTGTTCTAAGTCTAGGTTAGCAGTTGCACCGCTTTGATCTACTGATACCTCGTTGTCTGCACCAAATACAAACAGGGGCAGTAACAGTAAACTAATTATTATTTTCTTCATAACTCCAATAGCTCCTCTCGTAGCCAATATTTATTAATTGTAATAGCGCACCCTCTATAGCTTTTTGTAAAGCTAGGGTCGCACTCTCATTTTCCGACATTCCAATCTCTAATTCAACTAATTCTGTAGATTGTTCATAAAAACGAAATAAATCTTGAGACTGTCCGTAACTAAATATGGTTTTTTGAGAAGTAACTTCTATTAATATTTCTCCCGTTGCAACAGATACCATTCGCAAAGAAACAGTTAGTACATCTTCTCTATATTGAGTAGAACTTCCCACCCCCAGGTATCTTGCCCCTATACCACCAGTCCTGATATTGGTGTCATACGATATAACTGCTCCTTCCATTAATACTCCAGCAAATAATAAGGGCATTAAAGGTTTTTTGCCGTCTTCTTTTTCAAATTGCTCTCTAGTGGATCGGATTAATTGCCTTTCTTTTGTAAGATTATCTAAACCAACCCTTTCAACAACTCTAAAAAAATTACCACCTGATGCATGTTTTAAAGCTCTTATTAATAAAGTGTCTGGTGCTTGCGTTATTGCGCTACTAAATAATGCGAATTGAGAATTGCTTTTTCTTTGCCCTGTTTGGTCAGAAAAACTATTGCCATACACAGCAACCACTGGTTGTATTGTTGGTGCTTGTACTTCTTGTAATTCTTTGGATTGAAGTTCTAATATACTGGCAACCCTAAGAAAGTCTTTTGCCATATGGTCGTCATAGGCATCTTGTACTCTAGCTAGTGAACAACTAGAAAGTAAAATCACCAACAGGAAGGCTAATGGTCGTGACGTTTCCATCTTCATCGGTTATTTTTAGAGTAATAATTCCGTCCTCAATCCAATACTCTATGATGTTACCCAACAACTTTAATATTCCTTCTGATTGTGGATTTTCACCAAACAAGTTATCAATTAACTGTCTACTTAGTTGTGCAAACAGCCTACTTTCTAAATTTCTATAAAACCTAGCTAAAGTTGTATTATTTTCTTCTCTTTCTGCTGCTTCTTTTAGCGCTTCTATTTCAGCCTCCAAAGCTTCCTTGCGATTGAATTCTTGATTTTCTATAGTCAGATAGTGTGAGCTTGTATTAACACCACTAAATGAAGGGTTTTTAAACTTATGTACTATCTCGTCAGCAGTAACATTATGTGTAAATGCTATTAAGGTGATAGCAATAATCGCCATAAAAACAGCCATGGCCCAAGCAGTAAAAGTATCTCGGCGTTGTTGTTTTTCTCTAGCCTCTTTGTCTGCCTTGCTTGGCCTACCTCTTTTTCTTTTAATCTTTTCTTTGGTCATCACGTTCTGCTTTTGCAATTTTTTCTATATCTATTAAGTTTGGTACACCCAATAAAGTTTTTAATAAAACGTCTTGGCGAATGCTTTGATTGTCCATAGCTCTTACTCTATCAATTAAGGAAACTATGATTCCGTACTGTCCATCAAGTTTAGTGGTAACTCTTTCTTCCATGTTGTCTAAACTCGTTTGTACTTTATCATCTAAAGTATCAAGTTTAGTTTCCATGCCATCAATTATTCTATTGATTAGCTTCCAAACAAAAATACCTAGTCCTAGTGCTGCTGCTATAGGAAAGCCAAGTTCTGTTATTACTGATACTAAATCATTCATTACAAATGATTATAGCAATTATTTTTTCTTATTTTGAATAAACCAAGCTGATATTTTTTTATAGGCATCTTTTAACCAAGACCATACTTTCTTTGAAGTTTCTTTGATCCAGTTCCATGCTTTTTGTAAATATATTTTCATAATTTATCTTCCTTATTTGGCACTCCACTCTTTTCCAACTTTAATTTTACCATACGGGTTTGTTCCCTCTAAATCATTTGAGGTTTCGTACCCAACACCAACGTCTATATAAATGCCATTAATATTTCTATATCTGTAACCAGTAAACAATATGTCGGCTGAAGTTTCGGGGTTGTCGTTAAATGGTTTTCCTTCTTGAAGGCTAGAAATATGTTCAAGCTCTACAAAATAATAACTATTAGCACATCCGACTAAAAGGAATAAGGGCAATAGAGCAACTTTCTTCATTTCTTTTTCTTATAGCCAGAAGCGTAAATAGCTCTACCTTGTTTTTTAGCTTTTGCTTTTGATTTGTAAGTCTTTCCTGACTTACCCCACTTATATCCACCTTTTGTTTTTTTGACTGGCATAATTAATGTATTGTGTGTTCTTCAATTAATAACAATTCATAGTTATCGGTGAGGTGATCGCTAAACATAACCAACATTAAACTTTCGGCGTGTTTGGCATCCCTAGCACAAATATCTTCTCCAATATAAATATGACCACCATCCAATATTTCGACATGAAAAAACTTATTGTGAATTACCGCTTCCATTGAACAGTCCTTGTGCTTGAGTTTTAGCAATTTGCCTTACTGTTTCTCTGTCCCTTTCCATTAGTGCATTAATCTCAGCAACATTTACTTGTGCGCCATACTTGGCTTGTATTTCTGCTGCTTTAATGCGGATGTCGGCTTCTGCCTCGTCCCTGTGTCTATCATCTTCCATGATAATTTTCATGCGGTCCGTTTCAGCATCAATCATTGCTTTTTGTGCTTGTACTTGTGCTTTTTGTATTTCAGCTTGTGCAAGCAATTCTGCTGGATCAGGTTTTTGTTGTTCTGGTTGTGGTGGCATTGGAGGCACTTCGGTATTAATAAACTGTTGTGCATCTTTGAAGCCAGCCAATTCAATCATTTTAGTAATGGTATTTGAATATTGTTGTAGTGACACCAGTGGATTTTGTGGTCCAAGTGTTTGCAATATCTGTTCTTGTTTTGCAGTAAGTTGAGCGAGTATAGATGCTTTTTCTTCATCGCTTGATTTGCTTATTGCAACATTAATAACCATATCTTTGTCACTTTCCCAATAACGAGGATCAACTGCTACAAATTCATTATTTAATCTATAAACGTCTTGTTGGTCTTGGTGTTTAATGACCAAATTATTAACCAAACCAAACAATTCTTTTAATCCACCCTCGGCAAAGTGACGGCAAATTAATTCAACTCTTCCTTGTGCGCCCGACATAGTTGCTGCTACGGCAGCTTGTGTGGACGATTGAAGCGCATCTGCGTTTAAGCCAGCAGACGCTTTAGAAACTCCCGTCCTATTCTCTTTTGATTCATCTAAATAGCTCAGCACTGGGAATGCTTCTTTCCCTACAAAGGGAACGCTAAAGGGTTGGACCATACCAGGCGCTCTCATTCTAATTGGTTGTCCAATGTCAGTATTTAAAACATCGTCTATATTAACCTGTCCTTCAACCACTCCCATTCTTGGGAATATGGCGTGACCAAGCGAGTCTAAAGTGTCTCGCATAATTTGTGATTTTGCAGCCTGAATTGGTTTTAAATAATCGGCTGGACATGAACCAATAGAAGTGTGTGGTTCGGGGTCTGGACAAAACATAACAATAGGTAATTCATCACATGGTTCGCAGTTAATAATATTAAGACCATTGCCAGCTGTACAAACTTTTATTCTCTCGTCTATGCCATCTTCGTCTAGGTCATAAAATAAATAATGTTCAACATATAAAACTTCTTTTTTAGCTGGATCAGGATTATCACCATATGCGCTGTCGCCTAAAGGATTTCTTGACTCTTGTTCGTTGTAAGTATCGGCATCGTAAGACGAACCAGAACCAGCGTATTGTTCCATTTCTTCTTTGTCATATCCCATAGCAACCAAGTCAGAAATTGTTTTAACTGTTCGGTGTGCAACGTAAGGTGAAGTTTGTATATCTCTTGCGTTTCTTGAAATTAATACTTCTTCTGGTGGAACGGCTTCAATACATACAGAATTTTTTCTTTTGACTCTGCGAATTGTTAAATCGTAAGACGCTGGTGATTCTTGCGTCATTTCTTCTCCCGTTTCAGGGTTCATAACTGTAACGCTTTCCATTTCTACTTTTTCTTTAACCACTTCTACGTCAGGGTCCATGATAAGTGCTTGGTAAGACATGGGGTCGAGGTCGGTATAGTAATGAGTAGTGGCACTCATTGAGTCATCCCAGAATGCTTTAACAAAACCTGTCTTTCTAATTAACGCATCTTTGAACGCATCATATAAAACTTTAAAACCAGGGTTCTTTTGTTGGATAAGGTAGTTGATGTAGTCTGTTTGTTGTTCAGCTACAGCTATATCTTCGGGTCCATGGGGTGAAAATTCAACTACCTTTTTTGTTCCAAAAAATGTACGCATGACGGAAGGCAACATAAAGAGAACTGTGTCTCTTACATCGGTTGATATAAATTCTGATTGTAAACTGCTTGCGCCGTCTGGTTCGTTACCCAAATAATAATCGGTACTTTCTGCTCTCTCTTCTCCTACTTGGTCGATGAAATCTTGAGCATCGTCCATTTCGGCTTTAAGAATGCCTTCTATTTCATCATAGTCTTTTTCTGCGTGATCTTTACTTTCCGCTTTGTCTTCTTTGTCGTAATCCATAGGTTTATCCCACTCTAATTATTCTTGATGTTAATGGTTTTCTGAAATTATACCCCATAAAGCTCTGACTGCCACTAAATGAGGCAGCCGAACTTGCCATAGTTAATGCAAGCGCATCGGCTCGGTCTGGTGATTTAATTCCTCTTTTCTTCATTTCTTCTTTTGACTCTATTTTTATTTTCCCACTTGAAGTATATTTATAAATAGGGGCAGCTAATTCCGATACAAGCTCATCATCATTAGGAAGACGGCAATCTCGCTGCCCCAACCAATCCTTTATTGCAAACCACAATTCAGCACGCAAGTTTAAATAATTTTTTTTGGTCGCTGGAGCTTCGGAAACATTAACGCCTCTTACGGGAAGTTGTTGTTCGGCCAAGCGATCAACCACTCCACTTCCTAAACCAATAACATCAACCAAAATCTCTTGCGGTTTGCTGATTGCGGTCTCATCATCGTATTTATTTTTTATCGCTCCGCACAGTTGCATTAAATCCATTGAATTAAAAGTTTTAATTTCAAGTACAGTATTCCCTTGTCTAACACACAAAGCTGAATTATCTCCACCAAACCTTGCAACATCTAATCCCCACACTATCGGCTCAGAAGCAGTAAGAGCCACATCCCTGTCTATAGCTGCTCTTACTAACTCCATAGGAATAACAGTGTCGTCATCCGCACTAGGAAACTCTCCCAATACCTCTACCCTTGCTACAGTTGAATCTTCTCCATATTGTTCCAACATGGTTTGAAATAATTTTTGATCCGTACCTTCTACTGTTCTACTGTCTATTTGTTCGTTTTTCCAATATTTGCGTTTTGAGTGAAAACTGTCGTAAAAAGGACCCGTATTTCTTCTGGGGTTAGAAAAAGTAAACCAGTAACGATCTGGTGTTGGTTCTGAGAAGAAACCTTCTGAAACAGAATATATTGGCGCTGGAATACCCGATGCTTCGTCCATGATTAGACAAACACCATAACTTGAGTGAATACCAGCAAAAGCGTCTGGGTTTTCTTCTGACCAGAGTTGTGCTTGTGCGTAGTAGTAGCCTGTGTCTATTTTTAAATCTCTTTCTAATGCTTCTTCGTACCATTGGGCGGGTCGAATTGTAGTTGCTGTTTTTTGAAACCAGTGAGAGTTAATAGATAGGGTAAGCCATTTGCCGAGTTCGGCCCATGTTCTTGATCGAAGCTGTTGTTCGGTGTTGGCTGTAACAATAATGGTCGATCCGAGTCTGGTTGAGAGCATCCATAGTATCAACCAAGCAACTAAGGCTGATTTTCCTATACCACGTCCAGAGGCAACGGCCATACGAAACATTTCTGGCATGTCTTCCAACGATTGATTTCGTTGAATGTGCATTGTAATTTCTCGCAAAATTTTTTCTTGCCACTCTCTTGGTCCTGAAAAGCCTTCGAGGGGGGTCCCCTCTTCGTTCCAGGGGAAGACAAATTTAACAAAGTTTAGTGGATCGTCTTTTATGCTGAGTGACCACAATTCGGTCATCAGTTCTTTTTCTGCTTCTGGTCCGTATTTCATGTTTATTCCTCCGTATAAACTTGTGTCATTATTTTCTCATAAATAGGTCTAAACTCTTCGAGTGTTGTGAAAGGAATACCAAGTCTTGTTCTTTCTTTTCGGTCTATTTGATATGCGTCATTCAGTTGTTGTTCTGTATATAGGATCATCTGCCCTGACCTCTGTATGGTTTTTTTGCACGTTTCTTGTGCTTGTTTCTTGGATAGCTGGTTTTGCTATTACCAATAGAAGTACGCTTATATTTGTGGCGATCTTCCTCCTGTTGGCTTCTGTGTTTTACAAGTGCTGCCCTTCGTACCATATTTAACAAAAATTTCGTACTGACATGATACCAGAAAAAATCATAAAAATTTTAGTTTTACTGTTTCATATAAAGTACTACCTCGCCAGAATCGAAGGGGGGGGTCTTTACGCTATCAGAGGAGGAGTAGAAAGCGCAAAGATTAATCCTCCCCTTCTAGTTGCTCATTGTTTGAAGGTTTTGAAGAAGGAGCAACGCTTAAATCTTTATTTTTCTGGGTCTTCTGGTTCAATACCACGGGACCCACCTCTTTATAGGCTGTTGTTAAAGCTTTCTTTGGTTCTTGTTCTGTTCTGTCCCTTACCTGTCCCTTATCTATTAAAACTTTTCTATCTCTTATAATGTCATTAAGGTTAACTTGATGGTCTACTTGTTGACGATCGGACCACGTTTCTGGATCGGTGTTCTTCAAGTAGAAAATTTGCGCCGTAACATTTCCGTCCAATGCATTTTGAAAAAGGGAATTTGTTACAGTCGCCAATCCCTTGGCCTTTCCTCTTTTTAAAGTGTCTTCAAATTCTGCACTTCTTTTTCTGTTGCGATCGATAGTATTCCAAGAAACCCCCAAAGCTCGCGCAATTTGAACAGGTCCTAGTCCTCTTGATGCAAGCTCCTCTACTTTCTCTAAATCTACTTTAATCCTCTTTCTACCAGGTTTTTTCGCAATTTCCGTACTCATAATTAAACTTTTTTATTGTTTTATAACCTTATTCTATAGCCTTTTATAGTATTTTTGTTCTTTTTTTGTTCTTTAGGGGTTGACACTAATTATAATGTCATGAGACAATTCTAATGTCAGTATTAACCAGAGGAGGAAAACAATGACAGAAAACATACAAGACTATAACAATTTAGAAGAAAGACTGGAGGCTTTTGAAATTAACCCAGAAGATGAAAATTTCTTTTGTATTTGGGTCATTAGTGAAATTTTAAAAAAGCATGGCGAATTCAACAACTATATTGAAGAAGTCGAGAAAATTTTTGAAGTAATAACAAGATATCAAAAAATAGAGGATAGAGAGTTTAAAAAACTACAAAAACGCATCAAGCAAATTCAGACTAACTGATGAGACTTAAATAGTCGAAACGCGCGCAAGCGCGTCTTAGTCAAAATAAAAACCTAGAGGAGGTAAACAATGACAACACAAAAGAAAAAACGCAATCAACACTTCAAAGAGTACCTTTATATGTTGGGCCTATATACTGCTATGGGTCTAATATTCTATTTATATTTATACCAGCTGGGAGGTTAAGGGATGAGTAAAAAGAAATTACAGGAACTACAAAAACAGTATGAAAATATGCCTAAGACATATATTTTAGAGTGTCATTCAAAGTATGGAGTAGATTACAAGCTATTTAAACTAGAAAAAAGCCCTACTAAAAAACAAAGTAAATATTTGCATGATTTTTGGCAAAGAGAATGTGCAGAAATGTTTGGCATGACTTTAAAAGAAATAAAAGAAGATGGGAGGATTTATGCCTCATGGTATGCAGACCCACTTACAGAAGAACCTATTGGCATGATACCAAGTGGTTTGTGAGGTTAAAGGATGTTTAAAGTATTAAGAGAAGTACAGGATGGCTTTGTAGTATGTCTAAGAACCCCAGATGAGCAAAGAGCCAAAGAGAAAACAATTTCATTAATAGATGAAGGCATAAAGGCATTTATGCAAGGAGAAGTTAAAAATGCAAAAACAGAGTGAATACAATAAAGCATATGAAGAAAGAAAGAAGGCCAAAGGTTATGTATGGCTAAGAGTCTTTGTTCCTAGTGTTTATAAACAAAAGATAACCGATTTTATTAATCAAGTAAAAACCAAATATGAGGAGGAGAGTGAATGATGCCTAATATATATCCAAATGATTCATGGGGAATTTTTTACGCTGAAAGTGAATACAAAGACGTTAAAGGTATCCACCCCGATAACAATATAGATATTAACTTATGGACTGATGATTCTACAGGAGAGAAGTTTTTATCTATCTATCCCGTTGATGAAGACGGGCAAACAGACTGCACAAAGTCTTTAGGCTTTTATAAATTAGAGGAGGTGAATGATGAAGAATAGAAAACTAAAAACCAGAG
>VTLG01002366.1_pt1 | contig 35352 bp, 51 predicted proteins | sample 4694571 | NCBI WGS metagenome assembly VTLG01 (sample SAMN12604809, study PRJNA352737) | marine metagenome | biome: ENVO:00000447; feature: ENVO:00000209|ENVO:00000569|ENVO:01000036; material: ENVO:00002151; isolation source: viral sequences binned using virsorter ...
ACCTTCGGATGACCCATGCGAGGGGGCCTAGGAAGGACCCATTCATTCTCAATAAGCAACTACATCTAGTGTCTGGGGGTGGGTCAAAAGAAATGAGGTAATTCCTTCTTATAAGAGGTTTCAAAGTTCTTCTTCCATAGTCTTTTAAATGTTGTATTCATAGTGCGCTCGGCTAGGTATATAGGTTTGTAATCTGTTTGAACTACTGCTTTAAAGATTAGCTTTAACTTGTGATTGTCAGCCCTGCGCCACCATATACCGGCGGGCCTACCCCCGTACTTTGGTGTACCCACTAGGAATGTTGGATCAGATTCAACCCCCTTCCTAGCTCTTCGTTTAGTGTTTAAGCTTTCGCGTTGATTGATTCTTCCTGACCTAGAGACATGATCATAGATGTAATTAATAGAAGCTCTTGAGACGTTGCCATAGGTATCTATCTTGAGGGGGGATGTAAAGTTCTTTGCATGAGGAACGAGTTGAGCATTGGGGCTAATGCTTTTGTAAGCGAGAGGATGATTGAGCAATAGTTTCTCAAAACTCTTTTGCTTACGTTTACCGCCTTGAATGTTGGGTGCTAAATATCTATATCGATTGAATGGTTGATCTTTAAAGTTAAGGCCAGCGACAAGACTATTCTTCTTAGGTTTTTCACTTAAGAACCAAGCCTCCCTAATTTGTTTTTTAGGCTTAGAGAAATAGGATTTACTATTATTTTCTAGATTAACTTTTACATTTCTTTTAAGAGTACCAGTCCCACTATCAAACTTAGAGCCCGACATTGTGTATAGAAGAGCCTGGGCGGTTATCTGTTTAATGTCATTCTTAATAGCAATAGTTAAACGCTTTGGAAGAGCTAGAGCGTCAGGGTCAACATCAAACTCAATCATCTTAAGTAAGGGTTGTAAGGGTTACGGGAGAAATGCTTATACCAAGTAGCGTCTTCTGTTAGTAAGTCTTTTTGATGTTCGTAGATATGTTGTCTAAGGATTTCAATACCAATACAATTTTCCGGGCTATTAGCTGAGAAGCTCACGAATATTCGTCGCCATTGATCCGAATCAAAATATTTATCCATTGTCTTACTGTCTTAACGTACTAAGTCTAGACAGATTATGCCTCAATGGGCGTTGTGCAAAGTCGTGATAACGTTTTCTCGCAAGCATCTAAGTTATATAAAAGCTTTGGATTAGTTGGAGTCGTGCGCCTGAAATGCTTTCCAATAAGTAAGATCTTGTCTTTATTGCGCCATTTTTGAAGGGTTGATTCACTAACCCCTAAAGCATCGGAAGCCTTTCTTTGTGTAACCCAGTTAATGTGCATACGTATTGACGCTTATGTGTGCACAGATTACTATGCATAAGCATTATTAGCAACTATGGGAAAGAAGCCGGCTCCAATAAAGACACCTGTTGAAATCGCGAGACAAATTCTTAACTATGATCCCATTAGCGGAGAATTTAGATGGAAAATCCCAGTAAACAACGGAAAGAAAAAGCCGGGTGATATTGCAGGTGGATACAGTTCTAATAAAAAATATTGGAGAGTTAGTTTAATTGGTCAAGATATTAGAGCGCATAGATTGGCTTGGTATATGCACTATGGCGAAGATCCCGGCCCTAATCGCCTTGTTGATCACATCAACGGAAATAGTAAAGATAATCGTATTGATAATTTAAGACTTGCGACCGACGCGGAGAATAGTAGAAATCGAAAGTTAGGTGCTAATAATACAACTGGAGTTAAAGGCGTTTACAAAAGAGGAAATAAATATGAAGCAAGAATACTTGATGAAAAAATTGATATGTTCGACACATTCAAAGAAGCTACAAAAGCACGTAAAAAGGCAGCCGCCGAAACTTATGGTGATTTCTGCAATGAGTAAGATCTAGCCCTATCAAATGCTGATTGTGTTGTCTCGTTTGTGCTGTAAGGATATTCGCTATTATGCACATCCAAAGAGTGACCCATTGCGTTAGCCATTGACCCGCTATCGATTCCCGCCCGATGACCACGAACTGAATAAGAATGTCTAAAGCTGTAAATTCCTAACTCTTCATTTCTTGCCGCAACCTTTGCCTTTAAGGAGATCCACGCGGAACGTCTTTCTAAGTATTTCCTGATTTGCTCAGCTACCCCATTACCCTCGGCTGATAGTTTTGGTAATTCAAGTAATCCCGCCTCAAACAATGATAATAATTTCCAATCAGTACCATCTATAGGTAACGGTTCTAATTCTCTTGGTTTTGTTAGCCCTCTACCTGACCTTTTTTGATAAGAGCAAAATAAATATTTCTTACCCTTTGGCGTTTGCTTTACATGTAAACAGGTCAATTCAACAGGTCTAAGACCATAAACGGTTAATAGTTTTAAAGCGTTTGCCCATCGGTTTCCGGCTTCAGTTGTTTGCAGGTCTTCGATTAAATTCAATATTTCTTGATCAGTTAAAGGGTCTTTTTTTTGTGTTTTTGTTTTGGTTGTTTTACGTCCAATATGAATTTTGCGGTCTTTTGGAGGTAGCCAGCTAACAGGGGCATTTTCTCTAGTGACTGCATATTCTAAGAATTGACAAAGTGAGTTAGTGCGCCTTTTACGTGTTGCGCTTCCGGGCTGCCAATTTTTAATGCAAAGTTCGATTAAGTCAGCGGGTGTAGTTGGTGGGTCTTTGCTTTCTAATAGTGTTACCGCGTCTTTAATTACCTTTTCGTAATCATGCTCGAAGGTCTTAAGGGTGATTGCGTTTTCATATTCTGTTTTGTATGTTTGAAAATTTGTTAAACAGGCCGCCCAATCTCTTTCTAATTTCGGGGCTTTGCCATCGGCTATTTTTGCGGCTGCTTTTAAACTGTGCCCCTCAAGGGTGAGGTTATAAATATTGTTAATGCGTGTTGTCGCTGCCTTTCTTAAATTTTTAGCCCATGCAAAGGGGAGCATAATTGATTGGTCTTTTTGATTTGGGACATAACGCAATTTCAAACGCATTTTTCCATTCGCTTCCTGAACGCTCCACCCATGACCTAAACTTCTTACATCTTCTTTTAGGGTTACTTCCCAAATTTGCTTTCTTACGATCTCAGGCAAAGGATTATGTCCTAGAAATGTCCTAAGATTACCATGTATGCCCATGTATGCATAGGCAAGCGAAAGCATAAAGTTAGTGAGAGCCTGAAAAAGCAGTTACGGGGCGTGGCGCAGCTTGGTAGCGCGGGTGCTTTGGGAGCACTAGTGTCACCCCAAAAAAAGTCAGTCAGGAACGGGAGTTATGATTTTTCAGATTTTTAAAATGTCCTAGAAATGTCCTAGAAAGGTAATTCGTTTGTGTCTGGAGCTGGAGAATAAGGCGCGTTTTGCTGTTCTTCTACAGGTTCCCTATAAAGGATGTAATCAGGCTGATTGTCTTTCTCTTTAAACCCATTCTTAAAGATGGTGTATTTAAAACCGTCGTTTTTTCCTGAAAAATACTTTTGACCGTTTTTGGTTTCGTTTAGCCAAAGGCCGGAAAGTTTCTCTTGGTTTTCTCTAGGCATTTTCTTGTAGCTCCTTTTGGATTTGTTGAATTTCTGGGTTAGTGGCTATCAGGTGATTAATTCCTGATGACCAAGACCAACCCATACGAGTAAAAAAAATAAAAGCACTTGTGTAATTAATACGTGCGAGTTTTGCGTGAATCAAGCCTCTATTTTTCCAATCTTCTGGATTGACATCTGAAGGCCGTTTCTCCAAAGACGCTAACGGGTTCGCTTTTATTTCTTGGCGTTCTTGTTCTGTCATTCACCAAGACTCCTTAAAAACATTTCGATCCACTCGGCGTGTTTTGGCTCTTGAATGTGATCTGCAAAGTTTTCAACATTTTGAGGAATATGATAATTAGCTTTAAATGCAAAGGCAAAAGATTTAAATTTTTCAGGTTTATCTTTTTTAAAGTCCTTTAAAGTTGTAATTACTAAATCACGTTTTTGTTTAGTTAATGCCTCGGGCATTACATCAGAGTTTAACGGTTGTTGCTTCGTCTTCGTAGGCGTAGTTTTTGAATCTAAATCGTTATTAACAGGGGGTTGGGTCTTTTGCCAATTCTTTTCTTTGTCGTAAAGAGATAATCCGAATTGATTACCAAATTGCATTAAGGCGCGTTTACGTGCGTCTGATTCAGCTTCTTTAACGGCTGATTCGTGTTTGTCTCCCTCTGGCACGTTTTTGCCTCTTCCATGCCCTGCGCCAATACCCTCTTTAACAATTCCGTTAACGATTACTCTGACTTTTGCGATGTAGGTAACGCAATTTAAATCAGCGTGTACTAAATCCATTCTGATCGTTTCAGACGACCAATCGTAATCAAAGATTCTGTTGGCTTCCCTGATAACGTGCCAACTTTCTAAATAAGCTAGTTTTAGTGAACCGCCGCCGGATCTAAAAGCAACATTATTTTTATCAATTGGTTGATTTAGTGCGTTGACCTGAGCTTTGGTCAAATTCATTGACATTAAGCAGGCCTCCTAATAACGGTTGAAGCTTGTTGAAGGCCTTTGCGAAAGTCTTCTATTTGTACTTTCTGTTCACCTGAAAGGTTTTTTAACTCAACTTTGTCGATCAACATATTGACAGATTCCAATGCTGTTTCAATGATGTTGGCGGTTGATTCAGTTATTGACTCGATCTGTGAATGGGAAGGATCATGGGTCAATGAAAATGATTATCGAAGTTCCTACTACTTATAACTAAACGGGGTCTACCCGTCAAGTATGAATAGCAATTAAATATCACATACGCTTAGATAACTGTGTCTAGCAATACATTCGTTAGCGTAAAGGCTGTAGCTGGCTGTATTTAATTTGATCGCCTTTTGTCCAAACAGTCATGCAATCGGGCATCTTTCTTTTCATTACTTTTGAAAACATCTGATTAACAGGACAAATTTCAATCGTTCCGTTCTTTGTATAAGACTTAATTTCAGGTAACGACCATTCTTCTAATCCCGCACATATCAAACGGAAGTGTTCACGTTGTTTTTTCTGGGGCATAACCTTTTCTAGTTCAGGTTGCATTTTTTCCCATGCTTCCCCACGGTCAAGCATTTTTTCTTCGCAGAATCCCCTGAAAATATTTCGATCATAAACACTGCATCTATGAGCCATTTCTTGCGTCATTTCAACGCCTTTTGTTAAGTAGGATTTATGTAATTCATCGATACCTACAAAAATTCTAAAAAAATCTGTGGCATCACAAACTTCACCGTCAAAGTTCAAATATGGTGTTGCTTGTAAAAATTTCTCGCGTACATCCTTATTAAAATCCTTTTGAGTTGGTGGGATATTTTTTTTATCATCAATAGCAAAATTTAATTTCTCTAATTCAAGAAAGGTCGCAGGCTTTAAAACTAATTTGGCTTGTTCTATATGTGAGATCTGGGAGTTATATAGATTAATTCCTAATATTTGACAGAGTACGTGAATGTTCTGCTGAGATAAGCCATTTAATTCTCTGCCTCTGCGTACTAATAATGCTGCATTTTGTAAACCTTGTTGCAATTGTTCTGATCTTTGCGGTGTATGCGTAGGCATCAGAAAGGGTCGATAGAGGAACGTATGGGATAAATATATAAGGGGTCTACCCTTAATGCAAGGGGGTTATTACTTAAGTAGAACTAATAGATTAACTAGTCACTGACAATGATTAGAGGTTATCTATGCGTATTAGTTAGCTCTTTAATGTGCATACGTAGCCTTCTATTGTCTTCCCAGATTTCAGCCGCTACCTCGAAAATATCATTTTGACAAGCCCTAAAATCTTCTTTTGTTAGCTTGACGTATTCGGCCTCATTATGCATTGGCTTCGCCTCCGCTATGGGTCACATCAATTATAACATTAACGTTACATATTGTTAAAATACTTACTTCGCTAGCCTATTGACAGGCGGGAATAGCAGGGCAATATGTGGACGTAGTAAAACCAAAGGAACACCACTCAATGCCCAGCGAAAGCACTGAAGAATCAAAAGATGGACGTATAAGAGTCACTCTTCATCCTTCAATCGTTAAAAATATCAAGCAAAAATTGCCAGAACATCAACGAGACAGGCCGCTTGCGTTCATTATTGATGACTTGCTAGCAGATCGCATAAAAACAACAGTAGACAGTAGCGCTATCATTAGCGGACCCCCGGGCCGCTATTCATATTCTTCTTCTTTTGAAGAGTTAGAAAAAGAGAGTTTGAGAGAAAAAGGAAGAGAAACTTTTATAACCCCGCCCTCTGAATATTTCACCTGTCACGAAAAATATCAAAATGATTGTGGTTTAGAAAATCACGAGAGATGGCTAAAAGCAGAAGCAGAAGAACAAGCAGAAAAACACAAGGCTTTTCTAAAAGAACAAAAAAAAGTAGGTCAAAAGTTACCTACTGCGTTCCTTCAGTTTTGGGAAACTTTTAATACAGCCCCACGCAAAGCGAACCAATCAAGAAAGAAAGCTTTTGAAGCATGGAAAGAAGCTTTAAAGGTAGAAAAATCTGATCGTCTCATAGAAGCCGCTAGAAGAGCCGTGTTAGATCAAACCAATAAGATGCAACAGGAGGAATGGTTCGAGCCTCTTCCTGATTGTTATAGATGGCTTAGAGACGAAAAGTTTGTCGTTTTACTTGAAGCTCATGTGCCTGCTAAGGCAAAGCAAATAATTCCGGGGGTAACAGTTCTATGAATTATTCAAAGCTTTATGAGCCTGATCTAAAAGGAAATTACGTTTGGCCCATGACTAGCAAAAGCTATAAACCGGGGCAATCAACTTCTTATCAATTAACGAGTGAGCCTTCCCCTAAGAACTGGGAATTACAAGGTTTCGTGATGGCTGGCCCTTGTCAGGTTGGGATGTATGACGATGAGGGTTTTTATTGCACTTATCAGCCACCTGTTGAAGGAGTACGCCCCGGAAAATATTTGCGGGTTTTATTTGGAGAGAAACTTAACGAGGCAAAAAGTAACTACGAACGCGATAAGACTTATACAAAATATGGCACGTCATACGCGGCGGCTATATGAAAAGATCTTTAGTAAGAGTTGCGACACCTGAAAGCGCACAAAAAATCTTATTCAGATTAATTAAAGACGGCAAAATCACCGTTCAAGATATTGATAAAGAATCACCAAGTTCTGCCCTTTTAAGAGAAACAGCAGCGAAATACTACCCAGAAATAAAACTAAAACCTCACGTTAATTTATTACGTCATGATGTCATCGTTCAATCCAACGGCATACAAAAAGCTAAGGGAATCAAAAAGGTTGCCGTTAGATCCAAACCTGATTTTTAGAGAGAGTGATCATAAGTATTACGACAAAATAAGTAAAAGAATTATTCCCCTTTCTGTTACTCAAATTTCAAACCCTTCAAATAGCAACTTTATTAACAAGGATATAGAAGAGGGAATTAACAGGGGAAACCATGTTCACGCATGTTTAGAACGCTTTCTTAATACAGGTCATGCAGGAACACAAAGCCCTTATGAAGAATGGGTTAGTAAATTAATTGAATATAGGTATTGGTCAAAGGTTATCCCGATTGCTGTTGAGCTGGAATTATGCGATAGAAAACACTGGATCGCCGGGAAGCTCGATGCGCTTGTAGTGCATAAGGAAACAAATAAAATTATCTTGGTTGATTTAAAAACAAGGAAAGCAAAGAAAGACGAGAAAACGGGAAAGGTAACTTTCAGCAAAGAGTCATCAACAAAATTGCATAAGCAATTCGGGGGCTATTTAGACCTGCTTTATCAGAACTATAAGGATTTATGGATCGATGAATGTATGGTTATTTATTCGCATCAATACGGCGTAGATACAGATACTTTTAGCGATCTAGAGGAATACCGAGGGTTATATCAAAGCGCACGATCAATTTATTTCCACCAACAAAACAACATTATCGGTTTTTAAAATGAGCTATTACAACACAATAGAAGAGGTAGGCACTGCGCTTACTGAATCAAAGAAGAAAACAAGGAAACAAGAGGATTTAATTTATTCTCTATTTCAAAAGAGGAATGAACCTCTAAGTCCATCAATGGTATTAAGCCAGTCTGGTTTGAATTGTCCGATTACTTCTATTCGTCGCGCAATGACTGATTTAACTAATTCAGGGCATATTGTTAAAACTGATCTACAGGTTAAAGGGATGTACGGAAAGGCTGAACATCTTTGGCAACTACCAGACTTAGCAGAACCAAAACAAGTGTCTTTATTTGATTAGCGTTACTTCTTCTACTTATGCCTATTGCTTTCAGGGTAGACCCATGTCACTATTTAACTAATGAAAAACAAATCATGTACGAGCTTGCAAAAGCCATCTTCCTTTTGGCGGTCTCTGCGCCTATTTTGTACGGGGTTAATTCTCTTACCAGCAGCCTTAATGATTTTAGCGATCCGGCGGTTTTTGCTGTTGATACAGTTACTGTTTCTACGAAGGCCTATCATTAAAGAACCAATTCATTTCATAAGGTCTGAAGCCGTGAAAGACATTGATGATTGGAATGAGGAAGAAAAAAAAACGCATGAATTAATTAATTTTGATAGTCCAGAAATTCTAGAAAATGCAAGATTCGAGCTTGAAATTCTTTACCACGTTCTAAACGAACAAAACAACGAACAAAACAACCTAACTAAATTTCCCGACGTTGATTACGATGATGCAATTCAGTAGCGAAGTCTTAAATAGTCCTGAACTTATCCTTGCTGAATTAGCCAAGGTTAAACGAGAGATCAGAACACTTACAGCCGCCGAGTCTGTCTTAAAAGATGAACTGGAAGAACATCGAAAGGATGGAAGAATTAAAGGGATTTTTGAATCGTTTGGAGTTATTGCAAAGAGGGTAAGAAAAGAAGGTAAGTGGAATTATTCGGATCGATTAGAAAAATTGGAAGTAGATATGAAAACTGAAATAGAGGAACAGAAAACAATAGAAAGGGAAGACGGCAAGGCAAGACAAAACGAGCCTACTTTTTATTGGACAATTCGGAACAAGTCAAAAGATGAATAACCAACAAAAGATCGAAGCCGCCGAAAGGCGTATCATTGAGTTAAAAAATCTAATTAAACACTGGAGGAAAAAGGATGACCAAAGCAGAACTTGAAACCAAAGTAGCCAAAGAGCTAAAAGAGGTTTTAGACAGTGAAATATATAACAACGAGACTTTTCATTTGACGGTTAAAAAGCTTTTACCAATTTTGAGGCAATTACCACAAGAGCCAGTTGATAACAAATATTTAAAAGAGATATTTGAACGCTGTTGCTTAAACCCTATCTATAACCTGCCTGATATTTAACTAATAAATGAAAATATCAATTGATGTAATTGGTTTACCTGTAGCGCAAGGATCTTTAACTAGAGCAAAGTTTGGATTGAGGTACTCTAACCACAAAGAGTTATCAAGTTGGCGTACTGATGTTGTTAATGCTTTATTGGCAGCACGTACTGACGATTGGCAAAATGACGGGGCGTTTAGTGTAACGGCAATTTTTAAATTCCAAAGACCTTTAGGACATACAGGAAAGAAAGGACTAAAACCAAGTGCGCCTAAACATAAATCAACTAAGCCAGATTGTGACAAGCTTCAAAGAGCCGTAGGTGATTCTTTGGAAATGGCAGCGATTATAAAAAATGATTCTCAGATATGCGAATGGATAGCGAAGAAATGCTATTGCATCGGACAAGACCCGCCGGGTGTTCATATGACTATTACTAATTTAAATATTACTAATTGCTAACGAGACGTAGTAAAGGGTCTACCCCTGTGTACAATTAAAAGGTATCGGGCAGGACTGGGGGAGACATCCTCAGAAACCTCCCGGGGGTCCGGGTAGAACCGGGTAATTCCTGCGGTATAAAAGCCGCGTATTCTCCCGCTAAAAACGGGCAGGGGCATGGGCCGCAATCCATCGCTATTTAAACCTGATACGCGAAGGGGTTCTGAGTTCTACCGCACCTTGGCAACTGGTCGTGAAGCCCGACCCGTGATCTGGTAGCTCCAGCACGAACAAAAATCAGGTTCGCAACCTGCGCCGAGAGGCTCCAATTACAAGAGTTTTAAATGACTTCTTCTACAAAAGTTCTTTCAAAGATGCTTAAGCCTGAATTACTCAGGACAGCAAGAGGCTTAGATAAGAGGGTTAACAATCAGGAAAAAGCAACCATGTTTTTGTTTTACGCCTTTGCGATTTCTCTTTCAGCAGCCTTTATCTTTTAAGCAAATGAACGTACTTGAATGTAACGACTGGCTAAAGCAAAGAAATTACAGATTGATTTGCCGCCAAAACCTTTCAGACCAAACTAACGAGTATGAGGTTATTAATCCTGATCATTGGTCAAAAAGATTTAACGAAAAGGATTTAACCGAATGGGTTAGTAAAGAAGCTCACGAACAGGAAACTAAGTATGTGAACTTTATGAACTCAATGGCCTAACCACCGCGCCCCCTTCATAGGGGGTTTTTTATTCCTTCGCTTTTAAAAAAATGCCTGATGAATTTGGACACCTTCCCGGCTTAGAAATGTCAAAAGAACAGTATCAAAAAGATTTAAAGCTTGGTCAGGAATTTGCACAAAGTAGGGTTGATCAAGCAAGAAAAAAAACTGAAAGTTATTCCTTAATGCAAGACATCATCGACGAAGTTTTAGGAACTTACAAAAGCATTAATGATGCTAATGCAACTGTAATTAAAGAAGGTTTTCAAAAAGCATTAGACGAGCTTCACAAAATCAGTTTTTAACCAACGTCGGGGAGCCTGAAATCGGTACGTTTTAAAACGGCACGTCATAAATCAAGTTCTAGACCCCTTGGTGAAAACAGGGCACGTAATTGGCGTGATCCATCCCCCGACATTTAATTGTTACCTTTCTATTTCTAAAATCATGGGAGCAACCCCGCGCTATAAAATCAACGATCAGGTAAACAAGAAAAGAAATACCGGGGTCTTTTTAACCATTGGGGGATCAATTGGGACCGTTGTTTCTCTCAAGGTAAAGACTAATAAAAAAGGCACTCCCGGTTATTACTGCACAGTCAAATGGCCCGACGGTAGAACTTCAGAACACGCTCAACATATGCTTGTACCTGCGCCGTAATATTGTGGGCCAGCTCAACCACTGCTTTGCTCACTGGGTGATGGGGATGAACACTCCAAGCGCTGACCCAACCCAAACTTAACCCGCTAGGCTTAATGTGCAAGCGTAGTAAGTATCATGCGGCGTTTCCTTGATTGGTTAGGTTCTGGCTTTGTTTATAGATCCCCGACGAATAAAATTGAAGCTTGGAGAAAGAACGCGATGTACATGACAAGCCGTCAACTTAGACATCTAGCAGGGACAACGAGCCATATATCAAAAGCCGTTTTAATTAGTCGCTATATCAATGAAAATATGTCTAAAAATGAGTATGATTAAAAGGTAGTTTACCCCCTTCGCAAGTATTAGCATTTTGGTTATTGGATAGCTATTAAGCCCTTGATTCTTAGAGGACATCAGGGGTTTTTTAGTGTCTAGTTGTTGCGCCAGTTACGATTAGGTTTCGTTTCAAGTCTCGCAATGTCCTTCTCTACTGCATTTAAACGATGGTAGATCTCACGAAAATTACCCATAGTCCTATTAGAGCGATTTGATAAAACCATCAATAGAGCTGAGATAGAAGCACCAATTAAGGCAGCGTAGATTTCATTCATTTGTTAAACCTCTTATCCCACTTTTCATAGATTGCTTTTTCTTTTTTAAACCTTTCATAGGTTTCTACTTCTTGATGGAGACCCGTAAACGTGTTGGCGTGAGGATGTGAAGGATCTGAGCGATTATCTAAATCATATAAAAAATTCATCCTCTCATTTCTTGCGGCGTTCTCTGCCACAGTTAAGTCATGCCACATGCTAAGCCTAGACAATAATCTATAGTTTATTACGATAGAACAGTAAAGCAATTGAATTATGATCGACGCTGTAAAAGGTAAGCAAAAAGAACCTGAACAGAAAATCATTCAAAGAGACGACGATCAACCGGAATATCAAGAAAAAATAATGTTCTTGGTTTCAACTTCAGCTCAGGGCTTTATTTTAGTTTGGTGTTTACTCGTCTTGTCTCTTGGATACATAAAATTGCCTACAAGGATGTTTGGCATGGATATACCGGATCAACCAAGAATTGACAGCACTTTTGCCGCCGGACTCCTTGGAAATATACTTGCCGGATGGGGTATAAGTGTTGGAGCAAATAACGGTAATAAGAAGAAGAAAAAAGAAGAGGGTGAAGGGTCGGGGCCGCTACTTACAAATAATGGAGATAAAGTTATTATCGTTAAACAGCCGATTGAACTAATTGCTAAGCCTGCTGAAGTTCGTCGCGTTGATCCAATCACAAACCGCCCTATAGGGGATGACGGGAAACTCTCATGAAACGCCTACTAATCCCCTTTGCTTTCTTTCTGGCTGCTATTCCAGCTAAGGCCGATATAAATCACTCAATGCAAAACATTGTTTCTGTTAGCACCCTCGGCGCTAGTTCAACGGCTCAGCGAATAGGCTCAGCGGTAACTTTTACGGGAACAAACGTGACTCCAACCGCGAATACTGTTAGCGGAGCAATTGGAACTTTAGACCTAGCAGATAATGGAATTAGCCACGGTGTACCAACGGTTTCATACGATACAAGCTATGTCGTTACAAATACCGGAGATTCATGGGCCGTAAGCGAATCTTACTTGCAGGCCGATTCGATTCCCACTAGCTTTTTAGGTACAACAGTTACCAGCGGAAAAGTACCAGCGTTACCCATCTTTGGTAATACAACAACTGTTAGCGGCGGTGAAATCGGCTCAACAACGATGAGCATGGATTCAGGCGGCACTATGGCTGTATCTCTTACAAATGCAGGCGCAGGCGTAACGGCTCAAATGAGTACAACAATTAGTCTTGATATTGATTAATGAAGTGGTTATTTCTTCTTTGCTTAGCCTTTCCAACTTCTGCCAAAGCCGGAGCGATTACCCCTCGATTTACAGCGGGTCAAATGGAAAGTACCCAACGCAGTGTTTCGGTGATTGTCGAGAATGTAGTTACTCAGAACTTTCGGAGTGGGTATTCGTATCAGGCGCAAGGCCACGGAATAACGCTCGCAAATGGTCAAAAAGTTTCTCCTGATGCGACATATACAACAACTAAAAACGCGGGGGGTGTTTCTTATACATGGGTAACGCCCGATCTAGATCAAAAACCTCAATGGGTATTAGCCAACCCCGGTTCTGGGGAAAGCTTCTCAATCGTGGAAAATTTTCTCGCCCCCGGATTAGACGCGGTGAGTACCGTCCAGAGAACTATTACTACAACTACGGATTTAACAAGTTTGTCAATTTTTTCACAATAGGCTTATGTCTTTGTCTACCAGCTAGAGCAAATACAAATTCAAGTAGCAGCAGTTCACAAGGAACAGTTATCAATAACGGTTATCAAACAATTACAGGTAGTTTCCCAACTCATAGATATTCGCAAGGCATCCAATGTCAAACGCCCGTTATTTCCCTAAATCCATTTATTACTAAGGGTGAAAACTTTAGTTTGCCTAAAGCACAATTAACCCGAACGAATATGTATGACCAAACAAAAGACGATAATGGAGTCTTATTAAATCCGGGTAAAATTTTATATGTAAGTGAACAAGAAAGAATTGATCAAACAACTCATAGTTTTAATTACGGCGTAACGTTAAATATTCAAGTTCCATTAGGTAAGGGGATAGATGCCTGTTTAGCCGCTGCAAAAACTCACCGTAAAACACAAGAATTTATGCTTGCTGCAAAGAAATTAGAAGTTAATTTATCCCGTTTAAAAATATGTGCGGAGCAAATGAAATTAGGCGTAAAGTTTATTAACGAGGATGCTGTTAGTTGTAAGAATATTGTTATTACGGAAAAGCCTAATCAGATTTTGAGTCATGTTCATCCGATTTCTGTTTCTTCCCCGTAAGCTTCTTAACTAGGTTTTTAACAGCGGGTTTTATTACAGCTAATAGAAGTGGAGCGCTTGCAGCGATTAAAGCCATAGAAGCCGTTACAGCGGCGGTTTGAGGGCTTGGAAAATATGTTTCTGCGTAGGGTACTTTTTCCCATACTGCTACACACTCACCCTCTTCATTTCTAATAAATTCTTTGACTCTTTCTAATCTTTTTTCATTTGCAAAACCGCCTTTTCTTAGGGGTGAATTGGGATCAGGGCAAGGTTTAAAAAATACCTCTTCCTCTTCTTTAGGCTTTGGTTTAAATTGATTTGTTTGCTTTTTTGTTGTTGTTTCTTGTTCCTCTTCTTTTTCTTTTATTGCAGGGGGTGGCGATTCAACTATTTTTATCGGTTCATAAGGAATAGATATGTAATAAGGTTGTTGCCCCTCTGGACAATTTGTTGTTACTCCATTCTTATCACCATCTAACAAAGAAGGATTTTTAGAAATCCATAAATCACGGTGATAATAATTACACCCCGGAACAATCCCTGTTAAATAATCTTGATCATAAAAAGGTACTTCGGGAATATCAACAGTTGGTATTTTGATCTTTGGAATCTTTATATCAGGCATTACATAGGCAGCCCAACCCCTGTTATTTTTGGCATCTTTTTATCAATAGCTTTAGGCATGATTTTAGTTAGATCATCCATTAATTTATTTTTTATTTGCTCTTCAAATTGTGGGCTGGTTACATAGCGATAACCAAAGAAACCACCCGCCAAAACTAAGACCATAAAAGCTGAGTTAACGTAAGTAAGAATCTTTAAAACCATAATTAACAATCAGATAAATCTACCCCTAAGCTAGAACCCACGTTTTCCCCTAGTCGTTGAGCGCGGTTCCTTACAAATGGCTCAAGTAAAAAACCAATAATCGGTATATTAGAAAGCTTTGAAGCTCCCGCCGCACCTGCTACCCCAGACGCAACAAGGCCGCCATTATTACGACCTATGATTTCAGCTTCTAAGCACTTCATGTCAATCTCTTGTCTTTTTTCTGTTGGGATATGTGGGATATATTCTTTATGGATATATGAGGTGTCTTGCTTCCCATTCCATTTGCTTTTGGTTTGATCGCTTGAAAACATTACAGTCTTAGGCGAGTTCATATTTAAAGTCATCATCACGTCTAATTTCTCCCCGTCCTTTGTATATCGCAACTGGCTTGCACTATCTCTAGATGTAGCTAGGCGGCTTAAATCAGGAATACCACTATTTGACTTACTTAAAAGATTTAACGAGAAAAAATTGCTACCGATTAGACCAGCCGATAGCAAAAGTGTGAGATAAGGAAACTCTTTAGAAGGGGAGGACATTTCCTGTATTGCTAGGGATCTTTATTTGTTGTTTAATTTGATGTTGAATAATATCTACCATTTGGTCTTGAATCGTAAGCATCATCCCATTTACAAAATCAGCCCGCCGCATATAGACATACCCACCGCCTAGCAAAATGGTTGAGCTAATCAAAAAAGAAGCTACAGAAATACCATCTAAAATTTTTCTTACCATTAAAAAGTAAGCCTTGCAGTCATACTCTAATGTGTCTACTTATGCTTAGCAACCTAAGACGGTTTTGTAGGCCAAGTAACAGAATGAGGCCAGCCAGAGTCATCAGCAGGTAGATCTCTTAAAGCTTGTCTATATGTTGCCCACTCAGTAACCTTTGCTGTTGCTAATCCTCCCTTATCTGCTGTTTGCGTCCAATCTGATTCAGTTAATAGTCTATTACGTTCTGATCTTTTATCAGCAGCGGCGTTATTGTCTATTGCCGTTTTTGCGTCTCCTGTAGCTGTAGATTTTGAAAACTTGGTGTACCATTTACCATCTTTCTCTTCAACTCCGTCTCTAATAGAACTATCGTAAGGAGGTGTTAAAGGTGAAGCGGCGGGGCCATCAAACACCCAATCATAACCAAGACTATTAACAATAATTTCATTTAATGGTTTAGGTATTGATGTATTAGGAAATTCACGACGAAAGGCACTTTCTCCAACTAATAAAGAACCATCAGATTGTTTTCTAAATTCAGTCATAATTGATAAATAAGGGTGGAAAATAAAGGGGTTAAATTCATATAAATTCCCCCATTAAGCGTGTGCATAATATATATATTTACCACCGCTTGTGTTATAACTATCTGCAACAGTTAAGGTAAATCCCGTAGATGTAGGTGCTCCAAAGTCCCATGATGCTTGTGCATTATTGGTGTTTAACTCTAATTGAGCATCGTTTCCCGAACCCCATCCCCTCGTGGTATCTAAAAGATACCAATTATAACCAGCATTAACTCTTTTTATAAGTACAAATCTAGGGGCGAAGCCGGTTGATATGGTTTGAGAACTACTTGAGCCGTCGTAATAACCAAGTTTAGAAATGCCTTCAACAGATGAAAAAAGTATTGCAGTAAATGGGCTGCCATTATCATTGACCCCGCCTGATGATCCTAGTGAAAACACAGAAGAGGTAGGAGCCGTATCATTAAAAAACGCACTTTGAGCCGCTTCTGCATTGCTTCCATTTAGTACCAAATAATAATTCCAAGGGTTAGTCCCATCGTTTAAACCTTTATGTCCTACAACCCAGTTTTGACCTTGCCAAAAATTTCTTCTTTTTATCCATATCATTTCTGGCACATTGTCAGCACCTAAATTGTGGCTTATGGTCCTTGCTGATCCTGTTCCTTGATAGTGTAGACAATCTAGCCCCGCGTACCTTTTCCACATATGAGAGAACGACGAAGACGCGCCATAACTATCAGAAAGGGCCCAACCAACACTACTATCAAATTGAGCCCATGAGCCACTTTGCGCTTGTGCGTCTGTATTAGTTAGAACATATCCCTCTGAAATTCTAGTTGATAAATGCCAATCTCCAGTACCTGTCGTTTGATTAACTTTATTTAAGGCAAAATCAACAGGAAATGTACTATCAAAATTAGGGAAGTTTGTGCTAGAACCGTTCCCATGATCCATACCGAATACGTCGGTTCCGTTTTCTGGAACCTTTGAAGTTTTCCCTGTCGATGCTGCTATTGCGAGATAGATATAGTTATTACCATTGTCATTAACATGATCATAAGTTGCTTGTACTATGAACCCAGTCGAAGTAAGATCAATCCAATCTTCGCTAGTGCCTTCGACATTAGTACTATTCGCTCTCAAACTAGCATCATTCGCACCTGAAACTATACCTCTCATACTGTCAAATACCATCCAATCTTCTTGACTAGTAGTCCGCTTGATTAATAAGTATTGGGGCTCAAACGGCAAGGTCACGGTATTTCCTGCTGATCCTGTGCCCGTATAGTTACCGCAAGATATTATTTTTTGATCTGAATTAGGTCCAAACTCTGCCTCTTCATGTGCAAAGAGATAAGCGACATACTGACCTTGTGTTCCTCCCGTGTTGTAATTTACATAGTCTCCAGAACCAATCTCAAAGCTAGTTGCTGTAGGTGCTGATTGGAAAAGCCAACTATAACTAACCCTTGCACCCCAATTGTCTAACCCTTGCATTGCGTAGGTATAAGCTTCATTGTGATCAGCTAATCCTCTATGGTAAACAATCCAAGTACCGGCTGCATCAGTTCGTTTGATCATAATGCAGCCCGGAATACTGCCGAGGTCGTGATTTATAGTTCGGCTTGTAGTTCCGTCTCCTTGCCATTCAACGATTGTGAAGAATTTTTCCTGTTTCTTAAAGCTCCATGAAACAAAATCTTCTGTATTATAATTTGATCCGTAGCCGTTACCTTGCAAGCTAAAACCGTTGTTATTAAATGTATTTATACCCGTACCACTACCGCTTGTTGCCTCTGCGGCATCGGAATCACTAAGTATATATTTCGTACTACCTCGTTCCGTATCAAACAACATATGAGAAGCATAAGTAGATCTTTCTCTATTTTTCAGCCAAACGAGACCGCCTCCTGTTCCTGATAAATCTATGCCATTGTTTATTGTATTAGCGCCGCCGTTCCCTTTATATAGATAAGTTTTAAATACATCATCTACCCCTATTGGATCACTACCAGCCCCGGCAGCGCCTTCCATTAACCGTTGTGTTTGTAAATCCATGATTAATTCACATAGTCGACGAGTGCTGAACCTCTATATCTTGTGCCACCGTCATCAGTGACGAACATAAAAAGATGTGTCTTACCCGCCGTTAAAGTTGGGGCGGTGTCGGCGTTCCATTTCACACTTGCAGGCCAAGTAACCGTCCCAGAAGTATGAGTTAATTCAAGAGTAAAAGACGTAACTGTTCCAGATGCTGCCGGGTTACTAAAAGTGAAAGTACTATTTGCGTTAATTGTTTTGGTGAAATAATTACCAGTTGAGCAGTCAATATCTAAAGCTCCTACTGCCTCTGCTACTTGTTCATAAGCCCCGTCAATTGTGATCGCTGTTAAAGTTCCAACGCTTGTTATTGCAGTTTGAGCCGCCGTACTAACAGCCCCGACAAAGGAAGTTGCCGTCAACGCCCCTGTACTTGAATTGAAGGTTAGATTCGTTCCAGTTTTCGGGCCTAAATCCCCGGTTGCTGCTGTAGTAAACAAAACATTACAAGTAGTATCGCTTGATTCATCAGCAACAGTAATGGTCGTTGGTGTCCCTGTGTTTAAGCTGCTAATAGCAACATCGACATCACTACCTGAATTGTCATACGTCAGCGTATCAACGCGAATCTTCCCATAAGCCATTTAGATCACCACCCATGTAGCCCCAGAAGGGACAGTAACTGTTACCCCTGAGTTTAGCGAAGGACTGACACTCATGGCATTTTTATTTGCTGTTAATTGATACGAAGTCGTAATAACTTGGTCCATCTCAAGAAAATGTTTATCACTTGCCCCACCAGTTGCACCGCCGCCAAGGTTGGAAACATACGCCTTAATAGATTGTTGAGTTGCTCCTTTGGCATCAGAATCTGTGGCGAAATCATCCTCATCTAATAAAAGCTCTGACTTAAGTTGCGCCGTTGTTACAACCCCGGTTTGTCCTGCAACGCTGGTTACTGCATCGGTGGGCGTTTCTAATAACGTGAAATCAGACATATCCGAGGCTGAGCCCGAATTACGCATGTAAGTTTTTTTCTCATCAGAACGAACAACAACATCACCCTCTTGCGTTGTTAACGCTAAATGAGCCGTTTGGTTAGCTGCTGTTTGAACAGTTGTTAAGGCAATCGAACTAGCTGTTATTACATTTGACGCGCTAATTGCAACGCCTGTTCCTGCTGTATATCCTCCAGATCCGGGGGCATACGACAACGAAGCCCACGCCGTTGAACCATCCCCAATCTTATATTTTTTATCGTCACTATTCCAGCAAATCTCACCAGACAAAGGAGTAGGGTTGGCTGATGCCCAATTCGCAGCCGTATCAATTCGCTGTTGAATTTGGACTTTTACTTGTGTGCTCATACTCCTGAAGCGTCACCGCCTTTTAATACATATTCTATGTCAGAAGTAGAATGACCCGCCGCGTCCTTACAAAATAAATAGAACGGAGAAGTACCACTAAACAAACTAAAACCAGTAGTTGTCGAAGCTGCTTGATCAGTTGCCCCATTACAAAAAAGTAAATAGGTGAGGTCAACTCCTGAAAGAACTAAAACACTAATCTCTATATCGTGGTAAACGCCCCTTTGATTTTCATTTGGTGTCGAAGCATATCTATAAAAAGATGTAGACGAAGTTATACCAGCCCCACCGAAAATAGTTTGTGGGATTTTGAATTTATTATGTGTTCCCGCTGCGTCTAAATAGTGTTGCCTAAGAAGAGAAACTTCTGTTTGTGTGAGATCTGAATACCTAAATGTAATTTGATGTGAATTAAGTTTATTGCTATGTCGAAACCTTATAGGACCACTAGTTAATGTGCTTGACTCGCTTACATTTAAACGGCCTATGTCATAACTTATAGAGTTGGGATACCTTGAGTCGGGGTAATCGTTCATTGTTAAATCGTATAAGGTGGCAGTAATTCAAGACTGACAGATATATTAATTTGCCCGTTAACTTCATTAATCGTAGGACTTTCTAAATAACGCCATTTATAACCAGTCGGAAAACTTAAGTTTGTTGCCGTTAATGTTTCTGTTGAAAGATCGAAAGGATCAAAGTTGGCATGAAACGCATAATGGTTCACCAATGCTTGTTGCTGCGCTCTCGTAGCACTTACAAAAGTCATTCTTAATCTATGCCCGTATGAAACGCTGGAATGCCTAACCCCTGTTTGCTCCCCTGACGTATGAGGGAGATTACTAGAGGCAAAAGACCCCGGTGTATAAACACGCGAGCTAGGTACAAGAGAAGATGGAAAATCAGCCGCCATAATTATGTAAACGTATAGTGGAAGCCATCACTTTCGCTTTGTCTTCCGTTCCATGTCGCGTCAATACTTTTACTAAATTGGGATGATTCATCATTTGAAAATTCCCAGTGTCCTTCGATTGCCCAGTAGCTGCCCTTAGTAGCACCGCCAGGGCTCATCTGAGGATTCCAGAACGATCCACCATAACACCCAGAATTATTAGCATCAAAGCCAAGACCACCTAATGTTTGACATGACGAACTGCCTGTAGATATTTGATTTGACCTTACGCTTGCTCTCCACGGAACCGGGCCGGAATCAGGATAAGTCATATTTCCATATGTTGCACTTGTAATTGCACCGATAGACCCATGACAAACATAAGCACCGCCTGAACATCTATTCCCGGCAGTAATTGTAAGATAAGTCCCAAATGTGTGATAGTAATTGCTACTAGCTGAACGTAACATCCAGATAGTGCTTCTTCCTGTGACCGTCGTTTCTTCTTCAACCTCGTTATACGACCCGCCACCTGTCGGGAATTGTCCCGCTGCAATATGCTTAGTGGTTGTGCCTACCCATCTAGCATAAGTGTAATTAGTAGGATCGATTTCTATTGGGCCAACGGTTCCGACTTCATGAGGTGTCCCAAATCCACTGTCACTTGCAGGGTCAGGACAAGACCATTCTGCAATTATATAATGATCAATATCAGCACTGGTTAAAGTCATAGACCCAGTTCCATTATTAGAAGTACTACAACTAATTAACGTTTTAACTCCCCATGTAGGAGAAGGGGTCGTTTCACCTCCTATCTTGTTCCGTCGATACCAACAAACGCGCCCATTCAAGCAAGAGCCACCTGATGCCGTAACAGTATCCCCTTCTTTAAGGGGGTCGGAATTTGTCCGATCATCAGTTAAACCAGTTGCAATATCACTTTCAAAAGGATCATCAGCGTTGTCTATTTCTTCAGTTAAGAACCCTTCTGTAAAACTGCCTAAATTGAAATTTGTATTTCCAAGAGAAGACCAAGTCACACCGTCGTCTTGAATATTATTAGTTCCACTGTTGGAATGGCACGTAATATCTGTTCTTGATGTTGATATAACTGTTCCTATTGCTGTAGCTGATGCCACCGCCTGCGCCACAATACTTTTTTTGTTTGCATCAATTGGGAAATGTACAAGGTCTAATTCAATTACCCCCGTCGTCGATTTGGTCAACCTCTCCAGTTCATATAAATAATCGTGATAATCAACAGTACCCGCGTTGGTTTCTCTTCTTAATCTCACTCTGACAATATCGCCTAATGCAAGGGTGCTATTAAAAGTCGAAGGCCTTACCGAAATCCTAAGAGTATGAGTTATATATTTCCGCTTGCTTATCATGAACGCCCCAAATTTCACGGCATGAGATTCACTACAACACCATTGAGACAAATCATATTGAATAATAACGGGATTACTTACCCCGCTTTGTTGTACTTCCGATGTTCTAATAATTGGTAAGTCGTTATCATTTTGCTGTTTCCACATCACTAAAGCTTTTGCATCTTGCCGTTCAGTGATCGGGATATATTCAATTTCAAAACTCCCTTCTAATATATGGTCTTCAGTAAATCCATAAACATAATTAACAGCATTAGTTGAATTAATAGTATGGTCAGCATTAACAGGGACGCGAGGCTTAAAGCATTTTTTCCCATCTTTTTCAGATAAGCGAAGTAAAAACTGATTACCTGTTTGGGTTAAAAAATCTTCTAAATTCTGCGATTGAGAAACGACCCCATTACATAAAAAATTATTTGTATTTAAAAAGTTTGCCGCCGCCGTCATTGACGTTGTATCGATCATGTCATCGGGAAGCCTTTTAGATTGTTTGATTAAATAAATAGCTAAATCAATAAAATTATTACTACTTCCTAAAGTGCTATCTAATATTCTTGTGACCTTTAAACCATTCTCTACAAAGACATAAACTTGCCTATCCCATGTTCTATCACCATCGGCAAAAGTATTTGTATACGATAAAGCCGTTAAATCTGTGAAGATCGCGTCAGTCCCGGGATAACTTGGAATATTGTCCCACGTCGTTTTATTAGCTACTGCCGTGATACTAGTCGCTGGTTGCCAATTAGATGCCCTTTCGTTATACGCTCTTTTCCAAGTTCCAACCCTACAAGCCCATTGATAAAGTTGATTCTCTTTTATATCTCCTATTTGTCCTTGACTAAGAATTAATTGCAAATTAACGGTTAAAGCATTTGTAGTTGAGTCATTAACAAACCTTCCACTAGTAGCACCCGGCGCAACAAATACACCTCCAATTTCAGAATCTCCTACTGTTACCCGACGACCAAAAACGATAGGGACAGGTTCACCAATTTCAATAGCTCTTTGCCTTACATCTAATGATGTATTACCTTTGGCTGCCTCTTCTGTTAATTCGTCACCTGTTAAGCCTGATTGATAAGGCAACAATGAAAGAGGATCAGATACTTGTATGTTCATAGTCTTATTGGGTTACCTATTAAATCAGTAGTAAATTTGCGCGGCGGGCATGATGCCCCCACGGGTGAAATACTTGAACCAATTCGTACACGTAACGTTTCAAATGATCCGCTTATTTCGGTGATAACTCCTAAGAAATTAACGATCAAAGATTGATTAGAATTAGGCGCAACATTGCTTAATCTGGAGTCAAATTCATACACTTTTAATTCGACTAAGTATTGATTATTTAAGGCTTCCGTCAAAGCAGAAATAGCAGTTGTAGTCGCAGGAGCTGTGACACTTACCCTGTTCCCTCCACTCGCGCTAGATGAAAGCAAACCATCAGCAGTAAACGGAAAATAAGAGTAACTTTTGCCACCTAAAGAAATAGTTGAATTGACGTAATAAGACTGCCAAAGTTGCTTGTCGGTTCCACTCGTCGTATATAGGCGTAGATACTGCGCCTGACCTCTGTTTGACATTTAGCTAACCCCCATGAACCTTCTAGTTCCCGCCGTTCTTGAATTAGAAAATACGCTTGCAGAGTAACTATTTAAAGCCGCTTCTAAATCTTGCACCGTTACATATTGCTGCCCGTTGCTCATTTGCATAACAGGCCCAGTTTTTATATTTACGTTCGGGCTAGACATTCCACCGCCTCCAGTTGACGGGATAGCCGCTTGACCTCTCAAACCCGCTTGATAATTACTGATAAATCCTGAAATTTTATTGCTAGGCAAAACGTACTCACTTCCAGCCTCTCCGATGAGCGCCCTAGTGGGCCTTGAAACGTAACCCCCGTCAGCGTAGGCCTGAACTGATCCGCTTTGACTTGAGCTACTAGAGCTGCTAGAGCTACTTGATGATTGCTTTTTCCTTGCTCTTCCTAATGCATTTAAAATTCTATTTATTTGTTTTAGTCCCCAATCAACAAAGTTTTTAATATCAGTTATTAACCCACCAGTTAAGAAATCAAATGATTTAACTATCGCATTAAAAACAGTAACCGTTACATCCTGAATCCCTTTTGTTATCTTTGTCCAGTTTTCGGCTAATAGTCGCCATGCTGCCCTTAACCCTTCAATAGCTAAAATCACCCCGCCGATTATTGCGGCAATTTTCCAGCCACCAATAACCAAACCGAATGTGGCCGCCGCCTTTGAAATACCTGCGATGATAGGCGCTGCAATAGTTAGACCTACAAAAGCAGTAGCCACACCAGCAATAACGAAAGTTAAAGAAGGGAACGTTTCAAGCAGCAACGCGAGTGTTTCCACAAGTGGTGTTAATACTTTTGCAATTCTTCCTACTGCATTAGCAAAAGGCCCACCGAAAGCAATACCTAATGCATCAGTGGCATTCTTTGATTTTTGAACCGCTGCCGCTGTCGTTGCATTCTGTCTATTAAATTCATTTAAAACAGCATTAGCATAATTTCCTGTTTCTCCAACTAGTTCTAAGTTATGTCTAAATTTATCTAAATTATTAACAACACCAGCCATACCTTTAACAGCTTCTTCACCCATCAAATCGGTAATCGTGCTAATCATTTCTGATTTTGGTAAAGCAGCAATCCCCTCCAATATTCCTAATAATTCACCCGTCGCATCAACTTGTACGCGATTAGCTAACCCCGTAGCCGCTGCACTCGCCATTTTTTCCGCTGCCTCTTTTGCGCTTGCTAATTCTTTTTCTCTTTGAGCATTGATTAAGGCTTCTTCCTTTTTAAATTTGCTTTGTAGACCCTTTAATTCAACTTCTTCTCTGTCATCCATCATATCCGTTTGCGCTCTTAATTTATCTCTAGCCGCCCTATTCGCTAACGTAATTTCTCTATCTGTTTGATCTTGTATTGCTTCTATTTGTCTTTGAATCGCTTCTTTGTTAACTCCTTTTTCATCTCTCATTCGATCACGTAAAACTTTAATTCTCTGTTGAGATTGTCTTCTTATCTTTTTAATTGTTTCGTCTGTTTCATCGTCGATTTGATCACCAATAATCGTCATTTGATCTCTATACCTGCGCCTTACTTCTTTTGTTACTTGATCAGTTTCATTTCTTGCAATCTCAATTCTTCTATCAGCTTGTCTCTCAACTTCTGAAGTCAATTGTTGTTCGTTAAACTTCGCATCGATTTGAGCAAAGCCAAGTTTCCTTAACGCTGATAGTTGCCTATCTGTTGCGCCTGCTCCTTTTGTCAATGCGCTAAATAATCTCCTAGCTGATGTTGCTGCAATCGTTGTTTCTACACCTGCTTCAATCATTGATGCACCAAGAGCCGCTACATCTTTCGCAGCAAAACCCGCGACATTACCCATTGCCGCAGTTCGTTTCATAAATTCCGTTAACTCTGCAGCATTCGCACCTGTGCTATCTCCTAAATGGTTAAGTGCGTCAAATAAATCTCTTACTTCATCTTGTGTAATACCCAACGCATTTTGCATACTTACCATCGCCTTGCCTGATTCCGCTGCTGTTAAATCAAACGCGACAGAAACCCGACCAACATCTAAGGCAAAAGCTCGCATCTCATCCCTAGCCTTACCCGCTTGTCCCGCTGCTTGATAAATATCAGCAATACCATTAATCGCAATTGGCAGCTCTTGACCAAGATCTAATATTTCTTTCCTTAAATCTTTAATTCCCTTTGCGTCCATATCCCCCATTACTTTTGTCACGCCTGCCATCTTTTCTTCAAAATCAATCGCCGCTTTTGCACTAAGAGCTATTGCAGTTGCAACACCAGTAGCCGCGACGGCCATTCCTTGAAAAGCTTTTGAGCTGACAACAGATTTAAAACCCTTTGCCGCCCCTTGTGCTGCTTTCTCTACGCCTACGAATGCCTTCTCTAATTTCTTTACATCTCCAACACCTTTAACCTTTGCAACTAATCGAAGCGCACTTTCAATATTTAAAGCCATTTAGCGTGACCTCCGATTTTGCATTTCTGCTTTTTGGTTTGCTTTCTTTTGTTCTTTGGCAATTAATTCCAAAGCCCTCATCTCCATAATCTGCAAATCTTCAAAAAGAGTTTTCATATCTTTTATTTTATAGAGTTTGCAAACTTGAAACACTACTCCATAGTCTAAACCTATATAGCCATTTGGTCCCGTTCTCCATTGCGTTTGAACTCGAAGAAAAGTTAAAACTACATTTTCATGCTCTTTCCATACTTCATAATTCCTTTCTTTCAATAAATCATCAGGTAATTCAATTCCTAAAACTTCCGCGTCTTTCAAAATATCGTCGTTATGGCCGCCCCCATGATTAAAGAGATAATCGACGGCCCCTGTTAGTTTTTTCTCTTGCTAACCTCTAAGCTTTGGAACCATGCCTTGACAATTTGTGAAGCCACCGTTGGGATCTCAAGCAATTCGTTTAACTTTGCCTCACTAAATTTTATATCGTTCCCTTTGTCGTCTACTACCCCGGACCATCCACATAAGATTTCCTTAGCTGCGCCTTGATCTTCTAATCGTTCTTCCTCGTCTATCGCGTCAACTTCCATTAAACGAGCAACTTTGATAATCTCATTAATTCTTGATTGAGGTAATCTTTTAAATTCACAATCAAAAGTAGATTTCTCTTTATGCCCGCCATCAATAGGGAGTACGATTGTTACAGGCCATGTAAAAGTAGCCTTTTGCTTTAAAACAAAGCTCATAAAATAATATTTATTTCTACGTAGACTAAGGAACTTTTAACAAAAGAACAAGCTATTAGCTGAATGTTAGTTTCATCTCATCGTTGCCACTGCTGGGAACTGGAGTGAATGGAATATTCAGGAAGGAAATTCCGTCGGATTCAGAGTAACTAGGGTTTGTAATATCCACAGTTGGACAAAGAATAGAAACGATGTTGCCGGCTGTAGTTCCGTGTTGTAGGGATACAAGACCTAAGGTGTCAGATGTGGCTTGACTAAAGAAGTTTTTAGCCGCGATTGTAGGAGTTTCAATTACAGCCTCGCCTGTAGGTTGGCGGTTTGTAAGAATTACAGATTTATCAGTTCCAACTAATTCTCTAGCTGTTACCTCGTTCGCCATATCAACTGAGAAGCTTTGAATAGCTGCAGCATCGAAGCCACAAAAACTCGAAGCAACTGTATTGCCCTGTTTAAAGAGCACTGGGGTCGCCTGTGCCGAATAAGTTGCTGTGTCAGCCGAGGTGTCCGTAGGTTCCGTATATAAACCAGTAAGGTCAAAAGTAATCGTAGGCATTTCACCAACGGCTAAATTAAGGCTATAGCTTCCTCTTGCACCAAGAATTTTGTGCTCTATTCCGTCGTTGTTATATTGAATTGCTACTGATCCAAAACTTGAACTTACAGGAACATAACCAACGTTTGCAGCGATGGAATACCCAGAGCTTGCACCTGGCACGAAGCTCGCCGTTATCGGTTTAATAGAACACACTTTCGTCGAGCCTACATAATCGACAATCAGGCCTTTATGCGCGTTACCTGTACCGCTAGTTATTGTTATTTGCATACCGTTGTAATAGTCGTCGGTAGCACTTGCCCCACTAGCAAGGGTGATACTGCCAGAACTTCCAGCTTGCGACGATCCCGTTACCGCTGACCCTGTTGTAGTCGCTGCCATCCCGCAAGCTTTAAGCAAACTATCTAGGCGACTGGGTGAACCGCCGGTGCCGCTGCCGGCTACCTCTACCTCGATTTGAACGGAGACTCTTGTCAATGCGAGCAATTGTTCTGAATTTCCGAGGTAGCTTTTTATCAAATCTCGACTTACTGTGTCACTTTCTAGGGGGTTGACCGTAAGGCTACGAACTAGCAAAGCGTCTGTTCCTGCAATTGTGGGATCTACGCCGTAACTTGATTCCGCTTTCACTTGGATCAGCGCGGCTCTTGCTAACTTTGCCATTTGTTTTAAACCTCGTTACACCATGAAATTACTATGCTTACATAATAGTCTTTATTTGCTACGTGTTAATAAATTTATGTCGACAATGACCCTAAAGTCGTTCGATATTTAATAACAAACGTGTTTTGTATCACGGCGGCGGGTTGATCGGCATCAATCATTTCAAAAGAAACGCCAGCCGGTTCAATATCTATTGCATAACCTCCAACCGTTAAATCAGCTAATAACTTTGCATGCAATGATTCACAAATTGGATCTGCTACCTCATAAGGTGTATTACTTGCAGAACCGCGAACAATCACACTAACAATAACTCTTAATGTCCAATCCGTACGTTGATGAGATACAGAGATTTCAGGAGTATCAGAAGAAGGCTCTACTACGATTGCCGGTGACTCATTACGAGTAAGAGGGGTTGTTCTTTCGCGATAGATTCTTGAACCGACTCCCCCCGCTGTACCTGCAAGAGTTGTTTTGATCTCGTCTAATATATTTTCTCTAATCGTTGTCATCAGGTTTTAGATAGTGAAATTTGACAAGTAAGACCGTCTAAATCTTGATCAACGCTTCTAACTTCATAATCAACTGAGCTAATAGTGATTGTGCTTCCTACTGCCAAACTTCCAAACTCAGAAACTTTTGCGTGAGCGTTGTAATCACGAAAAATAACCTGACCATCTAAAACCATTTCGTCAGGCTGATCAAGAATAACTTTCCCGCTAGTGCCTCCACTTGTCGCGGTTACACCAAAATCTGAAAAGCAGGCTGTTAGATCTTCACTCAGCGCCATTTACTTCTTCTAAAATTGACTTAACTTTTTTAGCCTTTGGTTTTGGTGTTTCTGCTACTGGGGGAGGTGTTGGAGGACATGCGGGGGCCTCATCCTCTGCTGTTGCTTCTCTTGCCCTATTTCTTCCAATTAATGCGTTTGCATCACCGTCTGATAATTCACATATCTCACCCTCTTCATGGTGAACACCTTTAACAGCGGTTGAACGAGTGATTAAAACTTTCATAATAATAAAAAAAGAAGGGGGCCATTAAGACCCCCAAAGTTATTAAGTAGTAACATCCAAAATCGCTGAAAATGCGCTTGCTTGACGTATTCCTACATCTATAGAAGCCATAGCCCTTGTGCTTACTAATCCCTTAGTGAAGTCGTCAGAATCAGAATCAGAAACCGCGATTTCTACCCCGTTGCCCCATACCCCAAGAATTGCTTGAGAGAAATCACCAAACAGAACAGCAGAACAAGAGCCACTAGTTGAACCTTTTGTAAGGTTGCTAGGCACTTGATTTGTAACGCCGATTTGATAGCCGTTAACTGTTCCGGGTGTTGCGCCACGTCCGCGAGCTGCAAGATCGCTGTTCCAAAGGAAGTCACCATTTCCAGCGGCAGAGCCAGCACTACGAAGCTGTTTCAACGCACTGAGTACCTTCGCGTTGGTTACGTAACCCATAGTTGCACCGTTTCCGCCGGCATTATCTATGAGCACTTCCTCTTCAAGTTTGATCATGTTCTCAAGTGTGATGTCAGCACCGTTAGTACCGCCAGCAACTGAACCAATACTTGCTTGAAGCAGGCCGGTAGGTTGCCCTGAAGAACCTGAACCGTTGAGGATTGCTAGATCAATTGCCTCGTTAATGGTGTTCAAAAGATCAGTTCTCACAAGCTCTTCGATTCCGGGTGTTGCTTGTAGAAGAGTCTGTCTAGAGAACTTAGAAAGTGCTCCTACCGTTTTGGGTACAAGATTTATTTGATCAAATGTGCTCTCTGATTGTGTTATTGCCGTTGTTTCTGCGCTGAGCCAATACGCACTACTATTTGCGGATCTTCTAGGCACATTTACGTCACCGACTAGGCCCGGAAGTGTTCGCACTCCCATACCAACCATCAGAGTCGCTTTCCTTAAACTTTCTATAAATGAATCCGCTTCCAATGTGGCCTCTACTAGATTTCCTCCAGTTGTCGCACCTGATGTGACGTAAGTTGCACGATTAAAAGCAGAGTAAGGAACTAAGAAGCTTTTTTCTGATGTTCTCTTAACACCTGAACGCTCAACCTCTTGTGAAAGCTCGCGAACATAACCAGCTTCTTTAGATGACCAATCACCAGTTAACGCGGCGCGAATACCTGCAGCCATTGAATAATCAATATTTCTCTCTTGGCTCATGTCAACCTGAGAAATAGTTTGAACAGGCTTAGCAATCTCTTTTAAAACTGCGTCTCTTGCTTCGTCAATTGAAGCTCCATTTTCTACTAATGTTTTTGTTAAGTCTTCACATCCATGTTGTGCGCCAAGGGCGTTAATGTTTGTGATTCTGGAACGCTCTTCTTGTTGAGCCTTCTTGCGCTCTTCTGAACGCACCACACTTAAATCAGGGGTGTCAGTCATTTTCTCTTTAGGTAGAGTTTGAGTTTGTGATGCGACGGAAGCCGCTTTTTGAACGTCGTTAATACGTTGTGCTTGCATATTACTTGATTCTTGCTTTGCAGGCATAGCAATATTATTATCTATCTTTTCTTCCGCTTCTTTTGCTCTTCCTATTCCAACTTTTTCATAATCAGCAGGGATAGAAACCAAGCTCAATTCGTGCGGAAAAAATTCTAAAACACGATAATTATTTTCATCTATTTCTTTAGTTTTACCCACTGAATAACCGAAACTTACGTTTGAGTAGATACCAGTGCGGACCATTTCAAACGCTTCATTACCAGCGGCGTTAGTGGCAAATCGAACAGTCGCCATTCCTCGGCGTTCACCTGAATCAAGCCAACCTTTTTCGACAACTCCTATGACAACATCTGGATTGTGATTAAAAAGTAGAGGGGCTGATTTATTGAGTCTTTCAAAATTAATAGCACCTTCGCTATGGTCTAGCGTTTCATTTCCTAGATAGCCGCGTGATACTGGAGCCTCGGAAGAAAACGGGAAAGTAATAGTCCTATCTTCTTCATTTAACTTTCTGTCAACTAATGACCCAGAAAATTCACGGGTTAACGTCTTCCCTTCAAAATCACGTTTCTTTTCCATTAGTTTCTGTTTGATTTTCATCTATAATAGTCTGCTTTGCTGACGTAGTAACACCTGACGAAAGATCAGTATCAAAAACTAAATTTAATTGCTTCGCTTTTTCTACCTCATCGGCTCTCTGTGGGAGAAGTTCCTCAATATCCCCACCCATTTCACTTATAACTTGAGATTGAGTTTTTAGACCCGCTTTTATAGCCATAATTGCCCCGTTCACCTCTTTTGTTGGGTCTACCCACTCCCAACCTCTAGGGACAAAGCGAACACGTCTATATCTATCAGGATCGCTTTCATAATTAGGTAAATTTAATTCACCCGACAAAACCGCCATTTCAAGGAAGTTTTCATAAACAGGGGTTAAAAAATGTTCTATTAAATAATTTTGAATGTTCCTATATTGCGCCCGATCTTCTAACAAGGAAAGACGACTAGATGAATAATTAGCCTGACTAAAATCTTTAGATACAGATTCAAAACCGATCCCTACAGAAGCCGCAACACCCCTAAGCATTGCTCGCATAAATTCAGGAAATTCACCATTTGGACTATCAAAATCAGGAATAGTTACTTTTTCGTTGGGATTTAAATAATGGAATTGACCGGGAGAAAAGCCAGTCACTCTCTCGTTTTCATAAACTTCACCGCCGGGGTCTAATTCACCCTCAGTATTTTCAATGAATCCCATTAAACTTGCGCTTGCTCTAAATCGAACAACACTCGATTCAGCCGCGCCCGCCAAATGATGCAAATCCTTAAGACAAGAGGCCATCTCACTCACGCCTCTACTTTGGCTAGCGCGATCAGGTCTATATAAATGAATCACTTCGTCAGCAGGGACAATGATATGTCTATTAGCTTTTGATGTGACAGGAAACGGAGTGTCGCCGGGGTGCTTCGTTAAAAACGCATATGATTTTGCTCGTCCATATTCATCTTGTTCAATCCCCATTCTCCAAGTGCAATTATTACTACTTCTTCCGTTGTAATCATCATCTAACAAATCAGGCTCTAAAACCTGTAAAGCAAAAGGCACTTTTGACGATCCAAAAGGCTTGCGAATCATTCTTATTAAACATTCACCATCAGAGATCATGTGACTCATCACGAGTCTTTGAATATCAACAAAAGAAGCACGTCCCGCCGTATCGCATGAATCCGGCTTGCACCATTTTTTAAACTTTGTCTCTATAGCTTCATTGATTTTTTGATCATGTCGCTTTCCTCTGATTTGTTTGACTTGCGCTTGTAGTTTTATTCCACTACTACCGATGACATTTGAAATTATTGATCTATGTGCATTTTTCCCCCACGGATTATCTCTAATTATCTGTCTTGTCTTTTGACGTAATTGTTTAATACTTCCTTTGATCTCTGTATCAGCCGATGAGTTGCCAGCTATCCAACCATCTAATAAGCGACCTTGCTGCGCTGCTGCATACATTCGCCGCCCTTTTTTAGGTAGTGGCTTAACTTCTTGCTCAGGGGTTGACTTTAAAACGTCAGAAAGTGGGAGTCCTAGAAATGCCATTAGAAACGAACGAATAAATTATGAGGGTTGCCCAAACCTTGAGCGATTAATGAAGCTTTCTTTTCTCTTACAACAATTGCTTTTAATTGACTTTCTCTAGCTCTTAAATCATTCAAATCAAGTCTTGTAAATGTGCGCCCGCCGATTTGATAGGACTTAGCCTTATCAAGAACCATCGACCGAATAGCCGCCGTTACATTATCTAAGTCAATTTCATTTTGTGTTCTGTCGTCTACTGCCCCCGGTGTTCCAGAATATGCAAGAGCTTGTTTAACAGTAAATTCACCTCTAGCAAGTTGAAAACTTTCACTTCCTTTACTAACTATCGCCGTCCAAAACCATTCACCCGCGTCAAAATTAGTCGTGACACTAGAAGCAATCGTAAACTCCCAACCTGAACCATTCCAAGTTGAACCCGTTACCGTTGCACCTTCAGAAGCGGTATTAGTTCTCAAGTAATAAGTTAATGCCCAACCATCACCCTCGGTTGCCGTCGTATTAAAGGGAACCGTTGCAGATCCATCACGCCATTTAACAGTCGTATTTGCTGTAATGACGCTAGGAAAATCAGAAGTCCACACTAGTCACCTCACCATTGATTTACAAAATTCGCCTGCTTAGACGAAGCATGTTTAGATAATACTCGATTTTTGTCACTTGAATTAGATGAATTTAAGAGTTTTTTAGCGTAAATATCGAAGAATTTGCCCTTTGGAGCCGTTTTTAACAATAAAGAGTAAGCAGAATAGCTATATACGCAGCAATCTAATTTTTCTACCGCTTGATTTGGTTTCTTTTCGTATGTACTAACTGGGTAGCCTTTCTTATTTGTCTTTTGTGTTCGATACTCTCCAGTTAATTCTTTAAAATATTCCTCTGTTGTTTGAGCATGAAAAAAGATTTTTCCCGACCCTTTAATTTTGCTGTAAATTCTGTCTTTTATATCTTCCGTGTTTAACAGGTAAACAACACCGCTTTTTTTTCTTACCCTCCCGCTGTAATTAATATCAACTCTTGAGCCTTTACCAATAATCGGGCCGCCTGATCTCGAACTACCTTTAATTGCTATTACTCCTTTATTTCTGCGCCTCATACACCAGTCATAAACTGAACTAGTCGCCAAACCTCCACTATCTACGGCACACCCGCTAATTTTCATCTTTGCGCCGCTTGGATGTTCATATTCAGCATTTAACAAGACATCTAAACCAGTCCAAACCTCCCCCTGATTAGGGTCTCCATAAATAATATTGTGATCTATTAAATACATGTTTTCGGCAATACCCGACGGGTCGGGGGCATAACCCCAACAACTAACTTCTAATCTCGAAGTAGCCGAACCCATACCACCTTGAACATCAACCCCTAAACAAAGACAAACAACAGGTTCGGGAATAGTGCCCGGCAAGTAATCACTTCTTGTATCCATCAACGCTTCAGCGTTCAACTTCGATTGATATTCGTAAGAAAAAGTTTCAGCTAATCGGGTATTCGTAAAAGTCCTTAACAAAGAAGGATCATTTTTAGCTTTTAGAAATTCATCTGCCATTTCATACCAACTAAACCAACCAAGAGGACTATTTAAACCATTAAGCCAAAAACCCGCCGTCTTTCCTTTGTTTTCTGGTTTTGTTGCTCTCCATTCCCCTTTTCTTAACATCGTTGTTTTAGCAGTTTCATCAAAACGCCCTTTACACGATTCACATTCATATTCAACTTTGTCTAATTTTTTTGAATCAAATTTAAGTTGCTTAAACATCAAAACCTGATAAAAACCACACAGAGGACAAGGACAAAAAAACTTACGTTGGTCACTTTTCAAGTATTCGTCCTCAATGCGCGAGGCCTCGGAAATCGTGGGAGTTGATGTAAGTAAAATTTTTCGTCTAGTAAAGGTAGAAGCTCTTTTTTCTGCTAAAGCGCATGGTTCCCCCTCACCCTGAACATCCCCTACATAGGCATCGATCTCATCAAGGCCAATATATTTTGCTGGCATAGAACGCAAAGAACTTGCGCTATTACTTCCTCCAATCGCGAGGAACCCGCCGGGGAAGATTTTTGCGTACTGACTATTACCACTATCACGACTTCTAGCGGGTGGGATCTTTTCAGCTAAACGCGGGGTATCTTGCAACATTGGCTCTAGCCTTTGCTTACTCAACCTTTGAGCCATCGCTAAACTTGGTTGAATTAACAACATCGGAGCCGGTGCGTAATCGATGCAATACCCGACCCAATTGTTCATAGTTTCCGTTTTACCAAGTTGCGCGGCGAACATTAAAACAACTCTTTGAGTGGGACTATCCGTTGATAATTCCCGCATTGGTTCAATAAGATAATTTGTACGAGAGCTACGAAATTTACCAGGTTCACTTGAACCTCTTGAACTCAAAACTCTATATTTGTCTGACCACTGATCAACTGTTAAGACTTCTTGCGGCCTTAAACCATTTAAAAAGCCTTCTTCCCATGCGTTCATATCTTTGCAATCTCCTCTAGTGCGTTTCTATGTTCTTCTGTTAACAACCGATGAATAACCTGACTATCAGTTTCCCCCGCGCATTGAGGTGCTAAACGATCAGCAATATTCGACAAGCTTTCCCTAATAGCTCTACCAAGTTCAAAACTACTTTTCTTTATATCCGTAACAGGTATCAACTCTTTTTTCTGTTGTTGTACTTGTAACTTCGCTAACGACGCATTCCAATGCTCTTTTCTAGCTCTTGAAACATTAAAATCTGGTATTTCATCCGCTGGCATCTCATCAATCTGTTTCTTTAGTTCTTTCTTCGTTTGAGGTTCTACAGGCATTAAAACTGGAGCCGTATTTTTTCCCCAAAGCTCCATTCCTAAGTCTTTGTCAATAAGCTTCTTCTTCCCGCTGTTGACAATTGCACCCTCTAATTTTCCTTGTTGCACAGCCTTTGAAACCCGTTGCCTTGAAAGGCCTTTCGCTTTTGCAAAATCTGAAATACTTAAGAGCATTTTTAATTTGTCAACACCTACACTATATATGGTTGTCAATCTGTCAACAGTTCTCAATAAGTAACGCTAGAAAAATTCTGCGCCCTTCGGATGACC
>VTLG01004139.1_pt1 | contig 35347 bp, 44 predicted proteins | sample 4694571 | NCBI WGS metagenome assembly VTLG01 (sample SAMN12604809, study PRJNA352737) | marine metagenome | biome: ENVO:00000447; feature: ENVO:00000209|ENVO:00000569|ENVO:01000036; material: ENVO:00002151; isolation source: viral sequences binned using virsorter ...
CTGTGGGTCCTGGGTAGTTACCAGCGGTGCAAATGCATTATCCATCAGTATCTGGTGCTTGGCGGTACGGGCCTGTGCCTGTAAGCGGATAGTATCCATCACCGGATCGAGCATACCCTGCGCCATATGTGCCGGACCCTTCTTACTGGAAGATACGGGGTTCATACCGAACCCTGCAAAGCCCTGTGTGAAGGGGACAAACCCGAGTGTATTCCTTTCCACGTACAGGACTCCCTGCTCGGGAACCTTAACGGCGTGCCAGGATGATGACCAGCACTCGGTTACCTCTATCTCCTGCCACTGATCCTCGGAATATGCGGACATATCCATCTCGACAGCGTTCTTGCGAGTTCTCTTCTTCTCCATCGAAAGCTCGTAAGCCCTGTATGCCGGCATAGTTGAACGCTTGATCGCAAAGGACGGTTCCCTCTCGGTGGGATCAAGCAGAACGTGTGCCGGGTTGGGAACCCTGATCCTGATAGGATTACAGTTCTCATCATGCTCATAGCCCCCTCCCATCTCGAGGAACGGGCCTTCAAACACCACGTACCCGTAATGGATCAGGTATTTCCCGGCGGCTTTCCAGGGATGATCCGTTTCCTGCATTGCAGAATCAATTAATATGGCAGCAAGGGCCGGCTCGAGCTTATCGGCATCGGACTCACGGGTCTGCGATCTTCCCACAGGCCCACGGTGAACCTTCGGAGTGAAGGACATCTGTGTATCGGCTGCATGGTTAATGATATTGGTAGGCTTGCTCGGCCTGTACCCCGGCCTTCTTGACCTCTCCGAATCCGTAGCGTTATTCCACACGGAGAAATCCCGGTTATAAAAACTGTCGAGTTCTCGCCACTTATCGTGGGTCTCGCGCCACATATCCTCGTAATAGTGGGTTGCCGAGTCTATAAAAGCATTGTCTGGTTTCTGGGAATAATCTGGCATTAGAACCTCCGGTGATAGTCAGCAAAAGCAAGTACGTTGTTACCAGGCATCCCCGGCATGGCAGCAGGAGACCGCCTTCTAAAAGCCTGTGCGGATGCCTGTAGGGCTATAGCAACGGCCATAGGGTAGTCATCGTGAGCACCTTCCATAGCCTCGGGCCTGTGATTTTTCGTGGGGTCTCTTATAACGGAATAGAACTGTTCGAGTCCCATCCTGTTAGGCACGGTAACGGCCCCGGAGTACACCGCGTCAATCAGGTCATACCACAGCAGTCCTCTTGACTGTTTATCGGTATGCCATCCGAACTTAACTGCCTTGGTCCCGGTAACACGGCGAAAAAATGAGGGATAACTGGCTTCTTTTGCAACGTGAAGGCACACGGCCCCCCACTCGTTGTCCTCTATGGCCCATACCGGGTTGTGATACATAGCCAGCATCTCCATCGAGTGTATCGAAAGTTCATCAGGCCCAATTCCATCTGACATTATATCCGCAACCACGTAACCTGTGTCAGCATCCATGACAACCGTGACGGAAAAGTCTCCTCCCACGCCGTGAGCAGGGTCACTACCGGCACAATATCGCTTCTCCCACTGGTGTTCCCTGTAAATATTGATCGGCCCCACCCGTCTTTTAGGTTCCCTGGTCTCGGCCATCATCCTTTCGATGGATTCCCTGTCAAAAGCGGCCATTGCCCTTGCCGGACGCAGTGCCTCGGCCTCTGTAGCCGGGTATTCCTGCTCCATGTAGAGGTCAACGCCGAGATCCTGTGCCTCGGGTAGGTCAGAAGCCTCGCGTTTTACACGCTCGTACCACTCGGTATTTCTTTCAGGACGAGCACTCCAGGGCAGGAAGACCTTTGTCCATCCGTTACCGGGGCTGCCGCCGTAAAAATTCTTGAACGGTGATCTAAGGGATCTCTTGTTAACGGTAGAGGCCATGATTAGCTGGCCCCCGGCATCAATGGTAGGTTTAACCGCTATCAGGTTAGCCTCTGCATACTGGTGAAAATCAGCCTCGTCCTGTATGACAAGGGAAGCGGTCTTGCCTCTGCCGGCATCTTCCGTGGATGGAAGGGCAGTTATCTCAGACTCGCTCCCTGATATACGAAAGGCGCTTGCATTATCGACTGACACGGGCGGCAAGGCCCAGCTTTCAGGTAGGTTCCGGTAGATAAACTTGGTCTTATCGAGGAGATCCCGTGACTCGATCTGTCCACGGGAGAGTTCCATGACCGATGTGCCTTCCCTGAACATGACCATCCAGAGGGCATAAGCGGATATTGTCCACGAGAAACCAAGCTGACGAGCCTTTAGAACGGTTATGAGACGTTTTGTCTCGAAAATTTCAGCAAGCTCCATTAGATGGGGCCACTGCTCGAAGGGGGTTATCCCCCCTGCCTTGCCCTGTAAGGGCTGTGGTCTCTCGAGGATATTAACGAACTTCAGAAAGTATATAAAGGATCTTGAGGAGAGTTCTTTCTGGAAGGCAGGGGTAGCTGCGAGTATCCTTGCCTCCTCGATAGTTACGGGGAGTTCATCGGTATCCAGGTCTGGCAGTGCGGTTGTTTCTTCGGCGCTGCTATCCATTTCATGCCCTGTAAGCGTCTTTAAGATGATCGGTACATACCGATGTACCTATGAATATATGCCTTGCCTTCCTGTTGCACGGCTCATAGTTTTCATCACGGGCGCTGCACAGCAGTGGGGAATCGAGTAATACAGGGGAAGCCCCGTTACCCGAATGTCCGTGTTGGTTTACCAGCCATTCCTGGTGAATAGGAGCCTTTTTATGCGTTGCGGTAACACGTTTAACGAATGCCCCACACTTGCACTGTATCTCACGGGTTTCCTTCAATAATTTATGGTAGTTCGGCCAGCTTTCTTCTTTCTTTTATTCTTTGAAGCCTGTAGTGCTGCAAGGTTTTTCTGCCGTTCACCGTTTGCGATATTCTGTGCAAGAGCCGCCTTGTATGAACGGGGCGGTGCCTGGTCAATAGGCTGGGAGATACTTCCCACGGAAGGTCCGCTGGAAGGTGTCTGAGCTACCCTGGTACTATAGGGGAAACCTTCTTCCTTCTTTACCCTGGTAATTACATAAGATGGCGCTTTGGCCTTCCTACCCAAAGGTCTGTTTTTCCACGGCATTGCAGTTGCAGGAGAACGTTCCCTGCCCATATGCATAGAGCGTGGCTTGGAGTGTCTTATAAAAGCTGAAGGATCACCAATGTGTGATATCACTCTACGCTGTGTCGCAGGAGGCATCTCTCTCAAGGGCTTCCATGACATACCCCTACGGGTAGGATCTGACATGATACTTAGACCAGGGCCGGTTGCCCTGGAAGGTTTGCCTTTACCAGTTGAACGCTTCTTTTTTGAACCACCCGATATTCTTGGCATAATTACACCTCCGAGGTGTTACTTGATAGAATCCTGCGTTATTCTACGACCATTCCCATCTGCATTCACCACCCAGTAAGCCCCGTCACTGAAAATACCCGTTACCCGCGAAGGACCGTGGAAACATCCACCCTCCAACTCGTCCGTGTCCTCCCGACAAGGCCCACCCTTTACCACGTACTTCCCAACTATAACATCTTCCCTGTCTAAACTACTATCCATCTCTAAACCCTGAACTGCTTCCTCATATCGTGATACTTACACCTACATACCCCCAACACTCCACCAGGAGGTAACCCCCTACCCCGACTCTCCATTACCACCCCTGCTAACTTCCTAAGTACCTCACTGCTGCCCCTACCCCTCTGTACCCGTATGTCCAGATCATTCGACAGCAAGTTCCGATACTTACCTAGATCACAATCACTTAAACTTACTAACTTCTTCCCTGCATACAAGCTTACAGGCATTAGACTTTTCCTATTTATAGCTGCAGTCGAGCAGAGGACTAAGGAGTCCCAATAAGAGAGAGGGTCGGGGTCTTCGACCCCTCCCCTCTTAAAGCCAGGAGATAAGACTGGGAGGGTCTTACCATATCTTACGGGACCTTATCTTATACAATAAATTTCAGCTACGAATCACCATTGTCTAGAACATCTGTGCTATCAATTGGGTCCACCTGGGCTTCTGCTAGGGATGCAATCGCCTGCAGTTTCTCGCTGGACAAACTAGCCATCAGGGCATTTGTTCGAGAGTCTACTACATTGACTTGGACACTAGGACCGTCACCATCAACAAGGCGTAATGATTTAGCTATGTGCATAGTTATGGCCCCCGCTGCGCCTGCCTGAGCGTGGTCGTGTGCTAATTTCCGGTCAGACTGTAGCATAAGCACAATATCTTCTAAACTAGTTTCCTGTGCCTGCAGGCGTTCCTCTATTGCATTGGCAATATGTGGCAAGCGCATTAAGCGTCTGGCTTCTACTGCGGAACGCTTCGGCCCTGTGGCCTTAGTATCGTAAGATTCCCTATAGGCTTGGGCTGCGTTCCCTCCATTGATCAAGTAGTTATTAATGAAGCGTGTCTGCTTAAGTGTAAGCCGTCTTTCTTTGCTGTCTTTATTCTTTCCCATAGAAGATCCCATAGCATATGTGCCAATTTTCGAACGTATCCGCAATACGTCAAGGTTAGCCGTTACGCCCCCTCAACGTGATGATTTCGCTACCCTACTAGGTCCCCGCCTGTTACGCGCCTGTGATCATCAATGCCTATCATCCATATGTGACCGGATGAATTGATAGCGTTTACCGCTATGACGTTTCCCAGGATCCTACACCAGAACATTGGTTTTGTACAAGTATAAGACAAAGAAATTTTTAAATTGGTCTAAATTAGTATTGACATGAATACCACCATGCTATAGTATTCTAGCTAACAACTTAGGAATGGAGCGCGAACAAATGACCAAGACAATACTCGATTTCCTGAAAACAAACCCGTCGGATGCTGCAATTGAAGACTTCTATATAAATAAGGTACTCCCATTCGATAAACGCAGCATCTCAGAAATCCTGGGAAACTAAATAACGAGGGGTGCATAGAATGGCATACGTAACTAGATCAGAACAACATGAATTGATACAGGCAATACTTGATCACGTAGAGAATGGAACAGAAATAAGTGTTCCACCTGGATTCCATATTCCACGCATATCTAAGAATAGACTAGTAGCCAATGACTGGTTAAAAAACTGGCACAAATTTGAGACATTCTTAAAAACTGGCGTACCACAATTTACGATATATACGAAAGGCAACGGAAAGCTACCATTTCATAGTTTCAGTACTCTACCCGGTGAACAATTTTGTCCTGGAGCCGGGGATTGCCTGGAATTCTGCTATAGCTTCAAGGCATGGAGATATCCTGCAGCATTTTTCCGCCAGGTGCAAAACACGATTTTACTAAAATCCCCATCGGGGCGTGCTTATCTAGAAAATGCATTCTCTAAAATACCTGACCACGATTTTAGACTTTATGTTGACGGGGACTTTGATAGTCTCGAAACTATGAAATTCTGGTTCGATCTACTCAAGACAAGGCCAGGTATACGCGCCTATGGATACAGTAAATCATGGCAAATATTCCTGGCATACAATCGCCTGTACACATTCCCCGAAAATTACACGCTAAATTCATCATCTGGATCTAAATTCGCGAATAGCAAGGCGATACACGAGAAGCTTCAAGCATTGCCGGTATATCGTGGAAACTACATTGCCATACCTAGTGATAGCAAAATGCCAAACGTAATCGAAAATAAATCAGAATGGGTTGAATGGGCGAAGGAATTAAGACAACGCGCCAAGCTATTCGGAATCCAGAATGCCTGGATATGTCCAGGTAAATGCGGAAACTGTACTCCACGCGGTCACGCCTGTGGCAACAAGAAATTCAAGAATGTGGATATCGTAATCGGTATCCACTGATAGCCAAACAAACAAACAAACACAAGGAACACAAAATGATATCACGCAAAAAGGCAATTGAGATTCTTAGAGCACATGGACTAGGACCAGATGACCAAACGTGCTCTGAATTGATCAATGGCAAACCGGTAGGCGTCAAATCTGGAACAAGTTTCGATGAAGAAATAGGATGCCGACAAGCATATAGCCTAAAAACTATCAAGGATTGGCTTGGATACTAGCAAAATGGTTACGCGGCAACGCGAACCAGATCGAGAATATAGGGGTGAAATTGTGAAAAAGAAAAACCTAATCGAGGAGATAGTTTTGACAACCTGTATAGAAACATTCGATGGAGACCCTATCGGGATGACTGCATTGGATCAAATACTTCCGGCTATAGAGAAATTTGCAACCGAAGTTGTCATAGTTGACTATGACATTGTAGGTGAGTACGAGTTAGTAAAGAAACCAGAGAAGGAGTAAAGATAACCTGATTGGAGCTTGACCCCAGCCTTGAAATTGAGACTTCAAGGCTGCAATCGAGATCCAATAAAAAGGGGTGAAACAAATGAAAATGAAAACAGACCTGGATCAATATTTACGAGTGTTACGCAATATGACAGGTAACAAGATTGACTTTGACTATTGCGTAATGCCTGAAGGATACAGGCTAGTACGTGCTGGCTTGAATTTAAGTCCCAGGCTTTCCAAAGAAGATATGTGTGTATGGATGGCTGGTTACATCGAAGCTGTAGGAATGATGGAAGAGGTGACCCCATGACATATCGAGATCATGCAAAAGTTGCAGCATCCCTACTACTACAGGAGCGTGGATACGCAGACAGTGAGATCAATCATGGATTGTCCTTTTACAAGGACGGCATCAAGTTCACCAAGTCATCGATTAGGCAATTGACCAATGGAGCGGAGATTTTCATCAAGATCCAACAAGATAATCACTATGTAGGCACAAGTTTCTATCGAGGACTAGCGTACTTCTGGGCATACAAATACCGCTTTTGTATGCGTGGAGATGCTCACGGTAATGGTTACAAAGGCAAATCTGTACAACAAATCAGGCGCACCGTACACCAGAAATTCCTGGATGAAGGGTTGGCCTTAAACGGTGAAACCCAACGGCATGATGAAATAATCAACACGGCATTCAGTGGCTATTCAAACTATACCCAGGACGAGGAGACCGCATGACGATTGCTAAATGTATTTCATATTTGATCGAGAATCCACACATAGATAGTGGCTATACATCGATAGATGATAAGCCTATCCAGATTAAGCGTGTACAGTCCAACGACTGTGACTGTACCAATACTGAAACGTTCTCTGTAACAGTCCATCACAGTCAGATGGATCATCCGGTAGAGGAACAAAGATAACCTGAGTAGGGCTTGACAAAGACTAATGGTAGTCTATAGAATATAAACAGTATTACAGAAGGGGTGACACAAATTGAAGGTACTTGTAGCTTGTGAATATTCTGGCAGAGTACGAGAGGCGTTTAACCGCAGGGGCCATGATGCAATTAGCGTTGATTTTCTGGAATCACAAATCCCAGGGAGTCACCATGTAGGAGATGTTTTGGAAGTGATCAGGTCACAGAAATTTGACCTGATGGTGGCCTTCCCTCCATGCACTCATCTTGCTGTATCAGGCGCACGTTGGTTCAAAGAAAAACAAGACGGCAGACAGGAATTGGCATTACAGTTTGTACGTGACCTGATGGAGGCTCCAATAGAATCGATAGCTATCGAAAATCCTGTCTCTATTATATCGTCAAGGATTCGCAAACCAGACCAGATTATACAGCCGTATCACTATGGCGATGAATTTAGAAAAACGACCTGTCTATGGTTAAAAAATTTACCAAAACTAAAACCGACAAATATAGTAGAACCGAAACTGAAAACGCACAAAACCAAAAGCGGAAAAACTGTAACGTTCAGCGCGGATTACGGTTGGTCTACAAATCCTAACCGGCCAACAACTTATCAAGGTATTGCCGACGCAATGGCAGACCAGTGGGGAAGTAATAAGAAAGTATTTCAGATGAGTTTGTTAGAAAAGGGAGTGACATAAAATGGAATACATAGTTAAAGATATCAGTATGCAATACGAGCATGGTGAGGAGATCATCGGAACCATCGATGCCAGCAATCCAGATGAAGCGATATACCTCGCGCTGAAAGCGATCTCACCGTCGATGGCCGCGGCCATCGGAGATCTCTATAGCAATAACCTTGAAGATTTCAGGAAATATATACTTCATAATTTTGAAGCCATTCCAAGAATCCCCTATGTACCAATTTCAGAATATCTGAATGATTTTGAAGCCATTCCAAAGGAGAAACCATGCATCTAAGAATAAAAAGTAAATCAACTGGGGCGAATCTGTTAGCTGATATCCAGGAACTGATATCAGAATCGGAATCAGAAATGGAAACGTGTCCTGAATGCGAGGGTAGCAACCTAAACGAAGATCATACCAAGTGCTGGGACTGCATGGCGTCCGATTACGCTGAGTCTATCCAATGAGCACCACCATCAGCACCGTCATTTCAGAAATGCAACGGAACGGGTCCCGAACTGGCTATGCACCAGGGATCAGGGTTGTCCATCAAGCAAGCGATTTTAGAAGCATCGTCTATCAAGTCGAACTTGATCGCGCCACGCTACGAATAGATCAGGCAAACCTTTGGCCGTCTGAGAAACGTATCCTGGACGTTATTATTGAGTCCGGTTTGGAATGTAATTACCATGCCGGTTTCGTAGATCAGTTACTAAAGCTTTTGGGAGATCATAGCATTAGCCTCCAGAAACAAACTTTGATCAACAGTCTGGGCGGAATTAGGTCCAAGTTGAATGTTCGACGCACACAGGAAGCCGTAGATTTATACAGAGATGCGGTCAATGAAACGAGAGAATTCCAGGAAGGAGTTGGTGAAGAAGCATGAACCATACAAGGCATGATTATTTACAGGCGATTGATGATAGTTTGGTGGCCCAGGACATTGATATAGACGTAGTATTTTGCGAATTTGTAGACTGTGCCAATGAGGCGGCCACCTATGTTGGCGAGATTTTCGCCTGTCAAAAACACGCAGATCTCGCTACGCCGCTATTTGATATCGATAGAATATCGGAAGGAACTTTTCTGGTAAGGCCCAAAAACTCGACTCCACCAATTGGTAAGAGCCTGATCGATATTTCTACTAAAGTGTATCACTACAAAAATTATTGGGAGTGCGAAATTCACGGCCAATTTGGCAAGGATCGGCCATATCCCACGCCGTGTATCCATATCCAAGTATCGGAAAATCGGGGAATTGACTGACTCGAAGCAGTCTACTCAATCTAGAGGAATCATAAATATTGACTAGGGAGAAACTATGGAAAATTGTGATGAAAAAAATTGTCTTCATGACCCCAACATACAAAGACAACTGGATATGATGCTAGAAGACCTTGTCAAAGAAAGTGAACGAGACTCACAAGGCAGAGTGATTCTAGACTTCCACGAAGTAGATAAAAGAACAGATGCAATTCTTGGTAAGAATGGCAGTCTACAAAAACTAATCAATAAAGTTATAAACACTAAGTAGAACTATTAAGAAATTTCCCCCCACGAATGGAAGAGGACTAGGAGGAGAATAATGACCACTGAAATCGTATCTGCAAATATTGACGCTGAAACCCTTGAATCTGTAGTGCTGGGGGGTGACCTGTCTAGGCTGAAGCCGAAGGCACGGCTGGAATATTATGCAGCCGTTTGTAAAAGTCTGAAATTGAATCCGCTTACAAAGCCGTTTGAGTATATTCCACTACAAGGGAAGCTTATTCTGTACGCAACAAAAAACTGCACAGAACAACTCTCAGAAAAAATGGGAATCTCTATAGAACTTGGTGAAGGGAAAATCCTGGGGGATTCTTATGTTGTAAAAGCGAGAGCTACCGGACCGGATGGTAGATTTGTTGATGCAACCGGGGCGGTTCCCATTGGAAAACGGCAAGGGGAAGATCATTCAAATAGTTTAATGAAGGCTGAGACAAAGGCATCTCGAAGGGCCGTGCTCCGATATGGTGGACTAGGTTGGCTTGATGAGACTGAAGTTGAAACGATCAAAGGTGCAGAAAAAGTCGAGGTTGACCACTCTACTGGGGAACTCCAGGATAAAATGCCAACTGAAACTGAACCGCTGGCAACATCTAAGCAGCAAGATTTCTTAAAAACCCTTGGGTATGCTGAAGATACTACTACGTTATCTCGGAAAGAAGCTTCTTCCCTCATCGAAAAGCTAAAAACTGGTGAAGCAACCACTCCACCAAACGTGACTAGGCTGGAAGATACAAAGAGAATACTCTTGTCGAATAGCCCCGAAATTAAGGCGATGGATGAAGATCGATTAATTAGAATGCTAAAACAGCTTGGCATCACAGACACTGAAGTTGAAATTATTGCAGAAGCTTTATCGATGGATAATGAACTTATAAATCCTAGTCGAGATATCCCTCTAACAGTGCAAGAATGGATTGATGGGGATGCGCCGGGGGGCCGAACATACCACAAGGCTGCAAAAAAGATACTTAAATTCCTAATGGGAGAGAAGTGAACATGGGTGATATAGTAGAAATTTCCCAGCCCACAGTGTGGCGTAGACATATCAAGGTTGAGACAAATTCCAGGGGTATCAATTCATCGGTATCCATCGAGTGTACATCTTCAGACATTTCTAATGACGAGGTGATGGCCGAACTGATCGACCTACGTCAGCAGCTTTCAGACGAAATTGAGCGGATCGAGGGGGAATCTACCAATGACGATTAGAGGCGAGGATATATGCTTGGAGTGCAAGAGGCTAATAGACAGTACTAACGCAGGGCATTCCAAAAATTGTTCCAAAAAATAGACGGCTGAAGCCGTCCTAGGAGTGGCTAACCCCAAAGCACAAACGTGAAATTCACCCCTTCGCGCAAGGTTAGCTACTCCTGAGACAGCTTGAGTTGTTGAGGAGAATATGTCACACATACATACCTGGATATTGCCACGCCCAAATGGTCCGATGGCTCTGGGGAAATGCATCGAATGCAAAAAGACGGCTGAGTTTCCAAATGCACACGTTGTATCGAACTGGAGCGGTAAAAAAAAAGCAAAGCCGATCTTTGATGAAGACATGATCGATGAAGCGGAACAAGCTATAAAAGAAGGGATGTAATGATACCAGCCACTCCAAAAGAATTGCTGTATGACGATCCTCGTGTCGAGAAACTCTGCATCCACTGCGGTGGGACCCCTTATAACGAACCTTGCGATACTCATTACTACACGGTGGAAGAGGATCTACAGGCACAGATCACCGAACTTCAATCACGGTTAGAACAGATTGAAGGTAAGCGGAATACTCGAAAAGAATCTAAGCCTACCGCATTTAATACGATCAAATCCCTTAGAGATGTTTTCGGAAAGGACATTAGATGAAACTCACCTTGAAACGTGCAACATCATCCAAAGAATTTAGGGGGGGAGAAGCCTACGTGGAAGGGGAGTCAGGCATCATAAACGGCCTGGTTTTTACAGCATCTGAATTGAGAGAAAGTTCTACAGGAACACACGCCCTGATCAAGATTTTCTACCATGATTCCAGGCTTGTGTTTGACACTTACAACCTTGGACGAGTTGAAAATTCCAGAAAGCTGATCCGCATGGCGAGAGATTCAGATCCTGAACTCAGCACCCAGGTAATTGCAGTCCTGTACAAAGAACTTGAGAATTTCGTACAACAGTGTAAAAACGTATGGTTAGGTCAAATTTCACCAGTTCTGTTAGAGGGGGATTTATCCAGAGAACCGATTCCATTTAGAGTATTTCCGCACGTAATCGAGGGTGGCGGTACAATTTTGTTTGGCGATCCTGCAAGCTTAAAAAGCTACACGTTATATTCAGCCTTGATAGCTACTGACTCAGGTACGAATGGTATATGGAGTCCTCAACAGGATGCTAGTCTCCTAGTCAACTTGGAACGCCCTGTTTCCACGATTAAAAGAAGAATTAGTCACATATCGCAGTCACTTGGACTAAGCCCAAAGTACGCTCTGCATACCCTAAACGCTCGTGGCATCCCTTTAAAAACCATGAGACAACAACTCGAAAGCTATATACAGCAATACGATATTAAGTTTATAGGTCTGGATTCGATATCGAGAAGTGGTATTTCGAGTAAAGACGAAGAGGACGCAAACTCACTAATAGATTTATTAAACAGCTTTCAAATTTCATGGATGGCTATAGGTCATGTGGGGCATACAGACAAGTCTCGTCTGTACGGTTCAATTCTTCTAGAAGCAAGTGCCGATATCGTTTTAAAAGCAACATCAGTGAAGCCGAATGGGGATGAACTGAAACCGCTTAGAGCAGTACATATCGAGAGTTATAAGGTAAACGATATCCCACCACCACCTGGTATCACCATAGAGTTTTCATTTGACCAATCAGGACTCAGTGGAATAAAGAAGTCTGCCCTAGAGGATCATCCTGATTTATTCGAGGCTGTTTCAGGACAAAGCATAAACGATTCAGATCGTCTTAAAGCATTTGTCCTGGCAAAAGGTAAAGTTTCACCTACCGCTGCAAGCATGGAACTAGGGCTAGATCGAAAATGGGTAAGCCGTCAACTCAATGGTCAAAACTACGTGATGGTAGAAACACTGGGAAGGGAGAATTTCTATGGAGTCAAACAACATGGACATGAACGTGGACATGAACGTGGACAGTCATCAATTTGGTAACTTAATGTCCACGAGCTTTTACCCCTGTATATAGGCGCTTAGAGGGTTTTTTAGAACGTGGTCAACCCAGGGACACTATATATATATATATATATATATTAGTGTGTCCCCCCCAGGAGTTAGTAAAGAATGAAGAGCAAAATCTTAGAGGCCATCGATTTATACTGTGAAGAGAATCAAATAGATTTACTACTGTTAGGTGATGGAGATAGTAGAGAACTCTACGCTCCTGCTATCGTAGGAATCACTGATGGTCACTGGACAACCGATAAATACGATGACCGAATTGCAGTTGTGTATGATGAAAATAAGGTAATTGAAATTGTGATGGATCAAATGGAACCCGAACAGGATGACGATGCATATAGCATGGCTAGAGAGCATTTCGATTTCAACATAAAGGGATCATGGCTGGGACCCCACACTCCAATATTTATATCTGGCGTTCAGAGCATACTTGATTACTTTGAGCCTTAGAGTAGAGGACATAAACGATGGCGATACCATTTCAGGAAATGATTTTGCCAGGTGGGTTGATAGCCAGGACCCAGATGCTCCAATTCCCGAACAGATAAAACCTGGGAAACCTAAGAGAAACTACCCTGAGAGGGAATTCCAACAAAAAGTACAACAACTCGCACGTTCATTTGGCTGGACTGACTGGCACGTACTCAGGTCAAAAGGCATGAGAGGTGGATTCCCAGACTTGTTGTTGCTGAGATCACCTGAAATAATCTGGGTAGAGTTGAAGGCCCAGAAAGGCAAACCAACTAAAGACCAGATAGCAATGCATGATATGTTACGCGAGTGCGGTCAACAGGTTTATCTCTGGTATCCCAGTGACCTGGAAGAAATCGTGGAAGTGCTTAGATGAATCACATAGTGTCATTAAGTGGTGGTTCTGCGTCTGCTGTTACAGCAGACCGAGTAATAAAAGCGTATGGATCAAATTCAGTAACCTTATGGTTTGCTGATACTTTATGGGAAGATGAAGATCTCTATCGATTCTTAAAAGATCTGGAAGCTAGATGGAATAAAAAAATTGTCCGATATACAGATGGAAGAACCCCTCTTGAAATAGCTGAAAAGAGAAAACTCATACCTAACTCTCTTGCCGCTCCATGTAGCCATGAACTCAAACAGAAACCTTTTCTAAGATATATTAAGAAACAATCTAAGCCCATTACGATTCATCTTGGGTTATCTTGGGATGAAGAACACCGAATGGCAAAACCCAAGGAGATTTACGAATCAGTGGAAGGTGTAAAGGTTGACTATCCATTAACATGGGACCCTCTTCCTTCAATGTCATATACCAAGACTATAGTCGAGTGGGGAATAAAGCCTCCACGCCTATATGAGATGGGATTCCCCCACAATAATTGTGGGGGCCGTTGTGTTAGGCAAGGCATCAAGGAATGGCTTCGGTTAAAAAGAACCTTCCCTGAAAGATTTGAAGAAGTGAAGAATTGGGAACAAGCACAACGAAATAAGGGTGGGGCAAGGGAAAACAGATCCATTGCAAAAAAGACAATCAATGGAATATCAGGCCCATATACCCTTTCAGAAATTGAGTCTGAAACAGACACAGGCCAGATAGAGATGTTCCCTGGAGATAGTTTTGGGTGCTTTTGTTCCTACTAACCCTTCATGTTTCCCTATCCCAGTGAATAGACGAGGTTCTCCTACCTAACGGCTCGAACCTCGTCTCGTAGCTTCCATACCATAGAAACGTATTCACGGTTTACGGTTTGTGCTGAACGTCCATTAGCCCGTGTAGCAGCCAGGTCCACAACGTTATGAACCGTCTTCAGCAAGCCGGGGTTGGATAGCAACAACTCAACAGTACTACCATAATCCTCAATTTGCTTACCGTGCTTCAGTGCTATACGCAGAAACTTTAGCGCCTTCATTTTTTCTTTCTCTTCCTGGCAATTTTAGCCTTTTCTTTCTTGGCAGCAGCTTTCCCAGCCGCCGTGTATGGATAATGCTTCTTACCTACTTTTGGCATATCGTGTTCCTTTCTGACAGTACAATGATAGATGGCGTGACTCGAGATTTACCAGCGTCACCCTGTTTCGGGCATCAGTCTCTTTCTCACGCTGTAAGGCGATCCAATCACAAACGTTACATTGGGCAAGACCAGTTTGAGAAGTCATTCTGCCTCTAGAACCTTCATGCCCAGCGCGATAATGCCACCCGTGCAACCTGTTGCAATCTCGTTCATGCCGTAGTGCAAGCCCAGCCCGGACAGGCATCCAAGCACAAGAATTGCGAGAAAAATCTGTGGCCTTAATTTCCCTAAGAACTTCTCAAGATTCATTAGAGTCCCTCGCTAATATAATTATCACCAGTACCAGCCCCAGGATGGTCAGAGAGCAAAGTATTAGGGCCAGCCTCATAATCCTATGGAGCCACCGGGACTACGCCCTCTGTGTTTTCCTCGTTCACAAATATTTTATATACCGTACTCGTTGCGATTACAAATTCCTTCAGGGCTAATCCATTTCCCACGCCAAACATACTGTCCTGTATGGTAATGGTGGACGCATTGATATTTCTCAATATACAGCCAGCTCCACGTGTGTATAAATTTCGTAGCACAAGCTGGTCTATCATACCGCCTGTAGCACCAGCATTTTCAATGCGAAGCTGATCGTAGAAGCCACCACTTGTATTGGCACTTTCGGCCCGATTGCCTCCACCAACGGCCCTGGCACGAGGCGCACCGGGGCTTGCTGAGATGGACTGACCGTCACTGAAATTACGAAGCACCTTGAGCGTATGCACGTTCACATTTTTCATCTCGAATCTATCGCACCGCATACGATCGATTAAAAGATCTCCCACCTCAAGCCAAGCTGATGTAGATGTGGCTCCACCAATTTGTATTACGTGAGACTGCCCTGACGGGATCGTGCCATTGGGCACTGTCAATCCGATATGAATATCCTCGATTACAATCTCACCAATCGGGACAGTCGTGCCCATAAGGATCTTGAGGGTATTATCGTCACTAGAATATTCGGTCGGGACGTCTAACTGATGGCCCTCAATTCCTGTAGCCTGATATGTACCAGCATCGCCAGCACTAAAACTGGGGCCATCCAGTATGGTCTCGTTAACTACAACACCAGTTCCTACCGTAGACCCAGCAAACAACACTGCCACAGCAGCCTGTGGATTCAATCCCATCATCCGTAGAGCGGAATATGGGGATTTAGCTATGTTAAATGCGGTACGCCATTTCTGGCTTTCACTCTGTAGGTATTCTACCTTGGCGAGTATCCAGTTCCTCCATACAGTTATCCGTCTATACATCCTCATGGGTGTTCGGATGATAGCCATAGGTGTAGCCCATATGGCACGGCCAGTAGCAGCGAACCCACTACCTATCTTGCGGATCACCCACCAGATCCCACGGCCTATAAAAGCAAATCCTGCCCCAATCTTTTTAAGTGTCCACCAGATGCCCCTGTAAACCATGATAAACGGCCAGAGGATCAGTAATCCCACCCGTGTCAGCAATCGTATGATTATCAATTATCGCCTCCTAGCAATAGCCCTGCCATCGAAATTACTAGCAGTAAATTTACAATTGTAAACAGTATGATGCTTACAGCCAGCCAGCGGATACTCCGAACCGTTTTTACACAGGCGCGAATTTCTGGCAGAACTAGCAGGGATATTAGTTCTGATATACGATCTATTTTCTCGCTTGTCACACAACTTCCTCTACCACCACCTGTACTAACCCATTTCTTCGGGTTTGTGCTCTTGGTGCAACCGCACCAGACACATTCTCCTCCTGGAAATTCTCAGCCTTGTTAACCACACGTACCTTGACGTACTTGGTTCCGATACTGCCATATGTGAATGCTGGCAACGTAGTTAAATCCCGAGCCGTTTCCAGGTTCGATATAACTACCTCGGGATCACTGATTCCAGATGCCTTTGCGGTTGCGTCCACATCTATGGTGAACTCGTACCGCTCTCGAACACCGGGTTCCTTGAGGACTCCAACTCGAATATCCTTGAGCTTGGGAGTATGCGTATTAACGCTTCCATCTCTGTGCAGGGTTAGCCGAGCACCCAGGTTAGTGGATGCCACGCCAGCCCCGGAAGCAATATCCAGGCTAGTAGTAGACGATAGTATGTTCCCACGAGAATTGTTTGTACGGGCCTGTAAAGCACCAGAGGCATCTATACCATCTGTGACTGCGATATATTCCCCACTGTCAGATGCCGATAAATCTTCCGCGTTAACCTGGTAGAACAGCCATGTGCCAATTTCCAGGAACCCGGCATCCACGTAAGGCAGATCAACGTACCCTGATGCTTCTCTTTTTATTGTCACGCCTGATGCAGGACTAACGAAAGGCTGGGTTAGGAACTTCGAGTCAGACGTACCAGCAGCCGTGCGAATCGCATAATGCAGCCTGGGAGTTCCATCGTCATCCGTAGATGCTGCCAGCCATTCGATTTTCTTATTAGCAGTTCCATGACGGCGCATGGAATGCCATCCCTGGCCTGTATGGGCCATTATCGAACCGTTTCTGCTTCCTGCCCCACCGCCCATTGAAACATACATGGTTCCCTGTGCGGAGACCATCCACCTGATTGGACCCAGCCGATCAGATGCCAGCCCGTCACCAGCCGAAAAATCATTTGGAACTCTTTCTATCTGCCGAGCACCATTGGTTACAAACATTCGATACACGGTAGGCGGTGAATCGTTATCAACTCCCTGGGAGAACCATAGAGCACCGTCCGAGTGTACCTTCATACGCCGACAATTATCCTCGTGCGGAACCATCGGCATTATCAACCGGAATGTCCATGTTGAGGGAGCCGTGTCAACCTCGTATAGTCCCTCTCGAGTACCTACATACAGCTTGTCCTCGTTGTCTATACCAGCAAGTACCGCCACTCCCTGTGGCCCGTTACCGGAATTGATATCCACGGCCTCATCATTCCATGCAACCCCGGCATTACTACTTGAAAAGAACGTGATAGTTCCATTGCTCTCATGCCAGATTGCAGCCGCTATCTCGTTACCTATCGGCGCAAGCAGACCGGCATCGATATCTTCATTGGCAGTTACCGCATTAGTCAGCAAATCCGCAGTGATGGGAGTAGAAGCAACCGTCCATGTAGCCCCGTCCGTAGAATGGTAAACCTGGTGAGAATCTCCCCCTGCAAATAACGCTATCATGTTGGTTTTATGAACCTCGATATCAAGCGGAACAGCAGAACTCCCCTGTATCCTAGCAGCGGTATGAACAAACCCAGAACTTCCAGGCCATGTCCAGGACATAGCAGTACTAGATCCCGACTGCCCCTCGGTACTTGTTCCAGAAGAATATAGTCCATGCGTGAGGGTCTGCCTTGCAGTTTGTCCTGCGCCTACTGACAAGGAAGGTCCACCACCACCATTAAAAACACCAATACAGTCTATGATTACATCACTACCGGCATCTGCCGTAAGAGTACTGCTGGTGCTGGATGATGTAGCGGTCTGTGCATCAAGTACGGGAGTATCGGGATCAGCATTGTAGTAAGACACAGACGCAGAAAAGACTTGTCCTGCACCTACTGAAACAACCACGTTGTTTGATCCCGTGGCTGGAGCTATCTTGTACCAGATCGAAGAATAGTATGTGCTACCAAGACCACTGGCCTTACCCACAGATGTGAGTTTCGTAAGAGCATCACCGTCATAAGTTATACCAGTTGGTTCCCCAATAGTAGTAAAGGCACTTACAACCAATACCCTGTTTGATTGAGATGCCACTGTATGGGCATAAGTAAGAGAGCTTACCGAGGAAGTCCCACTCGAACTCCCAGCCGTAGCATCAAAAGTAAGCCCTGATGTCAGGTTACCACCAGCCGTCCAGGTAGTACTAGAGCCAACGAATTTACGGGATACTATCTTTTTGCTACTATCATCTCCCCAGAGCGCCCAGAGATTTGATTTATAAGGTATAGAACACCTGATAACCTCGAGGCCGGTCTCGGTGGAATCCTCTTCCAGGATTGGCAATCGAATATCCCGTGGGAAACGGGTATCCAGCGTGGAGTCAAAGAACCTTCGGTACTCATCTACCTTGTTAGCCGAATCGGAATTGATACGATCACGGCCCAGTCCCAGTGAAAGATTAGGGAATGCAAGTCCAATCCTGCCCTGTACATCGGCTGGCCTGGAAGGGCCAACATTAGGAATAAACTCTGCAAATGGTGGTATCTTGGAGACTCGTATAGGTGGTCTCCTGCCATCATCTAGAACAACATAGTCCTTGCTATTTAGCGTTACTAGCATCTACCGTAGCGCCTTCAGCCGTATATACCGACCGCTGGAATCCTCCTCGAATGTGTACGATCCGTACCCATTCTGAGCAGACATGGAAGCCATTCGGATTCCGGGCCTACTCATAAGCCTAATCGATTCTCGAGTCCACCATTCGGGGTTGTGACGAGTATTATCTTCATCACCACTGATCATAGAGAAGAGAGCTTCAGCAGCCCTGGCTACTACCAGGTTTACCTTTGGTCCATCTATCTCGGTTGTACCGGAGTCAGTCGAGGGACGAGACAACAGCCCCATTCCCCGAAGACGCATCACACGACCTTCTACCGGGTATCGGAACTTTCGATAAGCACCGCCTGGATTCAGTTCTTCAGCTTGCATCTCGACAAAATGAGGGCCATGTACTATTGAGGTTGGAATGGTGTACCGGCTTACCGATCCAACAGAAAGATATCCAAGATCAAAATATGCCGTTTTCCCTGCCGCTACCTCGAGTTCTACCTGTACCTGTGTAGCAGCGTCTGGAACGGTTGCGTCAAGTTCAATATACTCCCACTGATCAGCGCCGGTATGATAGTCAGAGGATTCTGTAGCCGATCCAAAATCGATTCGTATACGGGCAGAGGAAGCGGCTGTTGTATAAACCCAGAATCGTAGCTTAACACTCTCCCCGATGATTTCATTAACAGGTATTGCAGGAGCCTGTGTAAGCTGTGCCAGTGATCCTGCTACAACCTTGGCGGCACTTGACCCCGGATAAGCCACTACAGAGGTTTCCTGCGATAGCGTAGGTGATCCCGTAGCAGTCCAACCCGTGAAAGCGCTGCCTGTCCATGTCTCAAAATTACTGTTTGATAGCCTGTCATCTATCACGAGATCTTCAATAACCGGGAGATAAAGCGTTGGGAACAATGCCTCTAACGCTATCTCGATGGCATCATGCTTACGAGTAGGATCAAACCTGTGAATTTCATAGGTAACTCCAGACGCTACCTGGTTGGTACAGGCCCTGTTCAGCGTGATGGTTGTAGAAGATGCAGTATACCCAGACGTACCGTTCTTGATACGCCTGATTTCTCCAGCATTATTTCCAGAAGTCTGTATTGTCCATCCCTGGATACCACCATTGTCTTCTGTAAGGTTAGCAAGATCGGCATCAACTATAGTAGTGCCATCTCCTGCTCCTGAACCAGTGCTAGTAAGGCTATAGTAATCCCCTATAGCCTGTGACAGACGTTCTCTAAGTACTTGCCTCGTAGTTGTACCCACTAACAGATATCCTCTCTTCTAATCATATCCTCAAAACATTATAGACTTAGCAGAAGAAGCAGAAGCATGGGTTATGACCAATTTAGGGTCATTACTGGTTCCTGTATGTTCAGCCATTCTACAGTTTCCAGAATCCTCCTTGGCACTGCCCGGATGTGTCCGATCAGGTGTTCCATTTATGAGATACGGGATTTCATAGGTGGCTTCCATAGTACACAGCTTTGTTATACCACTGCCAACTACATTCCCTAATCCTGTACTGTTGAAGGCGATATCTTTATATGCAGGGCTTCCAGAAGCAGGAAAATTACCTGATGCCCAACTAATAGAATCGCTGAACTGATCTCCAGATGCAGATTTCTTGCCATACCAGTCCGGCCAATCCAATTCCGTATTTGAGGCAGTATCGATTTCCATGATTTGCAATGCGCTGCCAGTACGGCTAGCTGCTACATCGGCAACTGACAGGGTGAATGAATATCCGCTAGCTGTACCACTGGTTTCCTGGCTGTAATACGAGAATGTGCCAGCAGAAACCGTGTCAGTCCCAACACCGGACGTATCGAACAGGAACACCAGAGAAAAATGCTGCTTCCAGCCTGATGAAGCGCATCCAACACCTAACGGGTAATAATAATAGGCAGTACTGCTATCCGACTCATGCCACCCAGTATCAGAACCAGCGTCTGTACCCTCATCCTCATTATTAGAACCAGATACCTTTCCTGTTACCAGGTGAGAATAGGTAGTGTTGACTGATCCACCTGTATGAGAGGACGAATGGTGGAGATGAGCCAAAGCACCGTCTACCGTGCTGCTTTCCGTATGTCCGTCAGGGTAAGCCGTGGTCGTAGCTGCTGCTGCGACCAATTCATCCTTGTAACGAAGCAGTGGGCGTAACAGTACATTTCCGTCAACTTCTATCTGGTAAAACTCTTTCGCAAACTGCCTGAATTCTGCCCACCTATGCCTGATCACGTTGCCCCACTTGGAGCCGATACGATGATCGGTCATGTAAACGCCGGGAGACTTCTCGAACTTAACCCAGCTCTTTGTCAGTTCGACTACTGGATAGGGATGCTTATCAATACATAGCAGATCCCTCCCATAATCAGTATTCGCCATCTGGACCAGCAATGGCTGGAACAGTGCAAACCACTGGGGATCTTTCATGGGTCTCGCACCCTGATGGTCATCAGGGGTCATGTCCCAGAAATGCTGCTTGGAATATGCGTGACCAGTTCCCATACTAAACTCCTACCAGACTATCCAGGTGACTGCGTATCTCTGCATCCGTGGCAGGATTTGAGCCAGTTGTCAGGCACGTAGTCTGTACTGATCCTTCAAGGGTTCTTACTACCCTAGTCTGGTCTGTATTAGACCCGGTGACATGGTTCATCCGTGACTCCACGGTAGTCACCTCATCGCAGACCTGGTACTGGATATTGGTCGCATACCTAACAGGATCAGCCATGTATTTATGAACCCTGGCTGTCTTAATCGTATAAGACCTTGCCATCAGGGAATCCTGAATCCCAGTGTCACGATTAGACCAGACCCTGCCGTACTTGAGCCAACCTGGGTCACATTGATCTGAACCACATCATTGGTTGCAACCGCCTCAGTCCCATCAGACTTAATTACCGCTGCTGCCGCTGCCGAATCGCTTCCTGTCTCCGTTGCATCAATCGTGATATTAGTCGAAAGCATCTGGGTAGCGGCTCCGTTCTTGCTGATCTCTATAGTAGCAGTTGAACCAGCAGGGGCAGTATTGACCTCTGCATGAACCTCGGCGAGATCCATCCCATTAAGACCAGCAGGAATATGTATGTGTGCCAATCCATCTGTGACAGTCAGAGCCGTAGTTGATGAAAGAACTATTACCTGTATATACCGAAGACCATAGTTACTCGCTGCAAATGCATCGGGAGTTATAACCCTAGACGCATCCGTAGAGGTATTTATCTCCGCTGAAGTAGCTAATTCAGCAATCCCCTCGGCAGTTGCAGTTGCAGTAGATGAACTGAGTGAAGAAGAACTTAGCGAATAAGACATTAGTGCACCGTCCTAACCCATGTAATCTGGGCAGTACTTGTACTAGAGGCAAGCAAGCCTTCTATAGAGCCTACCCTGGAACGATCAAGGCTTAGATGATATTCCTGGTTTGCACGGAAATATCCCCTGTTAGCATCCCTGCTAAGTGACCAGATATCCTGTATCTCGGTATCGGAGTCCAGCGCACCAGACCAGCTAAGTCTTAGCCAGAAACCCATAGCACCAGAAGGATCATTCCCAGGAGGGCTACTTGCACTCGGTACACCGTTAGCATTTGTAGCAGCCGAATTAAGGGATATTGCCTTCCAGTCTGTAGGGGCTGTCCATGTAATACTGCCTGTCTGGGCAAGAGTTGCTCCACCAGAAGCAGAACCATCCGTGATACTAAGGCTATGCCATGAATCATCGTTCTGCCGGTAAGCTGCCGTCAGGTTAGCACTATTGGCATTGGCAGATTTCATCACAACTCTGATACCGCCTATCACATCACTAAACATGAGATAGAGATAGTCAGAGGTAGTAGACGAGTCCATCACTGTTCCAGTACCGGAAGTACTTGACCTGTCAGTCATATCGTTGATCAGGGAACTCGTAGAACCGTCTTTTATAAAACGGCTTCCCTCTGTTGCAGACGCATCATAGAAGTTTACGTCACGCAACGCAGGGCATACCCCCAACCTGAAATCGGCAGAGTTATACACTATTGCCTGGTGAAAGTCAGGCGGTATACCTAAACTTGCAATCGTTGTACTAAGTGCGAGAGTCTCGCCATGTACGCGAGTCATCCCCACCGGGTAAGTAGCACTCATAAACAAAGCTCCTTATTTTCGTTCGTTCGTTCTGGGAGCAAGATGGCTATTTACAGGGATCAGTATGCAGGCTGTATTACCCTCCACTTGTGAAGCTGTAGTGTCCTGCTTGCCGAACCAGTTCGAGCCTGTGTGAATACCCAGGGAGTGAGTTTACTGCCACCCTCTATGGCATCGCTATGCTCTGCAACAACCGTCCCATTACAAAAAGCCGTTACATTGTCACCTTCTACACGTACTGCAAATCGATATGTAGTGTTGGCTGCTATAGTAAGTCCCGTGGACTCAGTAGCAGTAATTGTGCCACCCTTTGCAGAGTGGAACGCTATAACAGTGTCATCGTCTGTATCTGCTACAAATACGGCATAGTCTGTTGCTGTTGCATTTGGAGTTGCCTTGACGTTGACTGCTCCTGCGTCATCGTCAGCATCCGAAAATCCAACCTCTATTTTCATCGTTGTAACTGCGGCTGGGGTTCTTACTATGAACTCACTCATACAGCCACGGTCACCGGTGAACTGCAATCCCATGCCCTGTCCGGCATAGCCATTGTCAGAAGTGCCGGTAACTAAATCAAGATAAGCATTTTCATTATGTTCGGTAAAAGTAACCGCAGCACTCGTCCCGTTGGTCTTTGCCGCAGGATACTCACCTAGAAGCGCATCTCCCCAGAACTTGTCCTCGAAAACATCATAGTCAAACGAGGATGGCGCCCAGAGGTCTACTTCACGCCTGAATCCAAACTGGTCAATCTTTCCATCTGTCGGATAGGGAACTCTTAAACCCATTACAGGTCCTCCTTTACTCTGCCAACGCTAGACCCATGTTTTTCATATCTGGGACGGCGTGGTCTGGTATATCAACCTTAATTTGTTGAGGGGCGCGGCGGCACCAGGCAGAAACCATGTACGGTCTCCGATCCGGGGCCGTCACGCCCACTCGTTTTCGCGTATCAAGGACAGGTTCATTCATCAACAGAACCGTCCACCCCTGGGCCTCGAGAGTATCCCCAAATCTCTGCTTGTACTTACTCGCAGAGAACTGGACACGATCATCAGATACCTCGGCAGGGACGGTAAACACCGCAGTCTGCCAGCATCCATTCTGCTCAAGGGTTTTATCTACACTTCGGCCCATTTACTTACCAGCTACCTCTCGTCCGAATGCAGACTTGACCATCTTGTGGCCGTATACAACGTAACCAGCGAACTGGTTAAACAGGCCATCCTCAATATTGAGGTCCTGTACCATTGTAAGTGCCTTCTGTTCCGCATAGGCAATTGCTTCCTGGTGGAACAAAGCATTCTTCTTGCCACTTGTACCGGACTCGAGGTTGTTTGACTCGTAAACGTCATAGGTGTAAACGTGGCCTAGATAGCCTCGTCCCCTACTACCGTCTATGCCACCCAACGTGTTCTGGTAAAGAGCATTTCGGAATGCTTCTATCTTCAGTAAGGATGCCCTTGAAGCCGGGGAAACCACGAGATACCTGTTCTCGAGGGGCGCATTGTTATCGCCCAGGTTGGTCTCACCAGTTAGAAGAGTATCTTCAGTGATATCTACATTGTCAGTACCAATAGCGGTAAAAGCATCAAGGCCATTGGAATTGTCACTCGCCAGTTCGCTGTCAATCTTGATCGAACAAGCCTCACCTATGCCATCAGTTAGCATAGTTACATAGCTAGGCATGGTTTGTGCCGACATCTCAACCGGCATACGGAATGCCTTGTATGCCAACTGGTTAACAACTAGCTGGGTCTGGGACTCTGTAACGGCATCAAAAGTCAGAGAAGCACCTGTGCCAAACGTAGAACGCTTGGTAGCAGAAGTGTTCTGTGTGAAATTAGGGATGTTGACCGTGTCTCCACGCCCTACCCCAACTTCCGGTTCCCAACGCCTGTCCATCAAGTTCGGTAAAACTACGTTTGTACGGTATGTAATAGTAGCCAGTTCAGACCACTGTTCGGGCAACCATGTTGCCATAGTCGTTCCTGTCATATCAGCCATGAGTTATTCCTCCTACTTAGGCTGGAGCCTCACGAGCCATTGCATCTAGCACTTTCTGCTTATGCTCCTGTAACTCGTCTAGGCCCATCTTGCGTTTATCTGATTGTCTCAATGAATCGAAAGAAGAATTACCACTTCGTCCTGATGATCGTCCGGTATCTACGTTATGCACATCGTACTCTTCTTCAAAGTTCGATTTTGCTGCCTCGATTTGTTTATCCTTTGCAGCAAGTGCCTCATCTTTTTCAGCCAGTTGCCGATTATGTAGGTTATCCTGGGCTTCCAGTAAAAGATCATCAAAGACCATAACGTCTCTTTCTTCTACCGGCTTATCAAATTCTGCTTGAAGTGCAGCTCTCCACCTGGAAGAGAAATCATTCTTAACGCCTTCTTCCATTTCATTGAGTAGCGTGGTCATCTTATTACCACGGTTGTCATGCTTGGAACGCCAGACATTTTCAGTTTTCTTCTTCCTGGCATCTTCCTGTACTTCTGAGAGCCTTTCCTTCGCACCTTCCTTGTCATCCGATGCTGCCATCTCAATCGCAGCGGAGAGAATATCAGGAAGAGTTGACAGTTCACCTCTTACTTCGTCCATTTCTGTACGAAGACCGGAGATATCTGTCACCTGTTTCTGAAGATCACTCCTTCTACCTTGCTCGGATTTGACAGTGTTGGTTAAACGAGATATTTGCTCTTCAGCAGATTCTGCCCTCGCCTTCCAATCTATATCAGCTTCTGGTATACCCTGTTCCTCGGGTTGCCCTTCTACCTGTGTCTCAGGAGACTGTGTCTCAGGAGCCGGGGTTGCCGCATCATTTCCTGTTACCATCTTCTTTCCTACTTTCCCTGGGGTTGCCTAGTGGGTTGCCCAGAATACAAAAAGCCGCCTCTTTACACGCATGGTGTTAAGAAAGCGGCTCGCTTATTGGAGCGCAATATTTAGTTGTTCGACACTACAGAAGTACCATTACTTGGAGCAACTGTCAACTTTCTCCACTTCAAATATGCTTCTACCTTGCAGTGCTGGCAATAGACTTCTACCTGTTGACCTGAAAATCGCTTCAGTAGCAACCGCCCACAGGCAGGACAACGGATATCCATTATCTACTCTCTCTCTGCGACTATTTGAAGTTGTTCATATTTTGTTGCTTTTAGATAACCCCATTTAACCAGCAATCTTCTTATTTCCGGGTTATGTTCAAGAAATTTAGCTTTCGCATTTGCAATAGATTTAATAGCCGCTTTAAGATATCTATATTCTCTCAGAACTACGTCTGGAGTTATTGAAGCCTTATACCTCTTGTACCCCTCTGTTAATTTTGGGTCAATATCCTCCCACTCTCTTAACAGTGTTTGCGTGATATCAAAGTAGGGCTTCATAATATTTTGGTCTCTTCTAAGTTCCTGTATGATTTTTGGTTCGTTACGGTTCAAGAAACTTACCACCTTGTCATACCGATTTTGTCCCTCTGTAGTACTTCCAGAATCGTCCATAAAAAATTGCTTTATTTTCGTTAAGCGTTTTTCTCTTTCTTCATAGTCATATCCTGTTTCTGGAGTATCTAATGGAGGCTTATCATCTCCATAAAGTTCCTTTTGATAAACACTAATATCCTGGTCAAGTTGTTTATTTGATAGAGGGAACTCGCCCTTCATATCTGAGAGTTCTTTAGAATATCTAGTCTGAATATTCTCATATATATTTATTCGTTTTAGAAGTTCCTTAGTAGATTCTTTCCTAAAGTCTCTAGGAGAAATATTCCCTGCTGTCAGTTTTCTCTCTAATATTGTTAATCTCGCTATATATTCATCCCATGCTTCGTCCTTTTCCTGCTTGTAACTATAGTAAGGCGTTCCTCTTCTTAGCCCGTCCTCGTCCTGTGCTGTCTGTATGTCCTGCACTTCCGATTCTTGATTAACTTCAAATTGCTGTTGTGCATCTAATTCCTCATAGCCAACACCAAATTTCTTTTTACTAAGTCCATCACGTACTTCCATTTTTTGTTCATTAAAAGTTACAGGAGTAGATTTAATTCCAAACATTTCTCCTGAGAGCTTTACAAAACCTTCCGCAGCCATTTCTGGATCACCTGACCAAACACCTTCTCCAATCTCGGCTGCATATCCTAATCCTTCCTCTGCACCGAAAGGCAAAAATTGTTTGAAAATATAGGCCGGTAAACTATTTGGATCACGGAAATCGATATTCCCATGTTCTATTTTGTTTCCTTCAAAGTCTCTGCCAACGATAAGATCCCATCCGAGTGTTCCTACACCGGAAGCCATACCACGGACACCTTCAAAGTTTGCTGTTCCTACTGATACTAATAAACGTGCTACAGAATCATACGGTCCAAGAAAAGACCAATCTCTACCAAGTGCCCTGAATCGCATAAAATTAGGATTCCACATTGGTTTGCCATCATATTTGCTAATGATGATTGGGTTCCAGTCGGTTTCATGACCATTTATTTGATTTATACCTTCAGTCATAAATGCCGTACCAGCAATTAACTTCAATATCGACCTTCTTGCAAGGCGCTGTTTAAGAGTAGCTTCTCTACCCGGAACAAGGCTTTGTGCAGATTTAAGGGCATCAAATACTGTCTCGAGACGAGCCTGTAAAAACCTTGGAGCAAACATGGCTATTTCACCAAGATCACCTCCAAGCTTTTTAGGTGAATAGCCTGTCATATTATTAACAGCCCCTGCTATTCGTTCTGCATCACCAGAATCTACTATATCCTTTAGGGTTCTTCCCTTGGCTAGTTCTTCCAGGAGCATATCATCGGCCCATGAGAGCCTTAATGAGTCCCCGAAAAAACCAAATGCCCGGTTAGCTTGATCAACACCGGGTATTTTCCTAGCTCCTTTAATAAGCATTGATGCCCCAGCCGTAGTCATCTCAGTTTCAATACCACCAATCTGGACACCAAACTCAGCCCACATCCTGGATGTAAATCGTCCTGCTGCCTCTGTTCTCTTATTAAAGTCAACAAGATATTTTCCAAGGACATCAGGGTCTTTCCACGCCCGTATATTTACGGATATAGACCTCGCTCCTGGACTCTTATACAAGAGCTTGGGATTGTTTATGTAACGTGGGTCTACCAGGCTGTCTGCTATACCAAGAAGACCCTGTATTCCAATACCCGAGTTATCATAGGTAGCTCGCAGAAATCTATATGGCAAGTTAACATAACTTGCTACATCTGCTACCTTGCCTAGAAATCCTTCCTCCAACGTATCATTCACAGCCTTTGCAAGAGCACTAGGGAAATCAGTTCCATCAAGACCATACAGCCTTATAGGAGCTACTCCCCTACGTGCCTCCGCAGCTTTCATAGACTTTTTCCATAATGGCTTGAGTGCATAAAGTTCTTTCTCTATCAGCCCTATCAATGCCTTGACTTCAGGAGGATTCATTCCGAAGTTTACGCCAATATGTCCTGCCGCATTCCTGCCAACTTTTATTGAGGTTAGTATATTGGCAAGAGCCTCAAGAGACTTGGTTTCCCATAAAACATCCGGGTCCTGTTTATAGTGAGAATACAACCATTCATCAATAGCGTCTCGATATTCGTCATCCAGTTTAGGAAGCATCTGTTTAAGCCCTTTTAATCTATCATCCAGGCTCTTCTTTAATGTTCCTAGAGGAACTGCTGTAGGAGGTATTTTTTCTTCAGGACCTATAAGCCTCATTTTCCCAGAACTATCACGTAGTACCATTGCGGTTCTCATAACAAATTGTTTTGGGGTTTCCCCGATTCTAATACCAGTATCTGGGTCAACAAGACTCTTAAAGAAGTTTGCCGTATGCTGATCAAAGGCACGATGACCAACCTCTTTTACATAACCAAACAGTGAGTCTCGTAGCAAGGGATATACATAGCCATCTTTCTCTTCCAATGTTTCAGACATAGACTTTGCAGATCTGGGTTTCTCAAAGGACTTCTTGCCAAAGCCTCTGACTGCTTCAGGTATATAATCTGGCTTTCCTTTTTTACTAGTACCTCCTCGAGGAAGATAGAAACCACCTTCCACAATTTCAATGTTATGAACGTCATAACCTAATTGATCCAATAGTTGCTTAAAAGGAGCGATATCATCTCGTAGAGATTCCATCGCCTTAATCTGAGGATCAGTTAAAACCTTTCTATAAGAAGGGAAAAACTCGGCAATATCCTGTATGGTAGGTTGTCCAGGAACATTCGAGTTAATCCCTAGCATCTTTCCTGTTGGATCAACTACTCTTCCTAGTTCGTCAAATTCAAATACACTTGTTAAATTTGCATGATGCCTCTGTGAAAACTCCTGTGCTACTGAAGAGATGATCGGTAGAATTCTTTTTCTTTCCGCTTTCCATCCCTGGACAAGAGGCTGCGTTGGAGAAATATCTACTAGACCTTTACTTCTGTTAAGAAAAGTATTTTTTACAAGATTCCCCCAATCTTGATCCTGTGTAAGGCCAACTTGCATTGGCCTAAACCCAAATACTTTTTCACTAATTACGTTAGGAATAACACCCATAGCGTTATAAGAAGAATGGCCTATTGTGGTAGGATCAACTTTTCCAGCAATAACGGGATAGTTATGTTCAAAAGGTTCCTTAATTTTTTCTTTAACTGGCTTAAATGATCCTGCTATCGTAGGTACTCCAGCTTTTCCTGTTTTTACAAACCTGACTATTTTTAGAGGGACTAAAGCTACTGTTGCGATGTCCATCCAGGTTGATGCTATTTGCTGTTCCCACCAGGGCCTGTTTTCATGTATCTCTTTCAACTCCGGGAAAGCATCTGAAATTTCCCACGGCAACCACCCTGATTTTCCTATAGCAGCCCTTGAAGCTGCTGATCTATCCAATACTTCTTTGATTTCACTTTTGTCTCCGAATATAGCTTTTGGGCCATGTGTATATGTTTGTTCTGCTAGGTATCCAGCGGCGGCTGCACCAATTTCCGGCACTATACTCAGAAGATCCAAACTGGATGTGAATAACTTAAATGGTTCGTAGTCATCGTCCTTTAGAAGCTCTGGAATAGTTCTTTCAAGAATCTTCGTAGGAACAGCTTCAATTTCTCTAGAATACGGTTGCCAGAACGGTGTAGGTTCAGACGTAGGTTCAGGTGTAGGTTCAGAAACAGGTTCTGAAATTACAGGAATATCTATATCGTATGCCTTCGTAATTTTTGGCGTAGGACTATCTTCAAGTTCGTCTTCAGGGATGTAATGTTCAGTTGTCATATTTCACCTGTTAAACTCTCATAAAGGTACGCCCACTCTGGCGCAGTGATTTTCTTCGAGCTATATCAGCAGCCCTGGCTTCTTCCTCAATTTGCATTTTCTCAAGATCTATATCTCTCTGCTGACTAGCACGGTATGTAGGAGTCTGTTCAAACTCTTGCATCAACTGGGGAATACCTTGTTGTTCAAGGTATGATCCAAACTGCTGAGTTGTTGGAACTCCTCCAAAAGCCGATGGGCGTATACGCTGTAAAGCAAATGCTCTTTTTTGATCACGGGTAAGTTCTGCCGGCTTGGTAGGCTGTGTTTTCTTCCATGCATCTAGCCTTTCCTGTGCTACTTGCGTAGCTTGCTGGTATGTCTTCTGTGCTTTATCTAGTTCTTTTCTATGTATCTCTAGTTCAGAATCTGATATTTCTCCAGCCTCGTGGGCAATAAATGCATCATTAAACCTTTTCTCTGCATTTTCTACATACTCGACATTGACTGTTCTGCCGGCTTCTGCAACCCCTGCTTCTAACTGTTCCTCTCGAGACATCATCGGCATATCAATCATTCCTTCTACATCAGCCCTGCGCTCTGCCTCTGCTTCCCTGGCACTCTTTAGGAATTCCTCTTTAAGACTTGGGATCTTCCCCTTAATATATTCCATTAACTGCTGATCTCCACCAGCAGCCTGTGTAATAATTCCCAATAATTCAGGGTCTGTAGGATACGTTACCTTGGGAGTTTGTCTGATAGCCCCAACAGTTCTAATAGTGGGAAGAGGTTCATAATCTCCATATATGGGATCTACTCCTTCTGCTCTTAGCTCGTCCTCCCTTCCAGCAGTCCAGGCTGCTCTATCTTTTTCATACTGTAATCTCTGAGCATTTCTGATTGCCTCTTCCATAGCAGGACTAAATTCACCACCGGGTGGTGGTCCAAAAAGAGGCTCATCAGGAGTAGGTATGTCCTGTTCAATCTTCTGTGCGGTAAATTCCCGTATCGTGGGAATCGTTTCCATATTATCTGAAATAAATCCAGGTATGGCATCGATTCCCTTTTCATTGACTATCGCAGTCAGGCTGGGGATAACATTGTCTTCAATATACTTCCGATACTCGCTACCTTCAGCACCAGTATCCCATCCGAACTTCCTTAGTTCGGACTCTATATCGATTTTCTTCCCGGAATCTACAACACCGGGAGTTGCCAGGTTCATCTGAAGAGCGCGTTTACCCTGGTTATAAGCCATCCTAGACCAGGAATCGAAAATCCCTGGTTTAAGATCTTTCTCTGAAATTCCTATCCTGGCAAGAAGATTCCTGGTATATGTTTTTGCTTCAGCAATGCCTTTCAGGGGTTTAGCGAAATCTGCCTCTTGTTCCTCGATCTGTTTTTTGAAAAGAATATCGGCAGGAGAAACACCAGTATATTTATCTTTAAACGCTGTACGGCCAAGATTAAATGCCTCAAGTGCAAGAGTTTGAAAGGTATCGCCAAGTTGCTTCTTCGTTAAACTATAGGGTGCTTTTGCAAAAAAACCTTCCACAAATTTCTCTGCATTACCAACTTCTGAAAACTCATCTTCCTTGGAAGATATACTGTGATGTAGAGTACCTAGAACCACCGGATCAGACAAATACCCCTGTAGTTCTGCTACACCTCCCTTAAGAATATCCATAAGTTCAGCTTGTTCTTCTTCAGGAAGATCATCTATGTTAATACGAACCTTATCAAGCTCATCTTTTAGTATTGTTTCAAGATCACTAAGCTTAAAGTCTGCTTCCCCTTCTTCTATCCACTTGGGAACCTGGGAAATATTAGCCTCTATTCTGCTCCTGAGACCATCTTCCCCAAGATTTATTACCGTATTAACGAAATCTTCCAGGCGATCACCAGAAAGTTTGCCTATATCTATCTCAATCCCATATCGCTCACTTATATCATTGAGCACTATCTCTACTATGGCATCGGGATTATCCAGTTCCTCCTGGCGAATTTCTGCTGCCTCTTCCTGCCTTAACTTAACTAGAGCCTGTGAATCTGTGACACCATCTTCACGAGATTTAGTTAACACCCACCGATCTAGAAGTTTATCTGTGATCAGGGTTGCAATAAATCCCTTGTTTTTGCCCATAGCCTGTTCTACAAGCCATTTAAGGCGGTTAGGAGTAATGTCATCCGTACCATAACCTTTTGTAGCTAAAACATTTTTTATATCTGTCCTTGCTAATTCCGCTGTAGTTATCTTGACCAGTTCCTCTTCATTGCGAACAATGTTCCGGTTAGACCATTGTTCAAGCCATCGCTTTGCCGCAGGAACCCCTTCAGAAGACATAATTGAATATATTTTATATCGCCTATCCGTTGTAAAATCATCCAATGTAAGGCGCTTCTCACCCTCTTGATATTTAAGATAAGGAAAAATATTTTTTAAGGCTGTTTCTGCCTTTTTAGTATCGGTGATCTCGTTTTGTTCCTTAGTCTTTTCTGCAATCCACTCGTTTCTTTGTTCATCATTCAGTAAGTCTTCTGTAACCTCATCCTTATCTCCACTAGCAATTCTCAGTACCATCGATCCCCATCGATCTTCAGTAAAGAAAGATTTCTTAATCCATTCTTCTTTTTGTTTAGAAATATCTTCCAGTAGATCTTTCAGAACTTTTTCAGCAGTCGTAAAAGACTCTTGTTCATACTTATCGACTATCCCGGAAATCGCTTCTTCAAACTTACCAACCCTATCAGCAGCCAAATCCGTAAGAGCTTCCTTAATCTGCTGATCTGTAAAGTCACCTGTATTCTCTAGGTTTATAAGTTCACTCTGAATAGCAGAAACAATAGAGCCGAATTCTTCTTTCGCAGCTTTAAGCTCCGCTTCATCTTTATACTTATACTCATCTACCTTGAATCCAAGAAGATGCTCAACCCCTGCTTTTATATCTGCTCCGCTGAGTTTTCCTGCCTTCAGCGAAAAATAATTTTCTCTTATTTCCTGGGCCTTCTTCTGCTGTTGCTGAGTCTCTGTTTCCCCATAAACAGGGAAGATTGATTCGCCTCTCTTAACAGCATCTACATCATCTATTTTTGCAAGAGTGACTATATGCCCAGGTGTATAAAGAGGATCATTCGGATTTATGCCACCACGCTGTCCTAGCTTTTTCTGGATAGCTCGATCTAAAATTCCAGTACGAGCCTGTGCAATTCTATCCAGGAACTCGACTATCTCTATTTCTTCGGCTGTTGTCGCTTTTACTTCATGAGGCCCACCTAGGGTTAGAAGTCGATATTGCCTTTCAGTAATAAGTCCTTTTGATCGGTATATCCGAAATATCTTGTTGAGCTGGTCTTCTTTTGTTAAGGAAAAGGGGAACGCAATAATCTGTTTATTACGTTTTTCTGCTGCCTTTCGGACATGAGGCAGAGGATTATCTGCTCCATACTGGAATCGATTATCATTTGGTGATACCAGAAGAGATCCTAATATCTCTATTCTTTCTTCCTTATTACCCTCAATCCCGAGATCTTTGACTATTTCATCAACGATACCTTTTATGTCCTCAGGAGAGACTCCTTTTATTGCCTGGATCTTCTCATCGAGTTCAATTTGCATTTCCTGGTAATACTCTTTACCAGGATTTTTTTCTACGAGATCATCAATAAGTTTCTTCTGATCTTCCAGTTCTTCAAGTCTTTCCTGCAATCCCTTTTCACGGATTGCATTAAGTCGAGCAGCCTTCTCTAAATATAGTTGATCCAGATTTTCAGGCATTATCGTATCCTCGATATGTTGTATCCGTTTTTCTTATACCATTCTTTAATCAGATCGGGTTCTGTACGGCGGCGTGAAGATACGGGACGTTCCTTGGACAAAACTTCCTTCCGTCTCTCATGGAACTCCTTAACAAGAGACTCTATCACTACTGTACCGGGATCTTTATCAGCCAAGAGGGCCACCTCCAGTCAGTGCTTCGGGCGGTACTGGCCCAGGCTTTGCGACCTGGTCTGTAAGGGGCTGACGTAGCTGCCTTACCGCCTCATTCTCCGTACCGGGATTCATTATCCTGTCCAGCACGTTAGCAGGAGTACCACCATTAACGGGCGGTCCTGTCTGCGCTTCTTCCTCGCCCTCGAACAGGTCATCAATTCCTATTTCTTCTGCTGCAAGCTCTGCAAACTTGGCTGCAACGGCAGGGTTAGTACGGGCCATCTGGCGATCAAGCCGCTTCCACCGCTCGGATACGTTGGTCACATGGGCATCCTCTTCCCAGTAGGTCTCGTAGTCCTTGAGGTTCATGGAGACTTCCTGCAATCCAAGCTGACGTCTCTGCAAGTCGAGCACCGGGTCTATTACCTCGAATACCACCTTGGCATTGTAATTTCCCTTGATCCATGACTTCCTGAGTATCTGTCCCTGTCCACCTATAGCGCCCTTTAGCCGGTCAACCTTGTCCACGAGTTGCAAAACCCTCGAGGCTATTATGGAAGCACAGTACTCAAGCTGTAGGCCCGGAAGGTTAAACTTCTGCCGTGCTGCACCCGAGAGTATGGCTTGCTGCCCCACGGTGGTGACACCTGGCTGTCGAAAACCACCTAGACTGCGGTTGAAAGTACCTTCTTCCATATCCGCATCATATTCACGATCAATCTCGAACATCCACTGCTGTACCTGTTGCATGGGAAGCACCCGGAAATCATTGGGGTCACCCTGCAAAACGTCCCCCTGGGCCATCTGGGCAGCTATCTCCTGTGGGTCCTGGGTAGTTACCAGCGGTGCAAATGCATTATCCATCAGTATCTGGTGCTTGGCGGTACGGGCCTGTGCCTGTAAGCGGATAGTATCCATCACCGGATCGAGCATACCCTGCGCCATGTGTGCCGGACCCTTCTTACTGGAAGATACGGGGTTCATACCGAACCCTGCAAAGCCCTGTGTGAAGGGAACAAACCCGAGTGTATTCCTTTCCACGTACAGGACTCCCTGCTCGGGAACCTTAACGGCGTGCCAGGATGATGACCAGCACTCGGTTACCTCTATCTCCTGCCACTGATCCTCGGAA